>ERZ808035.99-NODE-99-length-105684-cov-5.572519_pt1 | contig 105684 bp, 95 predicted proteins | sample MGYA00380189_ERZ808035 | MGnify/ENA primary metagenome ERZ808035 (study PRJEB31490, sample SAMN06133407) | mouse gut metagenome | isolation source: M5_1 | host: mice | place: China: Chengdu | collected 2015-05 ... | reverse complement strand
CTGATCCAGAAGGTGCCCACGCCTATTACCCCCATCAACATAGACAAGGAAAGCCGGCACATTACTCTGGCTTATTTTGACCAGAAGAGCACGGTGGACTATATCGGTGCGGTACAGGGGATTCCGGTCTGTTTTGATGCCAAAGAGTGTGCGGCGGATACTTTTGCCCTTCAGAATATTCATGAACATCAGGTGGAATTTATGGGGCAGTTTGAGAAACAGAAGGGAATCGCCTTTTTCCTGATCTATTACTCCCATAAGGATGTTTTTTATTATCTTCCCTATGAAATGCTGCGCTTTTTCTGGGACCGGGCAAAGGAAGGCGGCAGAAAGAGCTTTCGGTATGACGAGTTGAATCCAGAGTATGTACTGCCGAAGAAGCATGGTATTCTGGTTCCCTATCTTGATATGATCCAGAAAGACCTGGATGACCGGGCCGAGTGAAACCGCAAAACCGGCAGCTTAATTTGACAAATCTTTATAAGTAGGGTATAGTGTAAAAAGTTTAATTCTCTGATGCGATAGCGAATTAGCGAAGTAAAGTGAAATAGAAAATAAATCAACACGGCATGTTTCCGCTGACAAGTCTGCCTGTCCTGAGAATTGGCATTCTGTAAAGCGGAATGATAGAACTATCCGGACGTTTTGCCCCGGGCGGATATAAACACAGACAGATATATACAATAAAAAAAGAGAAACAAGATCAGAAATGAGGATGTTATGAGTAAAAAATTAGTACATACACCGGAAGGGGTCAGAGACATATACGGAGATGAAATGGCCAAAAAATCCATTGTGGAGAGGCTTTTACACGAGAAGATACGGGGATACGGCTACCGCGACATTCAGACACCCACATTCGAATTTTTTGATGTGTTTTCCAGGGAAGTGGGCACCACGCCTTCGAAGGAACTTTATAAATTCTTTGACAAAGAAGGTAATACACTTGTCCTGCGGCCGGACTTTACGCCATCCATTGCCAGATGTGCGGCAAAATATTTTATGGAAGAAAATGTGCCGATCCGGTTTTGTTACCAGGGGAATACATTCACAAACACCTCTGAACTGCAAGGCAAATTGAAGGAAGTGACTCAGATGGGGGCAGAGCTGATCGGAGACGGCTCCGTGCAGGCAGATGCAGAAATGATCGCCATGGCTATTGAGGCGCTGTATCATGCCGGACTGTCTGATTTTCAGATCAGCATAGGAAATCTGGAATATTTCAAAGGAATCTGTGCGGAGGCCGGCCTGGATGAAGAGACCGAACTGGAACTGCGGGACTATATCTCCGGCAAGAATTATTTTGGCGCTGAGGAACTGCTGGAAGGAATTCACGTAAAGCAGAAGGATAAGGAACTGCTTCTCAAAGTGAGTGATCTGTTTGGTACGGCCGCGATTCTCAAGGATGCCAGAAAAGCAGCCTCCAATGAAAGATCAAAACGCGCCATAGACCGGCTTGAGAAAGTATATCAGGTACTGTGTGATTACGGGGTGGAGAAATATGTTTCCTTTGACCTGGGCATGTTAAGCAAGTATAATTATTACACGGGCATTATTTTCAAAGGTTATACTTACGGTGTGGGCGATGCGATCCTGAAGGGCGGCCGCTATGACGGACTGCTCAGGCGTTTCGGAAAAGACACGGCGGCCATCGGATTTGTGATCGTGGTGGATGATCTGCTGTGGGCAATGGACAGACAGAATGCTGTCATTTCAGGAATAGACGATATTGTGAAGCTTTACTATTCAGATGCGGATTTCCATGACAGGCTGCATGAGGCAAGACAGATGCGCGCGGCCGGAAAAATCGTAGAACTGATACCGGTTCAGTAAGAAAACTATAAAGAATGAAAGTGTGCTTAAAAAATGAGTGAAAACAGATACCTGACATTTGCCCTGGGAAAAGGGCGTCTTGCCAGTAAAACCATGGAACTGCTGGAAGAAATCGGCATCACCTGCGAGGAAATGAAAGACAAGAGTTCCCGTAAGCTGATTTTTGTGAATGAGGAGCTGAAACTGAAGTTTTTCCTTGCAAAAGGGCCTGACGTTCCCACCTATGTGGAATACGGCGCGGCGGATATCGGCGTAGTCGGAAAAGACACCATCATGGAAGAAAACAGACGGGTCTATGAAGTACTGGATCTGGGTTACGGTAAATGCCGGATGTGCGTCTGCGGGCCGAAAAGTGCGAAAGAACTGCTGAAACATCATGAGATGATCCGGGTGGCAAGTAAGTATCCGAATATCGCCAAAGATTATTTTTACAATAAGAAGCACCAGACCGTGGATATCATCAAATTGAACGGCTCCGTGGAATTGGGTCCCATTGTGGGTCTGGCCGATGTGATCGTTGATATTGTGGAGACCGGTTCTACACTGAAAGAAAACGGGCTGGAAGTGCTGGAAGAAATCTGTCCGCTGTCGGCGCGGATGATCGTCAATCAGGTCAGTATGCAGATGGAGCCGGAGCGGATCAAGAAGCTGATCCTGGATCTGCGAAGCCACCTGTAGCGGAAGACCGTTCGACCCATACAGGCTTACGATATGCACGGGGATTAGTGTGATATCACTGACCATAAAATTGTCACAGAAAAGAGGATAAACATGCAGACAGTCAGATTAACTGCGGATACACAGAAGGATATACTTAACAGTCTGTTAAAAAGAAGTCCGAACAATTACACCGAATACGAATCGGTAGTCGCCGGAATCATTGAAAATGTTAAGACAAAGGGCGATCAGGCGGTTTTTGAATACACGAAGCAATTTGACAAATGGGAGATCGACGCAGATTCTGTCCGTGTGACGGAAGCAGAAATCGAAGAAGCCTGCAGCGTCATCGAAGAAGAGTTTATTGAAGTGATGAAAAGATCTACGGCCAATATTGAAGAATTTCACCGCAAACAGCTGCGCAACAGCTGGATCGACACCAGACCGGACGGCACGATTCTGGGCCAGCGCATCCTTCCCATTTCTGTCTCAGGCGTTTATGTGCCCGGCGGCAAAGCGGCATATCCCAGCAGTGTGTTGATGAATGTAATTCCTGCAAAAGTTGCCGGCGTGCAGAAGATCATTATGACTACACCGGCAGGCGCAGACGGAAAAGTCAATCCCGGAACGCTTGTGGCGGCCCGGATCGCCGGTGTAGATGAGATTTATAAGGTTGGCGGCGCACAGGCCATTGCCGCCATGGCTTTCGGAACAGAGAGCATTCCCAAAGTAGATAAGATCACAGGGCCTGGCAATATCTTTGTGGCGCTGGCCAAGAAAGCCTGCTTCGGCTACGTCAGTATTGATTCCATTGCGGGCCCCAGTGAGATTCTTGTACTTGCAGATGAGACGGCTAATCCCCGTTATGTGGCGGCGGATCTTCTTTCCCAGGCAGAGCATGACGAACTGGCCAGTGCCATTCTGATCACCACCGATGCCCGGCTTGCGGAGGCGGTAAACAAGGAAATCGACGGATTTTTACAGCAGTTGTCCAGAACCGGGATCATCAGAAAATCACTGGAAAATTACGGATATATCCTGCTGGCAGATTCCATGGATGAAGCCGTTTTGGCCGCCAATGCCATTGCGTCTGAACATTTGGAGATTCTTACCAGAGATCCCTATGCCGTTATGACGAAGATTCAGAATGCGGGCGCCATATTCCTGGGCGAGTATTCTTCCGAACCGCTGGGTGATTATTATGCAGGACCTAACCACATCCTGCCCACCAACGGGACGGCAAAATTTTTCTCCCCCTTGAATGTGGATGATTTCATGAAAAAGACCAGCATCATTTCTTACTCAAGGGAAGCGTTGGAACGTGCCCACAAGGACATTGAGCTTTTTGCCGAAAAAGAAGGTCTGACGGCACATGCCAATTCGATTCGTGTGCGGTTTCTGGAAGATTAAAGAAATTTAAAGATAGTTAGAGTAGTTAAAGAAAGAAGGTTCTATATGGAAAGAACAGCGAATATCAATCGCCGGACAAAGGAAACTGATATTAAGCTTGTACTTGGAATTGACGGTTCTGGTGTTAGCAGCGTGCATTCGGGAATCGGATTCTTTGATCATATGCTGTCAGGCTTCTCCAAACACGGCTTTTTTGATCTGGATCTGCAGGTTCAGGGCGATCTGGAAGTGGACGGCCATCATACCGTGGAAGACACCGGTATTGTGCTGGGTACGGCGATTCGGGAGGCAGTCGGCGACAAGACCGGTATCAGACGCTATGGTTCCTGTATCCTGCCTATGGATGACGCACTTTGTCTGTGTGCCATCGATCTGTGCGGCAGACCGTATTTTGCATACGACTGTACTTTTCCGGTGGAACGCGTGGGCGAACTTGACACGGAACTGGTAAAAGAGTTTTTCTATGCCCTATGCTACAGTGCAGGAATGAACCTTCACATCAAAATGCTTGACGGCTGTAATGCACATCATATGATTGAGGCGATGTTTAAGGCATTCGGCCGGGCACTGGATGAAGCAGTGTCTTTTGATGAGCGGATTAAAGGTGTGCTCAGTACAAAGGGCGCGCTTTCCTGAGAAGATTCCGGTTTCTGCAATCATCTGCATGGCGGCTTTTGCTGGTCTGAAAACAAGATTATTCATATCGTTAACGATAAACGTAAATAAATACGGAAAGGTACTGTAACGTATGTTGTATAAGAAATTTATTCCATGTATTTATCTGTATAGAGGCGATGCCATAAAAGGCTTCTCCGATCACACAATCATCGACACCAATCCGGCAGCCCTGGCGAGATATTACAGCGATAACAATGCCGATGAGCTGATCATCTATGACATGTCCGAAGGGGACATTGAACATGAAGAAGCGCTGGACATCATTAAGACCATTTGCAATGAAGCTGAAATTCCTGTAATCGGCGCCGGCAATGTGAGACGCATGGAAGATATCAAGAAGCTGATCTATGCAGGATGTAAAAAGGCCGCGTTAAATTACTCCCGTCCGGATAATGTGGAGATCACGGAAGAAGTTTCGTTGAAATTCGGTAAGGACAAGATTGTGGCATGTGTTTCGGAAGCGGAGACAATCGTCCGTAACGCAGATCTTCTGGAACAATATGTGGATGAAATTATTCTGGTGAAAGAAAAGGGTCTGAAAGATGCCATCAGTGTGTCTAATATTCCCCTGATCGCATCCGTACCGGAAGTTTCGCTGGATAAAATACTGGAACTGCTGTCAAAAGATAATGTCTGCGGCATATCCGGCTATGCCATCAACCAGAATGCGAAAGAACTGCTGGCTATCAAAGCATTATGCCAGAACAATCAGATTCAGGTCAATACCTTTGAACCGGCCATCCGCTGGGAAGAATTCAAGTTGAATTCTGACGGCCATGTGACGGTTGTCGTGCAGGACTACAAGACTGACGAGGTACTTATGGTGGCTTACATGAATGAGGAAGCCTATCATATGACTCTTAAAACCGGCAAAATGACTTATTACAGCCGGAGCCGTCAGGAATTGTGGGTAAAAGGCGGGACAAGCGGACATTATCAGTATGTGAAATCACTGACTGCCGATTGTGACAAGGATACGATCCTGGCAAAGGTTTCCCAGATCGGGCCGGCATGTCACACCGGCGCACATTCCTGCTTCTTTAACGAGATTATGGCAAAGGAATTTGAAGAGACCAACCCTCTGAAAGTATTTGAGCAGGTATTTGCCGTGATCAAAGATCGGAAAGTGCATCCGAAAGAGGGATCATACACGAACTATCTTTTTGATAAGGGAATCGACAAGATTTTGAAGAAACTTGGTGAAGAGGCCACGGAGATTGTAATAGCAGCAAAAAATCCCAATGCCAATGAAGTCAAATATGAAATCTCAGATTTTCTTTACCATATGATGGTGCTCATGGCAGAGAAAAATATTACATGGGAGGAAATCACTTCGGAACTGGCACAGAGATGAAAAGAAGCGATGAAGCTATTATAGACCGAGAAATGATGAATCTATATAAACCGGCGTCAGAATTGATGCCGGTTTTCTACGTGCACCTTGGGGCGCATTTCCCCCTTTCCGTCATTTTGACGAAATTCACGTAATGGTATATTTACAAAGTAATATATCGCGCCTTTACGACCTCAAACGACTAAAATTTCATAAAAATTTCATTTTTCTATTATATTCTGGTTATTTTTAATTCAAAAAAAGCCTCTCGCAAGATTTCCTGCAAAAAATTTTGTCTCATTTTTTGTGTGTTAATTTCTCTGGAAAATAATAACATATGTATTTTAATTTTGGCATTCCGGGCCTATCATAAATAACACATGTTTTCGTTATTTTGCACAAAGTATCATGTCGGATGCAGCGTTCTTTTTTATTAAGACAAATCATAAAATGTAGCAACACAAGCTGTAACTATGGAGTGAATCAATGGATCATAAAGTTCCTTTGGAGAAAAAAATGGCTTTGGCCCAGTACATAAGGGAAGAAAATCAGGGAAACCGCATGAAAATCAGACAGCGGGAGCATATCCTGTACGGCACGGATACACAGCCTCCGCTGTATGACCGCGGAAAACTGCCGGCGGGAGAACAGGATTACGGGAATCAGACACCGGAAGACGGCATGGTTCCCGTATTTTCCATGAGTACTTTTAAATACCGCATGATTCTTGCAATTCTTTTGTTTGTAGGGTTTTTGATCTGTGATACAGGTGGAGACAAGATCGGAAACTATACCACAGGAGATATCCATGCGATGATCATGGCCGACACCTTTCATTTATATGACGGTGAAGGAAATGACACCATGGACGGACTGGCGGCGTTGCTTGATTTTGAGTGATAGATCCTATATACTAAGAGTTGGGATGCAAGCATCCCAACTCTGGAAGAATGCATAAAAACTGCATTCTTCCCAGCTGAGACTTTCCGGTTTATACTTGCAAGCATCCCAACTCTGGAAGAATGCATAAAAACTGCATTCTTTTCAGTTGAGACTTTCCGGTTTATACTTACAGGATCCCATGTCCGAAGAATGCATAAACGTGCATGTTCCAAATATGGAAAGATGTATAAACATGGATATTTCAAATCCGAAAAATACGTAAAACGAGGAAATACAATATATGAGAAAACTGGCTTTAAGTGATGAGATTTTAATGCAGGTGGAGAAGCCTGCACGTTATATCGGCAATGAAGTGAATTCTGTGATGAAGGATAAGGAACAGATGGCAGTGCGTTTTGCCATGTGTTTTCCGGATGTTTATGAGATCGGGATGTCCCATCTGGGAATTCAGATTATTTACAGTATGTTGAACGAATGGGAAGATGTCTGGTGTGAGAGAGTCTATTCCCCGTGGGTGGATCTGGATAAGATCATGCGTGAGAAACATATTCCGCTGTTCGGCCTGGAATCTCAGGAGCCGGTGAAAGACATGGATTTTCTCGGAATCACTATTCAGTATGAAATGTGCTATACAAATATTCTGCAGGTGCTTGACTTGGCCCAGATTCCCCTTTGTGCGGCCGAGCGGGGAGAAGATATGCCCATTGTAATCGGCGGCGGGCCATGTACCTATAACCCAGAGCCGATGGCGGAATTTTTTGACCTGTTCTATATCGGTGAAGGGGAAACACAGTACCGCAGACTCTTTGACTGGTACATCGAAAACAGGGAAAAAGGGGGATCGCGGCTGGATTTTCTGCGGGGTGCAGCAAAGATTCCGGGGATCTATGTCCCCCGGTTTTACGAAGAATTGTATGATGAAGACGGCACCATACAGGGTCGGAAAAAGCTGTTTGAAGATATTCCCGACAAGATCCTGAAAGAGATTGTCATGGATGTAAGTGATACGTATTACCCGGTAAAACCGGTGGTGCCGTTTATCAAAGTGACCCAGGACCGGGTGGTTTTGGAGATCCAGCGGGGATGTATCCGGGGATGCAGATTTTGTCAGGCGGGACAGCTTTACCGCCCGGTGCGGGAACGCAGCGTGGACAAACTGAAAGAATATGCGGTAGAAATGCTTAAAAATACAGGTTATGAGGAGATTTCCCTAAGTTCTTTGAGTTCCAGCGATTATACAAGGCTGGACGAGCTTCTGGATTTTCTGATCGAAGACTGCAGCAAACGTCACACCAATATTTCCCTGCCGTCTCTGCGCATTGATGCCTTTTCGCTGGATGTGATGAGCAAAGTGCAGGATGTGAAAAAGAGCAGTCTTACCTTTGCGCCGGAAGCGGGAAGCCAGAGACTTCGGGATGTGATCAACAAAGGGCTGACCGAGGAAGTGATCCTGAAAGGCGCAGCGCTGGCCTTTGAGGGCGGATGGACAAGGGTGAAGCTCTATTTTATGCTGGGACTGCCCACGGAGACGGAACAGGACATCAAAGGCATCGGAGATCTTTCCAATAAAATTGCGGCCACCTTTTTTGAAACCGTGCCGAAGGATAAGCGCGTGAACGGAAAAGTACAGATCGTTACCAGCACATCCTTCTTCATTCCGAAGCCCTTTACGCCCTTCCAGTGGGCGCCCATGTGTACAAAGGAAGAGTTCCTCGAAAAAGCCTATCTGACCAAACAGGGCATTATGGAACAGCTAAACCAGAAAAGCATCAAGTACAACTGGCATGAGGCGGATGTAAGCGTTCTGGAAGGCGTGTTTGCCAGAGGTGACCGCAAGGTGGCAAAGGTGATTTTGGAAGCATACCGCAGAGGATGCTTATTTGATTCGTGGAGCGAGTATTTTCATAATGACGTGTGGCTGGATTGTTTCCATGACTGCGGTGTGGATATCGACTTTTATACCACAAGAGAGCGTGCGGATGACGAGATTTTCCCCTGGGATTTTCTTGACTGCGGCGTGACCAGAGAATTTCTCCTGCGGGAATGGAAAAAGGCACAGGCAGAAGCGGTTTCTCCAAACTGTAAAATCCAGTGTCAGGGATGCGGCGCCAACCGGTTTGGCGGAGGAATCTGCTTCGAGCAGTAACAAAAGACGCGCCAGACGCCTGATCATCCTGACAAACTGATCATCAGAAAGAACAACGGCCCGTTCTGCCTTCCCATGCAGGTGCTGCATAGGAAATGCCGGCTTCGTTCATGAAATATGTTGCAAGAGGTACGATATGAAAATAAGAATCAAATTCGCCAAATACGGCACAATGAAATTTATCGGGCATCTGGACATGATGCGCTTTTTTCAGAAAGCAATCAGGCGTGCAGATATCGACGTAAAATATTCCGAGGGGTTCAGCCCGCATCAGGTCATGTCCTTTGCGGCACCTTTAGGCGTTGGAATTGAGAGCACCGGAGAATACATGGATATTGAAGTGCTTTCCATGACTTCCACAGAGTCCATGATGAAAGCGCTCAATCAGGTCATGGTGGAGGGTGTGGAAGTGTTGTCTGTCACTGTACTGCCGGAGCATGTCAAAAATGCCATGGCCAGTGTGGCAGCCGCATCCTACAGCATTCGGATGAAAGAAGGGAATTTTCCGATTGCGGATCTGGAAAGAACACTGCAGGCGTTCTACGCTCTGGAAACGATTCCTTACACGAAAGAGACGAAAAAGGGAGTGGCAGAACTGGATTTAAAACAGGGTATTTATGAAATAAGTGCCCATTCCGACGGAACAGTATATATGCTTGTAAATGCCAGCAGCAGCGGAAACATCAAGCCCGCCATGGTTTTCGAAAAATTCTGCCAGTTTGCCGGAGTGGAGATTCCGGGGGAGGCCGTTCAGGTAACGCGTTTGGAAACATATGCGGATCTGGCCCGAAGCGATGAGCCCCACCGGTTTATTCCCCTTGCCGATGCCGGATAATACATTTTCCGTAACTATTTTGAATTTCTGTTTTCACCGGACATTTGGAATGGAAAAATAGAAAAAATCAAAAAAAATTTTTCAATTATGATTGACATTCCCCCTTGTGGAAGCCTTATTGTGAGCATATCAGAGAGAGCAAAGATATGACACTGCCTTCAGATGAGAGAGATTTTAATCCGGCCGGGCCTGCATGGGATCATAAAAAGTCAGGGATCACCGGAAAGGAAATCGTCTTATGAAAATCAACGAAGTGGAACTGCAGGTCGGTATCACCAAAAAGAATATCCGTTTCTATGAGCAACAGGGATTGTTGCATCCCAAAAGAAATATGGAAAACGGATACAGGGACTATACCGGGGATGACGTGACAGAACTGAAAAAGATCAAACTGCTCCGCAAGCTTTCCCTTCCGATCGAGGAAATCCGCAGAATACAGCAAGGCAGCCTGCTTCTTGAAGACGCACTTCAAAGGCAGCTTATTGTTCTGGAACGTGAAAGAATCAATCTGCTGGAAACTTCCGGGCTGTGCCGCAGCATGATGGAAGACAGATGCCAGTATCTGAGCATTTCTCCTGATGAATATCTGAATAAGATGGTGGAAATGGAAAAGGAGGGGACGAAATTTATGAATGTGCATAAAAATGATATCATTCAAAAGAAACGCGGTTCCATCATCGCGGCAGGAATATTCATTCTTTTTATGGTGTTCCTGATCTGCGTATTTATCTGGGGTTATACGGTTGATCCAATCCCGATATGGATGCTTTGTGGTTTTATTTTGATCCCGATGGTGGTGATCGCGGCCGTGATCATAGCCTTACGACAGAGAATGAAAGAGATTGAAGGAGGAGAAGAAGATGTTGCTCGTAAATACTGATTATATTTCAGGAAAAGAACTGGAAACATTAGGAATTGTAAAGGGAAGTATCGTACAGACAAAGAATTTCGGCAAAGATTTTATGGCCGGAATCAAGACCCTGGTCGGCGGTGAGGTCACGGAATATACAGAAATGCTTAATCAGGCCAGACAGATTGCTGTAAAACGTATGGTGGACGAGGCGCAGGCCATGGGTGCCGATGCAGTCGTCAATGTAAGATATGCGTCCTCCTCGGTCATGCAGGGGGCGGCGGAAGTAATTGCATACGGAACAGCTGTGAAATATATCAGTTAATCATGACTTAGATCGAAATGGAGAGGATGTCCGCCAATAGCAATATTCAGACATCCTCTTTTTCCGTACAGGATGCTTTACTGTATGGGAATATTTGATCAATTGAACAGGAGAGATCACTATATGGAAAATAAAATAACACCAAAACATACAATTATATTCTGTGTCATCACTTTTGTGTTGACATGGTCTTTACTGGCAGTCATTCCGCTTACCGGAATGAAATACGGAGCGGGCCTTAATTCTATGCTCCTTGTATCAGCGTGCATGTTTATGCCGACGATCGGCAACATACTGACCAGACTTATAACGAAACAGGGATTCTCAGATTTTAAGCTGGCACCAAAATTCAAAGGTAACGGAAAGGATTACCTGTTTGCATATTTTGTGTTTAGCATTTTAATATATCTTGGCGTTGTAGTTTATTATCTCATCTACCGGGAACAGTTTACCCTGACAGACGGTATTATATATCAGGCTGCGGCTGGCGGAGAAAATTTGCTGCTTATGCAGATCATCAATCTTGTTGTCGCTACGATCATTTCACCGGTCATTAATGTAATACCGACGCTGGGGGAAGAGATCGGATGGCGCGGATATCTGCTGTACGGGTTAAAAAATTCCTGTGGAAGCGTGAAAGCCGTTATATTTACAGGACTCATATGGGGAATCTGGCATGCACCGATGATCGCAATGGGACATAATTACGGAACAGATTATCCAGGATACCCCTTTGTCGGTATCCTGTTGATGGTTGTTTTTTGTCTGTCTATCGGCATCATCGAAAGCTACCTTACACTGCGCACAGACAGTGTTCTTCCGGCAGCAATCTGCCACAGCGCTGTCAATGGCCTGGCAGCCGTGGGAATCACGTTTGTCAATACCGCTGAATGCAATCCGCTTCTTGGTCCCACATATGCCGGAATCATTCCGCTCATTCCGACGATTTTGTACGGGGGTTATATTCTGCATCGGATCAGGAAAGAAGATTTGTAAGGAATCGCATTATATTTACACTTTTGGCATTTTCCCCCGCTTTGTGATATACTGAAAAATAAGTTCAGGTTTATTGTTCATGAACCAAAAGGTACATAAAAGGTGTGCCATACACTGCCGCAATATACCTGTGCAATTCAACGGAAGCAGGATAAACATGTCATCTAAAGGAAAGATTTTAATTTTAAAACTGAACGGAAAATTACTTTCAATGCTGATACGGGATAATCAGATTCTGTCCATACAGGTTCAGAAGCAGGATGAATATGCCGTAGGGAATATTTATGTAGGCAAGGTAAAAAATATCGCTGAGAATATCAGAGCCGCATTTGTGGATCTGGGGCAAGGCTACCTCACTTTTCTGCCCCTCACAGAAGAAAAATATGCTTATGTCATGAATAGAAAAGCAGACGGCAGACTGAAAGCCGGTGACGAGATCCCGGTGCAGATCACCAAAGAGCCCATGAAGACGAAACTGGCAGGCGTAACGACGCAGCTTTCCCTGTCAGGGCAGTATGCAGTCGTAGGGCTCAGACATTCAGAAAACAGTGACTGTGAACAAAGCTTCGTACAAGTATCTTCCAAACTGAACAAGAAGCAGCAGATTCGTTTCCGCAGCATAGAAGAGCTTCAGCAGATTGCAGGCCGTTATCGGCTGATCGTCCGCACAAATGCAGGCGGGCTTCACGACGATACGCTTTTGGTCGAGGAGGCGGAGCAATTGTCGAAGCAGTTGGATCATATGATGCAGATTGCGGATAAACGTACCTGTTTCAGCCGCCTGTATGCAGGAAGACCCAATTATATCCATTTTATTGAAAACACCTACACGGCGGAATACGATGAAATTGTAACGGATCTTCCTGAAATCCACGAAGCCCTTCAGGCTCATCTGGGAAGCCGGGATATTCCTGTCAGATTATATGAAGATCCGATGCTGCCCCTTTATAAACTATATGCCGTAGAAATACGGATCAAGGAGCTTTTGGACCGGAAAGTATGGCTAAAATCCGGCGGTTATCTCGTCATTGAGCCGACGGAAGCCCTTATTTCCATTGATGTCAACAGTGGAAAATGTGAACAGGGGCGAAACCAGGAGGAAACCGTCCGAAAAGTCAATACGGAGGCAGCCGAAATGATTGCCGTACAACTTCGGGCAAGGAACCTGTCCGGCATGATCCTTGTGGATTTCATCAATATGAAAGATAAAAGACAGGAACAGCAGCTTATGGAATATATGCGCAGCCTTCTGAAAAAGGACAGCGTGACTGCGGATGTGGTGGATATGACCGGGCTTGGACTTATGGAGATCACACGTAAAAAGGTGAATCCGAGCTTTCAGGAACAGTACAGGAACCGACAGGACAGCGAAGCGTAAAATACACTGTGTTAAAGAAGAGACGGGTAAAGCGCTGAAACGGAGTGAATTATGAAACTTTTGGGCATGGAAAAAGTAAAAGATGGAAAATATTTAAAGAATTATGAGCTGACTTATCAAAATAAAGCCGGCAGAGAAAAGAAATATGAGATTGTCAGCCGCAGTGAGATTCCCGGACCGGAGGCTATCGGGCAGCGCGTCAGCGGTGTGTCCATTGTGGCGTATCACGAAGATAAAATGCTGCTTCTTCGGGAATTCCGTATGGGGGTCAACCGTTTCGTATACAATCTGTGTGCCGGCATGATCAACGAAGGGGAATCGCTGGAAGAATGCATTCAGAGAGAACTGTATGAAGAAACCGGCCTGGGTGTGCAAAAGATTCGCAGCATTCTACCGCCTTCCTTTGCGGCGGTAGCCTTTTCCGACGTGAAGACGCAGATCGCTTTTGTGGATGTAGAAGGAAACTTTGAGGATCATACATCAGAAAACGAGCAGATTACAGCCGCTTTTTACAGCAAAGAAGAGGTACGGGAACTGCTGGAAACAGAAGAGTTCAGTTCCAGGGCACAAATTGCGGCGTACTTTTTTGTGATGTCCGACTCTGATGACTGATTGAAACGATATACAGCATTTTGCAATAGACTTATATAAATTTAACACCAAAGAGAAAAAATTTGATATATTCCATTGACAAATATCCCCAGAAAGGGTATGATGTTCGAGTATGCCGCATAGTGAGGTATAAGTATGCCCGTATATAAGAAGCCGTGACAGTGCTTATATATTCGGACATCACCGTAGCCAGCGAGTAAAATGAACTTCGGTTCATGAATAGGAGGTGCCATATGTACGCAATTATTGCAACAGGTGGAAAGCAGTACAAAGTATCTGAGGGAGACGTGATCAAAGTTGAGAAACTGAACGTTGAAGTCGGAGCTTCTGTAACATTTGACCAGGTTATAGCCGTTAGCGATAAGGAGCTGAAGGTTGCAGGCGATGTAGCGAATGCAACTGTTACCGGAACCGTTATGGATCAGGGTAAATACCGCAAAGTTATCGTATACAAGTATAAGAGAAAAACAGGCTATCACAAGAAAAATGGTCATAGACAAGCATACACTCAGATTAAGATCGATAAAATAAATGCATAGTATTTATTTAAATATTAATGCGAAGCATTAAGTTTTGGATACGGTCGTTTAAGACGAGAGTGCAGAGGTGATTGCGCTTTACCGGTTCTGAAGACAGAAGCGGCAAACACAGTCAGGGTGTGAGATGACAAAGATCACATTTTATAAGACAACAGCAGGAGAATACAGCGGCTTTACATGTGACGGACATGCAGGATATGCCAGCTACGGTGAAGATATCGTGTGTGCATCCATTTCCGTACTGGTCATTAACACTATTAACTCTCTGGAAGAGATAACCGGGGAGCGGATGGATGTGAAGGCTGACGGAGATACCGGAACCATCCGGTGTTATTTTGCAGACCAGCCTTTGAAGGATACTTCCAGGGTGCTTATGGATTCGCTGGTGTTGGGACTTACCCAGATTGCGAAGCAATATGGGAAGAAATACTGTAAACTGACATTTGAGGAGGTGTAATACCATGTTAAATATGAACCTTCAATTTTTTGCACATAAGAAGGGTGTTGGTTCTACCAAGAACGGTAGAGATTCCGAGTCCAAGAGATTAGGTGCGAAGAGAGCTGACGGACAATTCGTTAAAGCAGGAAATATCTTGTACAGACAGCGCGGAACCAAGATTCATCCCGGTGTTAATGTGGGAATCGGCGGAGACGATACACTGTTTGCTCTGGTTGACGGTGTGCTTCGTTTCGAGAGAAAAGGAAGAGATAAGAAACAGGCTTCCGTATATCCTGTAGAGAAATAAGACGATTGATTCGGGCTTCAGACATTTAGGTGTTTGAAGCCTTTTTCAATCATAGTCCTGATAAGGAAGCTTTAGACCGGACAAACAGGAGGAAATTATGTTCGCAGATCGTGCAAAAATCTATGTAAAAAGCGGAAAAGGCGGAGACGGACATGTATCATTCCGCAGAGAAAAATACGTGCCTAACGGCGGACCGGACGGTGGAGACGGCGGTAACGGCGGAAGCGTATATTTTGAAGTTGATGAAGGGTTAAACACGCTCACCGACTTTCGTCATATCCGTAAATACTGTGCCGGCAACGGAGAAAACGGTGGAAAACGAAACTGTGCAGGCAAAAATGGTGAAGATATCGTTATCAAAGTACCGGAAGGCACTGTGATCAAGGAGGCAGAGAGCGGACAGGTCATTACCGATATGTCCGGTGAAAACAGAAGATTCCTGCTTCTTGGCGGCGGAAAAGGCGGCAACGGCAACCAGCACTATGCCACCAGCACTATGCAGGCGCCCAGATATGCACAGCCGGGCCGTCCGGCGCAGGAACTGGAACTTTTGCTGGAACTGAAAGTGATTGCGGATGTGGGGCTTGTAGGCTTTCCCAATGTGGGAAAATCTACGTTTTTGTCCAAGGTGACCAACGCACGGCCCAAAATTGCAAACTACCATTTTACCACTTTAAATCCTAATCTGGGTGTGGTAGATCTGGAAGATGCGAAAGGATTTGTCATCGCAGACATTCCCGGTCTGATCGAAGGGGCTTCTGAGGGCGTAGGTCTTGGGCATGAATTTCTTCGTCACATAGAGCGCACGAAGCTGATTGTGCATATTGTGGATGCGGCTTCCACGGAAGGCCGGAATCCCATTGAAGATATCTATGCCATCAATAAGGAACTGGAGGCGTATAATTCGGAGATTGCCGGACGGCCGCAGATCATTGCCGCCAACAAGATTGACATGATCTATGCGGAGGATGATCCGGTGGCGAAGATCAAGGCGGAATTTGAACCGAAAGGCATCCCGGTTTACCCCATTTCGGCAATCAGCGGACAGGGACTGAGAGAATTGCTGTATGATATCAATAATCAACTGGAAAAGCTGGATTCCAGTCCGGTGGTTTTTGAGCAGGAATTCTTTCCGGAAGATCATTTTGATACGGGAAGCGAGCCCTTTACAGTGGAATATGATGAAAAAGAGGATGCCTATGTGGTGGAAGGACCAAGGATTGAAAAAATGCTGTCCTACACAAATCTTGAGTCAGAAAAGGGATTTAAATTTTTCCAGGATTTCCTGAAGGATAACGGTATTCTGGAACAGCTTGAAGCTCTTGGCATCGGAGAAGGCGATACTGTAAGAATGTACGGACTGTCCTTTGATTATTATAAATAGAATTATGATAACGAAACCTTCCGCTGTAATCTGAAAAACGACAACTAAAAATATCATGTTTCAATATAACAGAAGTATCATTTGCGCCTGCGCCTAAATCCGCAGGTTGAGCAACGATGGAGAAGTATTATGACAAGCAAACAGAGAGCTTATTTAAAGAGTCTGGCCAGCAGCTTAAATCCGATTTTTCAGATTGGAAAGGCCAGTCTGACACCGGAATTTGTGGCATCAATTGATGAAGCGTTTAACACCAGGGAACTGCTTAAGATTGCGGTCTTAAAAAACTGCATGGACGATCCCAATGAGATCGCGCAGACTGTAGCTGAGAGAACACGATCCCAGGTCGTTCAGGTAATCGGTAAGAAGATTGTGCTGTACAGGCCGGATAAAAAGAATCCAAAGATCATTCTTCCGAAGGAGAAACCTGCCGGAAAGGCCTGATCTTAACCAATATTGAGAATACAAGCTGTATGTCGTCCAGAACATTTGATATCTGCCACAGAGAGGTTGACTTGGGAAATTGGCACTTTGCAGACAGAGTAGAACGGGATGTATTCTCATTAATTTTCTATTAAGCAGTATCGCAAGCGGGCTTACGATATGCATGGGGATTGCTATGAAAAAAACAGGAATCATGGGAGGAACTTTTAACCCGGTTCATAACGGTCATCTGACACTGGCACGGCAGGCTCTCAGGCAGTTTGCGCTGGACAACGTGCTTTTTATGCCATGCGGCGTTCCTTATATGAAGGCTGGTCAAAAAGTGGAAGACGGTCAGATTCGTGCTGAAATGACAGCGCTTGCCATTCAGGATGAGCCGCGTTTTATTCTGTCCACAATGGAGCTTGAACGTCAGGGCAATACTTACACTTATCAGACACTGGAACGTCTGAGGGCAGAGAATCCGGAAACAGAATATTATTTTATTGTAGGTGCAGACAGTCTTTTTCATATGGCACAGTGGGTATGTCCGGAGAAAATCTTTGCTGACTGCCATATTCTGGCTGCTGTGCGGGACGAAAAAACAACAGAAGACATGGAAACGCAGATTTCCCTTTTGAAACAGCAGTACGCTGCGAATATTCATTTGCTGCAGACAGAGTATATGGATATTTCTTCTTCGGAAATCCGGCGTAAGATTGCGGCGGGTGAATCGGTGGACTGTGATCTGCCTCCGGCGGTCAGACAATACATTGAGAAGCGAGGACTATACCGGTGAAGACATGGAGTGTTGCAAAGCTTAGAAAAGAAATGGAAAAAACGCTTGAACCAAAACGTTATGAACATACTTTAGGTGTTGCATATACCGCGGCAACACTTGCCATGGTGCATGGTGCGGATATGGAAAAAGCGTTGACTGCCGGAATGCTGCATGACTGTGCAAAGTGCCTGAGTCACCACAAACAGGTGCAAATCTGTGAAAAGAAACAGTTGAAGTTATCTGAAATGGAAGCTTCGGAGGATTCGCCGCTGATTCATGCCAAAGCCGGCAGTATTCTGGCATGTGAAGAATACGGTGTCACAGATGAGGATATTCTGAATGCAATCAGTTATCATACTACGGGACGACCGCATATGAGCATATTGGAGAAGATTATCTATATTGCCGACTATATCGAACCCGGTCGGAAACATGCAAAAAGAACCACAGACGCATCCGACACGTATCTACAGAGCCTTACGGCGACACGAAAGTTGGCATACATGGATCTGGACGAGACATTATGCAGGATTCTGAGTGATACACTTACATATTTGTCCCAAAAAGGCGGAAAAATAGATTCCATGACTATGGAAACATATGAATATTATCGAAAAACATCTGATTCCGGCCTGTAGTGAGCCGGTCATCAAAAACAGTTTAAGAAAATAAGACGGGAGGAAGACATAATCCATGGATAGTAAAGAAATTGCAAAGCTTGCTATTGCCGCACTGGAAGATAAAAAGGCGGAAGATATTAAAGTGATCGACATCAGCGAAGTATCTGTGATTGCAGATTATTTTATCATAGCAAACGGCACCAACCGCAGCCAGATCCAGGCTCTTTCCGACAATGTGGAAGAAAAGCTTGGAAGAGCAGGCGTTCCCTTGAAGCAGATTGAAGGATATGATAATGCGAATTGGGTACTTTTGGATTTTCACGATGTAATCATCCATATTTTTGACAAGGAAAACCGGCTGTTCTATGATCTGGAACGTATCTGGCGGGACGGCCGTATGATTGAAACAGCTTCACTTACGTAAAATTTTGTCCGCTATGAAGCTTTTGCAAGACCAAAAGCGACATTTTTAATGTTGTTAAACCATAACAGAATCCGGCATTGCCTTCTAAAAAGAATGCAATGCCGGATTCTGTACATACAATAACTTCTGATATGGCGTTCCCGATGATTTCATATCGTTCGCTTTTCGAATTTCTAATGCCGTGACAGGAAAGGACACGTGTAATTCGTGTATATGGTTACGATTCAGCTTCCCGTGCTTCGCCGCCTGCATACATATAAAATGTAATGATATAAAGACCGGCGATACCTACCAATGCATAAATAATTCTTGAAAACCATGACATATTACCGAAAACAAATGCTACGAGGTCAAAACTGAAAAGACCGATCAATCCCCAGTTGACAGCACCGATGATGGCAATCGTCAGGGCAAGACAATCCAAACCTTTATTTTTCATGTTTTTTTCCCCTTTCATAAGAAACTTCAAGGGTCAGAACCCTGTAAAGCAAAATAGCAACTGCCGATTCTTAACTGTGCAAACAGCAAAGACCGGACAGTTACTATTATTATGCCTTATGTTAAGACTGCTATACTGGAAAATAAACCTACAAAAACCACATATAGTCTGCCAGCTTTATTAATTATATTTTTACGGAGCAGGCTGTTGTCATATCTTTATTGATTATATAATCTGAAAACACCGAATACTTTTCCAAGAATCTGACAGTCATCCACAATAATCGGTTCCATCGAATCATTCTCCGGTTGCAGGCGGATATGTCCGTCTTCCTTATAAAAAGTCTTAACGGTAGCCGAATCATCTATCAGCGCAACAATTGTGTCTCCGTTTTTGGCAGTCTGGCAGCTTTTGACAAAAATCTGATCTCCGTTATAGATTCCGACATTGATCATGGAGTCACCTTTAACTTTAAGTGCAAAAGATTCACCGCCGGGAACCATATCTGCCGGAACAGGAAAATAACTTTCAATATTCTGTTCGGCCAGAATAGGCAGACCGGCGGCCACCTGGCCGATCACAGGTATGGAAACCATTTCTGTACGTACCATCTGGAAATTATCATCGCATATCTCAATGGCACGCGGTTTCGTAGGATCCCGTCTGATATAGCCGTTCTTTTCCAGAGTCTCAAGATGAGAGTGCACAGAGGACGTGGACTTCAGATTGACAGCTTCACAGATTTCGCGGACCGCCGGCGGATATCCTTTTGACAAAATTTCCTGTTTGATATAATCTAAAATTTGCTGCTGTTTAGCAGTGATCTTACCATAACCCATAAATAATAACCTTATCCTTTCCGAAAATAAATCTCTATATACTGTGTGTCGATGAAATGCGTCTTCATAGAACGATATTTCCGAAAAAATGCATTCCAGTTTCTTAGTTACAATAAGCATAACACAAATCAAAATAAAAAGCAAACGTATATTCAGAATATTTGTTCGAAATTTTTGTTGAAAAAGGTTGACACACGAAAGCATGTTCGATATAATACAGCCATAAGAAACATTTGTTCGCAACACACGTTCTATTTTGAAAGGAGACCTTGTGTTATGTATGCAGATCGTATGGCTTGTATGAGAATAGAAGATGAAAAAAGCGAGAGAAGAATCCTCAGGAACAGGATCAGAAGACAACAGGAGATGAAGAAGAACTTCTTTCTGCTGCTTATAACGGTATGCCTTATTACAGCATGTTCGGTTTCCCTTAGCGGATTCAGATCCAATGCGAAGGATGATTCCACAGAAGCCTCCTATAAATATTATAAAAGCATCGTAATTTCCGGTCATGATACACTCTGGTCCATCGCACAGGAATATATGGACGCAGACCATTATGATTCTATCGATGATTATATCAAAGAAGTGAAGAATATGAACTCCCTGACGGATGATGCCATACAGTATGGAGAGCATCTTGTGATTCCCTATTATGATCAGGTATTTATAAGATAACATTTATAAAATACAATTATAAGATACATTTATAAGATACATCTATTAAGATACATTTGTCAGATATAAATTTGCAAAATATAACAATTTCTGATATTTGCAGAGCGGTCTGCCGAAAACAGAAGCTGCATAAACAAACGGAGAGAAGACGAAAAAGACCTGTAAGCTCATTGATCACAGGTCTTTTTCGCGCTTTTCCCGCAATTTCACTTTGTCGGCAGCATAACGGCGGCGTTCATCTTCCAGTGCGGCATAATGTTTTTTCGTTGTATTCACATCCTTGTGTCCCAGAACATCCGCCACCAGATAGATATCACCTGTTTCTCGGTAAAGGGAAGTGCCGTAGGTGCTTCTGAGTTTATGGGGCGTTATCTTCTTCAGGCTTGTAACTGTGGATGAGTATTTCCTGACCATATTTTCTACGGCCCGCACAGAGATCCGGCGGTTCTGCATGGACAAAAACAGTGCATTTTCATGACCGGACTGCGGAATGACGTGATGCCGTTCATCGAGATAGTCCTGCAAGGCGTTCTCTACCTCTTCACCAAAATAAATAACCGCCTCATAGCCGCCTTTCCGGCGTATTTTGATGCCGTTGTTTTTGAAATCAACATCACCCAGATCCAGTCCAACGCATTCCGATACCCGAATGCCGGTTCCAAGCAGGAGTGTTAGAATCGCCACGTCTCTTGTTTTGGTGACTTTGTGAAAACGCTGCTGGGCTTTGGACAAACCTGTACCATCCTCTACCTGATCCAGAAGGATGGCAACTTCGTCAGCATCCAGACGAATGATCTCCTTCTCATGCAGCTTAGGCAACGGAACAAGAACGGCAGGATTCTTTTCGATCAATTCGGCCTGGAAGTAATAGTTGTAGAAACTCCGCAGAGCCGCAAGTTTACGTTTTTTGCCGCGCTCATCATTGGTATAGGTCTTTCCGTCTTTCTCGTAATAAGAGAGGTATTCGATGTACTCTTCAATATCTTCCCGGGTAAGCTGTTCCAGAATGCTTATCGGGAAATCCCGGATATCCATGCGGCTGCAGCAGCTGTTCCTGTCATGCAGATATTCGAAGAAAACACGGATGTCATAGGCATATGCCAGCCTTGTCCTGGCAGACGTATACTCACTGATACCACGGAAAAACTGTTTGCAGAAAGGCGGGAGAGAATCCAGTACTTCCCGCATTTTCTGAACATTTCCAATATTCTGCTGATCGTGATAGTTTTGGTTTCTTGCATCCATTACAATGTCCATCCTTCCAGATTTCCGCTTTGGATCGCGGTAAACATCCGTTCCTTGACGCCCGGTGTCTCCAGATTAATCGATCGGATCAGATTCTTGATATATTCCCGTTTGGTATGGCCGTCGGCAGGACATGGACTTTTTACCACAGGTACATCATATTTATGTATAAAACCGATCACATCTGCCTCATTCATATAGATCAGCGGCCGGATGACCGTAAGGTCGGTACGATCCAGATAGGTGACCGGGCGGAAAGTATGGAATCTGCCTTCATAAATCAGAGACATCATCATAGTTTCCACCACATCATCCTTATGGTGGGCGTAGGCGATCTTATTGCAGCGCGCCGCTTTCATAGCGTCGTTTAGTGCCCCTTTTCGCATCTTGGCACACAGAGAGCAGGGATTGGATTCCTTGCGGTCTTCAAAAATGATTTTGGCAATATCTGTATGAATAATATGATATTCCACATCGAGAGAAGCACACAGTTCCTTGATTTTGGCAAGATCCAGGTTATCAAAACCCAGATCTACCGTGACTGCGCACAATTCAAAGGGAATCGGGTAAAAGCGGCGCAGTCCCTGTAATGCGTAGAGCAGCGTGAGACTGTCTTTGCCGCCGGAGATCCCCACGGCAATCCGATCGTTTTGGCAGATCATATGATAATCATCAATAGCCTTGCGTGTCAGGCTGTATACTTGCTGTAACTTCATGCTTCTGGTTCCTTTCATCCAGCCCGTTTCGGACATTCCTTATTATTATACAGGAGATTTGACGTTACAGCATTATTTTTCTGTTTTTTTCATATTCTTTATGAAAAATTAGCAATACACTTTATGAAAAAAATGGTATACTAAACTTATCGTGTATACTTTTTGCCAAATTGATACAGATGTGGAAATATACGGCGGCAGATTGACTGTACTGCTGTAACAGGTTTCATTTGCTGTACAGACAGAGCAGTAGTAAATGCGAAATGTAAAGATATGATAGCGGGGGCAGTTCACATGAAATTCAAGTTTGACAAGAAATATTTTTGCTGGGGACTTACAGCATTTCTCGTAATTGTTGCAAGTATTCTGTTCTATTATATTTTGTTCCACAGATCCAGCCTGTCCAATGGAATCCGTACATTTATCAGTATCGCAATGCCGATCATTGACGGATTTGTACTGGCTTATTTGATGACACCCATACTTAATAAAATTGAGAAATGTATCATTAAGCCAATCTATGTGAAGGCTAAGATTCCGGAAACACCTAAGAGCAAACGAAGAATGCGTGGAATCTCCATTCTTGTAACTGTAGTGCTGATCCTGATCGTGCTTTATGAGTTTTTCGGACTGATTATTCCGGAGGTGATCCGCAGCATCCAGAGCATCATCTTCCAGTTCCCGGTCTATGTGAATAATCTCAGTAACTGGGCACTGGGGCTTATGAAAAACAACCCTGAACTGGAAGAAGCCGTCAATGGCATGATTTCCCAGTATTCGTCCAAGATTCTGGATTATTTTAATACGAATCTGCTTCCGCATATTAATGACCTGATCAAGACACTGTCTTTGAGCGTAATTGGGATTTTCCGTGCACTGTGGAATTTTATCATCGGATTTATCATTTCCATATATGTAATCGGAAGCAAAGAGACTTTTGCCGGACAGGCGAAAAAAGTGGTCTATGCGCTATTTGACAGGAAGACAGGAAATGAGGTGATCTCAAACTTTCGTTTTATCCACAGTACCTTTATCGGATTTATCGGAGGCAAGATCGTTGATTCCATTATTATAGGAATCATTTGCTTTGCATGTACAAGTATTATCGGAACGCCATATGCCATTCTGGTCAGCGTGATCGTCGGCGTGACGAATGTTATTCCCTTTTTTGGACCCTGGATCGGCGGCATTCCCAGCGCACTGCTTGTTTTGATGGTGGATCCTCTGCAGGCCCTATATTTTGTTATTTTGATTCTTTTCATACAGCAGTTTGACGGAAATATTCTTGGGCCTAAGATTCTGGGTGATTCTACAGGACTTTCAGGCTTCTGGGTTATTTTTTCGATCACAATATTCGGCGGGCTGTTCGGCGTTCTGGGAATGGTTGTGGGTGTTCCGATCTTTGCCGTATTCTATGCCGGTGTCAAGGCATTAGTAAACCGGTCACTCAGCAAAAAGAATCTTCCCACAGATGTACAGCCTTATATGACAGTGGGACAGATTGAAGAATCCAGAACATTTACAGAATACGTTCCGCCTGTCAAGAAAAAAAAGAAGAAAGAAGAGAACAGTGATCATGAGGTTTCTGATTCAAAGAGTAAGCAGCGCTGATGTAGTAATAGAAGAAAATACGGTAGGTGCTATTAAAGAGGGTTTCTGTGTTTTTGTCGGTATTGCCGACAGTGATACAAAAGAAATTGCCGACAAGATGATTCATAAGCTGATAAACCTGCGTATTTTCAGTGATGAAAACGGGAAGACAAATTTAAATCTGACTTCCGTCGGTGGTGAATTGTTAATTGTTTCACAATTCACATTATATGCGGACTGCAGACACGGAAACAGGCCGTCCTTTATTGCCGCCGGAAAACCTGAACCTTCCCGGGAACTATATGAATATATTATCGAAAAATGTAAAGAGACGGGCGCACGGGTAGAACATGGATCATTTGGTGCTGACATGAAGGTTTCGCTTGTAAATGACGGTCCTTTTACAGTCTGGCTTGATTCTGCGGAAATCTGTTCATAGTTCTGCCAGCTTGTATTTATAATACTTTTTGTCTCACAGGATACAGAAACGAACACGAGGCTGCGGCGCAGGTTCGTGTACAGGCATAGCTTTACCACTTAAAATCATTTCTGGAAGAATGCCAAAAAACGGTATTCTTCCAGTCTGAGAAAGAAAAGATATAGAAACTCTATTTTCTGTAAATAATAAGCTTCAACGCTCCTTATTTGTATAGGCAGGAATGCATTGCACGATAACTTACAACGTTTTGTTGTTCGGATAGCGTAGTTATAATTGCATAAAATGTTCATTTTGTGGTATAATAATTATAACACTAGTATGATGTTTTGTTATGTACCGGCTCTTTTGAGTATATAGCCGCTATCATGAACAAACATTTCAAAGTAAGTTTTTTAAGCTGCTATATTCTTGGCAACTACAACTATGGTATTTGTGGCTTGTTTGAAATTATACCGCGGCTCTGGAACTTACGGAAAATGGAGGGAAAAGAGCAATGAAGATCTGGTTATCCAATATTGCATGTCGTATAGGAAAATATCTTGCGAAAACACATCTGGGAGTCTTTATCATAGCACACAGTTATGTACACGAGAATTACGAATGGTACAGGGAATTAATTTTTGATTCCGGATATACTCTGGAAGAAATTCGGGAAGCAATCCGTGAAAAGGATCATACTGGAATGCGGTCAGACTGGTTGTTTTCAAGATCAAGATGTACAGGACAACGTTGTACAGATGCGGAACTGGAAGAATTGATCACATATCTGGATGTTGCAAAAGGTCAAAATATCAACAAAAATACCGACCAGCACCTGAGTGAAAATTCAAATGATTTTATAAGCGGTAATATGCCGGATAACATATAACTATTCGTTAAACTTGTGTTTTGCGCATAGTTATATGCTGAAGGAAAAGGTACCAATGTCAGCAAAAATACTGACCTGCAGGTATACCGAACTTGCGAACATGGGCGTCCGGTTGCTATTAACAAACGCTGCCACGCTCCGCGGGCTAGCTTATTGTAATCTAAATAAAACTGCCAAGAGCACAAACAGCTTTTGGCAGTTTTAACATGACTTTGAGGCTTACACAGCAAATTTCAAAATTTAACGGCCTAGCGGGTTTCAAAATCTTCTACAAACTGTGCAATCAGTTTCACCGAACCGTCAATACCGAGAACGCCGCTGTTGATGGACAGATCATAGCTGTCGGAACGTCCCCATTTCTTGGAAGAATAATAATTATAGTAGCTCTGACGCGATTTATCCTTCTTATTCATCATATCAATAGCCTTCTGTTCAGATGTTACATCCTGATAGCGCTCCATAATACGCTTTACTTTGCTCTTCTGGTCTGCATGAATGAAAAGATGCAGACAGTTCTGATAGTCATGCAGAGCATAATCTGCACAACGTCCGACTATAACACAAGGACCTTCGGAGGCAATCTTCTTGATCGTATCAAACTGTGCAAGAAATACCTTATGACTGATCGGCATATCTACAAAGGACGAAGAATTATACCCGAACGAATATGTGTCCATTACCAGGTTATAAAGAAAAGAATTTGTAGGACGCTCATCATGTGTCTGTATCATCTCTTCACAGAAGCCGCTCTCCTTTGCTGCCCGTGTCAAAAGATCCTTATCATAAAACTTGATTCCGAAATATTCCGCGACTTTCTTTCCGATTTCCCGTCCGCCGGAACCAAATTGACGTCCGATTGTAATAATAGTATTCATAAAGCATCATCCTTTCTGCTGTCAATTTACTTTAAAAATTATAAGTATATGTATATTATATACATTTTTTATGCAGAAAGCAAATGATTTGTATATATATTATACAAAATACATAAAATGCCATGAATTGTATCTACATTTGCCTTTATAAAAGAAAAAGCTGCACATCTTCAAAGATCAGTTCAAAGATCAGCAGCTTTTTCCTTTATATTTTCCTTATATACTTCAAAATAATATCTTTAAAATATTTACATTATTACATGGTAATATTTAATATTACATAGTAATCTGATGCACCTATCCCGGATTTACTGTTCAGGACATTCTTATATGCTGCTGTATATATGCCGCATCAAGCTTTTTTGCCCCACAGTACCTTACCGCCGTCAATCAAAAGAATGACTGCCAGAATTACGATCGGTACTATGATAACATCCTGCAGTACATTGGTAAATACTGCTGTCCCATCCAGTCCGCCGCCCATCAATGCAACAAGGTTGTTCTTAAAGGAGAAGAACAGGGAAACAAGTGTTGCACAGGACATGAAGATAATCGGTATATGGAGCATCTTGTTGTTTCTGCCATGTTTCTTTAAGTATGTACCTACTGCCAGGAATGCGGGTACGGCAACCAATTGGTTACATGCACCGAACAGCGGCCATACTTTCTGATAACCGGCCAGACAAAGTGCAAAACCACAGATCGCGGTGATGATCGTAGCCACATACATATTGTCCAGTTTCAGTTTCTTGCCTGTCTCCGTACCTGCAAACAGCTCCTGGAACATAAAACGGCCAAGTCTCGTACCGGTATCAAGTGATGTCAGACAGAAACAGGAAACTGCCAGAGAAATAATGGTATAGGTAGCATTTACCGCACCCTCAGGGAAACCTATGGTCTCAAAGAATCCGGAAATAGCTGCCGCAAATACAACCGTTGGTGAGCCATAACCGGCATCTGCAAACAAACCGTCTGTTGTCAATGTTGCAACTGCGATCAGAGAAATCACAGCCAGCACACATTCGATCAGCATGGAACCATATCCTACCATCAGCGCATCTTTTTCATTATCCAGCTGCTTGGAGGTAGTACCGGAACCGATCAGAGAATGGAAACCGGAAATCGCACCACAGGCAATGGTAATGAACAGCGTCGGGAACAAATAGCTGTTTCCCACATGGAATCCGATAAATGCCGGAATCTCTACTGTGGGATGAGCTGCAAAGATACCGATGATTGCAGCGATCATCATAAAGTAAAGCAGGAAAGAGCTCAGATAATCTCTGGGCTGTAACAGGATCCATACCGGTGTCACGGATGCGATCATAATATAAATAAATACAAATCCCAGCCAGAAGTTCTTCGGAAGAACAATGGGGAATGCAAGACCGATCGCTACACATGCTGCAAGCAGGATCACACCGATTACAGATGCCACCACCATAGGAGCATTCTTTCTGTACACAAAGAAACCGAATGCAATAGCCAGCGGAATAAACAGCATGGAAGCCGTTGCAACAGAGCCGTTTGCATCACTGCCCGTAAAGGAGTTTGCAACGATATCCGCAAATGCTGCGATAACGAGAAGTAATACCAGCCATGCAAATACAGTGAAAAGCACTCTGCTCTTATGGCCAATGTTCTCTTCGATTACTTCGCCCAGGGATTTACCCTCATGACGGATCGATACGAAGATGGAACCGAAATCCTGAACGGCTCCGAAGAAGATACCGCCGATCACGATCCATAAAAAGCACGGAAGCCATCCGAAGAATGCTGCCTGAATCGGTCCGTTGATCGGGCCTGCTCCGGCAATGGATGAAAAATGATGTCCCATCAGAACCGGAGTTTTGGCAGGGCAATAATCAACACCGTCCTCTAACTCGTGAGCCGGTGTCTTGCGGCTGGGGTCAATTCCCCATGCCTTGGCTAAGTATCTGCCGTATGTAAGATATGCTGCGACAAAGATAACGATAGCCAAAAGAATTAGTACTACTGAGTTCACACGAATCCCTCCTATTTAATGTATTCTCTTGTTGTGGCACAGCATCTGTAAATCCTTGAATATCCTGTCAGATTAAGAGCCCGGATTTGAGACTTTTATCTGGCACAAATTCGTATTTACAGAAGGCTCTGCCGGCCTTATATGAAATAGATTACTCTATTCTATAAGCATCATGCCCTTCCTGGACATTCCGCCTGCTGTTCTTCCATGATCTGGCGGAATCCGGGTTTGCCCTCTTTGACATCCCGAAAGTTGTCTTTGTAAAGCTTCGCTGCTTTACGTCCGGTGTAATTGGTACAGACCTGTTCGTCAGCCATCGTGGCGCATACGATATGAGCCTGTGAGAAACCGCGTATATTAAAGCGATACCCTTTTTCATATTTAAAATGTCTGATGGCTTTACGCATCTGTGGGGTCAAAGGCTGTTCCGCAATCAGGCCGATTGTCAGGTAGCTGTACATATGTCCTGCCGGCGGAAGTTCTGCGCCTTTGCGAACCAGCACAGGCTCCATATACTCTTTGATGATGGAATACGTTTCCTCGATCAAAGCCTGATCCACTTCCCTTGTTTCTATAAACAGAATATGCTCATAACTGTCGGTAGACCACATATTGGCTTCTCTTACCAGGATATATTTTTCAATATGCGAAAAAAAATATCCGTATGCAGGGTACTCTTTACCACGAATGACATATGGCTGACTGATATCGAATGTACCTGAGTATTTTCGTAACAGTTGATCAAGATAATCAGCGGTTTTCATACAATCCAATCCTCCACGCCAGTGCAGCCTGCAGCCATGACATACGATGAGAAATTCGCACGATTGCTTAAACAGAAGGTTGAAAATCTTTGACTTTTCAACCAAATACCCTGTGGCATTTTGTCATATTAATGCTTTAACGCACTAATACAAATTTAACACATTTGCATATAAAATACAATATTTATCAATTAAAAAATGAAGCATGGGCCGGAATGAGGCGATGCTTCATAGGTTAAATATAATATTATGCATATTTTTGCATTCTTATGTGAATATCTATGCAAATAAAATTTTATAAGATATGCAGAAGATGTTCGAAATATTCCGGCAAAGGAGCCGTTACTTCCAGATATTCCCCCGTAGCGGGATGAATCAGGCCGATAACCATTGCATGAAGTGTCTGGCCGGTCAGATGAAAGGCAGACTTAAACGGACAATATACTTCATCACCCAGAAGCGGATTCCCGATATGTGCCATATGTACTCTGATCTGATGAGTCCGTCCTGTTTCCAGAGTACATTCGATATAAGTATATTCCTGAAAACGCTGCAGAACTTTGTAATGCGTGACGGCATATTTACCGTTTTGTTCATTGACTGCCATCTTCTTACGATCCTTTGGATCCCTGCCGACAGGCGCCATTATGGTTCCTGATTCCTGATAAAGCACACCGTGTACAATGGCGCGGTATCTGCGGTTGATGCTGTGCTCTTTCAATTGTGCAGCAACCAGATTATGGGCATGGTCATTTTTACAGACGATCAGAGAACCGGTGGTATCCCGGTCTATGCGATGCACGATGCCGGGACGCATAATGCCATTGATTCCGGAAAGCTGACCTTTACAGTGATACATGACTGCGTTAACCAGCGTACCGCTATAATGACCGGGGGCGGGATGAACAACCATGCCTTTTGGTTTGTTCACAATCAGAATATCCTGATCCTCATACAAAATATCAAGAGGAATATTCTCGGCTTCTATATCCGGTTCTACGGCCTCAGGAATATGAAAAATGATCTCATCATCAATCCGTAGACGGTAACTTGCTTTTTGAGGCCGGTCGTTGACAAACACCTTTTCATCCTTAATACACTTCTGAATGTAAGAACGGGATAAGGCAGGCAATGCAACGCTGATCCATTTATCCAGACGTTCCTCATCCTCACCCAGGCCAATCTGATAGGTGAACGGTTCCATTATTTAATCTCCCGATAACGTTTTTGCTTGAAACTGATGAAATTCAGATCATTTTCATTATATACAAACAGCAGAAGGATCACCAGTGCTACGGTGGAAACTGTTACATACATATCCGCCACATTGAAAATGGGGAAATTAATCAGTACGAAATAGATAAAATCCACTACATAATTCAGCCGGATCCGGTCGATCATATTTCCGATGGCTCCTGCGGCAATCAGACTCAGAAGCAGGTGCAGAAGCCGGTATTTCTTACTGTCCGGTGTTTTCAGCAGCACATAACCGATCACACCCAGAATCACCACTGCCACAAAGATAAAAAAGGCTTTCTGGTTTTGCAGCATACCAAAGGCCGCACCTTTATTTTCAAGATAGTTCAGTTCCAAAATACCGCTGACAATGCTGTATGCGGGCTTATCTTTTAAGTGGATTACCGCAAGATATTTTGTATACTGATCCAGTCCGACCAGTGCGATAATCCCTAACAGATCCAAAAAGATGATCAATTTCTTTTTCCAACTCATTCTTTTGCGTCCTCATCACTAAAATAAATTTCCCGGATTGCTTCCAGAATCTCCGCATCCGTTACGGTTTTATCAATCACGGCTTTGCCGACTTTTTTCAGCAGAACAAATTTGATCTGTCCGCTCTCCATCTTCTTGTCAGATTTGGTCAGGCGTAAAATCTCCTCAGGATCAATGGAGTCAATACTGATCGGCAGGTTAAAGGGTACAAACATGTCCCGCACCTCATAGTATTCATCCATGGACAGCCAGTTATGCTTCCATGAAATATATGCAGCGGCAACCATGCCAAGGGCAATGCATTCCCCGTGCAGCATCTCAAAATTCATGGCTTTCTCGATAGCATGTCCGATCGTATGCCCGAAATTCAGCAAAGCCCGGTCACCCTGTTCTTTGGGGTCTTTTTCCACCACCAGCTTCTTGACGGTGCTGCTCCGCATGATCATCTCTTCCAGCACATCTGTTTCCCTGTCATGAATCTCGTACATATGATCCAGAAGCCATTCATAGAACAGCGCATCCTTGATCAGCCCATGTTTCATAACCTCTGCAAATCCCGCATAAAACTGCCGGTCGTCAAGTTCTTTCAGGACGGAAATGTTCATATAGACTAATCTGGGCATGTAAAAAGCTCCCACCATATTCTTGTAAGCGTCAAAGTCTACGCCCGTCTTACCGCCGATGCTGCTGTCCGACTGCGCGATCAGAGTGGTTGGAATCTGAACGAAATCGATCCCCCGGAGATAAGTTGCTGCCGCATAGCCGGTAACGTCACCCACCACACCGCCGCCAAGCGCGATCAACAGATCCTTGCGGTCAAACTGTGCCTCGATCAGCGCTTTATAGATCCCTTTGACGGTATCTAACGTCTTGTCTGCCTCTCCTGCCGGAAAAGTATGCAGCATTACCTGCCGGCACCGGCCACTCAAAATGTCACACAAGGTCTTTCCGAACAGTACGGATGTATTGGAATCAGCAATAACAGCCACTCTCCTGTTTTCAATGCCAAAAACCGACAGTTCATCATAAAGCAGGTCAAAGCTGTCGGTAAATACGATATCGTAACAAGGTTTTTTCTCATAATGGATGGTCATCCTGTTTGCCATAAGCACCTCATTTCTGCGCCGGTTTCTGCGCATTTATAAATTTTGTGCCAAACGGCACACAGATATATTTCATTTCCCAAAAAAACTTCCTGACACCACTGTCAGGAAGCCGTTTTGCATCGTTTACATTCCGTTGTTGATCGGAACATCAAAAGAACCGGAAAGAATTTCCTGAAAATCACCTGAAATATCAACACTTGCGGGAGTGATAATAAAAATATAATGTGAGATTTTCTGTAAATTGCCGGAAATTGCAAAGCAGGATCCCGATGTAAAATCAATAATCCTCTGGGCAATGTCCACGTCAAGGCCTTCCAGATTCAGCACAACGGTTCTGTTCGCAAGAAGTGTCTCCGTAATCTCTCTTGCATCCTCCACTGTAGTAGGCTTGATCACACATACCTCCATGCCTGTTCCGGGCATTTTTCTGGTCTGACGCATGGGGGTCACTTTGGGAGTGGATCTTTTGATGACCTTATCCTCATCTCCGGCCAGATCATCACGCATGGGACTTGGTTTCTTGACCGGTTCCGGATCGTCATCATAAAAATCATCATCATAATATTCATCTTCCTCGTCATTCAGCTTCATGGCATTTAAAAATTTATCCATTACACTCATGTTTAAAACCTCCGCTAATCCAAATTATTCCATTATTGCCAACTTATGTATACTAAACGGCTGGATATTGTCTTTCTCCGAAAATGCCTGTCCCGACTCTTATGTATGTCGCGCCCTCTGTTATCGCAACTTCATAGTCTCCTGTCATACCCATAGAAAGTTCTTCCATAAAAACATTATCAATGTTTTTATGAATTATGTCAACATATATTTGTCTTAATTTTGCAAAATATAGTCTGTTCTCTTCCGAATTCTCAACATATGGTGCTATTGTCATGAGTCCTCTGATCGTCAGATTCGGTAATTTGGCAATATCTTCCACAAGGGATACTGTCTCTTCAACAGACGCGCCAAACTTGCTCTCCTCTCCGGCCACATTGACTTCTATGAGGACAGATACATTCACGTTTTTCTTCACGGCTTCCCTGCTGATCTCCTCTGCCAGACGGTAAGAATCCACACTGTGGATCATGTAGACTTTATCTACAATATATTTTACCTTATTGCGCTGCAAATGACCGATCATATGCCAGCGGATATCCCCGGGCATCTGCTCATATTTGTCCAAAAGCTCCTGAACCTTATTTTCACCAAAATCACGTATGCCAAGATCATATGCCTCCTGAAGTGCAGAGACAGGCTTTGTCTTGCTGACTGCGATCAGTTTCACATCTTCCCGGTTCCGTCCGCTTTCGGAACATGCGGATGCAATATCGGATTCTATTTTACGAAGGTTATCCCGGATCATATCATTGTCCTTTCTCAAATGCCGCCGGCAGAGCCGTCTTACATAAACAGATTTCTATTACCCTATTCGTAGATAAATTCATTTTCATTTACCGTAGATGCATCCAAAACGATAAAGTCATAAACGTTCAGGCCGTATACGGTATTAGATTTGACGATGGAATATTCATCGTTCTGGTAAAGGATTGTGACCTGCTTGAAGTCCGCATATCCTTTGTTGATGTTATACACGCCGATCAGAGAACCTGTCTTGCTGACGGCATGTTTTTCCGTGGACTCCGGTTTGACGAGATAATTCCCGGCGCGCAGAACAGTATCGTCAAGATAGTATTCTGTTTCTGTGGCCTCATAGATGGTTGTCTCCACAAACTCGGTTGTTGCATCGCCGTTTTCATTATAAGTTTCCAGTAAAACGCCGTCCTTGCCACTGTTGCCGCCCTTCGTCACGTACTCCTTGGGCACGATAAAGAACTCCCTCTCTACAATGGCTGTATTTGGGATCTTGAGTCCGCTTTCATCTTCCAGCAGAAGTTCGATGTCGATAAAACGATCCATACAGAAGGTGATCATGGAATTGGTAAAAGTCAGGGAAACGAAAGTATCCCCGGCTTCATTTGTATATTCTTCGACAGCCCCCCACGATGTATATTGATTTTTGAGGAATTTGACTTCTACATATTCCTTTTCCACCAGCTGTTCTGCCAGTTCCTTCTCTACCTGAATCACGATAGACCAGTCTTCGTCAGTGGAAAGCTTATAAACAGGATCACCGCCGGCGATCAGTTCATTGTTGACCAGATGTTTCTTGTCATAGTCTTTCTGGTCAAAAAATTCTTTCGTCATATCTTCCAGTCTCAGATCCTCATAGCCGTCCACAGAGTAAGTGACAATCCCGCTTTTTGCCGCATAGCGGTAATTAATCAGTGAAGATCCGGAAGTATTATTCAGGGCATCCACATTTTCCAGAATATTGTAATTGGCAAGTTTTAAAACAGTGCCTTCCACATTATATTTAAAATTATAGACATCAAAAAACTCCGCTTTGTCAAAGCGGTTCGTAAAGGCTGTGATCTCCGTCTTTAATTCGGCGAGATCCGAATCAGACAGCGTGTTTTCGCCGCTCTCGTTAGAATTGATATAATCCGATAACCGTCCCGTCTCGTCGATCGTATAGATCAGATTTCCCGCCGCGGCACGCTCTCCCTCTCTCGCAAAGTAATTTATATACCCTGCATCGTTACTGGTCACGACTTCTTCTTTGCGCAGCGCAATGCCCTTATAAATACTGTTGGAGGACAGCGAACCTTCCTTTACGCTGTAGCCTACAACATGCTCGGTTCTGAAATAAGTGAATACGCAGATTACAACGTAGACGAATATGGCGGCAAAAATCACCATTCCGATATTTATGTTCAGCGGACGCCTGTATTTTGTTATCTTAATCCTGTTATCTGCCAAAAAGATCTCCTTTAACACGTCAAAAACCCCGGAGATTCCGAGGTTTTTATGGAATTATATATGATTGACTATGTATCGTTTATAAAGAAATAATAACCTTGGATTTCAAACTTTCGGGTAATTCACTCTCGTCGATGGAGATGCTTAATACAAAGTCCACATGGAATTTTGCACTGATGGTTTCTAATTTTGCAATCGTAGCGCTGACATCGCTCTGCTCTACACAGGCAATCTTCAAAAAGCTGTCAAAATACATATGCTGCAAATCGTGATCCTGTGAGATGATTCCGCAGATAAAACCGATAAATTCATCGGAATTTGACACCAGATAATCGGATACATCGATCAGCCTGATCTTATTGTTCAATTCGAACATATGCTTCCTGCTCTTATCCAGATAAACGACATTGCCCTGTACATCTTTTATCTCACTATTTACTTTATCCAACAAATGTTTGGTTTTTCCTTTTCCTTTATTTCCTACGATTAATTGAACCATGTTGAAACCCTCCTAAAGTAAAATAATTAGTATGACCTTGGATTCTAACTCCATCTATCCATATTATAAGGGAAAGATGTCAAAAAAACAACTATAAAAAACTTATTTTATTATAAGAAATGCATAAAACGAGTTACTATTCAGACAACTCCCCGCCACGTGCCGGCAAGCCTGCAAAAAATGATTCAAATATCATTTAATTAATGGTTCCCAGCAGCTTCGTCATATCCGCATAGAGGTCATCACCGGATGTATCTTTCATAATAACGGATATATATGGTGTTCCGTCACTGCCTCTCGAAAACAGGATCAGACAGTGTCCTGCCGCGTTCGTGGTTCCTGTCTTACCACCGATGACCGTGACATTCGGCGGCATTTCCTGTGTCCCTTTAAGGTAACGGTTTGAATTATTCACTTCCAGTGATTTCTCGCCGCCGTTTCTGTCTTTATACACAGTTGAATAAGAAGACATCTGGATGATTTGATTAAAAAGGTCATATTTCAAAGCTTCCTGAAAAATCAGATACAGATCATACGCCGTTACATAGTGTCCTTCCTGAGTCAATCCGTTGGGATTCATAAAACTGCAGTTCGTCGCTCCCAGATCGGCAGCTTCTTTGTTCATAAGCGCAACAAATTCATCTACAGATCCCGCAACGCCTTCTGCGATCAGTATGGCCACATCATTGGCTGAGTGAATGAGCAGTATATGAAGTGCCTGATCCAGCGTCATCTGATCGCCAGGATTGACACCGCTCAACACCGCTCCCGGTTCCGTGACAATCACATTTTCAGACGCGGTAAGCATCTGATCGGTGGACCCGTATTTGATCGCTACAAGAGCTGTCATGATCTTTGTCAGACTTGCAGGATTGACCTGTACATTTGCATTCTTTGCATAGAGCGTTTCCAGGCTTTTAAGATTAAACAAGGCGGCAGCGCCCACCTCCGGCATACTTACTTTGGAAGTATTCGCATCCTTGCTGACAACACATAAATCTGCCGCAAAAGGATCCAGAGTCTCCTTGTTCATCGTCGTAAACAGCTGGAAGCTGCTCACATCACTATTCAATTCATATGCCATATCATATTTTGCGCTTCCACAGCCGGTCAGAGACATTACAAGGCCAAGAAACAAAGCACTTATCTTACAGCACATTTTCCGTTTCGGATATCTATTTGTACATTTCACGCCATTCAAGATCCCCTCTGTCGAGTGATTTGATCAACAGTTCCGCAGAAGCCAGGTTCGTTGCCAGAGGGATATTGTGCCGGTCGCACAGCATCACCACATTATTGACATCCGGCTCATGTGACTTCGGATACAACGGATCACGCAGAAAAATGACAAGATCGATCTGATTATGTTCGATCTGCGCACCGATCTGCTGCGCGCCGCCCAAATGCCCCGCAAGATACTTGTGAATCGTCAGGTTTGTCACTTCCTCGATTAAACGTCCGGTTGTTCCGGTAGCAAATAATTCATTTTTACTTAAAATCCCCCGATAAGCGATACAGAAATTCTGCATCAATTTTTTCTTCGCATCATGCGCAATTAATGCAATGTTCATAGAAACACCCTTATACCCTTCTTAACATATATTATTTTTTGCATTGCAATCGTACATTGAGTACGAACCCCAATCCTATATACAGGCTGACCAAAGATGTCAGGCCGTAACTGACAAACGGCAGCGGAATTCCCGTATTGGGAATCACACTTGTGGCGACGGAGATATTAATAATCCCCTGAAAGCCGATCAGTGAAGCAACCCCCGCAGCTATGATCGTCCCCGCCAGATCTTTAGACCTCCTTGCTACCATAATACATTCAAATGAGATTAAAATCAATAAGACAATTACGGCACACCCTCCTACAAAACCGAATTCCTCCCCGATAACCGCGTAAATAAAGTCGGTTTCCGGCTCTGAAATAAAATTTCCGTTTTTGACAGAACTGATCTCATTGGTATTGTATCCCTTGCCATACAACATGCCCGAACCGATAGCTATGACCGAATTGTTCTGCTGATAGGCCTCTGCATTGGCATATTCTTCCGGATAGAGCCATGCCAGAATTCGTTTCTGCTGATAAGAATCAATAAGCTGCTGATCCGGTTGAAGAACCAGCGTAAGTATAATAACGAAGGCCGGCACTGCCACCGCCACTGCCATAATAATATATTTCCAGCTGATACCACCCACAAAAAGGATAATACAGAACAGCATGGTGATCATGATACTTGTGGACATATCCGGCTGTTTGTAGATCAGCGCAATGGGCGGCAGGAAAAGCAGGATACACAGGCCGATGATCTTCAGGGAATCCATCTCATCCTTATGCTTCATAATAAACTGTGCAAAAAATAAAAGCAACAAAATTTTTGCCGTCTCTGAGGGCTGAAACTGAATCCCGAAAATGTTCAGCCATCTCTGGGCGCCGCCTCTTTCCACACCCATCTCCTTAACAAGAAGGAGAAGTCCGATGTTTGCGGCGTACATCACCCAGTTCAGCCGCAAAAGCACCGAATAATCAAACAGGGAGATGACAACCATCAAAAAGAAACCGAGTACGAATCCGGCAATCTGTCGGGACTGCAGTGATTCCTGCGCACTCCCGATGGCCAGAATACCGATAACGGTAAGCGACACCGCCAGAATGATCAGTTTAAAATCATAATCTTTGATATGATACTGTCTTAACATATCCCGGTTCCTCCTTTCCCCATAATCTGTAAACAAATTTCTCCCATACACCTGCCGGCGGTCGCAGTTAAACAAAAACGATGCATATGCAATTCTCTCCACAAACCTGCCAGACACCAGACAAGAACGATGCGTCAGCAAGTTCTTGTCGAATAATCTGCGAAGCAGATTATTCATGGTTCAGATCCAGAATCGGTATATTTGCATAGAGCATCGGATTCTTAAGACTTCTGCCCTTATTGCCCGTTTTCGTGATCTGTATTTCCATGGTTTTGGTATCGATCTTCATATACTTGGAGATCACGTTGGCAATATCGTTCTTGATCATTTCCATCATTTCCGGCGAACAGTTAACACGGTCGGAGATCAGCAGGATCTTCAACCTGTCCTTCGCTATTTCTCTGGAACTTTTTCGTTTTAATATATTTTTGAACACCGTAATCCCCCCTAACTCTTATGAAAAATACCCGACACCTTTGCCCAGAAGGAAATTCCTTTTTCCAGATCAAGAAAAGGAATCTCTCTGCCCAGCACTCTGTGACAGATATTCTGGTAGGCCCGGCCTGCCAGCGTGTTGCTGCCCACCAGAGGTTCACCCTGGTTTGTGGCAATCACCACGTTTTCATCATCGGGAACCATTCCGATCAGCGGTAAGGACAGAATATCCACCACATCTTCCGAGGACATCATGTCACCACGCTTGATCATATCATAACGGATACGGTTTATGACCAGATCTATCTTATGTATTTCATTTGCTTCCAGCAGTCCGATGATCCTGTCGGCATCCCGGATCGCTGAAACTTCCGGTGTCGTGACTACAAGCGCCCGGTCTGCACCTGCGATGGCATTCTGAAACCCCTGCTCGATGCCTGCAGGACAATCCAGGATAATATAATCGAACTGATCTTTCAGATGGCTGATCATCTTCACCATCTGTGAAGGATTTACCGCGCTTTTATCTCTTGTCTGGGCGGACGGAAGAAGAAACAGGGTTGGATATCTTTTATCCCGGATGATCGCCTGTTTGATGCGGCAGTTTCCTTCCACCACATCCACAAGGTTATAGACAATCCTGTTTTCAAGACCCATTACGACGTCCAGATTCCGCAATCCGATATCTGTGTCGATCAGGATCACCTTCTTGCCCATAGCTGCCAGACCTGTACCAACGTTTGCGGTAGTAGTGGTCTTGCCTACCCCGCCTTTCCCTGATGTGACGACAATTACTTCACTCATATCTTTTCGTTGACCTCCTGAATATGATTCATTATCGTCCCCTAAACAAAAGATAATTCCTACGGAATTATCTTTGCGAGATTTGCTTCGCAAACTCGAAAGCCTCTGTCCGGATACATTTATGCATCCGCTTCGCATACTCGAAACACATTCAAGCTGTGTCTGCTCACAAATCCGCATCTTACGGTATCATACCGGCAGATCGCTTAGTAATTCTTTGGTAATCGGCTCCATGATGACTCTTCCGTCCTCCACATAAGCAATTTTAGGCTGAATCTTTGGTTTGATTGACCACTTGCTCTGTTTTTCTGATGTTTTATATTTGAAATCACCAATTTTTAACTTTTCAGGTGACATTTCAAGCGCTACCACAAAATGGCCTTCGGCACCGCTGCCGCCGGCATAGGCCTGTCCATAGAGACCACCCAGTATAACGATATCCTTGTTGGATACAATACTTGCGCCGGGATACACATCTCCCAGCACGATCACACTGTTTTCCGTCTCCAGAATCTGACCGTCTTTTAAAGTGCCCTTATAGAACTGACCTGCATTTTCGATGGCCTGCTGATGGTCAGAAAGCCGCTGTAATGCTTTGACAAAGTTTTTGTTCGTCTCCTCGTTCTTGCCCATGATGCACATGACGTTCAATGCCGAGTTGGCAGTGATGGTATTGACAATCTGCCGTTCTTCCTGGTCGGACAGACTGCGTCCTTCAAAGGAGAGTACCATGCTTGCATCTTTAAAAAAATGTGCCGACTCCTTAAATTTAAAGGCAATCTCCTGAAGCAGCTGCGAAAAAGGCATCTCTTCGTCCAGATAAATGGACAGCCCGTTTTGAAAACTTTTGATAATAACCGGATTCTTCATGTTGATCCTCCACTCATTCCCCTATATGTTAGTCTGCATTGATCATACCGCCTTCCAGGGAACTGGCAGTTCCGGTAACGATCTCACTTTCTTCCTTAAGTCCATAATAATACGCATAAACATCTTTGGCAATCTGCGCGCTGTAATCGGAGGAATAACCGAAAGCCACACGGACTGCAACGGCAATCTCCGGATCTTCATAAGGCGCATAACTGATAAAAAGTGCATGGTTCGGACGGTTTCTGTTCTCCTGTGCCGTACCGGTCTTTCCGGCAACGTTTACATCCAGGTCGGAATAATATGATTTGCGCTCTACAACCCTGCGCATACCGGTGTGTATGGCATCCCAGTATTCAGAATCCATATCAATCTGATTGCGTATCTCAGCATGATTGTCCTTAATCAGTTCTTTATTATGATCTTCTATTCTGTCTACTAATGTTAAATTATAACATGTTCCGCTGTTGGCGATAGTTGTAACGTATCGCGCCAGTCCGGCTGTCGTATAGTTATTTGTACCATGGCCTATGGCGGAACGGACAGCATCTGTATCCGAGACTTCCGGCGTATATTCTTCGATTTCCACACCTGAGGTTTCGGAAAGTCCGAATTGGTCTGCAGCCCTGGCCAGCTTATTAAGCGCCACATCGCTGTTATAAGTATCACCCACAATCCCAAGCCGGTATCCTGTCTCATAAAAGAACCAGTTACAGGAATGTGCCAGAGCATTTGAAAGATTCAAAGCGCCGTGGGCTCCGGGCGCAATATGGCATTTGGCCGGCGGAGATATCTTCTCAAACACACCTGTACAGGTGATTGTATCTGTCGTATTGATCACGCTGTCCATGAGTCCCGCCCTGGACGATACAATCTTAAACGTGGAACCGGGTGCGGTTCTCTGCTGCGTCGCATAGTTTATGAGCGGTCTGGACAAATCATTTCGCAGACTTGCAAAATAAGCTGCATTTACGCCATTGGCCATCTTATTGTTATCATAGCCCGGATAGGATACCAGTGCCAGCACATCTCCTGTTTTAACATCGGTAACCACCACAGAACCGGAATAAGGATCCAGAGCAAGCTGTGCCGGTGTCAGATCCAGATTCTCGATACGCTTTCTCATAAAAACATAGGGTGTCTCAAGTCCCGCCCGAAACTGCGCATATTCCTCCTCCGGCAGATCCACCACATTCTGTTCCAGTAAAAGTTCACAAATCTGCCGTCCGCTCAGTTCATCATTGTTGATCATGTAGCGGTACATGCGTTTGTCAAAATCACCGTCAGTATCCAGCTGAGAGAAAATATAATCAATGATCTTCCTGTAAATCTCAACGGAATCAGAATAACGTGAATCAATATCCAGCGCCGACACGTCGATCCAGTTTTGTGCTATGGCATAATTCAGATATTCATTTAGGCTGATAACTTCATCCTTTGTCCATGCAATGTAGGTCGCATCCTTGCTGTCTACTGCCGATTCCATGATAATATTGTTACGGTTGAGCATGGAAACAATATAACTTTCGTAGTTTTTGTACTCTTCCGTCAGTTTTTCATAAGGAGTACATATTTCTTCCAGTTCCTCCCGCAAAGTAGCAAACACCCTTGCTTTTTTATCCCGATAGATTTCCAGCACGGCTTTTTCCGTCTCTCCCGCATGTACGGATGTAAAATGCGAGGTGTCAATGACATTGTTATTAATACATGCAAAGTAAACATCATAGATCGGAATCTTGATCTTACCGCCGCTGCCGCCTTCCGGCACCTCAAATTCCCTGATATTCTCAATATTGGCCAGCAGGATACTTGCAAGCTTGGACTCTATGATATGATAACATGTCCTTTGCAGATCAGAATCAATGGTCAGATAAATATCATTGCCGGCAACGGATTCTGTTCTGTCACTGGTCTCAATGACCTTACCCAGATTGTCCACATATACCGTTTCCAGCCCCTTAGTACCCTGAAGCTCCATTTCCATGGAAGATTCTATACCGGATTTACCTACCGTATCATTAAGGTCGTATGTTTCATCCTGTTTCTGCAGTTCTTCCAGTTCTTCCTGGGCGACCTTTCCGGTGTAACCGATGATCTGTGCAAAATAAATACTGTCATTATATTTACGAATCGTACCCTCTGCAATGGAAACTCCGTCCAGGCTGTCTGAATTCTCCATAACAACAGCTACTGTCTCCTCGGAAACATTATTGGCCACCGTCGTGGCGATATATTTCTGGTAACTGTTGGCACTGAGGGCATAACGTATCGTGATGATCTTAAGAATTTCTTCCTTTGTAAAACCATAGCCCGGCTCAAAGCTGTCGGTATCATCTTCCACTCTGTAATCGCCGATACCGTATCGGGTAGACGGCGAAGTGCCGCACAGATAGCGTATGACCTGCGCAGGTGCGGCGGTTCGTTCTTTTTCCTTTAGATCATTGATGGAGGCATGTCCATAGACATCGGCAAGAAAACGAAGCAGCTGCGTTCCCTCCACATTGAACTGATAATTACCGTTTTTATCAAGTATAATCGGGAAGTCATTGATGATCTGATCCCCGTTCTGTTCGATCATACCGACGAGTCTGAGGATCGTACCATTCAGATTGGCGTTCTTTTTTTTGCCGGATTCATATACATCTTCAATGGTCACAGAATAAGCCAGCTCATTATAGGCCAGTAGATTACCGTCACGATCCAGAATATTGCCTCTGGTGGGCAGGATCGTGCGGTCTCTTGTGATGCTCAGCTGAAAATTGTTAAAATACTCTTCACCGTGAACAATCTGAAGCTGAAAGATCGTATAGATCAGATAACTGCCCATTCCCACCAGGACGAAAACAAGGACGAGCAGCCTGGAAGTGATCATATTCATGAAATTTTCTTTAATGTGTTCCAGTATATGGTCAAACAAACTTTTTACCACTCCTTAGTTCACTGTGCTCAAGTCTGGTATTGATCCAGAGGATGAGCGGATACAAAAATATTGTTACCACGATCGTGTACACGATCTCCGGCAGGATGATGTGCGTAAAATAATGTCCGAAATCAAATCTGCTCCGCAGCAGGAATAAGATCACATAACAGGTCAGCCCGTAAAAGCAGTCACTTCCAAGTATCAGCGCAATGGGAAGCTTGATATCCTGCGGATAGAATATGATGCAGAACTTACCATTCAAATATCCGATGTACATATACAGCAGAGAATAAAACCCTATGGAGCTTCCGAAAAAAATATCCACCAGCAGACCGCAGAAAAATCCGATCAGAAGCCCCGTTTTCTCTCCGCGCATAAACCCGAAGGATGCCGTCAGTACAATCAGCAGGTTCGGCACGATTCCACTAAAAGCCAGTGCATGAAATACAGTGCACTGTAACAGAAAACAGATAAAAATCAAAACAATTGTGATCAGGACACGTTTCATGCTAATCCTCCATGTCAGAGCAGTTTATTGTAATCAGGACGATTGTTCCTCGTCCGGCACCTGCTTTAACTGCATAATAACCAGAACTTCTTCCAGATGCTCAAAATCCACTGCCGGCGTAATGTCTCCTGATTTTGTCAGGTTGTTCGGATCCTGATTGATCTTGCTGATATAACCTACGAGAATACCCGGAAGATAAATATCGCTGATATTAGAGGTAACGATCTTGTCGCCTTCCATAACAACATTATCACTGTCCACCAGCAGACCGAATTCGATAACTCCTGAAGCGTAGCGTTTCAGGTTGCCTGATACGATCATGTTATCGGAACTGGACAGCACCATGGCGCTCACGTTGGAGTCATCGGCAATGATTGCCTTCACTTTCGCCCAGTTGGGGCCCACATCCACAACACGCCCTACCAGACCGCTGCCGGCCATCACATTCATATTTACGGCAATACCGTCCTGGGATCCTTTGTTGATGACAAACGAATGAAACCAGTTGCCGGAATCTCTGGCAATGATCCGTGCGCCGGTCTTCTCATATTCATCATATTGTGCATCCAGTTTATATAATTCACGCAGATTGGTCAATTCATAACGATCCTGCTGAAGTCTCGTGTTTTCGATGGTCAGTTCGTCTACCTGCCGCTTCAGTTTCTCATTTTCAGCAATCAGATCGCGGATCTGCACCAGTTCCTCAGAACGGTTTGCAAGCCAGCTTCCGACGACGCTGATCCCTTCCTCGAAAGGAACCACCGTATATCCTGCCACCGCACTTAAGGGTCCGCTGAAAACGGTGGTATTAAAGGTAAGCAGCACCATACCGGTGCACAGGATTGTTAAAATAAAAAGGAGATATTTACTTGGCAACGTAAATTTCTCTCCTTTTCTTTTTACGATTGGACTCATTTACTCATTCCTTCTATTGCGTAGGCTACCGATTTATAATTATCATCGTTGATGATCTTGGCAAGTCCCAGTGCCACACTTGTTACGGGGTTCTCGGAAACGTTTACTTTAAGCCCCGTTCCCTTACTCGTGAGTCCTGCCAGCTTGCTCACCTGTGAAGCGCCGCCGGTCAGGTAGATTCCGTGCCGGTAAATGTCCGCCGCCAGTTCTGGAGGCGTGCGCTCCAGGATTACCTTGATATTATCTATGATCGTATTAAAATGTTCGGTAAGGCACTCGTCCACAAGGGCTGTGGGAATCTCCCGTTCCACCGGAAGGCCGGTAACGATATCTCTTCCGTACACAAGCGCCCCCAGACGCTGTTCTTCCAGATCAAGCAGTGATGTCTTCACCACCTCAGCGGTCTTGCCGCCGATGATCAGGCTGTATTCCCGGCGGATGGCTGCTTTGATGGCGTCGTCAAATTTACGTCCGCCCACCTTGATCAGTCTGCTGAGTACGATGCCGCCAAGAGACAGAATGGAGATCTCCGTAGTGTCAAATCCCACATTAACAACCAGAACACCCTGGGAATTCTTTACATCTATCCCCATGCCAAGACCGTCTGCTACCGCCTTGTCCACCACCATAACCTTTTTTGCTTTTACATTGGATTCCTTGATCAGGTCCTTGAACGCGCGTTTCTCGACTTCAGTCACGTCCCAGGGTACTGCGATAAAATAATCCGCCGGTTTCAGATTGTTTTTCATCAGATCATTCAGGAAATACCTGATCAGCATCTCCATGTTCTGTATATCCGCGATCACGCCGTTGCTGAGCGGATAAGAAATATTGATATTGCTGGGCGCTTTTTCGTACATCTCGAAAGCTGAATCGCCATAGGCAAAAAGATTCCGCTTGTTCTCGATGGCGATCATATTCTTCTCGACGAAAACCTCATCATCCGAACGGTTGTATATTTTGATATTGCTTGTTCCTAAATCAATTCCAAATGCGTTGTTAGCCAAGGCAGCTACCCCTCTCTTTCTTGTGTTACATTTTCGCCTTATGTTTTTTGCGTCATAAGGCTGCTTTCTTTAAAGCTGAAATATTGATTATCCCCTATGATAATATGGTCATAGAGCGGTATGTCCGCCAGTCCGCCGATCTGCATGATCCGGCCGGTTATCCGGATATCGTTCTCGCTGGGCCGGGGATCTCCGCCGGGATGATTGTGAAGAAGCATGATTCCTGCCGCTTTCGCCTGCAGTGCATGAATAAATACTTCTCTGGGAGATATCAGAGAGGCATTAACGGTTCCCTTAGAAAGAATATGCTCTTCGATCAGATGCAGTCCGGAATCCAGTAAAAGAAGCAGGATATATTCCACGCTCTCATGCCGGAAACGTTCCATATAATAATCCGCCACGGTAAGCGGATCATGAAAAGAAAGCTTTCCCTTCGCCTTCGCCTGAGCCATGCGGGTGCATAACTCCGCCACTGTTTTAAGCTGGATCGCCTTCACCTTTCCGATTCCGTCAATCTGCATAAGTTCCTGCAGCGGTATGTGGTACAGCCCAAGCAGACCGTTGCCATACCGGGCTGATTTCGACAGTACCCTCTCGCCCAGCTCCCTGGCGTTCATCCCGCGGGTGCCTGTACGCAGAAGAATGGCCAGAAGTTCCGAATCGGTCAGGGATTTACTTCCATAGGAAATAAATTTCTCATATGGAAGATTCTGCATCCTGTAATACTCATTGTTCTCACACTTGCTTAATTTCATTCAACCTCTTTCCCGACAGCATCTCTCTCCTTAAACGACGGGTACAGGTTATCCTAAATAAACCGATATATGATGATTGCCACTGCAATGCCCAAAATACTTGCAATCGTGATATTAATAGATAATCCGAAGGTTACGCTGAGAATACCCAGATCCAGCACCAAAGGCGAAGACAATCCGAAAGATTGTCCGTAATTCAGCCATGTGCTTGGAAAAAGGCTCCCGATAAAACCACCGATCACGATGCCTGCCAGAATCAGCAGGAAACAAGCCCAGTTATTTTTACGCATACGAATGAGAATCTCCTTTCCCAACGCTCATTTTATCACAACAATATTTTCATGTATACAAAATTTACCAAATTTTCATAAAAACAAATTTCCCCGGAAACGTTTACAGGGAAATAATCTGCCGGTCAAGCAGATTCTGTACAGTTTTCAGAATGCCGAGTTTTGCGTGGGGAAATGTCAATCCGCCCTGAAAATAAACCGCATAAGGCGGTGCGATCGGTCCGTCCGCGCTGAGTTCTATGGAAGACCCGGACACAAAAGCGCCGGCTGCCATGATCACTTTGGAATCATATCCCGGCATATCCCAGGGTTCCGGTGTTACGAAGCTGTCCACGGCCGCCGCCGCCTGAATGCCCTGACAGAATGCTATCACCCCTTCCGGTGCACCAAAGGTCACAGCCTGTATGATATCGTGCCTGCTCTGCTTTCCGTCAGGCACCACAGCGTATCCCAGCTTTTCATAGATATTTGCCGCAAAAATTGCGCCCTTCAGCGCATTGGCAGTGACGTTCGGGGCGAGAAACAGTCCTTCATAAAAGGAAGACAGAATACCCAGAGAGGCGCCCACCTCCTTGCCAAGTCCGGGGGATGTCAGCCGGTACGCCGCATTTTCCACACACTCCTTTTTTCCTGCGATATAACCGCCAATAGGTGCCAGTCCGCCGCCCGGATTTTTGATCAGAGAGCCTACCACCATATCGGCGCCCACATCGGTAGGTTCTATCGTCTCCACAAACTCACCGTAGCAGTTGTCTACCATGCAGATCAGATCGGGCCTGATCTCTTTGACAAATCGGATGAGCTGCCCGATCTGCGCAACGGACAAAGTAGGTCTGGTCTGATACCCTTTGGAACGCTGTATGGTGACCAGCCTTGTTTTATCATTGATGGCGGCACGAATGCCGTCGTAATCAAAGCTGCCATCGGGCAGAAGATCAACCTGCCTGTAAGATATGCCGTATTCTCTGAGGGAACCTTTGGAGGGCCTGATGCCGATGACTTCTTCCAGTGTGTCATAAGGTTTCCCCACAGGAGAAAGAAGCTCGTCTCCGGGACGCAGATTGCTCATCAAGGCAAGAGCCAAAGCATGTGTACCGCAGGTGATCTGGGGACGTACAAGCGCATCCTCTGTGTGGAAAAAGGATGCATAGACTTTTTCCAGCGTATCCCTTCCCAGATCATTGTAACCGTAGCCTGTAGTGCCCAGCAGACAGGCCTCGCTCACGCCACATTCCTGCATGGCGCGGATCACCTTCAGCTGATTGTATTCTGCCACCTCGTCAATGCCGTGGAAGCGTTCCTGCAAAGAACCCAGAATTTCTTCTCCGAAAGCATACACTTTCTCTGAAATCCCGAATTTTCCATATTGTTCTGTCAAATCTGCCATAATTATATGATTCCTTTCCGCTGTGTCTGTACGCTGTTACTCTCTTAAGTGATCACATTCCTGCTCCGCAGTACTGCCGTCATGTGTTCCAGAATCCGGTCGTCATCGTATGCAAAAGCCGGCTTGTCGATCCATATTACGTCCCGCTCTCTGCGAAACCAGGTCAGCTGGCGCTTCGCAAAATGTCTTGTGTCCCGCTTGATCAGGTATACCGCTTCTTCCAGAGATATTCTGCCTTCCAGATGATCCAGCAGTTCCTTGTAGCCAAGCCCCTGCATGGATACCATGTCTCTTCTGCATCCTGCTCTGGCAAGACTGGCCACCTCCTCCAAAAGTCCGTTGTCCATCATGTGATCCACACGCTCTTCGATTTTCCGGTAAAGTTTATCCCGTTCATCATTTAGCACAAAATAGGCAAACGCATAAGGAGAACTGTTGCCGCGCTGCTCTTTGTTATGCTCAGATATCTTCCGGCCTGTCTTTTCATAAAATTCAATGGCCCGGATCACACGCTTCACATTATTGGGATGAATACTCCCGCAGGATTCCGGGTCAATCTGCCGCAAACGTTCATACAGCACATCGCAGCCTTGCGTTTTTGCTGTTTCTTCCAGGCGTTTCCGCAAAGCCGTGTCCTCGTCATTTTCCGTAAAATCAATATCATATAAAAGGGCCTGTATATAAAAACCGGTTCCTCCCACCACCACAGGGATATGCCCTCTGTCATGGATTTCCTTCATGGCCTGCCTGGCCATCTGTTGGAACAGTACCACATTAAACTCTTCTGCCGGCTCCAATACATCGATCAGATGATGTGGAATGCCGCCCGTCTCTTCCGGCATAATCTTGGCGGAACCGATGTCCATATGACGGTATACCTGCATGGAGTCGGCGGAAATGATCTCGCCGCCGATCTTTTTTGCCAGTGCAATGGACAGCGCGGATTTCCCTACCGCCGTCGGTCCGGTCAAAATGACCAGGGGTGGTTTCTTTCTCTCATTCATCAGGTTACGATCCTCTTAAATTTCTTTTCCAGTTCATATTTGGTCATGGAAATGACAGTGGGACGGCCATGAGGACAGTGATAAGGATTGTCCAGCGTAAGAAGCTCGTCGATCAGTCCATCCGCCTCCTCTCCTGACAGCCGCATGTTACCTTTGACAGCGGCTTTGCAGGCCATACCTGCGATACGGCCGCGAATGCTTTCCGGAGTGCCGGACAGTGTCTCCTCCGCCAGTTCATCCAGTATTTCCATGAAAAATTCCTTCTCTTCATAGCCGTACAGATCCATCGGCACACCCCGGACAGCGTATTCACTGCCCCCGAATTCTTCGATGGTAAAACCCAGAGCCCGAAAATCTTCAGCATGTTTTAAATAGCAGGCACGTTCTCTTCCGCTGAGGGTCACGATTATGGGGGGATTTATGGTCTGGGACAGGATATCATGTTCCCGGAACCGTTTCATCAGCCGCTCATATTTCACCTTTTCATGGGCGGCATGCTGGTCTATGATCAACAGCTTATCCTCATAAGAGACAAGCCAGTAGGTGTCAAATAACTGTCCGATGATCTCATAACGGGGCCGTGCCTGTTCCGATAACATTCTGTCCCCGAAAAGTTCCATCTGCACAGGAGCTTCTGTTTTCTGCGCAGTGACGCCGGCGGAAGCGGCATCACCGGAAACAGCCGGTGCGGTATTAACCGTTTTCGTATTCCTGTCGGAAGAAATCGTGGATGCCTGATAGGACGTGGGTTCACGCAGACATTCTGACGTGACCATAGTGACCGGCCGGTTTTTTTCATAGATTCTGGCAATCGACTCCGACTTTTTAAAACCGCCTTCAGAACCGCCGGATGTATTGGCGATCCGCCGTTTCTCAAAGGGTTCCGGCATCGATTCCTGCGGCGCTTTTGGAGCCGGTTTTCTACCCTGATTCTCCGTCAGGCTGATTTCTGGAATCATTTCGATGTTGTGCAGTGCATCATGTACCGCATCCTTTACGGCCTGATAAAAAACAGGCTCATCAGCAATCCGCACTTCCATCTTGGTGGGATGCACGTTCACATCGATCCGTTTTGTGTCAATCTGAAAATGGAGCACACAAAAAGGAAATTTGTGCTGCATCAGATATTCCCGGTATCCTTCCTCCACAGCCTTGCTGATCAGCGTGCTCTTGATATATCTTCCATTGATGTAGAAAATCTCATAGTTGCGGTTGGCACGGTTGATCAATGGTTTTCCCAAAAGTCCTGTAACGGACACACCCTCCGCCTCCCATTGAAAAGGAAAAAGTTCTGCGGAAATATCCCTGCCGTAAATGCGGTAAATAATCTCTGCAAGGTCATCATTTCCAGTGGTATAAAATCTGGTCTGGCCGTTTGAGATAAATTTAAAGGATACCCGCGGGTTGGACATGGCCAGATGCTCCATCAGATCCGCCACATAGGCCCCTTCTGTCTGAGGCTGTTTCAAAAACTTCTTCCGGGGCGGCGTGTTATAAAAAAGACTGCGCACAATCACAGTAGTTCCTTCCGGCGCTCCGATCTCCTCCAAGCCCGTCTCTGTGCCGCCTTCGATTACATAGCGGATTCCGGTCAGGTCATCCTTTGTCTTGGAGATCAGTTCCACCATGGAAACTGCCGAAATGCTGGCCAACGCTTCCCCTCGGAAGCCAAGACTGACCAGTCTGGTCAAGTCATCAGCAGAAGTAATCTTGCTTGTTGCATGGCGTAAAAATGCGTTGCGCACCTGGGATTTCTCGATACCACCGCCGTTGTCGGTAACGCGGATCAGAGAAGTGCCGCCGTCTTTGATCTCCACGGTAACGGCGCCCGCCCCCGCATCAATAGCGTTTTCCACCAGTTCTTTTACTACGCTGGCGGGACGTTCCACCACCTCACCGGCAGCGATCTTGTCGATTGTCTGATGATCTAATATGTTTATGGCCGCCATAAAAATCTAATCTCCTACACTTGTATAATCAATGCAGCGCTTTGTACGTGCATATTTTGTTATTTCCAGCGGTTCTTTAACTTATTCTGCAGTCTGTACAGGGTATTCAGCGCATCCACAGGCGTCAGATTCCCTACATCTACTTCCAGAAGTTCATTGATGACATCTTCATCCTTGACTGTATCAAAAAGGGACATCTGTTCCAGATCCACCTCATCATATTTGACCGGTTTGTGTTTCTCATTCTTGATATTGATCTCTATATTCTGCACCTTTTCGATAATATCGTTGTCACTGAGCTGTTCCACGATCTCCTTGGCCCGGTCTATGACCATATCGGGCACGCCTGCCAGCTTTGCCACCTGTATGCCGTAACTTTTATCCGCCCCGCCCCTGACAATCTTACGCAAAAATACAATATCATCGCCCTTTTCCTTAACAGCGATACAGTAATTATTGACATTGTCCATCTTGTCTTCCAGTTCCGTCAGTTCATGATAATGGGTGGCAAAAAGCGTCTTTGCACCCAGAATCTTGCGGTTGCTGATATGCTCGATCACCGCCCATGCAATGCTCAGGCCGTCAAAAGTAGATGTACCTCTGCCGATCTCATCCAGAATCAGCAGACTGTTAACCGTGGCGTTTCGCAGAATATTTGCCACTTCATTCATCTCTACCATGAAGGTGGACTGCCCGCTGGACAAATCATCTGACGCGCCCACGCGGGTGAAAATACGGTCTACAATCCCTACATTGGCCTTTTTTGCCGGGACATAGGAGCCGATCTGGGCCATCAGGACGATTAACGCCGTCTGTCGCATGTAAGTAGACTTCCCGGCCATGTTAGGTCCTGTAATCACTGCAATACAGTGCTTCTGGTTGTCCAGATAAGTATCGTTGGCAATAAACATGTCGTTTCCCGTCATCTGTTCCACCACCGGATGCCGTCCTCCTTTGATGTCAATGATCCCCTTTTCGTTGAGGGACGGGCGGACATACTGATTGCGCTCCGCCACATAGGAAAGAGATGTAAATACATCCAGTCTTGCGACGGCTCTGGCTGTACGCTGGATCCGCTCCATCTCAGCCACGATGGCATCCCGGATCTCACAGAACAGATCATATTCCAGTGAGGACAGCTTATCCTCCGCATTCAGAATGGAATCTTCCAGTTCCTTTAATCTCGGTGTGGTATACCGCTCTGCGTTGGCCAGTGTCTGTTTGCGTATGTAATCTTCCGGCACCAGATTCTTATAGGAATTGGTCACCTCGAAATAGTACCCGAACACTTTGTTATATTTGATGCGCAGATTTTTGATTCCGGTGCGCTCCCGATCCTGCTCTTCCAGTGCGGCAAGCCAGTTTTTTCCGTCCGTCTTGGCGCTTCTGAAGGAATCAATGGTCTCACTGAAGCCTTCTTTGATGATGCCGCCGTCCCGGATGGATATAGGCGGCTCCTCGGTGATAGAATCATCAATCAGGTGAAAAATATCTTCCAGCGCATCCATATGCTCATTGATCTCATTCAAAAGCGTACAATCCAGATCCCCCAGCACAGTCTTGATGGACGGAAGCATGGCAAGGGAATTGCGGAAAGCGATCAGATCCCTGGGATTGGCCGTTTTATAGCTGACCTTGCTGAGCAGACGTTCCAGATCATAAATCGTGTTCAGATATTCCCGCAGTTCGTCTCTGTCAACACTCTTTTTACACAGTGTTTCCACAGCATCCAGACGTTTTTCCATCTTTGTTTTATCGATCAGCGGCTGTTCGATATATTTGCGCAGAAGCCGGCCTCCCATGGCTGTTTTTGTCTTGTCCAGCACACCCAGAAGAGAACCTGTCTTATGCTTTTCCCGAAGAGTTTCCGTCAATTCCAGATTCCGCCTTGTGGAACTGTCAAGGAGCATATATTTACTTGTCAGATAAGGATAGAGATGGGTAAAATGCATCAGTGAGGTCTTCTGCGTCTCATAAAGATACTGCAGAAGTGCACCGGCGGCAATCACACCCGTCGGGAAATCCTCCACCCCCAGCCCGGACAGTGTATTTACCTGAAAATGTTTCATCAAACACTTACGACAGTTATCTTCGTCAAAATAATGGGAAGCCAGGGAGTAGACCGTAATGCCGAGACGATTCTTCAAATCTTCGATCTCATAACCGCTGACCAGATACTGTTCGTTACAGATGATCTCGGAAGGCATATATTTATTGATCTCATCCTGCAGTTTACGAATATCTTCCACTTCAGTCAGATAGTAATCGCCGGTGGTGACATCCGCCACGGAAATCCCTGTTTTACCGGGAAAATAAACGATACACATGAGGTAGTTATTGCGGCTCTCTTCCAGTGTCTGCATATTCAGATTGGTGCCTGGCGTCACAATGCGGACTACTTCACGCTTGACGATCCCTTTGGCAAGCTTTGGATCTTCCATCTGTTCACAGATGGCCACCTTATAGCCTTTTGACACCAGTTTACTCAAATAGCCTTCCAGTGCGTGATGGGGAACGCCGCACATGGGCGCCCGTTCTTCCTGTCCACAGCTTTTGCCGGTCAGCGTTATTTCCAGTTCTTTTGAAGCTGTCAGTGCATCCTCATAAAACATTTCATAAAAATCACCCAGACGATACAGGAGAATGCAGTCCTGATAGTCCTTTTTCGTTTCCAGATACTGTTGCATCATTGGAGTAAGTTCTGCCATTTATCTTAACCATCTTTCTGTATTATATAAATCATTCGACTACATGACCGGTATAATAAAATCCATGACAGGTATCAAGAGATACCCGGACTAATTGACCGATCTTTGTATTTCCGGCCGGAAAATGAACCAGCATATTGTTGGACAGGCGGCCTGTCATCAAAGAGGCATCCTGTTCATTCACCTCTTCGATCAGCGCTTCCAGCGTCTGTCCCTGTAAAAGCGCGGCCCTCTCTCTGGCCGTATCCTGCACCACTTTCAAAAGCCGGTCAAATCCCGCTTTTACAATTTCTTCCGGCACCTGGTTTTCCATCGCCGCCGCAGGTGTTCCCGTCCGTTTCGAATAAATGAATGTAAAAGCATTGTCATACTTCACACGGCGCACCACATCGATTGTCTCTTCCACATCTTCCAATGTCTCTCCCGGAAAGCCTACGATCAGATCCGTTGTAATTGCAATATCGGGCATGGCGGTTCTGATTTTATCCACCAGCGCCAGATACTGTGCCTTCGTATAATTTCTGTTCATGGCCTGAAGGATCCGGTCAGAGCCCGCCTGCACCGGAAGATGCAGATGACGGCATATTTTGTCGGAATGCTTCATCACATCAATCAGTTCATCGGACAGATCCTTCGGATGGGAAGTCATAAACCGGATGCGCTTTAACCCTTCGATCTGTTCCACTTCCTGCAGAAGCTGTGCAAAAGTTATGGGCTCGTCCAGATTTTTACCGTATGAATTCACGTTTTGTCCAAGCAGCATGACTTCCACAACACCGTCCGCCACAAGATGCTCAATTTCCTGCAGGATCTCTTTAGGATCCCTGCTTCTTTCCCGTCCTCTTACATAGGGGACGATACAGTAACTGCAGAAATTGTTACAGCCGAACATGATATTGATGCCGGATTTGTAAGGATATTTACGGTTAACCGGCAATTCTTCCACGATCTGGTCGGTCTCATCCCAGATGTCAACGATCATCTCATGATTTTCAAACATCGTTACCAGAAGCTGGGCAAATTTAAAAAGATTGTGGGTTCCGAATATGAGATCCACAAACCGGTAGCTTTTCCTGATTTTCTCGATTACGGTATTTTCCTGCATCATGCAGCCGCACAGCGCTATCTTCATATGAGGTTTTTTTCGTTTTAAGCTGTTCAAAAATCCTAACCGGCCGTAAACCCTCTGATTTGCGTTATCCCGCACGGTGCAGGTGTTATAAATGACGAAATCCGCCTCCTCTTCCTGCTCTGTGGTTTCATAGCCGATCTGCGTGAGAATGCCTGACAGTTTCTCGGAATCTCTCGCATTCATCTGGCAGCCGAAGGTCGTCACACAGCATAGCGGTCTGCGTCCCAGTTCCTGCGCCAGTTCCTCCACACAGGAAGCCGCCCTGCGCATATATTCTTTCTGCAGAGCGAGTTCTCTTTCATCATTTTTGGATGTGTATTGTGTCATAATAATCCTCATTCGTATCACAGGCTGCCTGTGATGCTATTTCAATAGAAGGCTTCAAAATATATGATTTTCAACCAATGTGTCTTGCCGACGGCATCAGTAATCCACCAAAAGAAAACGAAGTTGCACTAAGAGATCACACTTCGATGTCTCAGGGCAACTAGGTTATTTCCAAATGCATAAAAGCTCTGTTTCTGACTGTATTGAAATCGGGTAATTCGGACGAAATATAATCAGGTATTCGGCCCATACACCAAGAGCCGCAACTGCCGTCATCAGCTTCACTGTATCTTCTTACAACATGCAACCGCCAGCGCACCGGGGCCGATATGACATGCCACACTCAGGGATAACGGATCCATGTGTATCTCAAATCCCGGAAACTGTTCCTGTACCTCTTCCTTCAACTGCTGTGCCGCCTCAAGGTCATACGTGTATGCGATCTGAAGCCAGATATTATCCGCATTCACACCACCGAACCGCTTCTCCATATCGCTGCGGATAGCATTGATCATAATGGATTTGCCCTGGGATATGGTGCGCGCCTTGGCAAAGGCATCCAGCTTGTCTCCCTGAATCTGAAGCACCGGCTTAAGTCGAAGGATCGTGCCAAGTGCCGCGGCCGCCGGCGTGATTCTGCCGCCTTTTTTCAGATAATACAGTGTATCCAGCATAATATAGATACTGGAATTAAATTTATCCTCTTCCAGAAATTCTTTGATCTGTCCGGCATCCATGCCTCTTTCAGTCAGTGCCAGCGCATCCAGTGCGGACTGCCGCTGGGTAACGGAGATTCTCTGGTTATTGACTACCGCTACTTTCCCGTCATAGTCTTCGGCAAGCATCACGGCACTTTGACAGGAACCGCTTAAGCCGCTTGACATGGGAATATGAACGATCTGATCATATTCTTCTAACAGTTCGTCCCAGAGCTTCATAACCGAATCCGGTGTAGGCTGGCTGGTGATTACATCCGCGCCCTCCGCCAGCCGGGTATAAAATTCCGCCTGGGTGAGTGTGATATCTTCATAATATGTCTCATCATTGATCATAAAAGGCATGGGAAGAACATAAATTCCCAGTTCCTTCGCCTGCGCCTGTGTGATACCGCTGTTGCTGTCTGTAACGATTGCTGTCTTTTTATTCATCTCAGTCCTGCTTCTCCATCATCAAAAATACTTACTTAATCATATTACTTTCAGATAGTCCTAAAGTCAACCTCATTTATTGCCGCACGCTCGAAATATTCACGCAAAGGTGCGAACTGTTCTCCGGCAAGTGCACTGTCCTCGTCCATGATCCTGTCGGCCCATTCACTGGCACGCTGTAAAATACCGGCATCCTGATAAATATCCCCCAGCCGGAATCTGAGATCTCCGCTCTGTCTGATTCCGAACAGATCTCCGGGCCCTCTCAGCTTCAGATCCTGGGAAGCAATATAAAATCCGTCATTGGAGTCATTGAGGATTTTCAATCTCGCCATCGTCTCCGGCTTCGGTGATCCACTCATAAAAATGCAGTATGACTGGGCGTCCCCCCTTCCTACGCGTCCCCGGAGCTGATGAAGCTGTGCCAGTCCGAAACGTTCCGCATTTTCCACCATCATCACCGTAGCATTGGGCACATTGATCCCCACTTCAATAACGGTAGTTGACACAAGCACATCAATCTGCCGGGCAGCAAAGGCTTCCATGATTCTGTTCTTTTCCGCCGCTTTCATCTTGCCGTGAAGAGATGCGATCTGAATGGACGGAGCCAGTGTGCCTTTCAGTCTGGCTGTGTATGAGACCACATTTTCCAGTTCCTGGGTCTCACCCTCCTCCACCATGGGACAGATCACATAAACCTGCCGTCCGGCGGCCACTTCTTTCTCTATAAAGCGATAGGCGGTTTCACGGTAGGACGTATTCACCACACAATTTTTGATGGGAAGCCTGTTCGCCGGCAGTTCGTCCAGCACCGATATATGGAGATCGCCGTAGAGGATAATAGCCAGTGTTCTGGGAATGGGCGTGGCGCTCATGACGAGAACATGCACATCTTCTCCCTTTTTTGCCAGATTTTCTCTCTGTTTTACACCGAAACGATGCTGCTCGTCAGTGATCACAAGCGCAAGGTCATGATAGGATACCTTCTCCTGGATCAGTGCATGTGTTCCGAGAATCACGTTGGCTTCACCGCTTTCTATCTGTGCATAAATCACTTTTCTTTCTTTTGCGGAAGTGGAACCGGTCAAAAGCACAGGCTTCAGAGGCAGATGATACTGCTGTTTTAACTGCAACAACGATTCATAATGCTGCGCCGCCAGTACTTCCGTGGGCGCCATCATTGCTCCCTGACAGCCGTTTGCCGCACACATCAAAAGCGCCAGAAAAGCAAGAATCGTCTTGCCGGAGCCGACATCTCCCTGAATCAGCCGGTTCATGGTATGATCCGAAGTCAGATCCCCGCGAATCTCATCCCAGACCTTCTGCTGTGCCCCCGTCAATCTATAAGGAAGCGCCTCCACCAGCCGTCTGGTATCCGCCACCTCAATCATCGGATGCCTGTTCTCTGTCTTCTCATTGTCCTCCCGCATTCTGCGTACCATCAGGATAAAAAGCAGAAACTCATCAAAAACAAGCCGTTCTCTGGCCCTGACAAGGGACTCCCGGCTGTCCGGAAAATGCATCTGCCGCACCGCATGTTCCAGATCATAGAGCCCTTCTTTCTCCCTGATTTGTACCGGAAGATAATCTTTTGGAAAAGAAAACACATCAATGGCCTGCCGCACTGCTTTCGTGATCACATTACTGCTCAAACCCTTTGTGGTGGAATATCTGGGAAGCATACGGCCAACCATTTTACCGTATTCCTCTGGCTTGTACATCCGCCCCTGTTCCATCACATTTCTTTTTCCCTTTTGCTGTATCAGGCCGCGGAAAATATACACCGTATCCCGTTTCAGGCTTTTTTTCAGATAAGGCATATTGAAATACGTCATATGCAGTATCCCGCCTCCCGCACAATCGACCTCAAAGGACGTAATGCTCAGCCCTCTGATCTGTCTTGTGGCGATATTACCGCGGATCCGTCCGGAAACCGCCACAATCTCTTCCGTACCCGCCTCCTGCAGATCCACCGGTGCCTGAAAATATTCATAATCCCTGGGGTAATAATACACCAGTTCCTCAGCCGTAGTGATCTCAAGCTTACGAAACAACCCGGCTGTCTTTTCTCCGATCCCCTTCAGCGACGTGATCTCCATAAATCCTTCCCCGCTTCTCAAAAATACTCCGCTGCAACACCTTCAATGCCGCACACACGGAGTATAAATTATCCAAACCAAAAATAAATTTTCCAGACCACAGAAAATGCACGCTCTCCACGTCCCGCAGTTTTCGGCCTACGGAGAATGCGGCCCGTCCGCATTCTCCCAAACATGACTTAGTTATACTTAGCCTGCGTACTTTGCAGGCTTAGTATAACTTCATGTTTTATTCACCAGACACAATATAATAATAAATCGGCTGCCCGCCATACTGAAGTTCAATATCGCAGCCCGGATATTTTTCTTCTACTTTTGCACGCAGATTTCCCGCGTCCTCCTCGGTGATCTCAGAACCGTAATAAATACTGATCAGTTCCATTTCATCAGACATCATCTCGTCGATCATGTTCAAAGTCACTTCCGAGATAGCCGTTCCCACAGAAAGAATACCGGAATCACCGATTCCCATAAAATCGCCCTGTTTGATGTCCTTGCCGTCGATGCTTGTATCTCTGACTGCATAGGTAACCTGACCGGTAGATACCCTCTTGATCTCCGCAGTCATAGTCTCCGCATTTTCATCCACCGACAGATCAGGTACATAATTAATGATCGCCGTGATGCCCTGTGGCACCGTTTTCGTAGGAATTACGATAATTTTCTTGTCTTTTACAAGAGACTGTGCCTGGTTTGCTGCCAGAATGATGTTCTTATTGTTAGGAAGGATAAAAATATGATCCGCGTTCACCTGGTCAATGGCGTTGAGCATATCTTCCGTACTTGGATTCATAGTCTGTCCGCCTTCGATCATATAATCCACACCCAGTCCCTTGAAGATCTCATTGATGCCTTCTCCGACAGATACCGCAATAAATCCTACATCCTTTCTGGGCTGAGGCTCTTCCGGCTGGTTCTTCGCCGCCTGAGCTTCCTTCTGGGACATCTTAAAAAGCTTCTCCTGATGTTCCAGACGCATATTGTCAATCTTCATATTAGAAAGCGCACCGTATTTTAACGCTTTCTGAATCGCAAGACCGGGATCGTTGGTATGTACATGTACCTTTACCACGTCCTCGTCTGCCACAACGACGATGGAATCACCGATAGATTCCAGATAAGCCTTAAAATCCATCTCTGCCTTGATGTTAAACACTTTATTTAACATAATGATAAATTCCGTGCAGTAACCGAATTTAATATCCGCATTGGCCTGTGCCTCCAGACTGCCGCCAACCGGTTTGACACCGGAATGAGACATGCCCGCTTCATTGAGCGTCAGATCAATTTCTTTGCCCAGAAACGCATCGTATGCACCCTTTAACACTTGCATAAGACCTTGACCGCCAGAGTCAACAACTCCGGCCTGCTTCAAAACAGGCAACATCTCAGGAGTCTGTTCCAGAACTTCATCCGCATGTGCAATGACCTGTGCCATAAAATCAGCCATATCTTCTGTTCCGCTGTCGGCCAGTTCCCGCGCTTTCATCGCGGCACCTTTGGCAACGGTCAGAATCGTACCTTCCTTGGGCTTCATAACTGCCTTGTAAGCCGTCTCCACGGCTTTCTCGAAGGCTGTGGCAAGCACAGGGATTGTAATCTCGTCATATTCTTTGACACCCTTGGTAAAACCACGGAACAGCTGGGACAGGATCACGCCTGAATTACCTCTGGCACCACGCAGGGATCCGGAAGAGATCGCCTTACAGAGAGACTGCATGTCAATATCTCCCATATCATGAAGGGAAGCCACTTCTCTTGCGGCAGACATAATCGTCAATGTCATATTCGTACCGGTATCACCGTCCGGCACAGGGAAAACATTTAACTCATTGATCCATTCTTTTTTACTCTCAAGATTCTTCGCTCCGGCCAGGAACAGTTTCGCCATCATCCCGGCATCAATCGTATTTGAAACCACTTCAATGTCCTCCCTCAGTCAATCACTTTCACACCTTCAACATAGATGTTTATTTTTTCTATTTCAATACCGGTAAACTCTTCCACTTTATATTTCACACTGCTAATCAGATTGTCCGCCACCGCCAGAATGCTCACGCCGTAGGAGACAATAATATGAAAATTAAGCGTAAGCTTATTGTTGTTCAACAGTACCTGAATGCCCCGCGTCATACTGTCCATCTTAAGTAATCTGACAAGCCCGTCTTTCACGCTCATGCCCGCCATGCCTACCACGCCGAAGCATTCCATCGCTACCGTACCGGCATACTGCGCAACGACTTCCTGATCGATCGAAATATTCCCCATATGTGTGTCCATTGAAGAAACTTTCATAAGTTACCTCCTTATTATTCTGAATATACATTGATATTATAACCCGATACCATAAAAAATGAAACAAAAAATATCCAAATTTTGCCGTCATCGCATTTCCCGCAGGAACAGCCCAAGAAATTATGTCCAAAATATGTAATTTTTGCTTGCATTCTGATCTGCTTTCTGATATTATACAAATGTTGTGTGAGCGATAGGCTCAAGCAGAAGCTCCCCGTGGAGCAAAAATAAGAATCGATTGTATCGTTGGGAGGTGCAAAGATGGCTAAATGTGATATTTGTGGTAAGGGCGCTCATTTCGGTAATAACGTAAGCCATTCTCATAGAAGATCTAACAGAATTTGGAATTCTAATGTTAAGAGCGTTATGTGCAAGGTAAAGGGTGCCAATAAGAAGTTACATGTTTGTACACGCTGCTTAAGATCCGGCAAAGTCGAGAGAGCTTAAGTTACGAATCAGCGGAGAATAATGTAAGATTAAAAGAGCTTGTTTTTAAACAGGCTCTTTTGTAGTATAAGAAAGCGCTCCATTTCTTCCGGTTCATAAAACAATTTCCGTAAACGGCCTTCTTCTCTTTTCAAATATGTGCGCACAATCCCCGAAAAGTTTTATGCCTGTTTAAATCCTTCATAATCCCCTTTCAGATCTTCGTACTCTCTGTTGATGCTCTGGATGACATCCTTATCTCCCGCCAGATTATCAGGATGGAAAATTTTGATCAGATCTTTGTAGCGTTTCTTTAAGGCAAGCGGATTTCTGACACCCTGGAAGAAAACGGACACATCCAGGCCGCCGTCATAAACGGAACGCTCACCGAGCAGTTCCTTCTCTGCCGCAAGCCTGGCCCACTCTTTGTCCAGACGTCTGCGGTCGATGTCCAGCTGACTGAAGCCGCTCTGCAGGATCTCCATCTTCTTCTCAAAGAACTGGTTGTCCTCTTTCAGACGCTGCTTCTCCCCCGCAATCTTACGGCTTAACTGCTTCATTTCATCCCGAAACTGCTCCTTTTCTTTCTGAAACTGTTCCTGCATACGTTCCAGTTCCTTTGCCGCAGTCACGAGACGTATATTCTCACGAAAAAGCCAGGATTTCAGTTCCTGCAGTTCTTCCTCGCTTCCGTTTGCCAGTATTTCTTCCATAACCTCAGTCTTATTTTCCATAGATAAACCTCTGACATACCGCTCTATGTCAATCACAACAAAAAAAATTATAACCGATCAACAGTAACAGGGCAATCAAAACAAGACCGACAAAGCGATTGACCAAAAAGAGCATAAACAGCATTCCAACTGCCATGCAAAACGCTGCAAGACCAATCAATTTTTTCATATACTATCCCTGCCTATGCTTCTTTGTATAGTATATGACCGTCCCGGCTGAATTGCTCCTGTTTTAAAGCTGATTTCTTATCATCTGACATAATTCAAATATAATTCAAACATAACTACCTGCAATTTCTCAAAACTCAGGCTTCCTCCTCCGGAAACGCAATGTCTACAGCCTTGTCATCTTCGATCATTTCTTCTTTGGGGGCCGTAAATTTATCCACAATATCCGGGATCATATCCAGAACCTTTGTAACGGTATCCTGGTTCTTGACATTGACAAGCTTCGTGGATCCGTTCTTGATTACCAGAACCGCGCTGGGTGACATCTTGGCCGTAAAGCCGCCTGCACCGCCGTTCTTCTTATCCCCGGCATTTGCTCCCGCACCCACGCCGAAACTGACATCTACAAGGGGAAGGATGATCGTATCCCCGATCTGTGTTGCGTCTCCCACAACTGTCTTCGTACCGATTACGGCATTCATCCCCTTCATCAATGATTCAATCACACCGGTAAAATTATTCTCTGCCATTTACACAGCCTCCTTTTTTAATAGCCTGATCAATTTTCTGACATCTTTATTCAAATAGACCCGTACCGCCACTCTTAAAAATGTGAATGCCCTGATCCTGCCCCGGACATACAGTTCACCCTCAACATGTGTCCGTCCGCTCTCAAAATCCCCGACAATCCTTATATGCTGTCCGATCACCGGATAAAGCATACCGTACAAGGCAAAAATCTCACCCAGCGCAGCAGGATCTTCCATTCCCACCACCAGATCTGCCTCGAATTTATCCGGCTTTACTTTCCGCATTACATAACCGATCTCGTTCTTACACAGGCGAAAAGACTGCTGAAAAGGCTCGCCTGTCAATACTTCACGATAATACTGTATATTATCCAACGTAGATTTTATTTTATCACACAAATTACGGATTGTGTACTGTATATTTTCAAAGAATTCTTTTATTTTCTGCAGGATACTTTTGATTTTCTCTATAAATGCTTTAACCTTTTCGAAGATGGAAAGGCTGTCTTTCCGGCTGCTGTCCTCTTCCTCACCGGCTTCATTTTCACACTTCTCCGGACTGGCCTCTTCTTCACCGTCAGTTCCGGACTCTGGTGATTTCTCACCGGAATTTGCCGGTTCGGAATGTATCTCATCCTCCAATGCCCTGTCAGGCAAAGCATCCTCTTCTTGTACATCATCTCCGATGTTCTTTTTTTTCTTTTTGTTCTTTTTTTTCTTCCCGCTGCTCTTCTCTTTCTTCGGAAGCCTGAAAAGCGTAATCACCATTATTCTTACGCGGAGAATTACATCAGCCGGATAACGGATCAGGATATTGATCAGATGCAGAAACCACGTAAGCTTCACAGTAACCTCTACCGGCGGTTTCCCCTCACCCGCTTCTCTGACCACCCTGATGCGGTACCGCAGCGGCACAAAGAGGGCACACAGAACTGCAAACAGCACGATTCCCAGAATGCACAGCAGGATAATTCCTATTATTTTTAAAATGAGTAAGATAATATGTAACATACGTTTTACGAATGCTTCCTTTTTTGATCCGCCCTGCCGCTTATGGCGGCACAGCCTTATTGGTGATATAGGAAATTTTCCGCTCATTCGAGTTCGCGAATCGAATCTCGCTAGGAATATTCCTCCGCTTATTCGAGTTCGCGAAGCGAATCTCGTAAAGTTATTTGCGAAGCAAATTACTTTTTGGCTGGCAGTCCGGAAAAAGATACGCGACCAGATCAGCCTGTCCCGTTGCCTGCAGCGCTTCTTCGGCAATTCTGCAGACCAGTCCGGCGGCTTCCTCCTGTCCCGCAGCTATTCCAATGATACAGGGTGGATTTTCTTTATAATAATATTGCTGCAGCATCAGGCTGTGATAAATCTCAAGCTGACGGTTCTGCCGTGCATACGCAATCACATATACGGCCGGCTGCTTCTTGTATTTCTTCAGTTTTTTTATAACCTTACCGGGCTTTTTAACAGTATCCCCGATATAGAGATTTTTATAAAATTCCATCATATCATCCGTCCAAACACGGTTCTGAAAAAAATCTGTTTCTGTTCCTGCGGACATTTTAACACATTTTCCCTAAAATAAAAAGGTTACAGTTTACGCCATGTGTAAGTTTCCCGATGTATTGACACATAATCCGTAAAAGTTTTATACTATTATCAGACAATTACAATCAGTCAGCGGTTGTTGTCGCCTTACTGTAAAAAATACAGGCAAAACAAAAAGGGGGAATTCAAATGAAAAATGTTGCACGTATGGCGCTTGAAAACGGCATGGTGATCGGAGAAGATGTGTACAGTTATAAAAACAAGCTGCTCTATCCGAAGGAGACAGTGATTGATGACACTGTCATTGCAAGACTGGCCCGCTATTCTATCATGTGCGTCGCAGTCATGGAGGAAATTGACTATGCCACCACACATTTTGAAAAAGTTCGTCTGAGCCCCGAATTCAAATCCTTCGAGCACACCTACAATAACTGTATGGCTATCTACCGCAAGATGATGCGCGGTTTTGTAGAACAGGGCAAACCGGTAAAGATGAGCAGCCTGATGGATCTTTATGTGAAAATATCTTCCCGGGCGCGCAGTGGCGAGCAGCTGCTCGATTTTCTCTACAATCTGCTCCCCGGAGAGGATGAGATGACCTATGCCCACTGTCTGAATTCAGCGCTGATCGCAGGTGTTTTCGGCACATGGCTGAATCTTCCGGAAGAAGAGATCATGCTTTTGATCCAATGCGGCTTTTATTATGATATCGGCAAACTGAAACTGCCCATGGATCTGTTGTGGAAATCAGGGAAACTGACAGATCTGGAATTTACGAAACTGAAGACTCATACGATGCTCGCTTTTGATATGCTTAAGGATCAGGATATGGATGAACATGTGTTGAAGGCTGCTCTGATGCACCACGAACGCTGTGACGGGTCCGGTTATCCATCCAGACTGCGTTCCGACAAGATTGATATGTATGCGAAATATATCGCGATCATAGACGCTTATGAGGCAATGACCTCAGCAAGAACATACCGGATGCCGTTAAATCCGTTCCAGGTGATCGCCAATTTCGAGAAAGACGGTTATATCAAATTTGATGAATCAATCCTGAAGCCGATTCTGGCCCATATCGCCGCAACACAGCTGGGATTCAATGTCCGCCTGACGAACGATGTGGAAGCCGAGATCATACAGATCAATCCCGGCTGCCTTACAAGACCGCTTCTGCGGGCCGGCGAAGAAGAAATCGATCTTTCAAAAGAACCGGACCTTGATATCGCCGCGATCTATTGACCTTCAAAGCATCACAAGTGCGGCTCTATGATTTGAACCACATTTCACGCTTTTTGAAATCCAGATAGCTGTTATAAGCCTGCTCCAGAATCTGCTTCTCATTGGGGAATTTCAGCAGATGATAGGCCTCATGATATTTATAATATCCGGAGTCCGTGAAATATTCCTCCCTCTGGGGCTTGCTGTAATAGCTGTCTGCCATCATCAGATACCAGTGCACGTCTTTGGATACGACGTCTTCCGGCACACTGAAAGTATACTGGCTTTTGCCGATGTACTTCATGACGGTGGCCTGTACGCCGGATTCCTCATAAACTTCCCGAAGCGCCGTATCCGTGCGGGATTCCCCCTCTTCCATTGTTCCCTTAGGCAGAACCCATCCCTCATATTTATTATGAAAATGTTTATACAGCACGAGTATTTTTCCTCGGAAAATAACGACTCCGCCGCAGCTTACCGCTTCTATCATGTCTTCTCCTCTTTCTCTACAAGCCAAAGTATGCGTTAAAAATCCTTTTGGCGATAGGCACCGCATAATCACCGCCGGACCCGGCTCCCTCGATAATGATGGTTACGCATACCTGTGGGTCTTCTGCCGGGGCAAATCCTGTAAACCAGGCATGGGAATCTGTCTTTACACTGTTAAATTCCGCAGAACCTGTCTTTCCTGCCGCGGTGTAGGACAGGCCGGACAATTTTGTGCCGGTACCGCTCTCCACCACTTCCTGCATCAATACGGTCAACGCCGCCGCTTCCTCTTCGGACATCAGTTTTTTGTAAGTCACCGGATGAAACTGCCTGACCACCGTATTCTCATTATTTTTCACATAATCTACCATATATGGCTTCATAAGCACTCCCTTGTTGGCAATGGCACAGGTGATCATATTCAAATGCAGCGGCGTGATCTGGGTCGTACCCTGACCGATGGCAGCCTGTAACACATCAGAATCGGAAGTGTTTTCATCTATCACGAGACGGCTCTTATTATAGGCAAAGGCTGCCGGCAGTTCTTCGTTAAACAGCAATTCATCCAGCGTATTCCCGAACCGGTTTCGGTCCAGCTGCATTCCGATGTTGGCAAAAGAGGCATTACAGGACTTGGCAAAGGATTTGGTAAAATCCTCATGTCCGTGTACCGAACCGTGATAACAGTTGATCGTATCCTGACCGGAGGTAAACCTTCCGCTGCACTGATACGTATATTGGCTGTATGTTTCCGGGTTTTCACGAATATATTCCAACGCGGTCACAATTTTAAAGGTGGATCCCGGAGGATACAGCCCCTGTGTGGCACGGTTTAAGAGCACAGTACTTTCCTTGTCTTCCAGGAGATCTTTCCAGATCACATCAATCTCATTCGGATCAAAATCCGGTTTGGAGACCATGGCGATAATCCTGCCGGTGGAAGGCTCGGAGACAATGATCGCCCCCTTATATATACCGAGAGATTTGAAGGCCACATCCTGGACATCCACATCCAGCGTAGTGACCACACTGTCCCCCGGATATTTATTTCCGGCCACTTCGCTGGCTACTTTATCCGCCAGTTTTGCATTGGAATTGATCAGATAGTAATTGCTGAGGGACTCTATGCCGTATTTTCCGTTGGACGCATAACCTACGGCATGGGCAAAGAGATTTTCATAAGGATAAACTCTGGTCTCCTTGTCATTTTCATCCGTCTGCGTCTCGGCAAGCACCTGCCCGCCTGCGGCGTAAATCGTTCCTCTCCTGTTCTGGGCCGTCAGCAGTTCCTGCCTGCCGTTATAACTGTTGTTGATCAGCTCCTGCTTATGGGTGGCGGCATAGTAGCATGTATAACCCATCATACACAGAAACACGCCCACAAAAAGATAAGTAACTGCCAGGATCTGCCTATTCCGTTTCTTCTTTGAATTCTTCCTGCCTGATGGCTCTATCTTCCCGCGGGATGGCTTTATATTCTGTTCTTCTTCGTCTCTTCTTCTTTTTGACACGTTTTTCTCCTTCTTCCTGCCTGATGATATACAATCCTTCTATGATAAAAAACATCACCAGCGTGGTCAGCACCGAACTTCCGCCATAACTTATGAACGGAAGTGTTACTCCGGTCATGGGAATGAATTTCGTACCGCCGCCCACAGTCAGGAATACCTGAAAAATATAAGTCACGCCCAGCCCGAAAGCGATCAGACGGTAAAATCTGTCCTGCAGGCGCATGGATATATTCATAAACATAATGAAACAGCTGATGCAGATCAGAATCATGCACATGGAAAAGGAAATACCCAGTTCCTCCGCCACTGCAGAGAAAACAAAATCCGCCTCCACAAAAGGAATGGAATCCGGCGTACCGCGGAACAGCCCCAGACCAAACCATCCGCCGCTGCCGATGGCAAAAAGCGACTGGGTAATCTGATAACCCGCATCGTCAATGCAGCTGAAAGGATCCTTCCACGCCTGCACGCGTACCTGCACATGAGTAAAAAAATGGTATGCCAGCACCGCCGCGCCGCAGCCTCCTGCACCACCGATCAGCAGGTAGGCCCACTGATTCGTAGCGATAAAAACCATCAGTACATAGACAATAAAAAAAATCAAAGCGCTGCCCAGGTCTCTGGATGCCACCAGAATCAATACATGAATACCTGCCAGCACCGCTGTCAGCATAACCCGGAGCAGATCATGGGACTCATACAGCGCACTGGCCAGAAAGAAGACAAATATGATCTTCACAAATTCCGACGGCTGGAAAGTCACACCGGCTACAGAATAAGAAATCTTGGAACCGTAGGTCACGGAACCGAGAATCAGCACAACGCCAAGCGCCACAATACCTGATGCCGCATAAACCCAGGTAAGTGTTTTAAGAAATTTCAGTTTATGGATAAAATAAGGGATCACCATGCCTGCTATGATAGAGACTGTGACGATCACAAACTGTTTGATCGCTTTTTCAAAAGAAAGCCTGCTCAGGATCACAAAACCTATGCTGAGGAGCATACACATATTATTAATGATCAGCCGGTTTCCTTTCGGATAGACCATGCGGAACAAAACGACCGTACCGAACAGAAGAATCTGCTGCAGAATATAAAACAGCAGGTATTCCAGTTTTCCCGTCTCGAAGCAAATCACAAGAAAACATGAAAAATGCACCAGAAACATCAGCAGGTTCTGGCGGATATAACTACCGCGTCTCTTTTCCTCATCCTGAAAACGGAATACCAGGAAACATTCTAATGTATATAATGCGATAAATAACGTAATAAAATACTTGGAAAGCTCTGTGATATATAATTCCATAAACGGTTACTCCACGCCTCTTTTCCAATGTCCTGCTGTAAATGCCTCAAAGGGGAAATCACCGCCTGAAAGGATCTGTCTGCACACTTCGGCTGATTCCACAGTAAAGTCATAACGCCTTACGTCCGCGCCGGATTTGTTTACTCCTGTTTCCTGTCCGTGCAGAGAATAGGGAACCGAATTGTAAATGATATTATAGCAGTGAATACAGTTTACCGCTACAGGAAATGCCGTCCCGTAACGGTCTCTTAGCCGTATATCTCCGGAATCTGCCGCGTTCCTTTGCGCATTTTTCCCCACAGACAGATCCTCGCTGCATCGGCCTGCAGTTTTCCTGATACAGTTTGCCGTAACCATCATCGGAATCCGGCTGTAAACCACCAGGGACGCTGTTAACCCGATTTCGTGTCCGCCCCGCACAAGCCTGCCCGTCTCTTTTCGGTTCAACTCATAGGGAATCGTATATTCTCTGCAATAGTCTGCCCAGAAAAGCAGACTTTGGACATTGTAACAGTATAGTCCCGCATCAGGTACAAAAAGATATCTCCCGCCCAGATTTCTGACATAAGACACTTCCTCCAGATTCCGGACCAGCATACCCTGAATGCCGGTGTTTATACCTTCTCCGGCCAGCCTGTCAGTGAGCTTCTGCAGATAGCTGTGATCTCTTGCTCTGAGTACATAAGGAAGCGCCAGATAATATTCCCGATCATTGTGATTTTTCATGTATTCCCGAATCTGTTCATACTGCCCGAGATACAGGTCGCTCTCTATATAAATACGCCGGCAGGGGTACTCCGCCACAGCATACAGCTGATCACAGGTCGATACCACAATATCTTTGAGGCATGTTCTTTCTCCTCTTTTCAATTCCGGCAAAGAACTGTTCACAGAATCCTCTGTAAGATATTCTGCTGATGCATGACGAACGTTACTTATTTCCGGCATTTCTTTGACCGACTGGGTCAGTCTTGGATCTTTCGCCGGATTTTTCAAGATTTCTGTTATATTCCTCCCGGATGACAAACCGTATCTGCGGATAACTTTTTGCTCATAGGCCAGAACGCCTCTGCGCCGCAGTTCATTAAGAGCCCGCACAGGAAGAAACACGTCTCCCGCCAGATCAGCAGTACAGTCCTGTACCGTGACACAGGATTGTCCGGTTTTCATCATCTGTCTGCAAACATCTTCAGCCTGCAGAGGTGCTTTCTGCGCCGGTTCCGGTATGTCACCGTACACATCCGCAGTCTCTTCCTGCCCTGTGATAATAAGGTGTGCCGGTTCTCCCGTCTTAAGCGTTACATGCATTGTTACCGGCTGCCTGTCCGGTTCTTTGATACAGGAAGCTCTCAGCCGGGCAAGCAAAGCCTCGTCACTGCCCGTATAGCTGGGCTTTTGCAAAGTAATCATCTCTCTGCCGTTATGTCTCTCATAATATCCGGTCTGGATCTCACTTCGGATATACAGACTGCGGAGCCGATCCATATCTTCTTTCTCTACCTGATAGTTCTCTCTGTCGGACGCAAGATACAGATCAATATATTTGCGGTACAACGCTGTGACACCGGCAGTATATTCGGCACGTTTCATGCGTCCTTCTATCTTAAAAGAGTCGATACCCGCTTCCATCAGCTGCGGAAGGAAAGATAAAGTGCACATATCTTTGAGACTTAAAGGATAGGGCACGCCGGCAGGTTTGTCTGTTCCCGATTCTATCTGATAAGGAAGCCTGCATGGCTGGGCACATCTGCCACGATTGCCGCTCCTGCCTCCCAGGATGCTGCTGAACAGACACTGCCCCGAATAGCAGTAACACATCGCACCGTGGACAAAGCATTCAACCTCCATGCCTGTCTCTTCTTTAAGCTTTCGTATCTCGTCCAGCGAAAGCTCCCTTGCCGGCACAACACGCTCCACCCCCAGCTCTTTCAGAAAAGAACTGCCGCCGGGGCCGGTCAGGGTCATCTGTGTGCTGGCATGGAGTGCAAGTTCCGGGAAAAAATTCCGAATGTAATATAGAACCCCCAGGTCCTGCACAATAACACCGTCTAATCCTGCTTCGTAAAAGGGGCTCAGATAATCATACAACCCTTCCAGTTCTGCGTCTTTCACAAGCGTATTGACAGTGAGATATATTTTCTTTCCCATAAAATGGGCTGTATGGATCCCACGGCAGATTTCTTCCGTGGTAAAATTCTGTGCATATGCTCTGGCGCCATATTTCTCTCCACCCAGATATACTGCATCCGCACCGGCATTTACAGCCGCCAGAAACGCCTCGTAATTTCCTGCCGGTGCAAGTAATTCCACTTTTCTGTTCATATTAACCATTACCAAATTTCGTGTATTTTGATTTTCATTAACCGGACCGGAAAGACATTTTACTATCGGCCGCGCGGCAGGTTTGCTTTAGCGGCAGCATTCCTGCTGCGGGGCTGTGCATAAAAAGCCCTGTAGATTTCTCTGACAGGGCCATGATTCCTACTTTTTCAGTTCCTTTAACTCTGTTTCCAGGCGAACGATCTTCTTGGCATTTTCGTTTGCCTCACTTTGAAGCATACGGACATTCTTCTCTGTATTCTCAAGCTTGATCTGAGATGCGATCAGTTCGTGCTTCAAGTCATACATCTCTTTTTCTTTCGTCTGAATTTCTTCCTCCAACAGACTGATCTGTTTCTTGGCTTTAAAATAATCGTCTGCTATATTAAGCTGCATCAGGACATTCTGTGTATCCATGGACTGCCTTTTAAAACTGTCAACCTTATTATATTCGGCCACCTTATTATTTATATAAGAAGCAACCTTCTGTAAATACTCTTCACTCTCGTAACCGCTCAATGTAAATACTTTACCGGCGATGATTACTTCTGTATCTGTTTTTGTTGACATATGGCGTTCCTCCCACACAAAATATGCCGCCTAATATATACGTTAAATACAATATCTATTATATATAGCTTAAGACGGAATTTCAAGCTTTTTTTGGCGTCATACATAATTAAATTTATAATTTAGTTCAGGCTTTCATATCAAAAAATGTTCCTTTTATAACATTGCACCTGAAAAGTTGTTATATAAATCGGGATATGCGCCGATATATAAAACATAAAAGTATATGATAAATGTAACAGCGAATACAACGAAACTGTTACCGGTAAACAAAACTTATAGATACAGGAAACGGATTTCCTATTTATGTTCACGGACAGGACTCTCTATAAGGGCTAATTTTAGTTCATATGATTCTTTCGACCCGATTCAGATTGAATTACGTGCCATGTCCTGTAACGATCTTCCGGGTCTGTCATGACCGCTCCTCTGAACATCAGAACATAAACCGAAGTCTGCAGTAAAACCCTGATCAAGTCAGCATCTGACAAAAATGACAGCATAAGAAAGGCAAGGTATTGATATGGGTATGACAGTCGGAACACGTAATAATGTAACAACAATAGAATTCACAAACAAGGACGGTTCACTGGCCGGCACGCTCACCGTCTCCACCCCGCGCAAAAACAACAGTACAAAGAAAACCTCCAAGTCAAACCAGAAAAAGCGCAAGAAGCTGCAGTACAATTCCAAACGGCTCTCCAATCAGATTATGCAGTCGAAGACATCCGTAAGCGCCAAGCAGCTTACCACGAAAACAAAATTCCAGATCATTGACCTGCGCAGAAAATTAAGCAGCGGCGACTATAATTATGTGGAAGTCCACAATGCGTTAAAACATGCAGAAAAGATCGCAAGAGTGGCCAAAAAGCGTCTGAAAAATCTTCAGCAGGAGGAAAATATAGAAAAGCTCAACCGCATGACCGATGCTGAAGATATGGAGTTACAACGCGAGGATGAAGATCAGGAATTCATCGACACCACTGCCATGAGCGAAGAAGAACTGAAAAAGCTTGCGCAGGAGCTTCAGGAAGAGATGGAGCGGATCGAAGACGAACTGGAAGAAGCCATGAACGCCGAAGATCTCATGGAACAATTCGTACAGGGCGGCAGTCATGAGATGGAGCCGAATGACCTGGAGCTTTTAAAGAAAAAACATCGCGCTGATGAACTGCGCGATATTATGAAAGCAGATATGGAATACCTGAAAGCCCTCTTCGACCAGTACGCACGGGAAAAACAGGAAGCTGAGAGCGGCATGAGCAATCTCAATGATTCTTCCGACTCCTCCGGCCAGATCAGCGGTGTTATGCTGGAACTGGGCGGCGTAGATATTCCCGTGGAAGCTTCCACTGCACCGTTGGAAGTGGCCGGTGCAGTCGTAGATGCGATGGCATAATTTTTAAGTATCTGCCGGCGGCAGTTCCAGCCCCAGATGGTGATAAGCCAGATCCGTCACTACTCTGCCCCTGGGCGTCCTGTTTATGAGACCGTTTTTGATCAGATATGGCTCATAGACATCCTCAATGGTGCCGGCGTCCTCTCCTATAGCCGCCGCAAGCGTATCCAGCCCCACCGGACCGCCGCTGAACTTATCAATCATGGTACACAGAATGTTCCTGTCGATATGATCCAGTCCCATTTTGTCCACATCCATCAGATCCAAAGCGATGTCGGCAACCTTTTTCGTGATAATACCTTCATATTTTACCTGTGCAAAGTCACGGACTCTTTTCAGAATACGATTTGCAAGCCGCGGTGTACCGCGGCTTCTTCTTGCCAGTTCCAGAGCGCCCGCCTCGTCAATCTCAACTCCCAGAATGACAGCCGAATGCCGGATAATCAGCTTCAATTCCTCTACGGAATAAAATTCCAGACGGTGAATCACGCCGAATCTGTCCCGAAGCGGTGCCGTCAGAAGGCCGGCTCTGGTAGTCGCCCCCACTAATGTGAAATGAGGAAGATCAAGACGAATGGAACGGGCTGATGCCCCCTTTCCGATCATAATATCAATCGCGTAGTCCTCCATTGCCGGATAAAGTACCTCTTCTACCTGGCGGTTGAGTCTGTGTATCTCATCCACAAAAAGAAGGTCGCCTTCCTGCAGATTGTTCAAAATGGCCGCCATTTCTCCCGGCTTCTCGATCGCCGGTCCGCTGGTCACCTTCATATGTACGCCCATCTCATTGGCAATAATACCTGCAAGGGTTGTCTTGCCCAGGCCCGGAGGCCCGTAAAAGAGCACATGATCCAGCGCATCATTACGCTGCTTCGCCGCCTCGATATATACCTTGAGATTTTCCTTGATCTTTGATTGACCAATATAGTCATTCAGTGTCTGAGGACGAAGCGAGCCTTCGATCTTCACATCCTCTTCTATTAAATTTGTCTCGATCATTCTGTTGCCCATCGGTATTGTATCCTTTTAAATATAATATTTTTATATAAACAATTCAGCCATATAAAAATCCATGTATGGTAGATTTTCTTCCTGCATCAAAACATATGCTTCAGGGCTGCTTTCAAGATGCTTTCGACCGTCGTATCTTCTGCTATTTCCACCTTCTTCACGGCAGCGGCGGCATCGGAAGGAGCATACCCCAGCGCAGTCAGCGCCTCAATGGCTTCTTTCTTCATGATATTGTCCGTTCCTGTTTTGCCGGAAGATTTTTGTATCCCGGCTGCCTCCTGCACACCGAATCCGTGCAGAGTATCTTCCAGAGAAATCTTATCCCGCAGATCAAGAATCACCCGCTCGGCGGTCTTGTTACCTACGCCGGGAGCCTTGGCAATCGCCTTCGCATCGCCTGCCATAATGGCAAATCGCAGAGCATCTGCGTTCATCACGGACAGAATTGCAAGCCCTCCCTTGGGCCCGATGCCGTTAACTGTGATCAGCTTCTTAAAAATTTCCAGATCATCTCTGCTCAGAAAGCCATACAGTGAAAAAGCATCTTCCCTGACCAGCGTATAAGTATAGACTTTAACCTCACTCCCAAGTCCCGGCAGAAGTTCCGCCGTGGTGGTAGATACTTTCACATTATAGCCGATGCCCGATGCTTCCACAACGATATTATCTTCTGTTATTTCTTCCAGTGTTCCTTTTATATATGCATACATAACTTATGATTCCTTCCGTTTTACATGTTTAACTCCATTTCTGTGCTGCTTTTTGCGCATAAACGAGTTTGTGGCAAGCAGCGCGCAGACACAAATCTCGCGATTGAAAATTTTAATTTTCAATCTTCTCCTCTGTTTTCATGCCTTCTCAGATACGGTATGACTTCCAGAGCCGCAATGCCGAGTACGGCACCTGTGACCGTACCAGATACGATCAGAAAAGGAATGTAGTACCCGACATAAACAGTTTCCACCACAAACATCGCAACGAGAATCTGCCCGATGTTATGAAAAACACCTCCCAGCACACTTATACCCAGCACAGAAAAACACCCCGTCCGCCGGCCTGCAAGCATCGCTGCAAAACTGAAAAATGCACCGGCCAGAGCATAAAGAACCGTGTACATGCCGCTGAAAAGAAAACCGGACAGAATAATACGCAGGACATTGACAAGAAGGGCATCTGCACATCCGGCAAACCTCTGCCTGCCGGACCGGTTCTTCTCCTCCGCTCCCCGGCATAACAGCAGTACAACGATCAGATTGGGAAGCCCTAGCTTGATTCCGGGAATCCCGAAAGAAAAAGGAATCAGAGACTCCACATAAGAAAGGATCAGCGCAATGGTTAAGAAAAATCCCAGTTCCACAGTCTTTTTTGTCATCCTGCCACCCCGTCCAGCAACTCCTCAAATTCCTCCTCCGGACTGCTCTCTTCCCGGTTTGTGTCCTGCTCATAATCCTTTCTTTGATCCTGTCTGTCAGAACCGCTCTTTACGGCTTCATCTGCAGTACCTGTCAGTTCAACCACCAGTTTATGGGGCAGGCAGATAATGCTTTCCCGGTGGGAAGAAATGGGTATATGGCGCACACAAATCTGATCCCGGCAGTCTGCCGCCTCCATGGAAACCTTTCCGTTTTCAACAGATAAAAGATTATAGCTCTCTCCCTCAGGAAGTTCAGAAAGTTCAGGATATTCTTCAAAATGCATGATATGGGTCTCCTGATCCCTGCACCAGATCAGATAATACTGCAGCTGCCCGTTTCCCGTTTTATTCAAATCCAGAGTGTATATTTCCGCGCCGTCACGGGACAGAGTCATTTTACTGCCAGTCCCGCGCCGCGCCGCAAAAAAGATTCCGAGAAATACTGCAAAAAACAGACATGCGCTGATCAGAATAAGATCTGCTTTTCTTATAGAATGCATCACATACAATTTCCGTTTCTCTGTATTTCTTCCATTGTGAACCGTACACTGCTGCAATGATCCTGTTTTCAGTCCCATGTTCTCTTCCTTTTCTAATTTTCTATCCGACATTCCTTATTCCTGTTCTTTCTGTCAATGGCATATATGAGCAGCAAAAGGAACAGGATCGGTTCCGCCAGAATAACCGCTATCCAGATCAAAGCCCCACTATCCGACAATCTCTGCATAAAGTCCATGAAAACTGACATATTCTTCTCCATGCGCTCCGTATATACATAAGCATTTCCACTGTTGTGCAGGACAGCATAGGTAGAAAACAAATGTGTCTGAATGGTAATGGTATCCTCATCTTCATCGACATCTTCCAGAAGCTGACATGTACCGTCATGAACGCGCAAGGCATAGAAATCACTATATTGTCCGGACAGATCAGCCGGCAGATGGATGGTAATATCTATCGGTTCTTCAATCTCCTCCGCTGTTTTCCATCCATCGCCCTCAATGCGTGTCCTTATGGATATATCCAGATACATGCAAATTGCGGGATCTGGCATACTATTTTGCAGTTCTTCCATTTTCCGGTCAATCAACTGCTGGTCTGATAAAGATACCTGACCATCTATCCGCTTGATGGACACAAGAATCTCGGCCTCTTCCCCCTTTAGAACTCTGTCAGTCTCCTCCTTAGATAAAACTGCCATCACTGCCGCGGCAGTGTCCGTCAGAACAACTTCAGACAATGCCTCGTTTTCTATCGTTACGGACACTTTACCGTCTCCCAGCCGGAAAAGCATTGTACGCTTTCCGATATCAGAAGCAGCACCGTTCATGTTTGTATCGGAAGTCTCTTTTCCGGAATCCGTATTTTCGTCGGTCTGTCCGCTGGAAGCCTGCGTCTTTTGACTACCCTCCGTCTTGTTTTGTCCGTTACCGTCCGTTTGGCTCTCTGTCAATTCTTCCTTCTTTTTGCCCCCATTCTTTTTGTTGTCATCCTGATTTGTTTCTTCATTTCCTTCCGTTTTCTTTACAGATTCGTCTTCCTTCTTCTGACCTGCCGGCGCTATATTATCTTTTGATCCGTCGTTCTGGGAAGAAGACTGATCCTGTCCGGAACTCTCTCCGCCGGAAGGCTCTTCTTTCTCCGACGTTTCTTCCTGTTTTTCTTCCGTTTCCGGCGGTTCTGTGCCGAACGCATAGACGATCCTCGTCACTATCGGCGAAGCAAAAGACTGCTCTGTTGCCGCATGGCGTATTTCATATTTTCCCGGTTCCAGATTCTCTACGACAGTGTCATAAACAAATATCCATTCCTCACTGCCTGATTTGCGGTATTCCATAGTATCCTTTACCCCGGTGAGCTTTCCGTCGCAGGCATCCTTTTCACTCTCGGAAACAGCCTTGACACTGCCAGGAGCCGTAGGGCGTTTAGGAATGAGAATACTCTGCTTTTCACTGTCGGAAGTGGACAATCCGTCTCCTGTCTGTATGATGGAAGCGTTTTTCCCGTTCATCCATGCCGCCCGGATCGGAATCATGCCTCTGTCATCTGCCTGTACTTTCACGCCATTGACCTTATAATATGCCCCTGGCGTAAGGTACATCAGACACTCCTCCGAAAAAGAAATTTCCGCAGCAGGTGTGGGTTCCGCCGTCAATTCATAAGCGGTGATCGTACATCTTGTGCTTTCGGAACAAAACGATTTGCCCGAAACCGCTTTATAGCGGACAAGATAGGCCCCCGATGTAAGACCGCTCACAACAGTACCGCTGATCGCCGTCCACTTTAAGTCCCCTTCCTTCTGATATTCCATAGTATTCTTAACATTCTGCAGTTTTCCGCTCTTTGTATTCGTACCGCTGATATCAACCGAAACGATTCCTTCAGGTGCGTCAGGCCTTGCAGGAATTTCAATCCCCTGGGCTTCACTGTCACGGGTTCGTATCCCGTCCCCCAGCGCGACAATGGACAAGGAACTGTCGAACCATTCTTCGTCAATGTCAACGATCCCGTTCGCTCCTGCCTGCAGAACATTGCTGCCCGAAAATGCTCCGTCATAATCAATCTGGTAGGTCTTTCCTGAAATCAGACTGATCAGTGTTTCTTTCACATAATCTATCTTTGCCGCAGGCATATTCTCAGCTTTGAGTAAAAAATCTATGACAGTCAGTTCAACGCCGACGGAACGAAAGCTTGTGGCTGTGGCCTTATAGCAGACCACATAAATTCCCGGTGCAAGGCCCTTCACCTCTGTGCCATTTACCGGTCTCCACACATCATCCTCCGCTTCCCTGTATTCCATTCCGGTATCTACACCTGTCAATCTGCCGTCATCAGCACCTTCCGCAGTAACATTTACCGCCTTTACACCAACGGGAGCTTTCGGCCTTTGCGGTATTTCCAGCATCTGTGCATCGCTGTCTGTGGTAGTGGATTTATTGCCCGCTTTTATAATACTAACCACGGAACCAATCCATTCTTCCTCCAAATCAACGCACCCGTCTGCCCGTGCAGTCACTATGATATCATTGATCCGGTATTCACTGCCTGCTGTCAGGCCTGTCAATGTCTCGTCCATGTAATTGATCCCGGCATCCGGCAATGGTTCTTTCGGCATATCAGCGGAAGCGATAAACTGTGTAGTGATCTCGGATGCAAACTGTGTAGATGTTGCTTTCAGGCGAATCTCATACTCTCCCGGTGTCAGTCCGCTTACAGTGCTTCCCGAAATTATCTGCCATGCAGCGCTTCCTTTCTTCCGATATTCCATTTTACTGTTTACTCCGGTCAATTTGCCGTCGTTTTTCTTCTCTGAAGCATCTACAGAACCGACACCGGCCGGCGCATCAGGACGCCTCGGAACCGATAGGATCTGCGGGTCACTGTCAACAGAACTATTTCTGATCCCGGCCTTTATGATCAGAAGTGTCTGCCCGAACCAGGACGGATCCCTCATGGAATCCAGCTTTATAATGCCGCCGGTCAGTGCGGCTATATCTTCATATGTAATATCGCTGTCAGTTGTTCCCTGTCTGATCCCGATCCGGTAAACTGCATTCGCTGTAAGCCCGGTCAGTGTTTCATTTTTATAATCAATCTTTGCCTGTGGCTTCTGCTCCTTTTGAAGTTCATATTGTCCGATCTCAACAGTCACACACAAAGAACAGAAAGATTTATCCGCCACAGCCTTAACACGTACATCATAAGAGCCATGTGAAAGATCAACCGTACTGCCGGAAACAGGCATCCATGCCGCTGTCGAAGTATCATCATCTGAATGTACCCGGTATTCCATCGTGCTGTCCACATTGATCAGTTGTCCGCCGGTTCCCTCCGGCCCGGCATCCTTTGCCTCAACATTTGCAGGTGGCGCAGGTCTTGCCGGAACTGCAAGTTTCAGTGCTTCACCGGCATTCTGTCCGTTCTTCTGTTTCGCAATGGTGACTATTTTGCCAAACCATGTCTCCTTAATCTTAAGAGATGCCTTGCCGTCTGCATCCGCTGTGCTGAAAGTGTAACTCTGTCCCTCCACAAGATAGGTTTCGTTTACAGCAAAACCTGTCAGCAATTCATCAAGATAGTCAATGTTTATATCCGGCACTGCCTCATATCCGCAGATTGCACAGGCAGTACTTCCACTGACATAATTGTGATCCGGATAACTTTTATGCGTGATCGTTACCGGTTTACAGATCTCTGCATCCCAGTTGGCGGAATATACCGTTCCACCACCTACAGAAGCTGGAAACTGAATCGCATCCAGACCACTGCTGATTCCTGTGACTTCCAACCTGATTCCACCGCTGACCGGTGCATAGCTTATATTGGCCTTTGTATTCCTGGCCGCTCCCAGCGTACCCGATAAAGACGCCGGATAATATAAAAACAGATTCGGGCACTTTCTGAAGGAATAGGCTGACGCTGAACTGACAGAAGCCGGAATTTCAATCATTGTAAGGGAAGTGCAGCCGTAAAAAGCCTGATTTCCGATTGTATTAACGCTATCAGGAATTATTATGTTCCCAAGGCTGGAACAACCGTGAAATGCTGAATCGCCAATAACATTCACACTGCCGGGAATGGTCACAGAGCCAAGTTTGCTACAGCCGTTGAAGGCAGAAGACCCAATGGTTTTTACACCATCCGGAATTGACACAGAAGTCAGCGCTGCACAATCAAAAAATGCAAAACTCCCAATTCCGGTTACACCACTGCCAATCCTGATTGTTTGAATCATATCTCCAAAATTATCCCACGGAACAATCGTCGTATCAAAATCAGGCATATCGCCGCTTCCGCTGATAGTCAGTGTACCATTTTCATAATTCCAGGTAAGACCTGTTCCCAAAGTGCCGGAAGTTACAGGTTCTGTAAGAGCAAGCAGAGCTTTGGACCTGGTTCCCTTTTCTTCTGCTTCCTTATCCACCGGTGCATCTTCCGCACCATTCTCAGATACAATTATCACAATTTCCGGCAAATGTACCCCTTCTGCCACAACAAAATGATCTGGAAACAAGGGCGTGAAAATATAACATCCGGGTGTTTCACTGTCATAATCTGTAATACATGTCCATGTAACAGGGCTTATGGTAATCACTTCTGTAAATTCGCGATCGACTGAGTCAGTCATCGTCTTTTCAGATATCTGATCCATGGACCCTTCCGACATGTTCGCTTCTATTTCCACATGATTCTCTTCTACCGTAACGTGACCAGAAAACTCAAGCAGTTTATCCTTGACTGTAGAAATCATATGATCCATTTTATCCACAAAGGTAACTTGCTGTGTATCAGCACCGGGAATCGATGTCTGATTTCCGTTTTCAGGCTGTGTCTCCGGACTTTCCGGTGCTTGCACACCCATATCTGGCTGTTCCGGTTTTTGAGCCTCTGCGTCGTCAGGCTGTTCCGGAGACTGTTCTCCCGTATTCGAATCTCCGGGCTGCTGTGTGCTCTCGCCAGGCTGCTCCGGCGGCTGCTCTCCCGTATTCGAATCTCCGGGCTGCTGTGTGCTCTCGCCAGGCTGCTCCGGCGGCTGTTCTCCCGTATTCGAATCTCCGGGCTGCTGTGTGCCTTCGCCAGACTCCGGCGGCTGTTCTCCCGTATCAGGAGAATCAGGCTGTCCTTCTGTATCCGGGTTCTCTGGTGGCTGCACATTTTCATTCGAATCATCTGGCTTTGGGTCATCTGTTTCGGAATCATCCGGTATCTGTTCCTCTTCACCGGGAATGTCAGGTGTTTGCATATCGTCCTCAGGTTTGTCCGGTATCTGTTCCTCTTCTTCCACTTTGTCTTCGTTTTCCTGCTCCGAATCTGCTCCTCCCTGTTCTTTGTAAGTGCATACGGCTTCCAAGGTATCCGGAAATTGTAGTTCATCTAAAGGTGTTCCCACAGCAATGATCTGCTCTTCCCTATCTTCCTGCAGCGGCATAAAAGATGTGATCACACAATCTACATTACTTTCTTCTTCCGCCATAACAAATACTTCCGCTACTGCCGGATCTGCTGTCAGCAGTATGACCAGACTTAGTAATAAGACACCTGTTCTTTTAAGCCACGAACATTCTGAACAGCGTTTTTCTGTCTTTTCTTTTTTCAGATTTTGATGCTCTATTTCATTATTCTTTGTAACAGAATAATCCATACCCGAATTCTTGAGATTTTTCATATCTGCACACTTTCCGGCATACGCCCCGCCCCATCAAAATAAAGATGTAAAAATTTTATCAAAAAACCTGTAAAGATGCAAATAAAATCCCGGACGCAAATCGCCGGACGTAAATTACCGCCCATAAATTACTGCCCATAAATTACTGCATTTCTCCAAGTACAGCCTGCAAGTGATTCTGCAGGAAATTATCCTGTCTGTCAGAAAGTCCCATTGCATTTAATTCCTGAACAATAATACTGCACACTGCCTCTATAACAAGGATTCTGCCGTCATTGGTATTCAGGTTATAAACATAATCACCGGGCGCTGCGTTTTCCCATGCCTCTGTCGGATCAATGGTATAAAGAAGATTCAGCATATCACCTATTTCCGAACACGTGGAAAGGGAGCTCATGCCTTTATGCATCCATTTATCGTAAGGCGCATACCGCCGGTTCAAAAGATACACAGTTTTCATGCTTTCCCGGATAAATTCCGTCAGGGCAAGTTCCGCCGCGATCCTTTCCCCGCGCTTCATGGCACGGGCATAATTGTACTGCCCTGCCTGTGCCGTTTTCGCAAGGCTCTGGGCAAGACGGCGTCTCCACACATTCTGCGGATAATATTTCAACAGATCGTCACGAATCCGGCTGAATGTACCCAGACGGTCTTCAAATATCTTACCGTTTGTGACAGCTGCCAGACTGGCCTCCTCCATGGCAAGCCATTCCTGACCGGTAACCGGAGCGCTTTCCATCCCCAGAAATTCTGCATAGAAATCCTCCAGACATAAGACACCGACTCTATCCTGCCCCTGTTCCTCAGACACCCGTTCACTAACCCCCATAAATTCCCGTGGAAGCGCATCATAGGCCGCCTGCATTTGCTCACCATATTGCATATACACTTCCCTTGGAAGCCAGATACAGAATGACGGACCATAATCGTGATCTGTAGAGATCATATCATCGAAACCGAAACACTCTGATCCGTGCCCTGCCAGACCAACCGCCGTCTGATCCAGTATTTCCGGAAACTTTTCCCGGAGCATCTGCTGTCCAAAAGCCTCATAATATTTTTCTGATAATTCCAGTCCTTTTATCATGATCTCCTCCATTGTGCATCACATTTTCAGATAAATCCGCGTATAGGATTTACGCCGCCTGTCTTGCCTGTTACCGCTCTAAAAAGCAAAAAATTCATTGCCTGAAACCAAAAAGGCAGATCAAAGAAACGCTTCTCCTCTGATCTGCCGCCTGATATGTCACATTGATGCTATGTTTTCTTTCACTTCTCCGGCTTTTTGCATATAAAATTGCTGCCGGTCAGTGTCGCCCAGCTTCTCACATACCGCACCGCAGTTTTCGCAGAGAATAGCGTAACTCATATTTTCCCCGAAATGTTCTTTAACCTCTGCAAGCGCCTTCTCATAATATGTCAAAGCTTTCCTGTAATCCTGCATACGGTACCATGCCTCGGCAACCCCGGCCAGTGCCCCGCTATAGTGGGCATCCGTGTTTTCACCCTTCTGTTCAAAAAGTGCAAGCGCCCTTTCCAGCAGTTCTTTCGCCTTCTCTGTCTGAGAAACTTTAAAATACAGCAGCGCCAGATTGGTCAGCGTTGTGGCGGTTTCCATCTCTCCGCCTTCTAGCGCCTCAATGATAGTAAGCGCCTTCTCACCGCAGTCTATGGCTTCTGCGTTTTCCTCCATCTTTTCCAAAAGAATGCACATATTATTATAAAGTCCCGCATAGCGGTAATCTCCCTGAGGAAGAATGCCGTCATAGATCTGTAATGCCTGTTTATAAAAACGCAGTGCCGTACCATAGTCTCCCGCCGCGCGGTATGCCGTAGCGGCATTTAAAAGCGTGGTGGCAAAATGCTCCGTATGATCCATCTGCAGTTCTTCCATCAGAAGAAGCACGTCCTCCGCCGCCGCATAAGCCTTCTCAAAGGCGGAAACACTGCGGTAAAATCCGATCATCTCATTACAGACGGAAATATACGCCCCGTAATCCTCCTCTTCTTTCGCCTGTTCCAGAGATGAAACAAGAAAAGGATCCACCTGGTCAATCTGCTGTTTTGCGAAATAAGAGTCCAGCGTCTCATAAAATTTGTCTACGTTCATTTATAAATCAGCCTTTCTTTCCAGAATTTACAGCCCACATACATGCATTTGCCTGCAGCATTACAGGTAAACATATCATTGAGCTTAAATCAATTCTGCCGGTCTGTTCTGCACTAACTGTATAGTCTATCATTTTTTTGACTTAATACTGTCCGTTAAAAATCTGTGCAACCGGCGAATCATCTGACAAAATAACCGTCTTATTATCTCCGGTTATACTGCTCTTAACCGCATCCAGCGCACGGACAAAAGAATAGAAATCCATCTTCTCCGGGTTGGCATAAGCATCCGACAAAATACGCATGTATTCCGCTTCTCCTTCCGCCACCGTTGCCTCAGCCTTCGCCTGGGCATCGGACAACATGATTGATACTTCTTTGTCAGTGGTGTTTTCAATCATCTTTGCTTCTGATTTACCTTCCGCCGTATACTGCGCGGCGATATTCTCACGCTCGGAGATCATACGGGCATACACAGCCTGTTTGTTGTCATCCGGCAGATCCAGCTTCTTCACATCCACAACTACAATCTCAATGCCGTACTGTTCTTCCACATGATTGATCTGCGCCATGATCTCTTCTGTCAAAGAAGTAATCTCGATCACTTCTTCTTTTTCCCCGGAAAGAACAAGATCGTTGCTTGTCACATCTGATGTATCCTGATCCACCGTGATCGTCATCTTTCCGTCACGGCTTCTGATGACTTCGTCCTGTTTCATATTGGATATGGTATTCTTCGTCGCATTATATACAATAGCGTCGATTCTCCCCTCCGCATTACTTACGGAACAGCTCAGCGTCTGGGCAAATTTTAACGGGTCGGTCACATGCCACAGCACATAACTGTCCAGAATCATGGTCTTCTTATCCGATGTGATGACATCCGATGCCGGCAGGTCATATAAAAGCAGTTCTTTCGGAATGGTATCCACAGATTCCACAAAAGGGAGCTTAAAGGTCAGTCCTGAATTTGTTACCACGCGCTGTACCCGCCCGAACTGCCTGATCAGCTTAAACTGGTTCTGTCTTGTGATCACCATGGAATTGCCCAGCAGAATCAGCGCCACAATGACAAGCAGCACAGCCAGGATTCCGAATCCGGAACTTTTCTTCTTTTCGCCTTTGGTTTTCTTTCTGGTTCCATCTGAATTAAAACGCTCAAAGGGTCCCGATGTATTGCTTTCCTGATTCATATTCTGATTAAAATCGGCCATATCTATTCTACCTCCTCCCCGGAATCACCGGCATCATCCGGCTCCGCCGGATCCGTAAATGCATTGTTGCCGGAAGAACTCCCGGACACAAAGCTGTCCAGAGGCAGGATTGTCTCTGTATTTCCGTTTTTACCCTGAATGACCACCTTGATCTCCGGCAGAACGTCTTCCATTGCCTCATAGAACATTCTCTTCTTAGTCACTTCGGGGAACTTGACATATTCCTGATACATGGAGTTGAAGCGGGCCACCTGTCCGTTAGCCTCATTGATCCTCTCCTGCTTAGCCGCTTCTGCATCCTGCAGGATCTTATCCGCCTCGGCCTCGGCACCCGGAATCTGCTCATTACGGTACTTATTGGCATTGTTTAAAGCCGTTTCTTTTCCCTGCTTTGCCGTCTCCACTTCCTTAAAGGCATTCTCAACCTCCGCGGTAGGCGGCGTAGCGTCCTGGATCGTGATATTCACAAGCTGAATACCAATATCGTATTTCTCCAGCTTATCCAGGATCATCTGCTTTATATTGGACTGAATCTCATTCTTTCCGGTGGTCAGTACACTGTCCACGCTGTAGGAACCGATCGTTGTCCTGATACAGTTCTGTGCGATATTCTTAAGGATCATTTCCGGATCCTGCGAAGCATACAAAGCTTTGACCGGATCAGTCACTCTGTATTCTGCATAGAAATCCACAAAAATAAAGTTATAATCCGATGTGATCATCAATGCATCCGCCTCTTCTCCCGTAGCATGATATCCGATGGAAAAGCCCTGAATCGTAGTATTTACCTTGGTCACAGTCTGGATAAATGGAATCTTAAAATGAAGTCCCGGTGTGGTGACTGCCTTCGGCGAACCGAAGGTGCACACAACAGCCTGCTCTTCCTCCTGTATGGAATAATAAGACTCACTCGCAAGAACCAGCAGGATCACTACCGCTGCCGCCACTTTTGCGATCAGCTTTCCTTTGCCGCTGTTTATTCTGCGAAGGGGCTCATTGTTGTTCTTTTTCGCGCCAAACATATCTTTCCTCCGTTTCTCTGTACGGTTACCCGCATCTATGTTATTATATACCAGAATGAATTGAAAGACCAATTAAATTTTACTAAAGTCACGCAGCACAGCAATGTACTGTTACTTTTCGAACAGTACCAGTTAATGAAGCAGGAACGGAGGAATTATGAGAATCATATTGATCAGACACGGAGACCCGGATTACGTAAATGATGCCCTGACCGGCAAAGGTATCCGGGAAGCAAAACTGCTCTCGGACAGAACCGTAAACTGGCAGGTAAATGACTTTTACTGCTCGCCCCTTGGAAGGGCACAGCAGACGGCTTCCTATACGCTGGAACGCCTCGGCCGGGAAGCGGTTACTTACGAATGGCTGAAAGAATTTGCCTATTACATCGAAGATCCCGTCACCGGCAGGATCGGAGTCCCCTGGGATTTCATGCCGGAATACTGGACCCGGATTCCAGAGATGTATGACAAAGATGCATGGAAAAAGACAGAAATCTACCGCTCTAACCCGGAGATTCTGCCTGCCTATCAGGAAGCCTGTGACGGTCTTGACCGTCTTCTGGAAGAATACGGCTATGTAAGACACGATAACTGTTATCTCAATACTTATAAAGAAAAACCGCTTTCAGAAAAAAACGCCGGACAGAAAGAGAAGCATCCGGACGACACCATCGTGATCTTCTGTCATCTGGGGATCTCCTGTGTCATGATGAGCCATTTGCTGGGGATCTCACCGGCGCTGCTCTTCCACAGTCTCTTTCTGGCACCCACTTCCGTGACCGTACTTGCCACGGAAGAACGTCAAAATAATATTGCCGCTTTCCGTGCACAGGTAATCGGAGACACCGCACATCTGCTGCAAGGCGGCGAACCGGTTTCCACTGCAGGATATTTTACGGATGCATTTCAAGGATAAAAAAAGTAATTTGCTTCGCAAATAACTTTGCGAGATCCGCTTCGCGGACTCGGATAAGCGGAGGAATTTCTTATAAATTCCTCTATCGTATCCTTTCGGGGAATCCTACTTTTTTCTGAACCTTGCGGAGCGTTTTCAAGGCATAGTAGTTCGCCTTTTCGGCATTGTCTTTGATGATCTTATCAATATAATCCTTATTTCCGGACAGGTCACTGAAACGCTCCTGTAAAGGTCTCAGAACACTTACTACAGCCTCTCCTACAGCCATCTTGAAATCACCGTAGCCTTTTCCCTCAAATTCTTTCTCAATATCCTGGACCGATCTGCCCGTGCAGGCGCTGTAGATATCGATCAGATTCATGATGCCGGGCTGTGTGTCGCTGTAACGTACACATGCCTCGGAATCCGTCACTGCCCTCTTAAATTTGCGGATAATGGTGTCCGGATCATCCATCAGATAAATGCTGGCGTTAGGATTTTCATCGGATTTTGACATTTTCTTCGTCGGATCCTGCAGACTCATGATCTTGGCGCCGGCCTTGCCGATATACGGTTCCGGAATAGTAAACACATCACCATAGATTCCGTTAAAACGCTGTGCGATATCTCTGGTGATTTCCAGATGCTGCAGCTGATCTTTTCCCACAGGCACCACATCAGACTGATACAGCAGAATATCCGCCGCCATCAAGACAGGATAGGTAAAGAGTCCGGCGTTGATGTTGTCCGCATGTTTGGCAGACTTATCCTTAAACTGCGTCATACGGTTCAATTCTCCCATATAGGTAAAGCAATTCAGAATCCAGGACAGTTCCGCATGTCCCGATACATGGGACTGGTAATACAGGCAGCTTTTCTCAGGATCGATGCCCGCCGCAATATACAGTGTAAGCAGATTTCTGGCACGTTTGCGCAGTTCCGCCGGATCCTGCCGCACGGTAATGGAATGCAGATCCACCACCGAATAAAAACACATATATTCATCACACAGGGTCACCCAGTTCTTCAATGCCCCAAGATAATTACCCAGAGTAAGATTGCCGGTAGACTGCATACCGCTGAACAAAACTTTATTTCCGTCTAACATTTTTCCTCCATTCCCGGGCACCCTCTGACCCGGCCGTATAAAATTTCTTCCGGTCCGTTTCTTCCGCCTCTTCTCCATAGAGTCCACAATCATCCGAAGCAGTACCGGGCTTGTATCAAAAAACAGTTTAGCATTGCCCTTTCCTTTCGTCAACTGAAAAGAAAGGGCCTTGCTTATCTGGCTGTTACTTATCGTCGCATCCGCATCCGGCATTGCCGAAAGGTCTTGCATCAAAGCGGGGTTCAAAGCGGGAATCGTTATTGCATGGACAGCTTTCACGTTCCGGTGCGCGGTCACAGTCGCAGTCTCTGTCACGATTACAGTCTCTGCCGCGGTCGCAGTCCCTGTTACGATTGCAGTCTCTGTCACGGTCGCAGTCCCTGTCACGCCCGCAATCCCTGTCACGATTACAGTCGCAGTCACGATTTCTGTCTCTGTCGCATTCCCGTTCTCTCGGACGGCAAGGCGGTTTCGGCGGTTCTACCGGCTCGCAGCCGCATCCCGGATCACAGACTCCCCGTCCGTTCTGATTACCGCAAAGTAAAAACCAAAGTATGATCCAACAATTCATATTCTCTCATCTCCTTTTTGTCATACCATATCCTATGCAAAAAGGAGCGGGAGGGTCACTCATCCGACATGATTTCGAAGCATTCTCGTTCTGATATAACGAAATGTTTTCTCTTCACCATAATCCGCCAGCATATGCAGCAGAAATTCCAGCTGACGCTTCGTCTTCGGATGCAGCGGCGGCGGTGTTTTGGAAGACTGATAATACAGAAGCGGAGCCCTGTCCTGATAGGCTGTCCCGTTATATACTTTGCTTGCGGCGACCCTGTCCATAAACATCTCGATCACGTAACGCTGAGGCATGGGCGCCGGCGCCATACCGCCCTTGATATCATTTGCACTATAATCGATCCAGTACTCATAATGATGTTTGTTACGTCCCTTATGGTGCAGCCACGCAGAAGAATATCCGATATCTTCCCTTTCTGCATTGTTCGGGCTCCGGTTACCCTGCCAGTACTTAGCGCCCACAATAAATTCCGCCGGGCTGAATTTGGACAGATCATGCAGAATCCCCTGGCGGTAAAGTCCCACCCGAAAGCAGCCTTCCATGACCAGCCATTTATGGTGTGTGATCGTTTTCAAATGTTCCCACGCTTTGTTCATTGCCTCATAGTTTCCTTTTTATTTCTCTTTGCCCGGCAGCGCATTCCTTTTCCCATGCCGGACAGCAGACTCCGCCAGGTCCGTTACCATATAAATCGCTGATGCCCTGGGGCCGATACAGATTTCCTGGATCGTCTCTGAAGCGGTGTCTCTGCTCTCTTTGTCTCTATTCGTCGGACTTTCTTTGTCGGAGCCTGCTTCCTGATGTTCCGAGGAAGCATACAGTGTCCATTCCTTTCCTCTGGGAAGCTGCGGAAGCCCGAAATACTGTGCACGCCAGTGCAGATTGATTCCTATATAAAAAAGCGTGTCATCTCTTTGACCCTGTATTTCTCCGTAACATCCACAGTACATAATACCGATGCTTCTGCTGGCCGGACCGGTATCCGGCCGCCACGCATCCCGGCCGTGATAAGAAATATCAGGATACCCGCAGGACAGATAGTCCATCCCTCTGAGCGGTGTCCTGCTGTGCAGAACGGGGTGCGACCTGCGCAGACTGATCAGCATTTTCGTATAATCCAGCAGTTCTCTGCCGTTCTCCATCAGATTCCATTTGATCCAGGTAAGCGCATTGTCCTGACAGTAAGGATTATTATTTCCTTCCTGTGTATTGCCAAACTCATCACCACTGTAAAGAAGCGGTGTACCCTGGGACAAAAACACCAGCGACAATGCATTTTTGATCTGCCGCATACGCAGTTCAGTGATATGCTTTCTCCGGCTTTTTCCCTCTGCACCACAGTTCCAGCTGCAGTTATAATCGGTGCCGTCCTGATTATTCTCGCCGTTTGCCTCATTGTGTTTGCGGTCATAGGAAACCATGTCCATAAGCCGCATTCCTTCCCATTTAGCAATATAATTGACAATGCCGGCCTCTGACGCACTGTTGCGCACATGAAAAATCAGACGGTTGACGATATCTTCGTCGCCCTTGACAGCCCGGCGCATATCATACATAAACCCCTCGCTCATCCAACCGATGCGGCGTGTCTGCGCCATAGCATCGGAAAGTTCGGGATGATACTGCTGTTCCGTAAGGATCTTTGTCTGGCTTAAAACCGGCTCTTTCGCAAACAGTGAGATCGGAAGATCAACGCCCATCACATGGAAACCATCTATATGGTATTCCAATACCCAGTATTTCAGAACTGTCAGCATCTCCATGGGCGGAATCTCCGGTGGAAAATAAAACTGCATCAGTACTTCCAGTCTGCTTTGGTGCAGCTTCTTTACCATATCCTTATATTCTGTCACAGGATCTCTGCTGTGGGCATAGCCGTTCTTCGGCACATAATAGAATCCCTTCCGGTATCCCCAGTAATTTATCTTAAAAGCACTTTCTTCCGGCTTCCCGTCCTCCTTTGTCTCGGACTGCAGCGGAAGCATATAAGAAGCCGCCGCCTGTTCCATCGTCTGAGGAGCCAGTGGAGCCTCACGCACCATGATCTCATCAAATTCATAAGCCGGCATAAGCAGTACAGAGGTGATTCCCAAATCTTTGAGATAGGGAATCTTCTCCGTGATTCCGGCATAAGTACCCTTATGTTTGACGCCGGAAGAACGATGTTTTGTAAACCCGCGCACATGCAGGGCATAGAGTATCATATCTTCATAGGGAAAATTCAGCGGCCTGTCTTCCTGCCAGTCATAATCTCCCTCATATACCATACACCGGGGCAGATCCGTCTTCGGCCGGCCATAGATACCGGTGTGTTCCATTTTCCTGCAATATGGATCCTGCCAGACCCGGTCATCGCAGTAGAACAGATATCTGCATTCCCTGTCCTGATATCCCTGTAAAAGCATGGCACAGACAGAACCGACTCTGCTCTCCTCCGGAAAAGGAATGCGGATCCCATCTCTGTGCCGCCTGTCATACAGGATCACACCAAACCCGGAGAAATCCTCCCCACAGCCGGTCTGCGGACATACTGCCGCAATATGCAGACCATCCTGTCGAAAAGAAACGCCCATCGGGTATACTTGTGCCGCTGTCACTTTATATTCTCTATACATTAAGCCCTCCGAAAAAAACAGGTCAAATTCTCATGCTATATGAGTATTCTAACATAGAAAATATTTTTTCTAAACAAAAAAATATTTGGACATTGAATCTTACAGGAATATTTTGTAAAATATAGCTATTCCGATGCATAAGGAGGACCATTATATGGGCAAAAATAACAATCAGGATACAGATAACGGCTATGACGCGGAAGAAATGACCGTAGATCTTGAATTAGAAGACGGAACTTCTGTCACCTGCGCCGTAGTGACCATTCTGACCGTATCAGATCAGGATTACATTGTACTCCTGCCGCTCAATGAAGACGGCGACAATACGGACGGCGAAGTCTGGTTCTACCGGTACAGCGAAAATCCCGATGATCCCAACGAAGAGCCGGATCTGGGCTACATCGATGATGATGAAGAATATGAAGCTGTGGCGGATGCTTTTGACGAGTATCTGGATTCCGCCGAATTTGACGAACTGGTAGGGGAAGAGGACTGACTCAGGCATTGCAGAAACCGGGAAGGTGCATCCTTTCCGGTTCTTCCTTTGTCCGCCATCAGATAAAGGTCCCGTTTCGCCCTGGTCATTGCCACATAAAACATGCGCCGCTCCTCCTCTATCTCCTCCGTTGTCAGCGCCTTTGCGGAAGGAATCTTTCCCTCCTGACAGTCCGGCATATAAACGGTATCAAATTCCAGCCCTTTCGAAGCGTGCATGGTCATGAGCCGGATCCCGGTCTTCTGTTTTTCTCTTCTGATCTCTTCCAGCGTTTCCTCATATTGCGCCATATAATCAGATAAGTCCGCGAAAGTGGCAAACTGTTCTGCCAGTTCCTGAAATTCGGCGGCTGTGCGTATCAGATCTTCCGCCTCCCGCGTCTTGTATTTTTCCTTCAAATAGCTCTCATATCCAATCACTTTACGTATATAGTGAATCTGCAGATGCAGCTTTCTGGAACTTAAGCTGCGAAGTTCCCGGAAAAGCTTCCTGATATTGTCCGAGAGTACAGGTGAACCACGGTAATAAGCAAGCAGAGCGGATTCACTTATCTGCTCTTCGGGGACAGAATCCCTTTTCAGATATCTGACAGGACGGTTCATAATCCGCAGAAAATGTTTCCTGAGAAGCTCGCCCTGCGCCAATGCCAGATAGGCCATAATATCCCGGATCACGAAATGACTGAATCTGTTTTTCGGAGCCTCCTTCATAAAAAAAGGTATTTTATTTTTATGCATGTACTGTGCCCATATGGCACAGTCAAAATTTGTTCTGCATATCATGGCGCACTGAGAAATCCTGCCTGTCTGCTGTTTTTCTTTCAATGCCCTGACCAGTTCCTCCTGCTGTCCGGCTTTGTTTTCAAAAATCTGCAGATGAAAGCCTGTCCCAGCCTCATGTGCGCCGCAAATCTGTTTGACGGCACGATTATGGTTTTCTTCAATCACTTTTAAAGAAGCCTCCACAATCTGCCGGTGACAGCGGTAATTGATATTCAGGAATATCCTTTCAGCCTGCGGATAATCTCTCTGAAAAGCCTGCATACTGTCCGGGCTTGCACCGCGGAATCCGTAAATGGACTGATCGTCATCTCCCACCACGAAAAGGTTGTGTTCCGGTGCGGCCAAAAGCCTTATGATTTCGTATTGATCCAGTGAAATGTCCTGAAATTCATCAATCATGACAAACTGGAACTGCCCTTGCCACAGTGCAAGACAGGAAGGATCCTCACAAAGCAGCTTACGGCAGTTTTTTATAATATCATCGAAATCCATCTGATGAAATTCCATCAGATAAGTCTCATATTCTTTTACCAGAAAAAGAATATCTCCGCTGTCGGTCTTTTGAACCGGTGTCTTTAAAACAGACGATCTTTTACAGGCACTTACTGCTTCGATCAGACTGTCTATGTCTTCTTCCTGAAGACATGCAAATCTTTGATGCATATGTATGATCCGACGGATCAGTTTTCTCTTCTCAGATTCTGTTATGATTGTATAACCGCGATACTGCGATGACTGCTTCAGAATATGATAGAATACGGCATGAAAGGTGCCGAACCTTACCGGAGGCCTGTCCGGCTTTGTGAGACGAAAAAAGCGTTCCTGCATTTCCAGAGCCGCCGCTTTCGTAAAAGTGATGACCAGAATGCGGGACGGATCCACTCCTGATCCAGTGATAAGCTGTTTGATACGGTGAACGGTCACGTAGGTCTTGCCGCTGCCGGGACCCGCAAAAACCTGCGCCGCCCCGGCAGTATGCATGATTGCCCTCTCCTGATCGGAGTTTCTTATCAGATCAGGCATTCTGTAACTTCTCGATTCCTTTGCGGATTCTGGCAAGAGATTCATCTTTACCCAAAATCTCCATGATCTCCATCGCGCCTGCCGGTGTCATCTGCTTACCGGAAACCGCCGTCCGCACAGGCCACATCACATAACCGTTCTTACAGCCCTTCTTTTCCACATAAGATACAAGCGTCTGGTACAGCGCATCGTTGCTGTAATCCGTCTGTGCCTCTAAAAGCGGCAGGATCTCCTGCAGAACTTCCAGTGAAGACTCACCGTTCGTCTTCATCTTCTTATGGGTATACATTGCCGCATCATACTCCGGCAGTTCCTCAAAGAAATCCACCATTTCCCTGATATCCGGCAAGATCTCGATTCTTGTCTTTACCATCCCGGCAATCTTTGCAAGATCAAGGTCTTTCCTGATCACTTCCTGCAGATAAGGCTTTGCCATATCATAAAAGCGATCCGCATCCATTGCCTTAAAGTACTCTCCGTTCATCCATTTCAGCTTTGTATAGTCAAACACCGCCGGCGATTTGGACAGATGACGGTAATCAAACTTTCTGATCAGTTCATCCAGCGTAAAAATTTCCGTATTATCTTCCGGGCTCCATCCAAGAAGCGCTACGAAATTAACAATGGCTTCGGTCAGAAATCCCTGTTCGATCAGATCCTCATAGGAAGAATGACCGCACCTTTTAGACAGCTTCTGATGATTTTCATCCGTAATCAGTGGACAGTGCACATACTCCGGCACTTCCCATCCGAAAGCCTCATACAGACGATTATATTTGGGCGAGGAAGACAGATATTCATTGCCTCTCACTACATGCGTGATCCCCATCAGATGGTCGTCCACAACATTGGCAAAATTATAAGTGGGATAGCCGTCCGACTTGATCAGTATCATATCGTCCAGTTCCCCGTTATCTACTGTAATATCCCCGTAGATATCATCGTGGAACGTGGTAGTTCCCTCCGTGGGATTGTTCTGCCTGATTACGTAAGGCATACCGGCGGCAAGATTTGCCTCCACTTCCTCTTTTGACAGATTTAAACAGTGTTTATCGTAAACGTTGATCTCTTTCCCAGCCACCGTCCGGGTAAGGGATGCAAGACGTTCTTTGTCACAGAAGCAGTAATATGCCTCTCCCTTGTCCACCAGTTCCTTAGCGTACTGCAGATAGATTCCCTGTTTCTGACGTTCACTCTGCACATAAGGACCAACACCGCCGTCACGATCCGGTCCTTCGTCATGAATCAGCCCTGTTTTCTCCAACGTGCGGTAAATGATGTCCACCGCACCTTCCACATAACGCTCCTGATCGGTATCTTCTATTCTCAAGATAAAATCGCCGCCCTCATGCTTTGCAATCAGGAATGCGTATAACGCTGTCCTGAGATTTCCGACATGCATACGTCCCGTAGGACTGGGGGCAAATCTGGTTCTGATTTTCTGGCTCATATTTTACTCCGTTTCGTCTGTTTATATTTATTTTAGCTTTTATCCGTATTGCTTATAACGAAAATACCGTTATTTTTTGTCCGGTATTTTCTTGTCTGCCGCCTGTTTGAAAGATCCTACTGCTTTCGCCGCTGCCGGCACTGCAATATTCGTTCCCGCTCCGGCTACACAGCCGCCCGGGCAGGCCATGCCTTCGATCAGGCATCCGTTCTTCTTACCCGCTTTGGCAAGCATAAGCATCTTCTTGCATTCTGACAGGCTTTCGGCATGTTCAATATTGACTTCCACATCGGGATAATACTCCCGCACACATTCTTCAATGGCGCTGGCCACACCGCCTGCCACGCCGTATCCGCGGCCTGCACCGGTGGCGCCTTTCAGTTCATCCATCGCCTTGATCTGGTCGAGCAGAATCCCCCTTGCTTCAAAGATCCCCGTCAGTTCCTCGAAGGTAATCACAAAATCCACATCAGAGCGGATGGTTCTCCGGGATGCTTCAAGCTTTTTGGAGGCACACGGCCCTATAAACACCACTTTTGCATCAGGATGATCCTCTTTGATGATCCTTGCCGTAGCCACCATGGGGGTCAACGCATTGGAAATCTTATCAATCGTCTCCGGGAAAAACCGTTTTGCCAGCATAGACCAGGAAGGACAGCAGGAAGTCAGGCTGAAGGGCAGTTTACCCGTGGCCACTTCCGTAGCGTAGTGCTCCGCCTCTGCAATGGCTCCCAGATCTGCACCGATGGCTGTCTCATACACATCATAAAATCCCAGTTCTTTCAAGGCTGTCTTAAGTATATCAGGTGTCACATCAGGACCAAACTGTCCGGCAAAGGCAGGCGCCACCTGGGCAATGATTTTATTCCCCGACTGCATGGCACGGATCAGCTGGAAAATCTGTGATTTATCCGCAATCGCACCAAAAGGACAATTTACCATGCACTGACCGCAGGATACACATAAATCGTTGTCGATCACCGCCCTGCCCTTTTCATCATTCTTGATCGCATTTACGCCGCATGCACCCGCACAGGGTCTCACCTGATGGGAAATTGCGTCGTAAGGACATACTGCCTTGCATTTACCGCATTTAATACATTTCTCCTGATCGATCACGGATTTGCCGTTTTTCATGGAAATAGCCCCCCTCGGGCACACTTCCCGACAAGGATGCGCCACACAGCCCATACACCGGTCCGTCACCATATAACAGTTCTCCGGACAGGCATTACACGCCGAAGGAATGACCTGCATCAGCGGCGGCTCATAATATTTCTCTGAAATATTGCTCTCTTCCAGTCCCTGTGTCAGATGCACCAGCCTGTTCTCCGGCCTCAAAGACAATCCCATGGCAAGCCGGATCCGTTCGCGGACAATGGCCCGTTCTCTGTAGATGCTCTCGTATTCTGATTCATCATAATCCACGATCTGATAAGGCAGCGCCTCCACATCGTCCTTCAGGTTGTCTGAATGATAAGCAAGATCAGCCACCTCTTTAAAAATGCGGCGTCTGTTCCTGCGGACCTGCGTATCTATTCCTCTCATACAAATCCTCCATCCACTGTATGTTAATATTTTCACAAACATTTTTCCTATAAACCAACATTTATATTCTTACACAAACTCAGATGGAAGTCAATAACAACGGTACGACTGTAAATCTGTCCCTGGCTGCAAAACTGTACTGTAAAACAACCGGCTGCTGCACAGAACTATTTTCTTCTCCTTCTGATCCAGATGACCAGTCCGTTCACAAGACAGACAACGGGAAGTAAAAATACCCACACAATGCCCACGGTATATACCATTTGTGCGTTAAATACCAGATTGCCAATCTCATAATATTTAACCGGAACCGCCAGCGAAACTTCTCTGTCAGCCAGACTGCCCATTATGCTTCCAAACAGTTTCACATTATATCCCGGAACAATATCATCCGCGTTGGCTGTAAACATCTGCTCCGTAGATACGATGAAGGCACGGGATACCGTCTCCTCTCCGGTCATTTTTTCTGCTTTCAGTGCAATCACAAAAGGGCCGTCAATGTCCCCCTCTTTTTTATTGAAATCCTCTGTCGCTGACAACTCCGTTTTACTAAAGGCGCTGTCGCTGGTTCGAAGCAGAGGCTGATAAGCCGTATTCCCGGATTCCTCGTCATAGGTAAGTCCTCTGGCAAAAGGTGCAAATACAGTTCCTTCGTACACCCTCTCCGTAACCCCATCATATTCGATGGACGGGAAAAGATAGTAAGGATTCTGATAATAATGGCTTCTGTCCCCTTCCACGATCATTCCGTCCACCATGGATACCCCGTAAAACCCAAGAATCTGTTCAAAATTCTCCATACTTGTATCCGTCCATGTCGGAATGATCAGCGCATTTCCGCCTTGCTCAAGGTACTTTAGGATCTTATCCACATCATCTGCTGAATAATCGCTGGTGGGCGCATTGAGAATAATGCCCTGAGCATCCTCAGGAACGGAATCCACCCCATACAGGCTGAGTGTTTCATATGTGATGTTTTCTTTCTTAAGCGCATTTAAAAACCGCTCATCAAATTCCAGTTCGCTATGCCCGGCTACCACATAAAATTTAGGCAGGTCATCAGCCGTCACCCGGGTAATGGCAGACACGATCTGGCCTTCCCCGTCATAACCCGTCACCTCGTTCTGATAAGTGGCGTAATTGAACTCATAGGTATAAATATCATTATAGTCTATTACCACACTGTTGTCTGTTCCCTCCACGATCAGACTGTTGCCCGTGGGCTGGGTATCCGTATATTTGTAATAAAATTTCGGATTTGACACCGGACTGATATACTCGACCCTGATATGCTTTGAAAGCCCCTTCAGCTGCTGTAATGTCTTGTCAAGGTCCGTGTCCCTGGATGCTTCATCAGCCAATACATAGACTGTTACATCCTGAGACAGATTCCGGACCGTCTGTTTCGTATCCTCTGTCAGCGTAAACATTTTATTGCTGGTCACATCCAGCGAAGTATACTGGTCAGGCACATAATTCAGTCCCAGGTTCACCGCTATGGTCAAAGCCGCCGCAAACATAATGTTTGCAATGCTGTAGGCTCCCTTTCTGATTCCTCTGCCTGCCACAGCATACCGGCGTTTCTGGATGGACTGTACTGTACAGAACAGGGCAAAAGCCGTACAGGTCACATAATACGCGGCCGACTCGATCTGAAAATAACCGCCGGACAAAGCATCAAACCTGCCAACCATGTCAAAACAATATAAAATCTTTGTCAAAACCTTTATGACAGCAGATGTGCCGGTGCTGGACATAACACTGCAAAGCCCGGACATGATATAGCCCAGAAAAAGCGCTGTGAATGTCAGTACGGAAGCGATCACCACACTTTCCGTCAGGGAAGAAAGGAACAGGCCGATGGCCAGGCCCAGGCATCCATACAAAAAGAATCCCAACAGCGAGGCATAGGAAATTCCCAGTTGAAATTTTCCAGCCTGCATTAAAAATAATGGTGTCACGCCAAGCAGCACAACCGGAATCGCGAATACCGTTACAAGTGCAAGATATTTGCCAAGCACTACCTTTCCCACCGAAATTGGAGCGGTCAGAATGAGCTGGTCGGTCTTGTATTTCCGCTCTTCTGCCAGTGTGCGCATGGTCAGAATCGGAATCGTGATAATAAACAGAAACACAATGCTCTGCAGAACGTAAGATATGGTTGGGTATCCTGCCAGCATGTTAAATACAACAAAATAGATCCCCATCACAAACAGCGTAACTGCCACATAAAGCCATCCGATAAAAGTACGGAAAAAGGATTTTACTTCTCTCTTATAAATTGCGATCATTGTTTACCTCCTCCTCTTCCGCGTTTTCTGTCATTGCACTGCCAGTATCTGCTTCTTCTTTCTGCGGCCCGAAACCGCCTTTCATCTCAGTTTTATCTGCAGTTTCTTCCAATTCTTCCCGTACACACAAAACTGCATTTGCTTCCGCCGCATCTGTACTTCCCTCAGCGTCGTCTGCGGACATATTTTCTACAGCCGCTTGTCTGTCATATGAGATATCTGAGAGTAAAAGATTATCTGCCGCTTTCGGGTCTGCCTCTCCCTTATCCGTCAATTCCAGGAAAATATCTTCCAGCGATCTCTCCACACGGTTCATGGAAAGGATCGGCAGTCCGGCTCCTGCCAAGGCTATGGAAAGCTCCTTGCGGATATCGGCGTTGTCCGCCGCCTCTATATGAAGTCGGACAGAATCCGTCTCCTGTGCCGTCTCAATACGGTAGGACGTAATATTCTCCATATTTTGCAGGATTTCCTCCGCCTGTGCCTTCATTCCCAGCACTGTCACCTCAAGTTCAACCTTTCCATGCATCATTTCCTGCAATTGCTCCGGAGAGCCGCTGGCTGCCAGCCTGCCCTCTGAAATAATCATAATATGATCACACACCGCGCTCACTTCAGAGAGAATGTGGGAACTTAAAATGACCGTATGCTTTTCGGCAAGATTCCTTATCAGATCCCGCATTTCTATAATCTGTTTCGGATCCAGTCCAACCATAGGCTCATCCAGAATAAGTACCTCCGGATCACCCACCAGCGCCTGGGCCAGACCGACGCGCTGTTTATATCCTTTGGACAGATTTCGGATCATACGATCCTGCACATCCTCCAACTGCATTTTCCCGAGAATCTCCTCCACATGCTCCCCTCTTTCCCTGCGGGGAACCCTCTTGAGTTCTGCCACGAATATCAGATATTCCCAAACGGTCATATCTGTGTAAAGAGGCGGAATTTCCGGCAGGTATCCGATGCATTTCTTCGCCTTTTCAGGTTCCTTCAAAATATCATAACCGTTTATTTTTACTGTGCCGCCGCCTGCGGCAATATACCCTGTCATAATATTCATCGTCGTGGACTTACCCGCGCCGTTGGGTCCCAGAAATCCATAGACCTGCCCTTTTTCCACCGTAAAAGACAGATCATTCACCGCTGTATGTACACCGTATCTTTTTACCAGGTGTTCGACTTGTATCAAAACAAATTCCTCCTTTTATTAAAAAATCAAACGAAAAAACAAACATATTACTCAGAAACCGAAACTGCGCTCCTGCAAATCAAAAGCTGTCTGATTTTTCTCATGCTTCCACTAATTTACACAAAAAATGTGTCCCGATTCTTATGAAATTGTGAAAATTGTGTGTTCGTTTTCCTTTTCCTTATTCCCTGTCCTCCCAGGCATCCGCACGAACCATTCCCCGCCTCGGCAAAATCTGCCAGAGAATGCATGAATCATGTCAAATCCAAACACACAGCCACGATTATATCATATTATATTACTAAAATCACATGCAAATCAGAAAGGAAGCTTATGAAGGATTATATGTACAAAGAGAACTGTGACAAGTTCCCTCTCGCAATGGCTTATGTTCCGTGGCAGCACTTCAACGGAATCTACGATAATCTCGAAGAGGCATTTAATGCCGGAACTGTTTTCCCGGAACTGGATAAACCGTTTACAGGAAGGAGATGTTGTAAGAAATGAATATGCACTTCGCAAATGAGCAGGAAAAGCTGCTCCATGATATCGGCATTCTCGACTTCGTAGTCATCGAACTGTCTCTCTATCTGGACACCCACCCCACCGACCGGAACGCGCTGGAATACTTTAACCACTATAATCGTATGACCAATCAGGCAAAAAAAGAATATTCTGAAAAATTCGGTCCTTTGACGATTGCTCTTGCCAATCCGTCCGACTGCGGTGAATGGAACTGGGCGACACTGCCTATGCCCTGGGAAGGAGGTTGTGCTTAATGTGGAATTATGAAAGAAGACTTGAGTACCCCGTAAATATTACACAGCCCAATGCGATGCTGGCACAGGCTATCATCAGCCAATACGGCGGTCCCGACGGAGAAATGGGCGCTTCCATGCGCTATCTGTCACAGCGCTATGCCTGTCCCTACAGAGAAGTGGCTGCGGTGCTGACCGACATCGGTACGGAAGAACTGGCTCACCTTGAGATGGTGGCGACGATCGTTCACCAACTGACCAAAAATCTGTCCATGGAAGAAATCGAAGAATCCGGTTTTGCCAACTACTATACCGACCACACGCTTGGTATCTGGCCGCAGGCAGCTGGCGGCGTTCCGTTCAATGCCTGTGAATTCCAGTCCAAGGGCGATATTATTACCGATTTGACAGAGGATATGGCGGCAGATGAGGCGATTTTGTAAGAACAACATGAAAAAATATGACAAAACAGGTCTGCTTCATTTTATAACCCATCAACGAATCAACTCCTTAAGTCTCAAGTCAGTCTCAAAATTATATGAAAAAATGAGACTGATTTGAAACTTGAAATGAGACTTGATATAAACTCATTCCTGTAAACCCTTGAAAAACCGCACTTTTTCAGTCTCAAAGCGGTTCCAGGCTGTTTGAGACTACATGAGACTTGCTTGAGACTGAGATTTTATAAAGTCCATGTTGAGGTGTTTTTATCATATGCTGCACCTGTAACTCTTTTAATTTTTGCGTAATCTCTAAATACGGTTGCTCTTGAAATATCCAATTCTGCCATGACCTGTTCCACTGACAGATGAACATTTTCACAAATCATATCATAAATTTTCTGTTCTCTTTTAGATAATGTCTTACTTTCCTTTGCTGACTCTGCCGCTATTTTATTCAAAGGAATAGAAATTTTAAAAACATCATCTTCAAATAGTTCCGGCTTTCCGCCTTCAGAATAGATTGGCGTATATTTATAAAGATTTCTGACGCCGGAACCAATTGTGTCAGTTCGTCCAATATTTGCAAAAAATTGCTGTATCAATGGATTTTTAGGATATGGCGTAAATTCATCGCTCATGATATTTCCATGCCGTCTGGGCACGCACCAATTCTCTGTTTTTAACCAGTCTTTTTCAATAATCAGCTTTGCCGGATAAGCGCTGGAAAAATCTCTATGGACTAATATATTGCCAATAACCTCTCTTGCTATCAGGTCTCTTATACTTGTATTTACATTATCTACAAGAAAAAATTTATCGGAAGTATGCTTAGCAACAAATTCCATAAGCTGTTCATATGCTTCAATTAAATTGGTAGTCACCTGCAATCTGTCATCATAACGGTCTAAATTTTCCACTCGATAAATCGCATCTGTTACATATCCCGGACAGCAGGAACGTATCACTTCATCTTTACCAAACAGCAGGACTCCTGCTAAATTGTATCCCTGTACTCCCGATGAAAAATCCTTTTCCCACAATCCGGCACTTTTCAAAATATCCTGATCAGACATTTGCAGCCAGTCATGATCCGGTTTTCGGCTTTTGGCAAGATTCCGTACCTTATTCATCAAATCCAGACGCAAATCATCCAGTGAAACATATGGAAAAATTTTATGTTCCACATAGGTGTTGCTTTTTCTATTGTACATATTTTGAAGCTGAATGGGTGAATCTGTAATATCCATATCACCATCTTCATTTCGGTCATATATTCTGTTAGCACATTTTTCAACGGTAGATGTGGGCGGCACGTATACCCATAGCAACATCATTCCGTCATATTCAAACTCTTCTATCGACAAGTATAAAGTAGGTGACATCTTATCTGGATTGTTTAACTGATTCACAAAATTTTTCTTCATGTCTTTGATCATGTTCCGGTTAAGACCTATTGGGATTCCGCTATCTTTTACCCCCATAATGATGTAGCCGCCATAGCGATTGGAAAAGGAGCACACTGTCTCATACACATCATCATAAATTCCATTCTGACATTCTTTATATTCTATTGTTATCTTTTCATCTTTTGAAAGCAATTGACGCATTAATTCTGTTGTCATTTTCGTTGCCTCCTAATAAAAATAAAACCATTTTCTTATAATTCTTTTCCCTACTTCTTTAAGCATACTTGCAATTCTTGAAAACATTCCAACGCGCTTTGCAAATTTTCAATGATATCTGCCGCCAATTCATCCGGCGTTGGCAAATGATCTAAATCAGCAAGAGATCTATCCTTAATCCAGAAAATATCCAAACTGGTTTTATCTCTTTCAAGTATCTCTTTTACTGAATATTTGCGCCAGCGTCCATCCTGATTTTCCTCCGACCAGGTTTCAATGCGTTGATAACGATTTTTCGGATTATAACAGGCAATAAAATCTTGTAGGTCTGTATCTGTCATAGGGTGCTGTTTTAAAGTAAAATGCATATTCGTACGCAAATCATATATCCACACTTCTCTAGTCTGTATATCCGGACTGGCTGGACGCTTATCAAAAAAAAGCACATTTGCTTTTACTCCAGGCTTATAGAATATCCCAGTAGGCAGCCGGAGAATGGTATGTAAATCGGTAGTTTCGAGCAGCTTTTTACGAACAATCTCCCCTGCTCCACTTTCAAAGAGTACATTATCCGGCACTACAATAGCCGCCTTGCCTGTTATTTTCAAATTTGTATCTTTTCATCTTCTTATTCAGAAAACCCACCATGAATTCTTTCTGCAAAAGCGCGTCTTCCTTGTATTTTTCGTTTGTCTGAATAAAAAAATAGTTTTTTATTTACAAATTAAACACATCTTCTCATGATTCTATTTCCCTCAAAAACATTTCCGCGGTATAATTAACTGGAGTTTTTTGTATTGAAGAAAATATTCTTGATATTCTATTAAAATTCTCTTGTCTTCTGTTTTGAAGTTCCTCAATGGGAATCTTGAAAAGTATCGCCCATAAAAAATAGAAATTTTGATCTGTCTTATATTGAATCCCTTTTTTAGAATGATTAAACAACTCTCTTAATTGTTCAAAATTATTTTCAATTAATATCAAAATTTTATTAACAAATAATTCAACATTTTCAAGTGCTTCAACAAAAATCTTGGGATTATTATTTGACAGCTCGCTTAATGTTTTCGTAACATTGTCTTTACTCATTATCCTTGCACACATTCTGTCATTGCGTTTATATATATTTAAGACATTTATAATTTCCGTATGAGATTGGTTCATTCTGTAATCAATATACGCTAAAGAAGTTATTAATTCTTCTAACTTCATTCGAGTATCTCTGGCTCTGAATATTTTCTTTTCATATTTTGTGGCGATTTCCTTTACTTTTATGATTATATCCTTATCGATATATGCATTCCACATTTCAAAAGTATTTTCTTTGATTGGATACGGTTTTGTATTTAATCTTAAAAACAAATCTATTTGGCTAAAATCAGGATTTTGCTGAGCATCTATCTCAATTATATCCATAGGAAACTCTAAAATCTTTTCTTCAAATTCTTCACCCACTGTATCTATTGTCTTTCCATCCAATTCTGAAAGTATTTTTAATTTAGATAATCTAAATTTATCCTTATCAGAACATACTGTATTGCCACGCTCATCGATGTAAGTTTTTCCTAAAAACCCTAAAATTGCAAGCAAACGCTGTTGCCCGTCCACTACCTCTTTTACCTTATCGTTCCGTTTGTAAATAAAAAGTGGTGGTATATTTATTCCCAATAAAATACTTTCTAATAAATATGATGCTTTTTGTATATTCTTAACCTCCGATCTTTGATAATCAGGTCTTATTAAAAATCGAGATTTTTTCATATCAGAAATTATATCTTCTATGGTTAATGTTTCTGGTAAAGGCTTATTAATTTTGTAATGCGAAATCTGCTCTTTTTCAATAGCAGATTCCATAATATCTAAAAAGGTATCTGGATTTTTCATGTATTTTTGATAATCAATTTTAAATATTACCTGAAAAATATTTGCGATAAAATTATATCTATTATTTATTGCTGAATAATAGTGGCTACCTGTAGATTCAAAAATAAGTTCTACACTTTTGGGGGAATTATTTATTATATGATTCCACAATTCTGGATAATCCATTGTATGATTAATATAGTAATAAATTTTTTCTATATTATCATCATCAATTGTCTCTCCATTCTGCAATACTATATCTATCGCCCAATATAGTACTTCATAAAACAAATTGTTATCACACAAGAAACTGCTACGCAATTTACATATAGAATTAAACCTGACTAAATACTCAATTACAGCATTAAATTTATCCAATACTTCTGTTTCTTTTTCCTTCGCTACTAAAGTATAATAATATTTACATATAATATCTGCTTTTGAACTTCCTTTTGCAAAACTATATATAGGAATTAAAGGAAGAGTTATTAAATTTCTTGCAAGTGAAACTATAATATTTACTTTATCCCGTTTACTGGCCTTTTTCTTACTTTTGGGAAGAATAATTTCACATAGAAAATTATAAAGATCACCATCATTATATATTTTATCGTATAACAGATTAGATAAATTATCATTAATATATGCAGCCCTATCAATATCATATTTTTGTAAAGGAGTTATCCCTGAATTATATCGTCTAAATATTTCTTTTTTAATTTTTTCCTCTTTCTCCTCATCCAATTTAGGTTCATCAACTACGCTAAATTGCAAAATGCGAATTCTTGTATTTTCGAATAGTTCTCTTGTATCCTCATCCAATTGGCTATATCTCTTTCCAGCAAGAATCTTTAAGCTATGTAATCCCTTTCCTTTTAAAACAAGTTTATCCTCTAAAAAACGTTTAATAGTTTCATATCGCTGCCTTCCATCAATTACTTCATTCTTATCCTTAGTTTGAAATAAAACAAGTGGCGGAATTTCTGTGCCTAATAAAATACTTTCAATAAAATATGTCGCTTTTTCTTCATCCCAAACATAATTTCTCTGAAAATATGGCTTATAGTTTATTTTACCTGCATATCTTTGATTTAAAAAAATGGAAG
>ERZ808035.98-NODE-98-length-105704-cov-12.038428_pt1 | contig 105704 bp, 112 predicted proteins | sample MGYA00380189_ERZ808035 | MGnify/ENA primary metagenome ERZ808035 (study PRJEB31490, sample SAMN06133407) | mouse gut metagenome | isolation source: M5_1 | host: mice | place: China: Chengdu | collected 2015-05 ... | reverse complement strand
AACTACCGTACCATTTCTGATACGGCAGTATTGGAGCTGGTGAACGGACTCGAACCCCTGACCTGCTGATTACAAATCAGCTGCTCTACCAACTGAGCTACACCAGCGTTTCTTAACGCTCTAATAATATAGCATAAGTCTTAACGATAGTCAAGACTTTTTTTAACATTTTTTATAACTTTCAGTCTTGTTTGAATATTTATACTATTCATACTGAATTTGAAAATAAAAAAAGAAAATAATTTTCTATAATATATAATACATTAATCTATAATCTTCAGCAAGTAAACGGCATGGCGGATGGATTAATCATCCGCCATACTTTTTGCATTTATTTTTCTTTACCCGGAGCACCGCAGCATTTTTTGTATTTTTTGCCTGAGCCGCAGGGGCATGGGTCATTAGGTCCGACCTTATTTCCTTTTCTTACAGGTGATGCTTTTACCGTATCATCGCCGCCTGAGGAGGTTGCTGTTACCTTTGCAACAGCCTTTCTCTCAACATCCTCACGTCTTCTCGGTATGAGAGTCAGCAGCATACGAACTGTGTTTTCACGGATTGTTGCAGTCATTTCATCAAACATATCATAGGATTCCATACGGAATGCAACAACAGGATCCTGCTGAGCATAGGAACGAAGGTGAATGCCCTGCTTTAAATCATCCATGGCATCAATATGATCCATCCAGAGGGTGTCAACATTTCTGAGAAGTACCATACGCTGGAAATCATTATACATATCGTCGCCGAGCATTTCTCTTTTCTCAGCAAGGCGCTGATGACCTCTTTCGGTTAAGGTTTCAATAACCTCATCAACCTCAACGGAATTTATGTCGTCAAAGTCCTCGGCAACGGTTAACCAGCCAAGATATTTTTCTCTGAGTCCATTGATGTTCCAGTCATCCTTTTTATCGCCTGCAAGGTAGTTCCTTACATTTTCATCAATGTTTGTATCCAGCATTTTAAGGATGGTGTCATTCAGGTCCATACCGTCAAGCACCTGATTTCTCTGTCTGTAAATAAGCTCTCTCTGCTTATTCATAACATCGTCATACTGAAGAGTGTTCTTACGTATACCGAAGTTTCTGCCCTCAACCTTTTTCTGGGATGACTCAACAGTCTTTGAAATCATTTTTGATTCAATAGGCATATCCTCATCCTGTGTTAATCTGCCCATCATCATTTGCATTCTTTCACCGCCGAACAGACGCATAAGGTCATCCTCACAGGAGAGATAGAACTGGCTTTCACCGGGATCACCCTGTCTGCCTGAACGTCCGCGGAGCTGGTTGTCAATACGACGTGAATCGTGACGCTCTGTGCCGAGAATGAACAGACCGCCTGCCTCACGTACCTTATCAGCCTCTTCCTTGATTTCGTCCTTATATTTAGCCTCAAGCTCCTGGAAGGTCTTTCTTGCATTGATGATTTCCTCATCATCGGTATCAGCAAAGCCTGTTGCTTCGGCAATCAGCTCATCAGTGAACTGCATTCTTCTCATTTCAGCCTTAGCAAGATATTCGGCATTACCGCCGAGCATAATATCCGTACCACGACCTGCCATATTTGTAGCAATGGTTACAGCACCCAGCTTACCTGCCTGAGCAATAATTTCAGCCTCACGCTCGTGGTTTTTCGCATTAAGCACATTATGGGGAACTCTTGCCTTTTTCAGCATTTTTGAGAGCTGTTCACTCTTCTCAATGCTGATGGTACCAACAAGAACAGGCTGTCCCTTTTCGTGGCATTTTTTAATCTGCTCAATCGCATTGTGGAATTTACCCTGCTCTGTCTGGAAGATAACATCAGGATTATCAATTCTTGCCAGCGGCTTGTTTGTAGGAATTTCAACAACATCAAGCTTGTAAATCTCGGAGAATTCAGGAGCTTCTGTTGATGCGGTACCTGTCATACCCGAAAGCTTGCCGTAAAGACGGAAATAGTTCTGGAAGGTGATGGTAGCGAGTGTTTTGCTCTCGTGTTCAACCTTAACATTTTCCTTTGCTTCAATTGCCTGGTGCAGACCCTCGTTATAACGTCTGCCCTCCATAATACGTCCTGTGAACTCGTCAACGATTTTAACCTGACCGTCAGCAACAACATAGTCAATATCTTTTCTCATTACACCGTTCGCCTTGATAGCCTGGTTAATGTGGTGAAGAAGTGTGGAGTTGTCAATTTCCATAAGGTTTTCAACATTGAAATACTGCTCAGCCTTCTTAACACCATCCTGTGTCAGAGTAGCAGTTTTAGCCTTTTCGTCAACGATGTAGTCGCCGTCATAGGTGGATTCAGTGTCCTGCTTTTCATCCATTTTGGCAACCTTAACCATTTTTAATGTTTTGGCAAAATTGTTAGCCTGTCTGTAAAGGTCTGTTGACTGTTCGCCCTTACCGCTGATGATAAGCGGAGTACGTGCCTCATCAATAAGAATGGAGTCGACCTCATCGACAATAGCAAATTTATGACCTCTCTGAACCTTTTCCTCCTTGTACTGAACCATGTTGTCACGGAGGTAGTCAAAGCCCATTTCGTTGTTTGTGCCGTATGTGATGTCAGCGTTATAAGCCTCACGGCGCTGTGAATTTGTCTTTTCGTGAATAATAAGACCAACCTCAAGACCAAGGAAGCGGTAGAGCTTGCCCATCCACTCACTGTCACGCTTTGCAAGGTAGTCGTTGACGGTTACGATATGAACACCCTCGCCGTTGAGGGCATTTAAGTATGCAGGCAGAGTAGCCACAAGTGTTTTACCTTCACCTGTTTTCATTTCTGCAATACGTCCCTGATGCAGAACGATACCACCGATAATCTGAACGGGGAAGTGCTTCATTCCCAGCACTCTCCACGCACCCTCACGGCATACTGCGAATGCTTCGGGAAGAATGTCGTCAAGGGTTTCACCGTTTGCAAGTCTTTCCTTGAAAAGAACGGTCTGATTAGCCAGCTCCTTATCGTCCATTGCCTGATATTTGCTTTCAAGGGCAAGGACCTTGTCGGCAGTCTTTTTTACCCTTTTGACCTCTTTTTTTGAATAGTCACCGAAAAGGGCGGTTAAAAATTTATTTGCCATTTATTTACACCTCAAAATAATGCTTAAAATTAACTAAAGTATATAATAACACAAAATATATATTATGTCACTAATTTTTTATTTATTTCCGTAAATGCTTTTGATTGCAGACAGTGCACCGCCTGAAACGGCATTCTCAGACTCATCACCGAATACAAGCACAAGATTTTTATCACCCTGTTCGATGGTAAGTGTGATTTCAATTTCACCATTTAACATAGGGGCATTTGCTATATCTTCGGAAAGCTCAGACAGCTTTCTGTCAAGAAAATTATCATCGCTGAGCTTTGCAAGAAGCTGGAAGGTGGAATAGTCCTTTTTCAGATTATCGGCAAATGTGCCTGCAACCTGCTGCAAATCCTTGTTGGTGATTTTGACTGTAACCTGCTTGTTTTCAATATCAATATTTGTTATCTCATAACTGAGATTTGCGAATATGGCTTTGCCCAAATCGGCAAACTGCTGGTGCTTTTCGGCATAGCTCATTATAATGCTGAGTGTAGGTGAATCAACATATTTCTTTAATGCGTCTGTATCAAATCTTTTGAGTGCGTCAAAAGATTTGTCAACGGTTTTTGTGATGTTTGCCTCGGTCATTTCATTGCTTGTTGATGAACAGGCTGTAAAGCACATCAGCATTATTACTGCACAAAGTGCCGCACTGATAATTTTTTTCATAAATGTATACTCCTTTTCTGTGTTTGCTGCATATGCATATTATTATATATAATTATAAACTTTTTGGCAATAATTTTTAAAATTATTATAAAAAAATTGCATATTGTAATCATATGTGGTATAATCCAGTAGACTGGCTACATTATGTAGTTATTTATCAAATTGACTCGAATACGGGGTGTTCAATAGGAATGACTCTGTTTTTATCTATAAGGATGTTATAAATGAAGGATAAATTAAAAAAATATTTCGGACCTACAAAGTTCAAAAGATTGTTTGATATAGTGGTGTCGTTTTTTTCATTAATTATTCTGTCACCGCTGTTTCTGGTTATTTGTATTGCCAATCTGCTTACCCCGAACACAAGTGTTTTCTTTTCTCACGAAAGAAGAGGAAGAAGGGGAAAGCCATTTAAAATATACAAATTTCAGACAATGAAAAATAACACCCCGAATGTGGCAACAGGTCAGCTTGAGCATCCGGAGCAGTATATTACAAGGGTTGGCAAGTTCCTGCGCAAAACAAGTCTTGATGAGCTGCCGCAGCTATGGAATATTTTAAAGGGTGATATGAGCTTTGTGGGACCCCGCCCTCTGATTTCATCGGAGATGAGGGCACACCGCTTCAGGCTTGAATCCGGCGTCTATCGTTTCAGACCGGGTCTTACCGGTATGGCACAGATTAACGGCAGGGATGAAATATCCTTTATGAAAAAAATGAAGTTTGACAAGCTTTACTGCGATAACTGGTCGCTTAAGCTTGATCTGGTTATTCTTCTGAGGAGTGTCGGTGTCGCACTTAAGCAGGAGGGATATCAGGAGGGTACCTTCCACAGAAGATAATTTGCGAATATATATTTGGAGATATATTTATGGAAAGAAATTTTATTGACGGTTATACGGAATGGCAGTCTAATCCTGAGATTGTCAGCGTTAACAGATTGCCGCAGCACGCAACCTTTATGCCTTATGACAGTATGGAGGAGGCTAAGAGATGCGACAGGTACGCATCCTCACGCTGCAAGCTGTTAAACGGAAAATGGAAATTTAAGCTTTATAAAAATTATGCATACAGACCTACTGATTTTGCACAGCCCCATTATGATACGCATAACTGGGACACTGTTATTGTGCCCTGCTCATGGCAGATGCAGGGCTATGACCAGAATCAGTACTGCAATGTGCGCTATCCGTGGGAGGGCAGCGAGGATATCTGTCCGCCCAATGCTCCTACCAAGCATAATCCTGTGGGCTGCTATGTTAAAAAAATCAATGTTAATCAGAGCCTGCTCTCCAAAAGAGTTGTGCTCTGCTTTGAGGGCGTGGAGTCTGCCTTCTATCTTTATATAAATGGTGAAAGAGTCGGTTACAGTGAATCCACCTTCCACCGCAGTGAGTTTGATATTACAAGATATCTTGTTGAAGGCTCCAATGTTATCGGTGTTGAGGTTTACCGCTGGTGCACAGGCTCCTGGCTGGAATGTCAGGATATGTGGCGAATGGGCGGTATTTTCAGAGATGTTTATATTTACACCACGGAAAGGCAGTATATCAGGGATTTTAAAATTACCGCAAGCCCCGATGTTACGTTAAGTGACGGATATGCTGAGGCAGAGGTCAGAACAAACGGAACATACGAAACCCTGAGTATTGATATGTGCATTATTGATGATGCAGGGGTTACTGTTGCCCTTGACTGTCAGTATGCGGATGAGGACCATATTACAAAGCTTAAGGCTATTGTTGCCGATGTTAATCCGTGGTCGGCTGAAAATCCGTATCTGTATACACTTGTTCTGACACTTAAGGATAATGGTGTTCCTATTGAATATATAAGTCAGAAAATCGGCTTCAGAACGGTTGAAATCAAAGACGGTATTATCAGAATCAACGGCGAGAGAGTTATTTTCAAGGGTACAAACCGCCACGAGTTTGACTGCCGCACAGGAAGATATGTTACTGAGGAAACCATGCGTTATGACCTTGAACTTATGAAAAGGTCAAATATCAACGCAGTGCGTACCTCGCACTATCCGAATGCACCCCGTTTTCTTGAGCTTTGTGATGAATACGGTCTTTATGTTATTGATGAAAATAATATGGAAACCCACGGCACAGGCTGGTCGACAATAATCGGCTGCCCTCAGCTTCCCGGCTCAAGACCGGAGTGGGAAAAGGCTTGTATGGAGCGAATGAAGGCTACATATAACCGTGATAAAAATGTTACAAGCGTTGTTTGCTGGTCACTGGGCAATGAGTCACTGGGCGGCGAAACACCGAAGAAAATGTATAAATATATTAAGAATGCAGACCCTACACGCTTTGTGCATTTTGAATGTCACCGTGCCCCTGATGAAAAGGAGCTTTCAGATGTTCAGTCCAAAATGTATTATAAGCCATGGGAGTGCGAGGAATATGCTTTAACCCAGCGTGACGGCAGACCTTTTATTCTTTGCGAATACACCCACGCAATGGGTAATTCCTGTGGCTCAACAGATGAATATACAAAGCTTTGGGATAAATATCCCTGTTTGCAGGGCGGCTTTGTCTGGGACTGGGTGGACCAGAGTATTATGACAACTGACGAGAATGGTGTTGAATATCTTGCCTACGGCGGCGATTTCGGTGAAAATCCCCACGATGGTCATTTCTGCGGCAATGGTCTTTTGTTTGGTGACAGAAAGGAAACGCCGAAGCTTGCTGAAATCAAAAAGCTTTATCAGAATGTTGATTTCAATGCGGTTGACGCACAGAGAGGTATTATTGAGCTAAAGAACAAATTTATGTTTACCAATCTCAATGCATATGAGCTTTATTGGTGCCAGTGCTCCGACAAGGGTATTTTCTGCAGTGGTGTGGTTGATGTTAATCTGCCTGCAGGTCAGAAGAAGATTGTTGACCTTGAGCTGAGCAGGGTGAATAATACAGAGTGCTATCTGAACCTTGAACTCAGAACGAAGGAGGAAACCTCCTGGTGTGAGGAGGGTCACATTGTTGCCTACGAGCAGTTTGTGATTAATGAATTTGAAAACACTTATGATGAGCTTGAATCGGATGCTGAGCTGATTATTGATGACACCTACGGCTCACTGCGAATTATCAGTGATGATGTCAATGTGCGTTTTGAAAAGAGAGAGCGCAATCAGCTTTATTCTATCAAGGTAGGCGGTGAGGAGCTGCTTCAGCAGCCCATGCGTCTGAATTTCTGGCGTGCGCTTACAGACAATGACAGGGGCAGCAGGGCAGGCTCAAGGCTTGGCTGCTGGCGTGATGCAGGCGATACCCCCGGTATTTATAACAATACAAAATGGTCCATTCAGAATTATAAAATACTTGAAAACGGCAGAAAGGTTATTGTAACCTGCGGTGCAACAATCTGCACACAGCCTGAATGCAAGGCTGTTGTGGTTTACACAATCACCTCAAAGGGTATAGAGGTTGACCTGCAGTTTTCACCGGATGATACACTGCCTGAAATCCCTGAGGTTTCGGTATTGTTTGAGCTGCCTAAGGATTTTGAAAATGTAACCTATCTCGGCAGAGGACCTGAGGAAAATTATATTGACCGCTGCAACGGCACAAGGATTGGTCTTTATAATACAACTGTTAATGATATGTGGGTTGATTATCTGAAGCCGCAGGAATGCGGAAACAGAACAGGCGTGCGCTACGCAACCATTATCGGTGACAAGAAAGTATTTTCCGTAATTGCCCAGCCGCAGATGGAAATGAATATATGCCATTATCTGCCTAAGGAAGTTGAGGAGGCTTGGCATAAAAAAGAATTGCCTGAATATAATAAAACAGTTGTAAGGCTTATTGCAAGACAGCAGGGTGTGGGCGGCTATGACAGCTGGGGTGCACACTGTAATGATATGTATAAAAATAAAACCGACAGGATTTATCGCCTTAAATTCCAAATCAGATTTTGAATTTAAGAGTGTTTGGTGTTCTGATGTCTATTAAAATGTTATAAAAATTTAACTTGACATTTCTTTGTAAAAGGAATATATTTTCTATTGTATCGAATTAAGGGTAAAATGCGCCCTTTTATGATAAGATTAAGAGAGGATTATTATGAAATCTATAAAAGAGACAGTAATGTCTGTTGCAATTAAAAATGCAATTAAGTATGCACGCAAGGATTTTAATGCAAATGCACCGAAAATTCTGAGCCTTCTTGAGGCTGCTGATGTTAAAAGGGTTAACAGAAGTACATATGCAGGTCTGCATAAGGTAATTGATGACCCCAATAACAACTGGATGATTTTTGCGAAAAAGCTGATTTGCGATACAAACATTAATGTTGTTGAAAAGCTTGTCCCCCCTGCACTCAATGTTGCAATCAACAGCTATTCAAAGAGAATGAAGGCAATTGAGGAAAACGGCTGTAATGTTCCGTGGGCAATTCTTATGGACCCTACTGCTGCCTGCAATCTGAAATGTAAGGGTTGCTGGGCTGCCGAATATGGTAAGAACAGCCAGCTTTCCTATGATGATCTTGCAAGAATTATCCGTGAGGCAAAAGAGCTTGGTACATATATGTTCCTCTATACAGGCGGTGAGCCAACAATCAGACGTAATGATTTAATGCGTCTTTGCCGTGAAAACCCCGACTGTATCTTTATGAGCTTCACAAACGGCACACTTATTGACGACAGCTTTGCTGATGAAATCGGCGAGGTCGGCAACTTCCTTCCTGCTTTCTCCATTGAGGGCTATGAGGAGGATAACGATTTCCGCCGCGGTGACGGTACCTTCAAAAAGTGTACTGCAGCAATGAAGCGTCTGAAGGACAGAGGTATTCCTTTTGGTGCATCACTTTGCTACACAAGCAAAAACACAGATGTTCTGTCAACGGATGAATATATGGATTGGCTCATTGATCAGGGCGTTATGTTTGCCTGGTTCTTTACCTATATGCCTACAGGCAATGGTGCTGTTACGGATTTGATGGTATCACCTGAGCAGAGAGGTCTTATGTATAAAAAGGTGCACGAATGGCGCCATACAAAGCCAATCTTTGCAATGGATTTCTGGAATGACGGCGAGTATGTTCAGGGCTGTATAGCAGGCGGACGTCATTATTTCCATATCAATGCAAACGGTGATTGTGAGCCTTGTGCATTTGTTCACTATTCAAATGTCAACATCAAGGAATGTTCGGTTCTCGATGCACTCAAGAGCCCGCTCTTTATGGCATATAAGAAAAATCAGCCGTTTAACAACAATATGCTCCGTCCCTGCCCTGTGCTTGATAACCCGGGTGCTATCAGCAAAATGGTTGCGGAAACAGGTGCTTACTCAACAGAGATGGAAAATCCCGAGAGCGCAAACGCATTGTTTGACAAAACAATTACTGCTGCCAAGGCATGGAAGGTTAAGGCTGACGAGCTGTTTGACCGTGACAAATTTATCAAAAATCATATTAAAGATGAAAATATGTATAATTTTGAAATCGCTGATGAGGACAGACTTTTCAGTGAGTTTGAAAAAACAGAGTAATTTTATAAGGAATTGTCTATAATAAATTTAAGTAAAATATCAATTTGAATATCAACAATCAGTGTGCAATATCTATGTTGCGCACTTTTTGTGATGTTATAAAGTATTAAAGGAGTTTAAATTATGAATACGGGCTTATTGATTGCAATGGTTATTCTTGTATTGATGAGCGGATTTTTTTCAGCGTCGGAAACGGCGTTTTCATCATTGAATAAGGTAAAGCTTAAAGCAATGATGAAAGAGGGAGAAAATAATAAAAGAATTGAGAGAGCCTTAAAGCTTTCAGAGGATTATGATGTTGTTCTGTCAACCGTGCTTATCGGCAATAATATTGTAAATATTGCCTGCACCTCGCTTGCAACCCTGTTTTTTACAGGTCTTCTTGGTGATAACAGCGACCTTGGTGCAACGGTTTCAACGGTTGTTATGACAATTGTTGTTCTGATTTTCGGCGAGGTTACACCGAAAACCTATGCAAAGGAAAAGGCAGACAAGGTCGTTCTGGCAATTGCACCGATTATTAAGGTGTTTATTCTTGTTTTTTCACCACTTAATGTTTTTTTCAAGGCTTGGAAAAAGCTGATGAATAAAATATTTAAAACAGGCGGCGTTGAAACCATAACAGAAGAGGAGCTTAAAACCTATGTTGACGAGGCGCATACAGGCGGTGAAATCGACGAGAATGAAAGTGAGCTTATACGTTCCTCCATTGAATTTGATGATATTGATGTAAGTGACATTTTAGTTCCCCGTGTTGATGTTGAGGCAGTGGATAAGTATGCTCCGCTCAGTGAAATCGAAGCGGTTTTCAACCGTACAAATTTCAGCCGTCTGCCTGTTTATATTGATGATATTGACAGTATAGTAGGTGTTATTCACCACAGGGATTTTGAGGCAGCAAGAAAGCGTAACCTCAAATCGCTTCGCACCATTTTAAAGCCTGTTCCTGCTGTGTCACCTGACACTAAAATTTCAAAGCTGTTAAGAATTTTTCAGAAAAACAAAACGCACCTTGCCGTTGTAATTGATGAATTCGGCGGTACGGAGGGTATTGTTACACTGGAGGATATCCTTGAGGAGCTTGTGGGTGAAATCTGGGATGAGCATGACGAAATCCAGAATGATATTGAAAAGCTCAGTGATAATGAATATCTTGTGCAGGGCAGTATGTCTGTTGATGATTTCTTTGAATACTTTTCCCTTCATCAGGAAAAAAAGGAAATTTCAACGGTTAACGGCTGGATTATGCAGAATCTTGACAAAATACCTGAAATTGATGACACCTTCACAAACGGCAAGCTGACGGCAGTTGTTATGTCTGTTGACGGCAGAAGGGCAGAGGATATCAAAATCACGGTTGAGGTAGAGGAAAATGCTGCTGAAGAGTAAGTTTTTTAACAATTCATCATATGATTATATAGTTGCAGGCTTGGGTAATCCCGGTGCCAAGTATGAAATGACAAGGCATAACGCAGGCTTTTTGGCAATGGATTTGCTTGCAATAACTAAAAATACCGATATAAAAAGATTAAAGCACCATGCATTGGTGGCTGATATGCAGATTGGCGGAAAGCGCTGTCTTGTTATGAAGCCGCAGACGATGATGAACAACAGCGGCGAGGCGATTGGTGAGGCGGCAAAATTTTATAAAATACCGCCTGAAAATGTCATCATAGTTTATGATGACATAAGCCTTGATGTAGGGCAGACACGCATCAGACGCAAAGGCTCTGCAGGCGGTCACAACGGCATAAAAAGCATCATTGTGCATCTTGGCAGTGAGAATTTTCCTCGCATCAAGGTGGGAGTAGGGAAAAAGCCGACTCCCGAGTATGACCTTGTGAACTGGGTGCTCGGTCGTTTCCCTAAGGAGCAGGAAAGGGATTTAAAAGCTGCACTTGAAAACAGTGTTTCCGCTCTGGAGCTGATTGTCGGCGGAGATATTGACAAGGCAATGAATCTTTATAATTCATAGGAATAAAAGGAGAAATAGGAATGTCCTGTTTTTCAAACGAATTTAATAAAAGCAAGGAATTTATCAGCCTCAGCGAAAGCATGGACACCCTCCGTGCTCCCGTTGGGGCTATCGGTCTTAGTGATGTTACAAAGTGCTTTGCCATTCATACAATCTGTGAAAAGGGCAGTAAAGCCTTTGTAATTACCCCTGACGAAGCAACGGCAGTTAAGGTTAAGGAATGTCTTTCCGAGCTGCAGGACGGTGTTCTGCTTTACCCTGCAAGAGAGCTGACCTTTGTAGAGGTTGCAGGTGTCAGCAGGGAATTTGAGCATATCAGGCTGGGCGTGCTTTCAAGAATACTTGAAGGTGATTACACTGCTGTTGTTATGTCGGCGGCAGCAGCCTGTCAGTATACAATCACCCCCGATGAGCTGAAAAAACGCACCTTTACACTGTCAGTTAATGATATGGTGGATATAAATGACCTTGAAAAAAGGCTGGTTATGGCAGGTTATTCACGCTATGATCAGGTTGACGGTACAAGCCAGTTTGCTGTCCGCGGCGGAATTGTGGATATTTACCCTGCACATCTTGATGAGCCTGTCAGGCTTGAGTTGTGGGGTGACAGCATTGATACCATATCCTCCTTTGATATTGATACGCAGAGGAGAGGGGACTCCCTCGAAAGCATTCAGATTTCACCTGCCAATGAGGTGCTTTTTGAAAGCAACGAAAAGCTTGCAGATAAAATTGAACAGGTTGCAAAGGCTTTAAAGGGCAAGGCTATTAAGGCACGAGAAAAGCTCTATGCCGACTGCGATAAACTTAGAGAGGGCACATCCCTCAACTGTCTTGATAAATACTTGCCACTGTGCTATACCTCAAAGGGTATCTTTGATTATCTCGACGGCAGGCTGTTTGTTGTTGAGAGTGCAAGGGTTAAGGAAAAGTGTACAAAGCAGGAGCGTCTTAATTTAGAAGAACTGAAATGGTTTGTTGAGGACGGCACACTCTGTGCAGGGCTTGATAAATTCAGCCTGAATTTTGACGAGCTTGTCGATATATATAATAAAAACAAAGCAATCTATATGGATTCTCTGCCACGCGGCAGCTTTGACACACCTGTGTGTCATTTGGCTAACTTTACTATACAGAGCTTTAATGCTTGGTCAGGTACTTTAACTCAGCTTAAAGAAGAGCTTTTCGGTCTTGTTAAGGCAGGCTATAACATTTGCATTATGGCAGGCACGGTCAGGGCAGGCAGGGCGCTTTGTGATGATATTACCGAAATGGGCTATGATGCTGTGTTCTTTGAAAAAAGACCCGCTCAGCTTCAGCCTAAAGCTATTAACGTAATCACGGGCACAATGATGGCAGGCTTTCAGTTCAGTCAGATAAAGCTTGCCGTTTTAACCCACTCAAAAACATCTCAGTCATCAAAAAAGAAAAAGCGTGCAGGCGGCAAGAACGCCATTCATTCTCTTGATGAGCTGACAAAGGGCGACTTTATTGTTCATAATATTCACGGTATCGGTGTGTTTGAGGGTATTCACGCACTGGAAATCAATAAGGTCAAAAAGGATTATATAAAAATAAGCTATGCTAAGGGCGACACACTTTATGTGCCTGTAACACAGCTTGATCTGGTTTCAAAATATATCGGACCTAAGGAGGACACAAGGGTTAAGATTAACCGCCTTGGTTCATCCGAATGGAAAAAGACCAAGGCAAGGGTTCGTGAATCTGTCAAGGATATGGCGAAGGAGCTGATTGCGCTTTATGCAAAGCGAATGAGCACCAAGGGCTTTGCCTTCAGCGAGGACGGCGATTTACAGCGTGATTTTGAGCTTAGGTTTGAGTATGACGAAACAGATGACCAGCTCAGATGCAGTGAGGAAATCAAGGGTGATATGGAGAAAAGCGCCCCTATGGACAGATTGCTTTGCGGTGATGTAGGCTTCGGCAAAACCGAGGTTGCACTCAGGGCAGTATTCAAGTGCATTACCGACGGCAAGCAGTGTGCAATCCTCGTGCCTACCACTGTTTTGGCAATGCAGCATTTTCAGACAGCACAAAAAAGGCTTGAGCATTATCCGGTCAATGTTGAAATGATTTCACGCTTTGTCAGCCCCACCAAGCAGAAAGAAATTCTTAAAAGGCTTGAAGAGGGCAATGTGGATGTTTTAATCGGTACACATAAGCTGCTGGGCAAGGGTATAAAATTTAAAGACTTAGGACTTCTTATTGTGGACGAGGAGCAGCGCTTTGGTGTTGCCCAGAAAGAAAAAATCAAAGAAAGATTTCCGAAGGTTGATGTTCTGACCCTCTCCGCTACGCCTATTCCGAGAACGCTCAATATGGCAATGAGTGGAATCAGAGATATGAGCCTGCTTGAGGAGGCACCGGGAGAACGCCACCCTGTGCAGACCTATGTTGTGGAATATGACAGTGAAATTATCATTGAGGCACTGGAGCGAGAAATAAACCGCGGCGGTCAGTGCTACTATCTGCACAATGCAGTTGAAACCATTGAGCATAAGGCAATTCAGCTTAAAAAGGCACTGCCTGATGCAAGGGTAGGCATTGCCCACGGTAAAATGACCGAGGAACAGTTATCAACAGTGTGGAGTGATTTGCTGGCAGGTGAGATTGATATTCTTGTCTGCACTACGATTATTGAAACGGGTATTGATGTTCCGAACTGTAACACATTGATTATTGAAAATGCCGACAGAATGGGACTTGCTCAGCTTCATCAGATAAGGGGCAGAGTGGGCAGGTCCTCAAGACGTGCCTTTGCATATTTCACCTTCACAAGGGGCAGGGAGCTTAGCGATATTGCCACAAAAAGGCTGGAGGCTATCCGGGAATATACCGAGTTCGGCTCAGGCTTTAAAATTGCTATGCGTGATTTGGAAATCCGTGGTGCAGGCTCACTGCTCGGCAACAGACAGCACGGTCATATGGAGGCTGTCGGTTATGAAATGTACCTTAAGCTTCTTGAAGAGGCAGTTGCAATGGAAAAGGGAGAAATTCGCTCCGACGAAGAGCCTGAGGAAAAGGAATGTCTGATTGACGTTGCAATAGATGCTCATATCCCTGAGGAATATATTATCTCAACCTCGCAGCGTTTAGAGATGTATAAACGCATTGCCAATATTAAAAATGATACAGATGCCAACGATGTTTATGACGAGCTGACCGACCGCTTCGGTGCTCCGCCGTCAGCCGTGTGGGGACTGATTGAAATTGCACTGCTGAGAAATACGGCTTTGGCACTGAATATTACAGAGGTTACGGAGCGCAACGGCTCACTGCTGTTCTATTCACCTGAGGTGGATATAAGAACAGTGGCAATCCTCAATGCCTTTATGCGGGGCAGGGTAACGCTTTCCGCAGGCAAGCGCCCCTATATTGCAGTAAGGCTTGATACCGCTGAGTCAAACATTGAAACACTCAGCGAAACCTTGAAAATTATGACCCAGGCAAAGGCAATGAAAAAGGGCGATGAGCCTGTAAATTTTGACAATAACTGATTTCTGTATAATAAAATCATAATCATTGTTAAAAAATTAACTATAACAAATTGCCAGATTATGTATGTTTTTGTATAAAGTGTAAAATTTGTATTTTTTTCTTGATTAATTCAAATAAACAGTATAAAATAATAATGCATAAAAGCAAATAATAAATTTATTTACGGAGGTATTTCCAATGGTAAAGGTTGCTATTAATGGTTTTGGACGTATCGGTCGTCTTGCATTCCGCCAGATGTTCGGTGCTGAGGGTTACGAGGTTGTTGCTATCAACGATTTAACAAGCCCAAAGATGCTTGCTCATCTTCTTAAGTATGATTCATCACAGGGTAAATATGCTCTTGCTGATACAGTATCTGCTACTGATGATTCAATCATCGTTGACGGTAAAGAAATTAAGATTTATGCTAAGGCTGACGCTGCTGAGCTTCCTTGGGGCGAGCTTGGTGTTGACGTTGTTCTTGAGTGCACAGGCTTCTACTGCTCAAAGGAGAAGGCTTCAGCTCACGTTAAGGCTGGCGCAAGAAAGGTAGTTATTTCTGCTCCTGCAGGTAATGATCTTCCTACAATCGTTTACAATGTTAACCACGAGGAGCTTACTGCTGAGGATACAGTTATTTCTGCTGCTTCCTGTACAACAAACTGTCTTGCTCCTATGGCTAAGGCTCTCAACGATTATGCTGAGATTCAGTCAGGTATTATGTGCACAATCCACGCTTACACAGGCGATCAGATGACTCTTGACGGTCCTCAGAGAAAGGGTGACCTTCGTCGTTCAAGAGCTGCTGCTGTTAACATCGTTCCTAACTCAACAGGTGCTGCTAAGGCTATCGGTCTTGTTATCCCTGCACTTAACGGCAAGCTCATCGGTGCTGCACAGAGAGTTCCTACCCCAACAGGTTCAACAACAATTCTTACTGCTGTTGTTAAGGGCAAGGACGTTACAGTTGACGCTATCAACGCTGCAATGAAGGCTGCTTCAACAGAGTCATTCGGCTACAACACTGACGAAATCGTTTCTTCAGATATCGTTGGTATGAGATACGGCTCACTCTTTGATGCTACTCAGACAATGGTTCTTCCAATCGGTGAGGATCTTTATCAGGTACAGGTTGTTTCTTGGTATGATAACGAGAACAGCTACACTTCACAGATGGTTCGTACAATCAAGTACTTCTCAGAGCTTGGTTAATCAATACCTTAAATAAAGCAAGGACTTGTTCATTGAACAAGTCCTTTTGTTTATTTGTTTAACTTTTTCTTTATTGCAATGATTATGCATTTAATAAGCATCCCCAGCAGCATTCCGAATATGGATAATGCCATAAATACCAATGCATAAATGGCAAGTTCCTCACCGTCGAAGGGTGATATATTTTCATATTCAATGAGTCCCATAGGAACAAACATAAGCGCCGTTAAAACAGGAGTTAAAAACTTCAGCTTACTTTTTATAAATCCGATACTGATTGAGTTTATGATGACGGCAAACATATAAGGAAATACTATCGGCAGATCACTGCGCGGACTTACAAACAGCGGCAGTATGTAAAAAACAGCAAGCTGGATAATACAGAATATGATAAATAATAATATATCATAGGTGCTGACAGTACGGTTTGATTTTGTAATTGTTTCAACAATTACTTTGTTTGCGTTATCAATTATTTTGTCCTGCTCCACTCTTTCACCTGTGAGCAGCTCATTGACAGATACGTTTAGCGTATCTGCAAGAGGAATCAGCAGTGACACCTCGGGTAAGCCCTTTCCTGTTTCCCAGCGTGAGATTGCCTTGTCGGTTACATTGATTTTTTCGGCAAGCTCTTTTTGTGTTAAATGGTGTTCTTTTCTTAATTGTGCAATGAATGCACCTGTTTTGTTTTCCATATTAATCCCACCTTTCAATTCAATTTTATCAGATAAAGGTGTGAATGTCACCCTATGAATCATAGAATGACTGAAAAACAGTTCTCACATAATCATTCTATCCAGATTGGATTTGTAAAGGCATAGAAGAAATCGGGCAGGGTAAGACTGTCACCACTCTTTACACCCCTGCTTGATAAAAACTTCTTTTCTGCAAAGGCATAAACCTTTTCAATAAGCGGATTAAACCGATATGTAATTTCTGCTCTTACAAAGCCCTTTTCCTCAAGCTCAACCTCAGCAATATAGCCTTCGGCTGATTTTTCAGCAGTGCGTTCAAAAATGAGTTTGTCATTGTTGTAAACCTTTAAGGTGTGACCCTTTTTGAAATCCGATACTCTTACCTCAAGTCTGTTATTCTCAGCAAGCTTTACCGTGTCACCGATTTCAGCATCACCGCAGTGCAGGAAAAGGGTTGTTGAATTGGGGGTGTTTGTTACAAAGCATCTGCCCTCGCATATTGCCTCAAGGATATCCTTTTCGGATTTGCTCTTTGCATTAACATAGGTTGTGGGCATTGCAAGGAAGTTAATGCCGTAATCGCTGTGGAAATCGGAGCCGCCTACGGCAGGAATGTGCTTGCCCTGCAGCAGTTGGCTGTGCCACCACTCCATATTTTTTATATTGTCGCTGTGCTGGATTGTATTCCATACCTCCACGCAGTCAAAGGGATAATCCTCAGGCTCTAATCTGAAGGGACAGTTTGAGCAGAACGGATGATTAAGCGAAACCACTGCACCGACATTCTTGCAGGCATTTATGTATCTGTGATAATCCTCAGCCGTATCAAGCTTGTGCGGCGGGTCAAAGGGTACTTTTTTGCCCCATATGTTAACGTGACCCGGCTCATCTGTCAGCTCCTGACCCTGTATAACAAGCATATCCTTGTCAAAATATGTCTTTTCAACAGAGTTGAAGTTGTGGTCTGTAATAATCATAAAATCCAGACCTGCTTTTTTGCACTTGTCAACAAGCTGTCCTTTTGTCAGAACACCGTCGCTGTTGATTGTGTGCATATGTGTGTCGCCCTTGTACCATTGCCTTTCTTCCATAAAATTCACCTCAGTTTATAATTTTTTCAAGTCTTTCCTTATCTCTCGAAAATCTTCGCTGGCTCACAAGGATAACAAGCTCGTCGCCCTCTCTGATTTCCGTTTCTCCCTTTGGTGTTACTGACACCTCGTTTCGTTCAATGCTTACAACAAGGCAGTGCTTTCCCCAATCAATGTCCATTATTCTTTTGTTTGCAATGGGACTTCCCACAGGGACAACAAAGGTCTGCAAAACCTTTTCATTGATTTTTCTGAATTTAGGCTCAGTGTGGTCGGAATTTATCATTCTTTCCAGCAGTGCCTCATACATAGGGCTTACCCCTATCAGATTTGCCAGAGCATAGCTTATCAGGCTTACAACCGCAATGGGCAGAAGATTCTGCATATTTCCCGTTAATTCAAACACAAGCACAATACCTGTTATGGGAGCACGTACGATTGCGGCGAAAAATCCCGCCATACCCAGCACTGCAAATTCCTCCCAGAATTCACTGCCCAAGCCAAGGGTGTTTATGGATACTGTGCCGAATATTGCACCGAGATATGTGCCGAGAATACAAAGCGGATAAAGTGTTCCGCCCGGGGCACCTGATGCAAAGCATACCGCACCGAAGAGGAATTTTGCCGTAACTAATATAAACATAGTTAAAAGCTCAGGTTTTTCGGTCATAAGCAGCTCAACCATGGAATGACCGCCGCACAAAATTTCAGGCATAAGCAGTCCGACAATACCGCTGATTAAAAAGATTACAGGCAGCTTGATCCAATTTGGAATTTTAGCAAGCCTTTTATATAAATCCTGTGTTTTCAGCATAATGATATTGTAGAGTACACCGCTTATTCCGAGAACAATACCCATAAGAATCAGAAGCCAGTAATAGCGAAGGGGAAAGTTAACAGTATCATAATTGAAAACTGTACTCTGCCCGAAGAAAAGCTTTGATGTAAAATCGGCTGTTACCGTGGCAACGATGCCCATACACAAAATGCTTTTGTCAAAGGTGTGGTGTATTTCCTCAAGAACGAACATTATGCCTGCAAGGGGCGCATTGAAGGCAGCAGACATACCTGCACCTGCACCGCAGCTAATCATTCTCAGCTCAGTTGTTTTGTCAGCCCTGGTTATTCGGGCAACACCCTTGCCTGCCATACCGCCAAGCTGAACGCTGGGTCCCTCTCTGCCAAGTGAAAGACCGCAGAATACGCTTGCGGTTCCGCCTATAAGCTTGCCGAGAATGACTCTCCACCAACTTGGCGAAAAATGACCCTTTATTTCACCATTTACCTGCGGTATGCCCGAGCCGCCTGCCATGGGCTCCCATTTGCATATGAGAGCGACAGCCGCGCCGATTATCGCAAGGACAGCAAGCCAGATAACAGTTTTAACAGGATTGCCCTGTATATAATCAAGTATTTTGTAAAGCTGGGTTTCTGCAATGGACAGCAGAAATCTATACAGCACGGAAATCAGCCCTGCAAAAATACCGACTTCAACACCGCGTACAATCAGATAAAAGCTTTCTTTTTTATGATATTCTATTTTTCTGAAGGTGGTTTTTTCTTTTTCTTTCATTGCTATGTATCATTGCCTGTCTGAATAAGGATTTCAGAGCAGGCATTTTTATATTAATAATTATTTGCTTTGAGCTTAAAGTAGCCCTTTGGCTTTTTGCATACAGGGCACTGGTTAGGAACTTCCTTGCCGATAACAATATTGCCGCAGTTTGTGCAAATCCAGATTTTTTCCTCATCTCGGCTGAAAACCAAGCCGTTTTTCACATTGTCCAGCAGCTTTCTGAATCTTTCCTCATGCTCCTTTTCAATTTTTGCTACGGAGTCAAAGAGAAATGCAATGTGATCAAAGCCTTCTTCTCTCGCTTCTTCGGCAAAGGTTTTGTACATATTTGTCCACTCGTAATTCTCACCGTCAGCAGCATCAGACAGATTGGATGCGGTATCGCCGATTTCACCATTCAAAAGCTTAAACCAGATTTCAGCGTGCTCCTGTTCATTATGCGCTGTTTCACGAAAAATTTCTGCAATCTGTTCAAAGCCGTCCTTCTCTGCTTTGCCTGCAAAATAGGTGTATTTGTTTCTTGCCTGACTTTCACCTGCAAAGGCTGCAAGCAGATTAGCCTGTGTTTTTGTGCCTTGTAAATCTTTCAAAAAGACCACTCCATTCTATAATCCTAGTCTTTTTATTTTTGACACAATTTCCACAAATATACACCATGCTGCCTGAAAAATAACAATATTAACAGGCGTTATCTGGCTTATTCCGCCGAGGATTGCCAGCATTGTAACCAGTCCGATTCCCATTGCCGAGCCGAAGGTAATCAGAACGCTTAAAAGCTTTCTTGTTTCCTCAAGATTTTCTGCTGCTGCCATGGATGATACGAAGCCCAGAGCAGAGCCGTCGTGCACAACATAGGCAGGTGATTTTTCAACGCACATATCGGAATATTTTTCAAATACCCTTGCGTTTGATGAATTCATTACACGAATAAAACCGTCAGGCAGTGAGAAAAGCTCTGCAATGCTTTCGTCATTAATGAACGGGTCAGCACTTTTAACAAGCACTGTAATACCGCTTTTTTCAAGACGGCGCAGTGTTTTCTTCAGCTTAGGGTCAGCACTGTATGAAACGACAAACATTGCCATTATCTGACCTGTAACTGCAAGGTAAAGAATTTTTCTGCCCTTGCGGGTATACTTTTCCTCAAACTCCTCTTTGGGGACCTGAACACCGTGGTGAATCAGCAGCTCTCTTGTGCCGACCAGTATTTTTTTTCTGTAAATCCAGGCTGATGTGCCGAGCTTGTCTTCATAGACAACCCCGTCAACATCGGGCAAAATGGTTTGCTTGCCGATGATAACATCATCAAATACATAGGAAAGGGGGCTTTTGGTTTTCATAATAACAGCAGCTGTCTTTAAAATCACATCGTCTGCCTTGGCACCGTTGAAGGTTTTGATTCCGTGGATTTCACAGCTGTTTTTGCCGAATAAGTCCTGAGCCTCAATAACAATGGCGTTGGCATCGTTGACCATTACCGCACCCTCAAAGCCGTTAATCATAGCACCGCTGTCCTTCAGAATTTTTGAAATGCCGAGGAGGGCACTGTTTGTATTGAAAATGGATATTGTGGGCAGGGATATGCAAAGCGCACACATACCGATGTTAAGACCGATATGCCAGTCACCTTTGACGATTGAAAATACGGCAAACAGTATGATACTGAGCACAAGCATTACGCTGCCTGCAGTTTTTGCAATTTTATCGGCAGGCTCATCACTGCAGCTAATATCAAGAAAGTTTGTTGAAAAATCGGTTTTAATGCTGGTTTTAAGGTTTGCCTCACCTGTCAGTAAGCCTCTGCTTATAATTGTTGCGTCAACCGTGTTAACAATGGTTTCAACCGTATATTTTTCATCCTGATTAATTAAAAATTCAAAGTTGTCTATGATTCTTCTTGTTAATAAGTATTTTCCGAAATTTGTCATCAAGAATGCAAATGCCATTACAAGGGGCAAAGCAATGCCGTCGGAAATATATAAATTGGAATCCGCCACAAGCAGTATGGTATGCACAAGGACAAGAATGCTTGCTACAGAAATAGGGAAGCTGTAATTAATGCCCTTTGAAAGCTTGAAGCCGAATATGATATTTTTCATATTCACGGCAAGCAGCAATACATATAAAACAAGCTGTGTTACAAGATATGCTGTGTAGTCAAGCAGAAGGCTCGGCATATAGGCACTGTCCTTGAATATGGCAAGCAGCAGCAGTGGTATGGCTATAACCGCCGTTATGGAGCCTTTTAAGGTAAAGGATGATTTTGATGCAAACAGCTTTTCCATAAAAGCGGTTTTATCATCATCACGTCTGTATTCGTTTTTAACTGCCGATTGCTTGTCACCGCTTATATCGGGGCTGAAAAGCCTGAACTTGTTCACCTTTTCCTGACGGCGCTGTTTTAACTGCTTTTCTGCTATCTCTTCATCAATTTTATCAATTTTATCTGTTGCATCCTCAAAGCCCTCAAGCACAATCTGGTCGGACTCGTCACTGACATAATCCTCCTCCGCTTTGGGAATCTGATTATTTCCGAAAGAAATTTTGGTGTGCTCCAGCTCGTCAACGGCAACGATTGTAGGTATCTCCTGCAAATCAGAGGTCTTGTCAAATCTGGATTTGCTTTTGATGGTTGCAGGGCGTTCCATAATTTCAGGCGGTGTTTTTGAATATAACGGTTCACTCGGCGTGTTTTTGAAAAAGCTTTTTTTAGCACCGCCGACATTCGGTATCACATTTGTTTTCTCGCTGACCTGCACTGCTTTTGTTTTCTGGTCAACAACCTTTGTTTTGCCGTCTTCAGAGGCAGCAGCTTTAACCGCATAGCTGTCAACAACTGCGGTTTTTTCCTTTTTGTCAGTGCTGAGGTCAGCAGGTGCTTCAGCCTTTTCAGGTATATCCTTGCCTGCATTTTCTTTAATTTCCTCTATTGCGGATTGTGCTTTCTGCACGGTTTTTTTTCGTATTTCCTCAGCCTGCTTAATGATTTCGTCAATTGATAAATTCTCGCTCATATTCACCACTTAAATTCCAAGTCTTTGTTTTGTAATTTCGTACATAATGATTCCGGCAGCTACGGACGCGTTGAGGGAGTTCACCTTTCCTCTCATAGGCAAGGCAACGGTTACATCACATTTTTCTTTGATAAGTCTGCCTACACCCTTGCCCTCATTGCCGATAACAAGAGCACAGCCGCCCGAAAAATCGGTTTTGCACCAGGGCTGCCCGTCCATATCGGCACAGTAAATCCATATGTTTTTCTTTTTCAGCTCCTCAATGGTTGATGCAAGGTTGCTCACTCTTGCAACCTTCATATATTCAAGTGCACCGCAGGAGGTTTTTGCTACTATGAAATTAAGCCCCACATTTCTCCTTTTGGGGATGATTATACCGTGAGCACCGCAAGCCTCGGCACTTCTGATGATTGCGCCCAGATTATGGCTGTCCTCAATTTCATCACAGATAATAAGAAAGGGTGCTTCACCTCTGCTTTCGGCAAGCTCAAGTATTTCGTCAACAGTTGAGTAGCTGTGGGCAGGTACATTTGCAGCCACACCCTGATGATTGCCGTTTGCACACATAAAGTCAAGCTTTTTTCTGTCCACATTCTTAACAACAACACCCTTTTCACGAGCCATTGCAAGAATGCGGTTTACCGAGCCCTCACGCTCCCCCTTGGCAACCAGTATATTTTCTATTTCCCTGCCGCTTTTCAGCAGCTCGATAACGGCATTTCTGCCGATTATCAGATTGTCGTTTTGTATTTCCTCTTTTGGCATATCTATATCTCCGAATATCTTTTCATAATTATAATAAAATTATATCATTATATAGGTAATAATTCAATAAAATTTACGGTGCAAATTTATTTTAATTCTTTACAATCCAAAATGAATATAATATAATATGAGAGCATTGTATCCGCGGCAAAAATTACCTTTGCCGAGTGATGTGCTTTTGTGTTTGGCAGTCGGGTCGGTGACCCCTTCACTCAGGAACAGTAGCAGAAAGGAAAATTTAATATGAACAAAAACACAAAAAAAATTGTAGGAGTAGGACTCCTCACAGCCATTGTAGTTGTGCTTCAGCTTGTTGGCAGTGCGATTCACTTCGGACCGTTTTCAATCTCACTTGTGCTTATTCCAATAGTAGTCGGTGCGTCACTATATGGAGTGCTTTCAGGTGCATGGCTCGGTCTGGCATTCGGTGTAACCGTGATTGCTTCAGGTGATGCGGCTGCTTTTCTGGCAATTGACCCTGTGGGTACAGTTATTACTGTTTTGCTCAAGGGTATGCTTGCAGGTCTGGCAGCAGGTGCAGTTTACAAGGCAATTGAAAACAAGAACAAGGTTGCGGCAACCATTACTGCAGCAATTGTATGTCCGCTTGTCAACACAGGTGTTTTCCTAGCAGGCTGCAGCATCTTCTTCCTTGACACACTCAGGTTATGGGCAGAAGGTACAAATGTATTTGTATATATGATTACAGGTCTTGTGGGCTTTAACTTCCTGTTTGAGCTTGGCGTTAACCTGATTTTAGGTCCTACCATTGTTAAGCTTGTAAGACTTGGCAGAAAGGAAAATAAATAAGATGATACTTGCAGTAGATGTAGGAAATACAAATATTGTTTTGGGCTTTTTAAACGGCAGTGAATTGGTGAATGAGTGCCGTTTGTCAACAGCGGCTGAGGATTCTGCCGAGGAATATGCAATTAAATTGCACAGTATATTTGAGATATGCAATATTGATGAAAAAAGTATTGAGGGCAGTGTGCTGTCCTCCGTTGTTCCTCCGCTTAACAGAACGATATCAAAAGCCCTTATGCTTGTTACAGGCAAAAAGCCGATTGTTGTCGGACCCGGCGTAAAAACAGGACTTAACATTAAAATAAATAATCCTGCTGAGCTTGGTGCTGATATGGTTGTAGGTGCTGTGGCAAGCATTGCAAAATATCCTTGTCCGCAGATTTTATTTGATTTGGGTACTGCAACTACTGTATCTGTTATTGATAAGAACGGCGGCTTCCTTGGCGGCGCTATTTTGTGCGGTGTTAAAACGGCACTGAATGCACTTGCTTCGTCAACTGCCCAGCTTCCGCAGATTGAAATTGTCGCACCTGAAAAGGCAATCGGTACAAATACAATTGATTCCATGCGAAGCGGTACAGTTTACGGCACAGCAGCTATGCTCGACGGTCTTATTAAAAGATTTGAGCGTGAGCTTGGTGAAAAGGCAACGGTTATTGTAACAGGCGGCTTGGGCGGCGTGATTGCTCAGCATTGTGAAAATGATATTATCGTGGATAAGCATCTTCTTATTGATGGTCTGCGTATGATTTATGAAAAAAACAATTAAGATAAAAAGAGGTTGAAATTATGGCAGTATTTCGCGGCTTCAGGGCATATCGTCCTGCAGAAAAAAATCAGGCGCTCATCCCTGCACTCCCTTATGATGTAATGAGCAGTGATGAGGCAAGAGAAATGGTTAAGGGCAATTCTTTATCCTTTTTACATATTGACAAGGCAGAGATTGATTTGCCCTTGGGAACTGATTTATATGACACAGCCGTTTATGAAAAGGCTAAGGAAAATTTAATTGCCCTTGAAGAAAACGGTGATTTAATTCAGGACAGTGCGCCTTGTCTTTATATCTATAAGCAGGTGATGAACGGCAGAAGTCAGACCGGTATTGTGGGCTGTGCGTCCATTGATGACTATATAAATAATGTTATCAAAAAGCACGAGCATACACTTGCTAAAAAAGAACAGGACAGAATTAATCATGTGAATACCTGCGATGCAAATACAGGACCTATCTTTTTAACCTACAGAAAAAATGATGAAATCAGCAGCACAGTTGAAAGCTGGATGAATAACAACCAGCCTGTGTATGATTTTGTTTCAGACGGTGTTAATCAGACCGTATGGGCTGTTGATGATGCAAAAACCGTTAACAGGCTCAGTGCGCTGTTTGACACAGTTCCTGCAATGTATATTGCCGACGGTCATCACCGCTGTGCATCCGCTGTCAGAGTCGGCGAAATGCGCAGAAAGGCAAATCCTGACCATACAGGCGAGGAGGAATTCAACTATTTCTTAGCCGTTGCTTTCCCCGATAAAGAGCTTGAAATTATGGACTATAACAGAGTTGTTAAGGACCTGAACGGGCTTGATGAAAATGAATTTATCACTGCAATTTCAAAATCCTTTGAGGTTGAAAAGACCGAAGGCAGATGCAAGCCATCTGACAAACACTCCTTTGGTATGTACCTTAATAAGCAGTGGTATCTGCTTAAGGCAAAGGCTGATATTATTAATGAAAACGACCCTGTTGAAAGACTGGATGTATCCATTCTTCAGAACTATCTGCTTGATGCGGTTTTAGGTATTAAGAATCCTAAAACAGATGACCGAATTGATTTCATCGGCGGTATCAGAGGACTTGCCGAGCTTGAAAAAAGAGCAGACAGCGATATGCAGCTTGCCTTTGCAATGTATCCCACAACCGTTGATGACTTAATGGCAATTGCCGATGCAGGGCTTATTATGCCGCCAAAATCAACCTGGTTTGAGCCTAAGCTCCTTTCGGGACTGTTTATTCACCATTTGTCATAATAAAAGCAATGAGCCTTCCGTTTATCAAGCGGAAGGCTTTTTATGAATAAATTTGGTTGCATTTACCTGTTTAATATGTTAAACTGAATAAGGTATTATTTTTATTTTTTGGAGGAGCATATTATGAAGATTGCTAACGAGTATTCACCCAATATTGATATTGAAAAGAATACGCAATATGCTGTAAGGGGTATCACAAAGGTGTGTAAAAAAATCGGTCCCCGTAAGCCGGGTTCACCTGAGGAGCTCCGTGCGCAGCAGTGGATGCAGAAGGATATGAAAAACTATTGCGACAAAACCAAGATTGAAGAATTTACACTTCACAGACAGGGCTTTATGGGCTTTATTCCATTTACCGTTGCCTGCGGTGTAGCTTCTGTTTTTGTTAACTGGTTTGCGTCACCGATTGCTGCATTGGTGCTTTGCGTATTGGCATTTATTCCGCTTTTATTTGAATTTTTGATGTATAAGGAATTTGATGATTTCCTTTTCCCGAAGCAGACATCTCATAATATGATTGCCACAAGAAGCCCTAAGGGCGAGGTTAAGCAGAGAATTATCCTTGTTGGTCATTCCGACAGCCAGTTTGAGTGGACACTCAACTATCTTATGGGTGGCTTGCAGGCAAAGCTTTTTGTTGAAATTCCTGCTGTTGTTGGTCTTATTGTTCAGACCGTTTTCGCCGTTGTTTGCCTTATCGTCGGCAAGGGCGGTGCTGCAATGGATATTGAAAAAACAAGATGGTTCTTCATCCTTTTCTTTGTTGTATCCTGTGTATTTATTCCATTTGAGATTGCATTCCTTTTCTTCCAGAGCTGGACGAAGTCTGTTCCCGGTGCATCTGACAACCTTTCAGGCTGCTATGCAGGAATGGCTGCAATCAAGGCTCTTGATGAGGCAGGCATTGAGTTTGAAAACACTGAGGTTACTATGATTTGCTCAGGCTCTGAGGAAGCAGGTCTTCGCGGTGCTAAGGCTTATGCAAAGGCTCACGAGCAGGAGCTTAAGGAGCTGCCGACAGCAGTTATTGCGATTGATACCTTCCGTGATTTAGAGGATATGGCTGTTTATGACCGTGACCTTTCAGGTACAGTTCAGCACGATTGGGGCGTTAAGCACCTTGTTAAAAATGCGGCTGCCAACTGCGGCTTTGATTTGTCCTTTGAATCCATTTACATAGGCGGTTCAGATGCTGCCGCATTCACACAGCGCGGTATCAAGGCAACAGGCTTTGCTGCTATGAATCCCGATCCTCCGCGTTATTATCATACACGTCTTGATACTCCTGAGAATTTAAGACCTGAGGCTATTTCAGCAGGTATTGAAATTCTTTGCGAAACAATCTGTATGTATGATAAAGAGGGCTTACCTACAAAATAATATTACTGCATAACAGTAAGGGCGGCTGATAGCCGCCCGTTTTTGTTTTTTGTAGCTTTCATTGAACAAAACCATTGGTGTCAGTGTCTCAATGACCTAAGAATACTTACTTTTCCTGTTGAAACATTTCTCCGTATATCGTGCAATAGTTATGTAATTCCTCCACAGTTAGCCTAATGTTACTCAACAAATCTTCAAAATCATATATGTCCGAATCTGTTGAGTCTACAAGCACAAGCAGGCGTTGAGAAAGCAGATTGATAAACGAAAATTTATCAGCAGCCTCAAGTCTTAGCTTTTTCAGCTTTTTGTACTCTTTTTCTACATCTTCATTTTTTGTGCTCATTTTGCTTCCTCCTGCTTATTGAGTTCTGCGAGATTTTTTATTTTAAGTCCTTTTTCAGCAGCGTATTTAACGGTATAAGCAGTTCCGCCAAAAGACTTGTTCAAATAATAAATGCAATAAGAACTGTTATCCACCATAAATCTGTTTCGCTTTTGCATACAGCCGTTATAATACAGTGATGAGGTATATATTACCTCGTCACTTTTTTCAATGATTGAATTGTATACATCAATATCCTTCGCTTGCCAGCCTTTTGTTTGGTTTCGACAGGGCAATGCAAGCACTAATTTAATGCTTGCATTCGTGCTCTTTGCTTCTAAAACTGCCAATGCACAGAGGGTATCAAACCCCAAGGCTCCGCCGCATAGGAATGTGTCATAGCCCTCGCTTATCAGCTTTCCAATTTGCCTGTTTAATTTTAAATATACCTTTGATTTTTCTTTTGCTGACATATTTCTGTGCCCTGAAAAACAGCAGGTTTTATTTTTCATAAGAATATATCCTTGCTTATAAACTATAAAAACAAGAGCACTTTAGGAGCTCTTGTTTTCAGTAAAATTAATTGATGAAATAATTTTAAATTATTTCGTTTATTAAGAAATCAATAACGTCCGTATCCATTTCATCAGTGGGTCTGTTTAATTCTTCATCAAGTAAATCTCTCAACTCTTCATTGGTAAATGGGTTATCACTTTGCTGTATTTCTTTAAGGTTTTCAACTGAAAAGCGTATAGGCTTTGATGAAAAGGCAATTATGAATGACGCAATATTAATAATTAATTTTTGAAATGTTTTAATAATACAATGCATATTTTCTCTCTTTATATATCTATGTAATATTCTTTACTATTTAATAATTCTATAAGATTTTCAAGTGCCTTCTGACTTTTTGGGTCAAGACTCTCCCATTGTTTTATTATCTCTGCTTCTTTATCGGTAAGCTTTTCATATTTTTCGTTTCTTCCGAATAATTGAGCAGGTGTTATGCCAAATCCTTTACAAAGTGCAAATAGAGTATCAAGCTGGGGCATACTTTTTTTATTAAAGATATTTGATATTGTACTTGTAGGTAAATCACTTTCTACAGCAATCTTATAATTTGTCCAGTTTCTTATATCTTTTAATTCAATTAATGCGTTTACAATATCATCTGCATTTAGCATCTTATCAGAACTCATATATTCCATCACCTGTTACTATTCTAATATATTTATACGCAATACTGTTATATCGATTATCGGGGTATTATTCCAGCTTTTGGGATTTCTTAACATTTGCAAATTTACAAGAGAATCATCGGGACGCCTGTCCCTATTAAAAATGTAAATTAAAACAATGTGGAAAATAACTTTTATACTGTGTTGCCTTTAATAACATTATAATACAAATGCGTTCCAAACCGTTATACTTGTTTTGTATATAAAAGTTTCCATTAAAGAGAATAATATCATTGTGTTAAAATGCATAAATGATTTATTTTTGTTAAAAATATAGCAGGTGATTTTTATGATTATGATGTTGATAAAAGCGTTTGTTGTAGGCGGTCTTATCTGCGTGGTCGGTCAGCTTCTGATTGATTTGACAAAGCTTACCCCTGCAAAAATTCTTGTTTTATTTGTTTGCCTTGGTGTGCTGCTTGGCGGTATCGGCTTATATCCAAAGCTCGTTGAGTTTGCGGGAGCAGGAGCAACAGTTCCGCTTACAGGCTTCGGCAATGCGCTTGCAAAGGGTGTCAAGGAGGCAGTTCAGCGTGACGGCTTTCTGGGTATCATAACAGGCGGTTTTCAGGCGTGTGCGGCAGGTGTAACCATTGCTATGCTCAGCGGTCTGGTTGTTGCCATGATTGCAAAGCCAAAGGATAAGTAAAAATAATTCACAAAAAATGCCTGTTTATCAATGTTTGACTTGAAAAAATTTTATTGCTGTGGTATAATCAACCTAATGAATAAATAAATTTATTTGGGGGTTATTTATATGGCTATGACATATGAATCAGTTGTTCTTGCAACCAGAAAGAAATTTATGAATACTGACGTTTCTTCAGTTCCGGGCACACTTGCTTTTCAGATTAACTTAATCGGCAAGGTTGAGGGCATTTTCTATATAGAAATTAAGGACGGCAGAGTGAACGTTGAGCCTTATGAGTATTATGACAGAAATGCGATTATTACTATGAATGCGACTAATTTCACAAAGCTTATCAACGGCAAGCTTGACCCTGTTATTGCTTTCACAACAGGCAAGCTCAAGGTTGACGGTGATGTTAGTGCAGCATTGGAGCTTGTTAAGTTCATCAAATAATTTTTGATTGTTAAAAGGCGGGTTTGATACTCGCCTTTAGATTATATTTTGAGGTGATACATATGTTTAAAGAAGTTGAATTTACCCAAGTCAGTGAAAATGCGGTTGACCTTTTCAAAAACAGATGGGCGCTTGTTACTGCGGGTAATGATGAAAAGCTTAATACAATGACTGTGTCATGGGGTGCTGTCGGCGAGCTGTGGGGCAAGGATATGGCAACCATTTATATCCGTCCTCAGAGATATACCGAGGAATTTTTAAATGCAAATGATTATTTTACTGTCAGCTTTTACCCTGTGGATATGAAGCAGAAAATCCATAGCGTTTGCGGCTCAAAAAGCGGCAGGGATGTTGATAAGGTTCAGGAATGCGGTCTTACTCCTGCTTTTGACGAAAAAGCACCTTATTTTGATGAGGCTGAAATCGTTTTGGTCTGCAAAAAAGCAGCTAAATCAAGATTTGCTCCTGATGAATTTTTGGATGATGCAATTGACGGCAAATGGTATCCCGATAAGGATTATCACTTTATTTACTATGGTGAGATAGAAAAGGTCTTGATTTCTAAATAATAATATAGTATAATATTTGCGAAAAGAGTGCTTTTGCGCCTTTTATGTAGCGTATGGGCCCTGTGCGACGGGATGCTACGAACCTTGTCAGGCGGGGAACCGAGCAGCAATAAGTGGATTATTCTGTGTGCCTCAGACAAGTCTGTACGTTACATAAAGGGTGCGGGGGCATTTTTTATTAGGGGAGGGTGAGATATGTATCAGGCTTTATACCGTAAGTACAGACCAAAAAACTTTTTTGATGTTTATGGGCAGGATCACGTTATCTCCACCCTTAAAAATGAAATTAAAGAAAACAGGGTTTCACACGCATATCTGTTCACAGGCTCAAGAGGAACGGGAAAAACCACCTGCTCAAAGATTTTGGCTAAAGCAGTGAACTGTTTAAATCCTGTTGACGGCGAGCCTTGTAACGAGTGCGAGCTTTGCAGGGGGCTTGACAGCGGTGCAATCTATGATGTTGTTGAAATAGATGCTGCCTCAAATAACGGTGTTGATAACATCCGTGATTTGCGTGAGGAGGCTAACTATACACCCTCACGCGGCAAATACAGAGTGTATATTATTGACGAGGTGCATATGCTCTCGGCAGGTGCTTTCAATGCACTTCTTAAAACCCTTGAGGAGCCGCCTGCTCACGTAATCTTTATTCTTGCAACAACTGAGGTGCATAAGCTGCCTGCTACAATTCTGTCACGTTGTCAGCGCTTTGATTTCAAGCGCATTCAGCCCGAAACCATGGCAGTCAGATTAAAGCAGGTTGCCGAGCTTGAAAATATGACCATTGACGATGATGCCGCAGTGCTTGTGGCACGTATTGCCGACGGTGCTCTGCGTGACGGCTTGTCCATCCTTGACCAGTGTGCAGGCAGAAGCAGTCATGTTGATTCAGCACTTGTCAGTGAGGTGGCAGGTCTTGCAGGCAGAGAGGTTTTGCATAAATTCACGGCTTGCATTGCTGACAGGGACAGCTCAACGGCAATTGACCTTTTGGCAGGGCTTTATCAGAACAGCTATGATATGGAACGCCTTTGTGTTGAAATGATTAACCATTTCAGAAATTATCTGATGGTTAAAACAGTTAAAAAAAGCAGGGAGCTGATTATCTGCACGGATGATGAGTACAATTCGATTTTATCAGGTGCAGAAAATTTCACCCTTGAAAATATTATTTTCGGTCTTGATTTATTTCAGGATACCCTGACAAGGATTAAAGCAGGCTCTAACGCACGTATTGAAATGGAAATGGCTTTTATAAAGCTCTGCGAGCCTAAGCTTGATGAGTCAAATCAGGCTATCCTTGACAGAATTGCTCAGCTTGAAAGGTCTGTAAGAAATGGAATTGCTGTCACTCCGAAAGCAACAGCAGAAATTCCGAAGGCTCCTGTTGCAGAGGAAAAGCCTGTTGTGCAGGAAACCGCACCGATTATTGAGGAAAAGGTACAGCCAAAGCAGGAGGATACACCTGTTGTTGAAGATACAGCACCTGTGATTCCGCCTGAGCCTGTACCGCCTGCTCCTGTTATGCAGGAGGAGAATGAGCCTGTCAGCACCCAAACTATGGAATTTGACCAGTGGGAAGAGCTTATGGATATTCTCCACAGAACGGACATTGCGCTGTTTGGTGTGCTCAATGGTGCCAACGGCAGTATTGTGGGTGAGCATTTTGTGATTGACAGCCCTAACCCAACCATTAAGGAATTCATTAAAATTCCTACCCATTCAAAGGCGATTAAACAGGCTGTCTTTGAGCTTACAGGCAGGAATTTAAGATTAGCTATTGCCAAGAAAAAGGCGGCTGTTCAGCAAAAAAGAGATTTGCTTGAGGATTTAATCAATCAGGCACAGAATAATATAAATATTAAATTTGAATAATAAACAGGAGAAAATGTTATGAAAGCAAGATTACCAAAGGGAATGGGCGGCGGTCCTCAGAATATGCAGAGTATGATTCGCCAGGCTCAGAAAATGCAGGAAAATATTGAGGCTAAAAAAGCTGAGCTTGAGGAAAAGGAATATGTTGTAACCTCAGGCGGCGGTATGGTTGAAATCACATTGAAGGGCAATCACGAGGTTAAGTCCATCGGCTTGAATCCTGAGGTTGTTGACCCCGATGATGTTGAAATGCTTGAGGATATGCTTGTTGCAGCATTTAATGAGGCTGTTCGTCAGATTGATGAGGAATCAGAGCGTGAGATGGAAAGGGTTACGGGCGGACTGAACATCCCCGGACTCTAAAATGCAATCTTTTTGCCCGAAATTCTATTTTTTCACCTTGAAATACCTTTGTATGTCTGCGGTGAAAGAAATAAAATTTCAAACAAAAATCTTTGCATTTTAATACTTGACGAAAAAATCTACTGATTTTTTATTTATACTATATTAATTATTAAATTAACATATATTTTAATATGTATTTTTGAGGTCATTATGGGATTTAATCTTGCACCGCTTCAAAATTTAATAGATCAGTTTGAGCGTATGCAGGGTATCGGTCATAAAACCGCACAGCGTATGGCATTTTATGTGCTTGGACTCAGTGATGCCGAGGCGAATGAATTTGCCAAAGCGATTACAGATGCACATACCAAAATTAGGCAGTGTAAGATTTGCTGTGACCTTGCCGATGATGAATTGTGCCCCATATGCAAAAGCGGCAACAGAGATAAGAGCGTTATCTGTGTGGTTGAAGATCCTCGGGATGTTGCGGCAATTGAGCGTACCCACGAATATAAAGGTACATACCACGTGCTTCACGGTGCGATTTCACCAATGGATAATATCGGTCCTGACCAGATTCGCATTAAAGAGCTTGTTGCAAGGCTTAGTAATGATACTGTGGAGGAGGTTATTATGGCAACCAATCCTACAGTTGAGGGTGAGGCTACTGCAATGTATATCAGCCGTCTGCTCAAACCAATGGGTATTACGGTTTCAAGGCTTGCCTATGGTGTGCCTGTGGGTGCTGATTTGGAATATGCCGATGAGGTTACACTGTCCCGTGCACTGGAGGGCAGAAGTCTGATATAATTTTAAAGTAAGGAGTGACAGACTTGAATCAGAATGACAAGCAGATAATTGCAAATAATAAAAAAGCCTATCACGACTACTTTGTTCTGGATACCTATGAGGCAGGCATTGAGCTTTTCGGTACCGAAATCAAGTCTATCCGCAACGGCAGGGTTAATCTTAAGGATAGCTTTTGCTCTGTTGATGACGGTGAAATGTTTGTAATCGGTATGCATATTTCGCCCTATGAAATGGGCAACAGATTTAACCGTGACCCTATGCGTAAAAAAAGACTGCTCCTTCATAAAAAGGAAATTATGAAGCTATTCGGTCAGTCACAGCAGCAGGGTCTTGCAATTGTTCCGCTTTCTCTTTATATGAATAAGGGAAGAGCCAAGCTTGAAATCGGGCTTTGCAAGGGTAAAAAGCTCTATGACAAGCGTGCGGTTGAGGCAAAGAAAACCGCAAACCGTACCATTGAAAGAGAGTTTAAAGAAAGATATTAAAATAAATATGGGGGCGAAAGGCTTTCGACAGGGTTGTCAAACCTTGGTCAGCGAGTAGTGGAGTTGCACCACTTTAAAAGTAACACTTTAAAATGAACTGACAAAACAGAATCAGTTGCTCTTGCTGCTTAATTAGCAGCTTGTGTCCTACCGCAGAATGCCGCGGCTGCGGATAGGGCATCGACTTAGCGGCGAACATGAATGATTGAGCTCCTCGGCTTTCATCAGGTAATAGAGGATACCGTAGGCTGAAGGCTGTTTGCCGCCGTCAGCTGAGGGGAAGCCTAAATGACAAACTACACTCGTAGAGCCCTTGGCAAGGCGATTTTGGACATGGGTTCGATTCCCATCGCCTCCACCACTGAAACGGCACGCTGTTAAATACAGCCTGTCGTTTTATTTTTATGTAAAAAATAAAAAAAGCAAATACCTGAAAGGTACTTGCTTTTTGGTACGCTGGAAGGGACTCGAACCCCCGACCTACTGGTTCGTAGCCAGTCACTCTATCCAGCTGAGCTACCAGCGCACATATGCACAACTTTTGTGCTTAGATACTATAACACAAAAGTTGAAAAAATGCAACACTTTTTTTATTATAATTGGTTAAATTTTAAATATTCTTCAAGAATATCTGCACAAAGGTGAACAATTTTGGGGCAGGGACGCTTTTTATAGTATTCCTGTGTTCGCTTTTCCGGGATAGGGTCATCGGCACCTTTGGTGTTTAATCCGAGAAGCTCACGGCATACAATTGACCCTGTTTCCTCTTTAAATCTGTTTGAAACATACTGCACACGCTCATACATTTTTGCTCTGTCATCATTTACGTAAACTGCAGAAAGCACAAGAGTCATAGCTGAAACTGCACCGCATACCTCTCTCATTCTGCCCATACCTCCGCCGAAGCCGAGCGCAAGATGTGATACAAGCTCTTTATCAAGCCTCATTTCTTCAGAAAAAGCAACAGCTACAGATTGGCTGCAGTTATATCCGTTTCTGAACAGACTTTCTGCCAGCTCACCTTTTGTCATTAATCCATTCCTCCGTCAATATTTTCAATGGTTGCCTCTGTTGTGCTGACAGGGGAAAATACTGCGGAAATACTTATATCCTCAGCAGCGGTGAAAGAATATCTCATTGTGCTGCTTATTTTTGTACCGTTTGTATACCAGCCGTCAAATTCATATCCGTCATCCGGTGTGGCGGTAATCGTTACATTGTCACCGTCTTTGTATGTGCCGCTGCCGTCAACAGTTCCGCCCCCGTGGCTCACAAGCTTGACAGACCAATTCTGTTGTTTGGTTGTAGTTGTTGTGGTAGTGGTTGATTCAGTGGTTGTTTCTTTCTCCGTTGTTTGTTCGGTTGTACGCTCTTTTGTCGTTGACTGCTTTGTTGACAGTGTCTGAGAGGTGCTTGAAGTGGATGATGTGGACGCTTCATTTTTATTCTTTGTGCTTGCCACAACTGCCACAGATGCAATGATTGCAACAAGCAGTACAACAAGTATTGCTATAACAATGATGCTCTTTTTTTCAGCAAGCTTATTTTCACTGTCACCACTATTTTTATTACTGTTATTTTCAGCAGGCGGAACAGCCCCCGTGTTATCTGATTGGTTTGTGCTGACAGAATTAAAAGCCTGTGGCTGCGGATTGACTGAGGGAGCTGTGAAATCCTCTTCATCATAAAGAGGAGAGCCGCAATTTTCGCATATATATCTTTTGTCGTCATTTTCTGTGCCGCAATTTTTACATCTCATAAATTTTAGCCTCCGTTAAAAATTAAGGGATTTTTCCATATTATAGCACAATAAACTGCAAATCTCAATGAAAAATGGCGTATATTAAAAAAATAGTCATTGAATTTTCAAAATACTATTGACTTTTTTGCAATTTTACGATAAATTTTATATGTAGTGTTTTAGACTAAACAGATTCGTACATTGTACAAATTATGAAAGGGGAACCCTAAATGAACAAATATGTAAAGAAGGGCTTATGTCTTGCACTTGCTGTTGGTATGATTGCTACCAGCTTTGCAGGTTGTAAGAAAGTTAACTACGTAACAAACGGTGCTATCGAGGCTATCCATGAGATTAAGGCTGGCACTTGGGATAAGCAGGATGAAACTGCTGCTCCCGGAGACGGTTCAGACAATGCACTTGCAATTGAAGAATTTGCTGCCGGTACTTATGGTGGAATTGAATTCAAGTCAATTGAAGATGTTACTAATTTCTATGTTGAGGCTTATAATTATTCAAAGACTCTGATGGCAGATTACAAGGATGCTGACGGAAATCCGCAGAAATTTTACAAGCTTCTCGGTGAGGAAAGCCTTGATGTTGGCGGAATTAAGATTGACGGCAAGGAAAACGCAATGATTAACAATCTTGTTCCCGGTATTGTAGGCGGTCTTTATTCTCCCGGTCTTAACGGTCTTGTACCAAGTACCAACAGAAATCCTGATATGGATACGGATGAATGGGATGGCAAGGGTGAAAGCCTTACAACAAGCCGTCTTGTTGCTGATGACCTTGCAGCAGCTAATGTTAAGGATAACGGCGATGGTACTATTACCATTCAGCTTCAGCCAAAAGCTGTTAATATGAGTGTTCCCGGTAAGGATGCTCAGGGTCACGTGTTCCAGTCTCTTGGTGCTATTGATAAGACTGTTGACAGTATCAGTGCTTTAAGCTGGTCATCAGGTACAACTGCTGAAAACTGTAAGGTTAATTACAACGGTGGTTTTGCAACAGTTACAATCAATACAAGTACAAAGGAAATTGTAAATGCAGAGTACAAGATGATTGCTGAGGTTGCTGTAACGCATGCAAACATTGCTGTAATTAAGGATAAGAGCGCAAGCCTTAATGTTACTATGGTATGGAAATATCCTGCTTCTCCTGAATATATGCAGAAGAGCAGAGGCGTTACTCCGGCTTAATTGCTGAATATAATCAAAGCGGTTTCGCATTGCGAAACCGCTGTTTTTTTATTTTTTATTTCTTAGCTGTGTCAGCTCATTGAACATCTGTTTTCTTTTTTCGCCTACAATGTTATAAAAGCAAATCGGAAGTGTGCACAATATACGGATTACAGCAGGCGTCAGTGAAAAAATAATCCATATTCGCCTTTGCACGGTATTATTCTGCACAATCGGCTGCTCTGATGAAACATAGCCGATCAGACTGAGCAGCAATGCAGCCAGACCCTGAGCAAGTGTGCCATATACCTTGACGACACTGTTTTTTAATGAAAATGCAATTCCTTCCATTCTTACTCCCGTTTTCCATTCTGCATAGTCCGCTGCCTCTGTAAGCATTTCTACGGGTAATGTGTTTAAAATACCCCCGAAAAGACCTGTAATGCTGTTACAAAGTATGATTGCAGGCAGCATTATTTTTATGTTTTGAAAGTGATGTAATCCTACGAGGAATAGAACAAATTGAAGAGCACCGACAGCGAGATTGCTTCCTATGATGATAGTTTTGTTGTTAAATCTTTTTTTAGCTGTTTTTATCAGCGAATATGAAAAAAGAGAAATAATAAATGCCGGTGTGTTGGCTATTATTGACAGACTGGCATATCCCAGAACGTCAAAATAGTAGTAGGTTGAAAATGCCTCGCCGATTCCTGCAAAGCTTAAAATCAGATTAGACAGTAACAGCAGTATAAGCGGTTTGTTGTCGGCTAAGCCTGACAACAGCTCTTTTACGGGCTGAACAGCTTTTCTCTGAATAATTCTTTCTTTTACATAATAGCCAGAAAGAGCAAAGAGCCCCACGCCTACGATGCCTGCAATAATACCTATTCCCATAAATACCTTTGTAAGAGATATTCCGAGCCTGCCTGATTTTGACAAATCCAGTATCATAGGTATTAATAAAAATACGAATGAGCCTGATAATTGAACACATATGCTTGCGGTTGATATGGCTTTTTGTCTTTCAATCGGATTTGGTGAAATAACTGCCGCAAGTCCGCCGAAGGAAACATCAGTAACAGAGTAAAAGAATTCCCACAAAAAATATGTTATAAGTAAATAAATGATTTTGGCGGGGGAATGATCGGAACTGCTTTTTATAAAAACCGGACCCATAAAAATAAGAATTGTTGCCACTGCCTGAAAGGGAGTAAAAATTCTTATTAAGCGTGTGAGCTTCCCGTTTGAATTGTTTTTTCTGTCGATAAATGTTCCGATTAAAGGGTTGTTGATGATATCCCATATGCCGCCGATTAAAAAGATAATTGAAACAATTCCGGCATCTATGGCAAATATGTTAACATAATAATACATCAGGTATGATGATACAAGGGAATACCCTATAACCTGTCCTCCGTTTGATATTCCGTATATCAAACGTTCTTTTGTTCTTAAGAATTGTTCATTTTCATAAGGTTTTTTCATCATTTGTTCTCCTTTATCATTATACATACTTTTGGTATGTATATATTTAAAACAAAAACCGCTTCAGCGGTTTTTATTTTACGTAATTTTCAAGTAACGGATAAATATCATCAAGGAGTCCGTTAAGCCCCATTTTGTCTGCCATATCGCACAAAAACAAAAACTTGTTTTTCATTTCGTTTTTATTACAGCGAAAAACAACAGGGTGAAGCCATATGTTTGCAATAAGCATCACAACCTGTGCAAGCTCCTTGGGATAATCCGTTGATATTGAGCCGTCAAGCAAGCCCTGTTTTATAGCAGGCTCAATGTATTGGGGTGCAAGGTAATTTACTGTTCTGTTAAGATAATAGCTTAAAAGCTCAGGCGTTTTTATATAATCCACTTTCATAGCGGTAAAACGCATCTCATCAGTATCACTTAATGACATTTCAAACATTTTCTTGATTTTTTCTTTGCCGTTCAAGTCATTGCATTTTAATACCTTGTCCCAATCGGCAAGCAAATGGTTATCAGCATAGATATTCGTTATAACTGCTAAAAGAATATCCTTTTTGGAAGAAAAATGGTGATAAACCGCACCCTTTGTCAAACCGCCTAAGTTGTCGATAATATCCTGAAGGGTAGTGCTTTCATATCCCTTTTCAAGAAATAGTTGCGTTGCCTTTTCAATAATCAGTTTTTTTGTTTCTTCAGGGTATTTATTCCTTGCCATGACCTTACCTCAATTACATACCAAAAGTATCTATTTGCATAATATCACAGTTAAGATAGCTTGTCAATACCTATTGACTTTGGCAGTGACCTGAATTTTTATTCACAAAATATATATTGATAATAATAGGAATATGTAGTATAATTGAAATACTATTTTAAAGGAGAATTGATTATGGATAATAACCAAATTCCTAATATGGATTATAATGCCGATGAGGTTATTAATGAATTCAAGGAAAAAATAAAATGGCCCAAGGGCGAAGAGGTAGAGGCAGTTGTTAAGCCTGATAAGGTGCCGCTGCGTGTGCTTATTTCTTTATTAATAACACTTGTGGGCGGAGGAATTGCATATTATATGATGCTTCCTGCTCTTAATATTCACGACACACAGTTTTATCTGTTTATTGTTTTGCTTGTTGCAATTTTTATTGCTTCCTTTGCATTTGTATGTAAGGCAAACAAAAAGGTTGAGCGTAAAGAGTATGTTAAGAAAAAGTCACTTGTGCCGCTGATTATTGTGGGCGTTGTGCTTGCTGTTATGGCAGTCGGCTGGTTAACAGGTATTACCCTGTTCAGAGCAGGCAGCTACAGTCAGCTTATGACGATTGAGGACGGCAATTTTGAAACAGATTTTGAAAGCATTAGTTATGACAAGGTGCCGAGAGTGGATGCTGAACGTGCTTATACACTTGCCGATCAGCAGCTTGGCTCACTCAGCGAATATAAGAGCCAGTATGTTGTTTCTGCAAATTCTACACAGATTAACTATAAGAATACACCTGTAAGAGTTTCTTATCTTGAGTATGCAGATGTTTTCAAGTGGGTTAACAATACCAAAAACGGTCTTCCGGCTTATATGATTACAGACCTTGTAACACAGAAGGTTACAGCTATCAATTGTGTTGAGCAGTTTGGTGAAGGCATTAAATATTCACCCACTGAGCTGTTTAATGAAAAGCTGATTCGTCATCTGCGCTTCCAGTATCCTACTATGCTGCTTGATACGCCGAATTTTGAGATTGATGATGACCAGCATCCTTACTGGATTACTGCTGCACTGGACAAGACAATCGGTCTTTTCGGCGGTACAGATGTTAAGGGTGTAATTATCACCGATGCACTTAATGGTGAAAGCCAGTATTATGATATTGAGCAGGTAAGAACAGATGCATCACTGAACTGGATTGATGTTGTTTACAGCGAGTCCCTTTTGATTGAGCAGTATAACTATTACGGTAAGCTGCAGAACGGCTTTTGGAACTCCATTATTTTCCAGAATGACGTTAATGTTGCTTCTGTCGGCAGCGGAAATATTGCGATGAATGATGACGTATGGGTTTACACAGGTGTAACCTCATCAGAGTCTGACGCTTCCAACTTCGGTTTCATTTTATGTAATCAGAGAACGAAAGAAACAAAGTATTATCCGAATGCAGGTGCAATGGAAAGTGCTGCACAGAAATCTGCTGCAGATGCTGTACAGAACTATGGTTATTCAGCAACCTTCCCGATTTTGCTTGGTATTGATGATAACCCGACCTATTTTATGTCACTTTACGGTGCAAGTAATACGGTAAAGGGTTATGCATTTGTAAGCCTTGAGGATAAGACTGTTGTTGGTACAGGTCTGCTTGATGTGGCAAAGAGCGATGCAAGAGCACTGAACAGTGCACTCGACAGCTATATTGATGCTCTCAAGGAAAAGGGCGTAGCTGATGATGTGGATAAGAATGACGTTATTGTTGACACGGATAAAATTGACAGCGCCGACAATAATGATGATACACAGACACCCGGCAAAGAGCCTGCTCCGTCAACAGACGGCAATAAGGTTACAGGTGAGGTAACGGATATTAAGTCATCGGTTAATGACGGAAACACAGTTTATTACCTGCAGATTGACGGCAAGTATTACTACATTAAGGTAACAGATGCTATGGAGGTACTGCTGATTAATAAGGGCGATACCGTAACCGTTGAATTTGAAAAGTCGGAGGATACCTTTATTCCTGCAAAGTCAGTTACAAGATAATCAAAATTTTAAAGACGGGTGTTTTCAAACATCTGTCTTTTTTATTTAATAAATCTTAATAGAATAATTGTTGCAATTTGATGATTTTGTGGTATCATAACAATGGGGTAGATTTGATTGTGCTTTATAATCATTTTTATCCAATAAACTATGGAGCATTTTTATGAAGACTAAAAAAACAAAAATTATCTGCACGATGGGTCCTGCAACCGATGACCCGAAGGTGCTTGAAAAAATGATTAAAGCTGGTATGAATGTGGCAAGATTTAATTTCAGCCACGGTTCATACGAGGATCACGAAAAAAGACTGAATGAGGTAATTGAGGTAAGAAACAGACTCAATCAGCCAATCGCCACCTTGCTTGATACAAAAGGACCTGAAATCAGACTTGGCGATTTTGAAAATCCTGAGGGTGCGGTTATAAGCTCAGGTGATAAATATACACTTACAACAACACCTTGTATGGGCAATGAAAAAAAGTGTTATATAAATTATGAAGGACTGCCTGCCGATGTGAGTGTGGGCACAACCATTTTAATCAATGACGGTCTTATTTCAATGAAGGTTGAAAAGGTTAACGGCACAGATATTAACTGTGTGGTTATTGACGGCGGTCTGCTGACAAATCATAAGGGTGTTAATGTGCCGAATGTTGAGCTGAAAATGCCTTATCTTTCATCAAGAGATATGGCTGATTTACAGTTCGGTGCCAACCACGATTTTGACTTTGTTGCTGCATCATTTGTACGTAGCGCAACAGATGTTACTATCCTGCGCAACTATGTTGAGGCAATCGGCTGGAAGAATGTTAAAATTATTTCCAAAATTGAGAATGAGCAGGGTGTAAAGAATATTGATGAAATCATCAGAGTGTCTGACGGTATAATGGTAGCCCGCGGTGATATGGGTGTTGAAATTGATTTTCAGCGTATTCCGTCAATTCAGAAAATGATTATTCATAAGGTTTACGATGCAGGCAAAATTGTTGTTACCGCAACACAGATGCTTGAATCCATGATAAATAATCCAAGACCCACAAGAGCAGAGATTACCGATGTTGCCAATGCAATTTATGACGGCACAAGCGCCATAATGCTTTCAGGTGAAAGTGCTGTGGGCAAGCATCCTGTTGAGGCAGTTGAAACCATGACCTCCATTGCAAAGAATACCGAGGATGATATTGATTATATTAAGCGCTTTAATAATTTTTATCCGCAGAGTATTGCAAAGGACACCACATCGGCAATCAGTCACGCAACCGTTACAACCTCTCATGATTTGAATGCATCTGCCATTATCACGGTGACAAAAAGCGGTACGACTGCAAGACTGATTTCAAAATTCAGACCTGCAACCAATATTATAGGTGCTACCATTGATGAAAAGGTCTGGCGTCAGCTCAGCTTAAGCTGGGGTGTTACGCCGATTAAATGTGAGCTTAAAAATAATACGGATGAGCTGTTTGACCATGCTGTTGAGGTTTCATTGGCTGCAAATGCCGTTGAAAAGGGAGATATTGTAGTTATAACCGCAGGGATACCCCTTGGTATTTCAGGCACAACAAATATGCTGAAGGTACACCAGATTGAGGATTGATTTTTTTGACAGCAGTGCTGATGAATTTGAAACTGTTAAGGCAATACGCACCTGCGTTTTCACAAATGAGCAGGGTGCTGATGCCAAGGGTGAGTTTGACCAATATGACAGTACAAGCCTGTTTGCACTGCTTTATGACGGTAATGAGCCTGTGGGCACTGCAAGGATTGCCAAAACGGCAGCAGGCTTTAAAATTGGAAGAATAGCCATTCTGAAAAAGTGCCGCGGCAAAGGCTTCGGTGTCGAAATTGTAAAAGCAGTGACAAAAAAGGCTTTTGAAATGGGTGCTGATAAAGTGCTTGTTGATGCGCAGAATTATGCAGTGCCCTTTTATGAAAAGCTGGGTTTCAAAGTAATAGGCACTGAAATAATGGACAGGGGACTTGCGCATATACCAATGTGTATGGATAAAGGAGAACATTATGGCAAAGAAGAAAAGTAAGCTTTCATCATTCGTTATAGCGGTTCTTGCTGTTGTGCTTATTGCTGTTGTCGGTTTATTTGGCTATAAATATGTAACGGATGAGGTTGACGGCAACAGAAGGCAGAAATCGGGCGGCACTGTTCATATCACAAGTACATCTCAGTATGATGTGGGACAGGCTCTGTTTACCAATGAAATTATCAACAGCGACACGATATGGGATATGTGGATGAATAAGCATTATCCTGATTTTGAATATACACAGGGTGAATTTGAGCTGAATGCACAGATGAGCTATGAGGAGATTGCACAGAAGCTGAAAGAACCCGATGTCACACATCAGTCTGTATCGGTTTGTATTCCCGAGGGCTATGATATTTTTAAGATTTCCACAACGCTTGAGGAAAACGGTGTGTGCAGTGCAGAGGATTTTCTGAATGCCTGTAAGGACAAGTCAAAATATGACTATTCCTTCATCGCCGATATCCCCGACAGCTCAACAATCGCATATCCGTTAGAGGGCTTTTTGTTCCCTGCCACATATGATTTTGCCGAGAATATGCAGGCTTACGAGGTTGTTGACACAATGCTCGGTGCCTTCGCTGACAGAATCAGCAGTGAATGGAGAGCATATTGCGAGCAGAATAATATGACTATGTATGAGCTTGTGACTCTTGCGTCGGTTGTTGAAAAGGAAACACTGGGCGAGGGTGTTGCTCAGAAAATTGCGTCAGTATTTATCAACAGACTTGAGAAGGGGCAGCAGCTTCAGAGCGATGTCACAATTGATTACGGCAATAAGCTGCGTGAGGCAGGCTTTGCAGATGATGTTGTAACCTCCTATAACACATATAAATGTGCGGCACTGCCAAGCGGACCTATCTGTAACCCCGGTGTTGCAAATATTGATGCGGTTGTAAAGCACGAGGATACGGAGTATTTCTATTTCTTCTCCTACAATAACGGTGCTGATTTCTACTTCACAGACGATTATAACGATTTTCAGGCACAGTGGGCAGTTCTCGGAAAAACAAATACACAATAAAATAATCCTTGACAAATGTTAAGATGTGTGTTAGTATATTCACACAACAAAGAAGAACGAACCCCGTTCTCCCCTTCAGTGTCAGCAAAAAGGGCAATATTACATTTGTAATTATTGAAGTGCGGGCGTTTTGCGTTCGCACTTATTTGTTATTAATTTTTAAGAGGTGTTTTTTATCAGTAAGGAAGCTCAACAGATTAATGGTGAAATCAGAGATAAGGAATTACGTGTAATTTCTGCCGATGGTGAGCAGCTTGGAATTATGAGTGCCAAAGCAGCACTTAAAATTGCAGAGGACAGTGACCTTGATTTGGTTAAGATTGCTCCTCAGGCTAAGCCGCCTGTCTGCAAAATTATGGACTACTCAAAGTTCCGCTATGAGCAGGCAAAAAGGGAAAAGGAAAACCGTAAAAACCAGAAACAGATTGAAACAAAGGAAATCCGCCTTTCCGTTACAATTGATGTCGGTGATTTCAACACTAAGGTTAATCAGGCTAAAAAGTTCCTTGCTTCAGGTCATAAGCTGAAGGTTTCTATCAGACTTAAGGGCAGAATGATGGCTCACTCCGAGCTTGGCGTTGATAATATGAAGCGCTTTGCCGAGGCTGTTGCAGAGGAAGCAAATGTTGATAAAGCACCAAAGCTTGAGGGCAGACAGATTCTTATGTTTTTGTCACCAAAGCAGGCTAAGTAATTTATAATACGGAGGAATAATTATGCCAAAGATTAAGACACACAGCGGCGCTAAAAAGCGTTTTAAGACAACAAAAAGCGGCAAGGTTAAGCGTGCTCATGCTTACACCTCACACATTCTTACAAAGAAATCAACAAAGCGTAAGAGAAATTTACGCAAGACTGCAGTTGCTGACGTTACAAACCAGAAGCAGTGCAAGAGATTAGTTCCTTATAAGTAAGAAGAAATTGCTTAGATATTTAAGCTTAACTATAAACACGGAGGTATATTGACATGGCAAGAATTAAGGGCGCTATGACCACTCGTAGAAGAAGAAAGAAAGTATTAAAGGCAGCTAAGGGCTACTACGGCGGAAAGCACAGACTCTTTAAAACAGCTAAGCAGGCTGTTATGAAGAGCGGACAGTATGCTTATATCGGCAGAAAGCAGAAGAAGAGAGATTTCAGAAGAATGTGGATTACACGTATTTCTGCTGCCTGCAAAGCAAACGGTATGAACTACTCAACATTTATGAACGGTCTTAAAAAGGCTGGCGTAGATCTTAACAGAAAGATGCTTTCTGAAATTGCTGTTGCTGACCCTGCTGGTTTTACAGCACTTGTAGAAACAGCAAAGGCTGCATTATAATCAGACATCGATAAAGTGGGCTGAACCACTTTAAAGAGCCTTGTAATTCTTATGGATTACAAGGCTCTTTGCGTTTTTCGTTTTTTGCTCGGGGGCAGTACCTTTGTACAGCTCCCACTCGCAACAAAACGTAATTCAGCTCCATTTCTCGAAGTCTGTGAAATTTTCAGAAAACAATATTAATAAATCATCTATTTTGTGTAAAGCAATTTTCTTTACACCACAGATTGTGTCAATAGCAAATGCATAAATTTTATAATATTTTTTATTGCAAATAGGCTTGACTTATTGGTCACTCTTTAGTATAATACACCTTGCTGTAAAGATTATAGCTTTACACTTATGCGTATATGAAAGGAGAGGTCAGCTTGGCTAAAAATCTTGAAATTCCTTTTTTGCTGGATTTTTACGGCGAAATGCTTACAAAGAAGCAGCATGATTTTTTAGTCTATTATTATGAGGATGACCTTTCACTTTCCGAAATTGCTGAAAATGAGGGCATAACCCGTCAGGGTGTCAGGGATTCAATCAAGCGTGCCGAGGCTCAGCTCTTTGATATGGAGGAGCATCTGGGGCTTGCAAAGCGCTTTAATGAAATGAAAAAGGGCGTTGACGAAATTGTTGCGTGTGCCGAGATTATCAATGAATATAATCTGAATCACTCCCTTTCCATGGAAATCAATGACTGTGTTGCCCGAATTAAAACACTTGCCTCTTTCCTTAAAGAGGGTTAGGAGTTGACGACTTGGCATTTGAAGGCTTAAGCGAACGCTTAGAAAATTCATTTAAAAAATTACGTGCCAAGGGCAAATTAACTGAGTCAGATGTTAAGGAAGCCATGCGTGAGGTTCGCCTTGCACTTCTTGAAGCAGATGTTAACTATAAAGTATCAAAGGAATTTACCGCTAAGGTAACAGAGCGTGCTATCGGTGCCGATGTTATGGAGTCGCTTACTCCCGGTCAGATGGTTATTAAAATAGTTAACGAGGAGCTTACCGATTTAATGGGCGGCAACGAGTCAAGGCTCGCCATTGCCAACCATCCTCCGACTGTCATTATGATGTGCGGTCTTCAGGGTAGCGGTAAAACAACACACTCAGCAAAGCTTGCTCTTAAGCTGAAAAAAGAAGGTCACAGACCTCTTCTTGCAGCCTGCGATATTTACCGTCCTGCAGCTATTAAACAGCTTCAGGTTGTGGGTGAGCAGGTTGGTGTGCCTGTTTTTGAAATGGGTACAGAAAATCCTGTTAAAATTGCCGATGAGGCAATTAAATATGCTAAGGATCACGGTAATGACTATGTGTTCCTTGACACTGCCGGCAGACTTCATATTGATGAACAGCTGATGGAGGAGCTTACAAATATCCGCTCCACAGTTCATCCCCACGAGATTTTGCTGGTTATTGATGCAATGACAGGTCAGGATGCAGTCAATGTTGCCAAAAGCTTTAACGAAACACTCGGTATTGATGGTGTTATTCTTACAAAGCTTGACGGTGATACCAGAGGCGGTGCGGCTCTGTCTGTAAGAGCAGTTACGGGTAAGCCGATTAAGTTTGTGGGTACAGGTGAAAAGCTCGATAATCTTGAAACCTTTCACCCGTCACGTATGGCATCACGTATTCTCGGTATGGGCGACGTGCTTTCCTTTATTGAAAGGGCTGAGCAGTCCCTTGACGAGAAGAAGGCGGCTGAGCTTGAAAAGAAGCTTGCTAAAAACAAATTTGACCTTAACGATTTGCTTGATCAGTTTGACCAGATTGAACGAATGGGCAGTCTTAAGGACACAATTAAAATGATACCGGGTATCGGCAGCAAGATAAAGGATGAGGATATTGATGAATCAGCCTTTACAAAATTCAGGTCAATCATTTACTCTATGACCAAAGAGGAAAGAACAAAGCCCGATATTATCAATCCGTCACGCAAAAGAAGAATTGCGGCAGGCTGCGGTATGCAGGTTGAGGATGTCAACAAGCTGCTTGCTCAGTTTAAGCAGATGCAGAAAATGATGAAGCAGTTCGGCGGCGGTAAGGGTGGTCCGAAAATCAGCAAAAAAATGCGCCGTATGATGCAGGCTAACCCTGATATGGCAGAGAAGATGATGGGCAAAATGGGCGGCGGCTCAAATCCATTCGGATTTTAATTCATTAATAAACCTAACGGTTTGAAAATAAAAAATTTATTTATAATATTTTTGGAGGTAACAAAAATGGCAGTAAAGATCAGACTTCGTCGTATGGGTGCAAAGAAGGCACCTTTCTATCGTGTAGTAGTAGCAGATTCAAGATACCCTCGTGATGGTCGTTTCATCGAGGAAATCGGCACATATAACACAATGGTTGACCCTGCTGAAATCAGAATTGATGCTGACAAGGCTAAGAAGTGGATTGCTAACGGTGCTCAGCCAACTGACACAGTTAAGAGTATTCTTAAAAAAGAAGGCATCCTTTAATCTTTGATTATTGTTAAAAATAACAAAGCTTAAACAGGAGGTGTTTTCTTTGAAGGATTTGTTGATTTCTATAACGAAGGGCTTGGTCTGCAAGCCTGAGGATGTTTCTGTTGATGTTAGCGAACCTAATGAAGAGGGCGTAACTGTTTACCACCTTCACGTAAACGAGGATGATATGGGCAGAGTTATCGGTAAGCAGGGCAGAATTGCCAAGGCTATCCGTGTTGTTATGCGTGCAGCGGCAACAAGAAATGATGCTAAAATATCAATAGAGATAGACTAATTTTAGAAAGTCGTTGAAACGGATTGATTGTTCAATCCGTTTTTTACTTTATAAATTGATTTACCTTTTGTTTTGTGATATATTACTATTGTTATGAGAATTCGAAATGTTGAAATTAAAAACGGAATATGCTTAGCACCTATGGCAGGTATTGCCGACAGAGCCTTCCGTGAGCTTTGTATTCATTACGGTGCCGGTTATGTTGTTACTGAAATGGTGTCTGCAAAGGGCTTGACAATGGGTGACAAAAAGAGTGCCCAGCTTTTGACTCTTGGTGAAATTGAGCATCCTGCAGCAGCACAGATTTTTGGTGATGACCCTGAGGTTATGGCGGCAGCGGCGGTCAGATGCCTTGATTTTAAACCAAATATAATTGATATTAATATGGGCTGCCCTGCACCTAAAATTGCTATGAACGGCGGCGGTGCAAGCCTTATGAAAAAGCCTGCACTTGCAGGTGAAATTATCAGGGCGGTGTCATCTGCCGTTGATATTCCTGTTACGGTTAAAATTCGCAAGGGCTGGGATGATGATCATATCAATGCTGTGGAGCTTGCTAAAATTGCCGAAAAAAACGGTGCAGCTGCCATAGCTGTTCACGGCAGAACAAGAGTGCAGATGTATGCAGGCAATGTGGATTATGATATCATTGCCAAAGTTAAACAGTCGGTTGGTATTCCTGTTATCGGAAATGGTGATATTGTTGATGAGCAGTCAGCCGCAATTATGCTTGAAAAAACGAATTGCGACGGCATAATGATTGGCAGGGGTGTACTCGGCAACCCGTGGCTGTTCAGACGGCTTAATGCATATCTCAGTGAATGCCGTGTTTTGCCCGATGTGAGCATTAATGAAAAAATGGTTGTTATGCTTAAGCATATTCAAACCATTATTGAATACAAGGGCGAGTATACCGCAATGCGTGAGGCAAGGCATCACGCTGCCTATTACACCAAGGGGCTCAGAGGCGGTGCTTCCTTCAGACGTGAAATCGGTACGCTTGAAAAATATGAACAGCTTGAAGAGTTAGCTTTCAGAATAGCAAAGGAAAATGAATGATGATTTTTAAGAATTGTACTTTTTATAATGAGTTCTTTGAAAAAGAATTCGGCGATATTGAAATTGAAAACGGAAAAATTAAGCAGATAGGTATACTCGGTGAGGGCAGGGATATGAGCGGCTTAACGCTTATTCCCGGTTTTGTTGATGTTCATATCCACGGCTGCGGCGGTGGTGACAGCAGTGACGCATCTGCCGAAAGCCTTGATAAAATTGCGAAGGAGCTTGCACGCCACGGTGTTACCTCCTTTTGCCCCACATCAATGACCTTGCCTAAGAACAGACTGCTGGATATTGTAAAAACGATTGCCGAGTTTAAGAGCAGCGGCTCAAAAATTGCAGGCATAAATCTTGAAGGTCCTTTTATCGCTATGAGCAAAAAGGGTGCACAGAATGGGGAGTATGTACGCGGCGGAACAATTGAAGAATTTGATGAGCTTATGGCGGCTTCAAACAATATGGTTAAGCTGATTACCATTGCACCCGAAGCCTTTGACAGCAAGGCATTTATTGAATATGTCGGCAGGAAAGCCACAGTTTCCATCGGTCACTCAGCGGCAAATTCCGAGGAGTGTAAAAAAGCCATTGAGCTTGGTGTGCGCCACGCAACACATCTTTATAACGCTATGACACCTATGACACACCGTGAGGCTGGTATTGTCGGCACTGCACTTGACAGTGATATTACCTGTGAGCTGATTTGCGACGGCGGTCACATCTGCCCTGCTGTGCTCAGAAACACCTTTAAAATGCTTGGTGAGGACAGAGCAGTTGTCATCAGTGACAGTATGCGCGGTGCTGGTCTTGGTGAGGGTGAATTTGAGCTTGGCGGTCAGCAGGTGTTTGTGGAGAAAGACGGCAAATACGCTGTGCTTGCTGACGGAACAATTGCCGCATCTATTTCCAATCTGCATACCGAATTTAAAAATCTGATTGAATACGGTATTGATTTTAAGACTGCACTCAAAGCCTGCACCATCAACCCTGCAAGAGTGATTCAGGCTGATGATGAAATCGGTTCCATTGCTGTGGGCAAATGTGCAGACTTGGTTTTCCTTGATGAAAATTTGGATATTAAAGAGGTTTATATAAATGGAATATCAGCTTAATATTGCTCTCATTGAGCCTGAAATACCGCAGAATACAGGCAATATTGCACGCACCTGTGCGGCAACAGGTGCACGCCTGCACCTTGTGGGACCAATGGGCTTTCAGATAACAGACAAGCAGGTTAAAAGAGCAGGGCTTGATTACTGGGATAAGCTTGACATCACATATTATGACAGTATGGAGGACTTTTTTAAGCAGAACGAGGGTGCTGATTTTTACTATTTCACCACGAAGGGCGGTATTGCCCATAGTGATATGGAATATAAAAACAATGCTTTTCTTGTTTTCGGTAAGGAAACAATGGGCTTGCCCGAAGAGCTTTTAAAGGAGAATTATGATAAATGTGTCCGTCTGCCGATGAGGGGTATTATCAGAAGTCTTAATCTTTCCAATGCTGTTTGTGCAGGAACGTATGAGGTGCTCAGACAGTGGGAGTACCCTGAATTGTCACAGAAGGGTAAGCTGACGAAATACGATATTGACTAAAGGAGCTAAGATGGTTTGTATTGATGAGTATATAAAAGATTTAACCGCCGAGCTGAAAAATGCGTTCGGCGGCAGACTTTTGTATGTAGGTTTGCAGGGCAGCTATCTGCGTGGCGAAGCGAATGAGAACAGTGATATTGATATTATGGCGGTTATTGATAATCTGACTGTGGAAGACCTGAAAGCATATAAAAAGGCTGTTATGACAGTGGGTGATTATGATAAGTCCTGCGGCTTTATCTGCGGCAGGAAAGAGCTGAAAAACTGGAATGTGCTTGAGATATGTCACCTTCTGCATACAACCAAGGATTATTTTGGCTCTTTGAAGGAGCTTGTTCCGTCCTACGCAAAGGCTGATGTTGTGCATTATATAAAAATGAGCATAGGTAATCTTTATCACGAGCTTTGTCACCGCTATGTTCATGCTGACAGAGAGAGCAATATTCTTTATTTTCCGCAAACCTGCAAGGGTGTGTTTTTTATATTGCAGAATCTGCAGTATCTGAAAAGCGGTACATTTTATTCAACGAAAAAGGAGCTGCTGGAGCATCTCGACAATGATATGGATCAAGCAGTTCTGTCGCTTTGTATCGAGCTCAACAGCGGCGAAAATGCAGACTATGATTTTGACCAAGCCTTTTCACTGCTTTTTGATTGGTGCAAAAATACATTGCCGATTGATTTGGCTTAAATATTTTGTCCTTCTCTTTCATATAATGAAGTATGAAAAAGAAGGAAATTTTTTTATTGATTATATTGTTTACGGCTGCAATACTTCTTATTGTGTTTTCTGCCGAAATGCGTGAGGGTGCATATAAGGGGCTTGCTTTGGCGGAAAATACAATAATCCCTAGTCTGCTGCCGCTGCTCATTATTTTTTTGCTTATAATGAAAACAGGTGCAAGGGATGTTCTGGCGAGAGCCTTCGGCTTTGTGTCGCACTATTTTTTTAATCTGCCTATGGTGACATTTCCTGCGATTATTATGGGACTTGTCGGTGGATACCCCACAGGGGCACTGCTTACACAGGAGCTTTTTTTATCTCAGGAAATTGACAGGGCACAGGCAGCAAGAATGCTCCGCTTCAATTTCTGCGGCGGCTGCGGCTTTATTATTACTGCAGTGGGCACAGCAACGCTGTTAAGTCCGAAAGCAGGACTTATATTATTTGTTTCAAATATTACAGTATCCGTGCTTATGGGCTTTGTCTTGTCATTCACCCAGCCGAGAATGAAGAAAGGCTTTTACTCCTATCGTGAATCACCGCCTCTTGGCAATGCAATAGCAGATTCGGCTGAAGGTGCAATAAAATCCATGCTCAGCATAACCGCCTTTGTGATTTTTTTCGGTGCAGTTAATCATATTGCGTCATTGCCGAAATTTATTCTGCCGATTGTTGAAATTACAAACGGTCTTTGCAGCGGTGAAAAATTCAGCCTGCCTGAAATCAGCGGCTACCTTGCCTTCGGCGGACTCTGTATTCATATGCAGCTTTTGCCGTCAATCGTAAAATGCGGTATGAAATATATTGATTTTCTGTTTTTTCGGGTGCTTTCTGCACTGCTCAGCTATTGTGTGACAAAGCTGATTTTGTTTGTGTTTCCAATGGAACAGCAGGTGTTTTCCAATGAAAGCAGTACAGTTGCCGTGTTTTCAAGCGTCAATATAGGCTTGTCATTTTTGCTGATTGTGGGCTGCTTTGTTCTGGTGCTTGACATCAGCAGCAGAAAAAGAGCTATTGACAATTAGCATTTTTGTGCTATTATATTGGGGTAAAGCAAGATTGCATATTTTGCTTGGGGCAGTTCGTAACCATCCTGCCTGTGGCTTGCCGATAGGTGCAGCCATAATCAAAACTAAGGAGTAGTATTTTGCATTAAGGGTGAATTTTGCCCTTTTCAGTGCATAATCCATGCGTCCTTAGGGACGCATTTTTTTGTTTTATGGAAAGATATAGTGTAATTAAAGAAAAAAATCCAAGGGAGATTGTTTTGCTCAGAGGTCGGGGCTGTGTTTATAAAAAATGCAGCTTTTGTGATTATCATACCGATTGCTGCAGTGATGATGCAGAAAATGTTCAGCTTAATCATTCGGTTTTAAGCAATGTAACAGGCGAATACGGTAATCTTGAGGTAATAAACAGCGGCTCGGTTTTTGAGCTTGACAGCAAAACCCTTGGCGAAATCAAGCATCTTTGCAAAGAAAAAGGTATTAAAACAATCCATTTTGAAAGTCATTTTATTTATAACAGCAAAATTCCGCTGTTAAGGCAGGATTTTGACGGCTTTGATTTAAAAATGAAGCTTGGGCTTGAAACCTTTGATTATGATTTCAGGGAACGGGTTTTGAGAAAGGGCATTGATGAAAAAGATCCTGCTCGGATTGCGGAAAATTTTGATGAAGCAAATTTCCTTTTTGGCATAGAATGGCAAAACGCTCGCTCAATGCTCAGGGATATTGAGCTTGGACTGCAGCATTTTGAGCGCATTTGCATTAATATAATGTGCCCGAATTCCACTGAAATAAAGCCCGATAGGAATGTTATTGAAGTTTTTATGGACGAGCTTTATCCGATTTATAAGGATAATGACCGAGTGGATATTTTGATAAATAATACGGATTTTGGAGTAGGTGACTGATATGATAAATGAATTATTGCTTATTGGATCTGTTGTTTTTATATATTCAGCAGTGCTTTTTGCTTATAAATTTTTCGGTAAAACGGGGCTTTACTGTGTGTCTGCCATAGCAACCGTGCTTGCCAATATTGAGGTTGTGATTTTAGTTAATGCCTTTGGTATGGAGCAGACGCTCGGCAATGTGCTTTTTGCAGCAACCTTTTTGGTAACAGATATTCTCAGTGAATGTGAGGGTAAAAAGGAAGCAGGCAAGGCGGTGTGGCTCGGGGTGTTCTCGTCACTGTTTTTCCTTGTGCTTTCACAAAGCTGGATTGCTTATATCCCTGCCGAAAGTGATACGGTTCACGGTGCAATTGTTCAGGTTTTCTCAAACACACCAAGGATGATTATTGCATCCCTTGTGGTTTATGCAGTAAGCCAGTTGTTTGATGTATGGCTTTATCATAAGTGGTGGGCGTTTACTGAAAAAAGATTCGGTGATAAAAGAAGATTTTTATGGCTCAGAAATAACGGCTCAACCTTAATCAGCCAGATTCTCAACACCTTGCTTTTTACGCTTTTTGCTTTCTGGGGAACGTATGATGCAAAAACGCTTATCTCCATTTTCCTTTCAAGCTATGTGATTTATATTTTCACCAGCCTGCTCGATACCCCTGTTGTTTACCTTGCAAGAAGAATTAAGGATAAGAAAAATAACTAACAAAAGCAGGCATTTTATTTAAGTGTTGATTTTTGTCACATATGATGATATTATAAATGCAGGACTTCGGTCTTACGGACACAGTTCCGGCAAGGAGTTATCTATAAACGGTAGGCGGTCAATCTTGCTCCCGAAAGGGGGCGTTGCCAATGGAACAATATGTATTTATCATTTTGATATTGATATTTGCAACAGGTTACATATTGGTAATAAAAAAGAAATAAACCGCCTGACTTCCACATAAGGCGATTTATTTCTTAAATCATCTTTAATTGGGAGCGACCGTCTATCGGATAGCTCCTTGTTCATTTTTATTATAGTATATATTATTCTTTTTGTCAATGTCAAAAATATGGTTTTGAATTAACAATGAGGGCAGACCTTCACGCCTGCCTTCAGTCTACTTTATGACAATCTGTGCTCTGTATGGTTTTTAAACTGTACAGAGCTTTTTTATTGTAAAGTTCAGCCTGTTGTGGTACAATACATTTAATTATGTATAAAGTGATTTACTAAGGTGATTTTATGAAATTATTGGTTCTTGACGGCAACAGTATTGTCAATCGTGCCTTTTACGGCATCAAGCTGCTTACCACAAAAAACGGTGAATATACAAATGCTATATACGGCTTTTTAAATATTCTGCTTAAGCTGAAGGATATCTGCAATCCTGATGCTGTGGCAGTTGCTTTTGATGTGCACGCACCAACCTTCAGGCATAATATGTATGATGCCTATAAGGCGGGTCGCCACGGAATGCCTGATGAGCTGAGGGCACAGATGCCTGTATTAAAGGAAATGCTGAAAAGCCTTGGTATAAAGACCCTTGAAAAAGAAGGCTGGGAGGCTGACGATATTCTCGGCACTTTGGCAGAGGTTTGCCGTAAAAACGGTGACGAATGCTTTATTGCCACAGGTGACAGGGACTCCCTGCAGCTTGCTCACGGCGGTGTCAAGGTGCTGCTTGCTCGCACAAAAATGGGACAGGCTGTTACGGATGTTTATGACGAAGCTGCGATTATGGAGGAGTATGGTGTTACCCCTGCTGAACTTATTCAGGTTAAGGCTTTGCAGGGTGACAGCAGTGATAATATCCCCGGTGTCGGCGGTGTGGGTGCAAAAACTGCACTTGATTTAATTCAGCGTTTTCACAATCTCGACTATATATATGAAAATCTTGATGAAATTGATATAAAAGCAGGTGTTAGAGCAAAGCTTGCAAATGATAAGGATAAGGCATATTTGTCCTTAAAGCTGGGCACAATCTGCACGGATGCTCCTGTTGATACGGATATTCACAGCTATGCCGATACCTCTGCGGATACGCAAAAGGCTGTTGCGCAGTTTATCAGGCTTGAGCTGTTTTCGCTGATACCTAAGTTTAATCTTGACCCCAATGCTGCACCTGATATTCAGGAGGAGCAGGCAGAGGAACGTGTTCTCAGCCGTCTGACCTGCGTAGATGCGGACTATCTGCTTGACAGGGTGAGGGGTAAGGATACTTATTTTTACCCTGTGATGATTGACGGTGCTATCAGTGATTTGTATTTTTCCTTTGTTGATGAAATCATTGTTATGCCCAGCGAAACGCCTGAATATTCCTATTTTGTAAGGAATTTTTTTGAGGATGAGAGCACTCCGAAATACAGCTATAACACAAAGGAGCTGCACCGTCTTGCCTGCAAATATGGCGTAGAACTCAAGGGCGTTAAGGGTGATTTAATGCTGTCGGCTTATCTTTTAAGACCCAGTGACAGTAACTATGATTTAGAACATCTTTGTATGGAATACGGTGTTAAAATTCCTGAATTTTTAAATACGCTCGGTGAAAAGGATATGACGGTTTCCCTTGCAGGAACAGTGAAACCGCTGTTTGAAAAAATGAACGGTTTGATTGACGAAGCCGGTGAAAAGGAACTGTTGACAGACATTGAGCTGCCTCTTTCTGCCGTGCTTGCCAAAATGGAGTTTGCAGGCTTTGAGGTTGACAGAGAGGGCATTGAAGCCTTCGGCAAAATGCTTGGGGAAAAGATTAATTCTCTCACAAAATCTATTTATGAAAGTGTCGGACGTGAGTTCAATATAAACTCACCGAAGCAGCTTGGTGTGGCACTGTTTGAGGATTTGGGTCTGCCCTGCAAAAAGAAAACAAAAACGGGCTATTCCACAAATGCCGATGTGCTTGAGGGTCTTGTGGATATGCACCCTGCGATTTCACAGATACTGGAATACCGCTCCCTTTCAAAGCTGAAATCCACCTATTGTGACGGACTTTTAAAGGTTATCGAGGAGGACGGCAGAATCCATACCCGCTTTAATCAGGTTGAAACGAGAACAGGCAGAATTTCCTCCCTTGAGCCTAATTTACAGAATATACCTATCCGCACTGAGCTTGGCAGAGAAATGCGGAAATTCTTTGTGGCAGGCAAGGGCAAAAAGCTTGTTGATGTGGATTATAGTCAGATTGAGCTTAGAGTGCTCAGTGACCTTGCGAATGATGAAATCATGATAAATGCCTTCAATAACGGGGATGACATTCACACAATTACTGCATCTCAGGTGTTCAATATGCCCCTTGAAATGGTTACAAAGCAAATGCGAAGCAGGGCAAAGGCTGTCAATTTCGGTATTGTTTACGGTATCGGTGCTTTTTCACTTGCCAAGGATATCGGTGTTACAAATAAAGAGGCAAAGCAGTATATTGACAACTATCTTGCTACCTACAGCGGTGTTGATGCTTATATGAAGCATATGATTGATCTTGCCAAGGACAAGGGCTACAGTGAAACACTCTTTCACAGAAAACGCTATCTGCCTGAGCTTTCCTCATCAAATCATATGATGCGTGCCTTTGGTGAGCGTGTTGCACGCAATATGCCAATTCAGGGTACGGCTGCCGATATTATCAAAATCGCAATGGTTAAGGTTGACAAACGTCTGAAGGATGAGGGAATGGAAGCTCATTTAATATTGCAGGTGCACGATGAATTGATTGTTGAAGCACCTGAAAACGAGGCAGAAAAGGCGCTTGCCATTGTAACCGAGGAAATGGAAAATGCCTGCAAAATGAAGGTGTTGCTCCGAGCAGATGGTTCTATCGGTGATACTTGGTTTGACGCACATTAAATCGCATCTTTTTCCATTATGCTGTGTTATAGGCAAAATTCTGCTGATTTAGTTATTTTATTGTAAACTGATTTATAAATATAATGTGGAAATCTATATGAATATTAAAATTATTAAAGCTGCACAAGAGAATACGGCTGATATATTCCTGATAGAGCAAGCCTGCTTTTCCACACCCTGGACGAAGCAGAGTATAAGCGACTCTATCGGAAGTGACAGCAATTATTTCAATGTGGCATACGCTGACGGCAAGCCTGCAGGCTATATGAGTATGATGCTTGCAGCAGGTGAGGGCGACATTATGCGTGTTGCCGTATTGCCTGAATACAGACGGCTGGGCATAGGAAGAGCACTGTTTGAGGAATGCTTTTCATCAAATGACCCTGATGTGGTGTTCCTTGATGTGAGGGAGAATAATATCCCTGCAATCAGGCTTTATGATTCCTTGGGATTTAAAAGCGTCGGTCTGCGTAAAAACTATTACACAAACCCAACCGAAAATGCGGTTATAATGACATATAATTTAAAGGATAAATCATAAAAATGTCGAAATACATCCTAATTGAGATAATAGAAAGATGGATATGGCGTTTTTATAAGAATATCATAAGTTTTTGCAGGTGCTTGATGTGAGAAAGAGAAACGATATATTTAATAATGAAATATCAAAAGACACAATAAATAATATTGATGCTTTGTTTAGAGAATACTTTAATGAGTATTATTTAAGTAATAGAAAAATAAAAAATATTTTCTTTTATTCAATGGATAATAATTTAGGGTATAGTGCCGTTTTGGAGTATAAGAATTTTAGGCAATATGTCAATTTCTTCTATAATTACTTTTCAATTGAAAATGCAGTTGTTAACAGCTGTTTTGAATTTGCAATCAACGGAAGAAAGTTTTTGTGTAATTTTGATGATGTATTTGATGTAACGGACAGTGAAGATTTATCTTTTTATACCTATTCGAATTGCTTTGAAAATGAAGCTGTTGTGTCATCACTTAAGTGCATAATGTCAGCAACAGAAAAACACTTCGCTTTGCTTAACAGTATTGCCTGTTCTGATTTTCTGAAAGAAAAATATATTAAAGAAAACTATGGTGTAAGTGAAAATCTTAACAGCATTATAGAAAATGCAATTGATGTTACATATGTTACATATTATAAATTGTTTCTTCAGGCAAATGAAAGTATTGATGATTATTATAAGTATCTGAAAAAGGAATTGGCGAAGCTGTATCATAAAAATCAGCTTGACACTTTATATGAAAAACGTGCATATAGGGTGTTGAACAATCTTTCTGAAAAGGATATTAAGCGGCTTGATAAGGAGCTGGAGAAAGCAGACAGGATTTCTAAATCTGACAGATTTTTAATGTATCTGCCGATGCTGATTCTTGCTGTGATTTTTGCAATTGCTTTCGGTATTATTGGCTATCATATTGATGAAAATATTTTTATTGACTGTATTGGCAAAAAGCATTACTCTTCACTAGTTGCTTTCGGCTTTTCAGGCGCTTGTGTTTCGCTTATTATTTCTGTTTTGCTACCTAATTCTGTTTACAAACTATTTGTGAAAAAGGATAGGTATGATTCTTTTATCCGTATGGTTAATATGCAGGATATTCAGGGACCGTTTGCATTTAAAGCAATTGTTTATGCATTTATTATAATTGCCGTTTTGGTAATAGCAATGTTTTTTACTGTGGTATTTTGCTTCAATGGCATTGCGTTTAAAACAGACAGCATAGTGTATAAAGAGTATGCTTTTTCCGAAATGCAAAGATATTCATTTGAGCAAACAGAAATAGCAATTGTAGAAGGCTCCTACAGCGAAGGTGAATACAGTAGTTATATTGATACTGCTTACGCCTTTAAGCTTGGTGATGAGTGGTATGATTATGGTGTCCCCGATGAAAATGAGGTTGTGCAGCTTATTGAAAGTAATATAGAAAAATATGATAAAAATGTTAAGATATATAAATCGATAGAGGATATTGAATAATGAAAATTTTAGGTATTGAGTCCTCCTGTGATGAAACTGCGGCAGCAGTTGTTGAGGACGGACGGAAGGTTTTATCAAACATAATTGCTACCTCACTTGAGGAGCATAAGCTCTACGGCGGTGTTGTGCCTGAGATTGCTTCACGCCGTCACGCTGAGTCAATCAGCGGTGTGGTTAAAGAGGCATTGGAGCAGGCAGGCTGTACAATGGATGATATGGATGCAATAGCGGTTACTTATGCTCCCGGCTTAATCGGTGCACTGCTTGTGGGTGTTAATTTTGCAAAGGGTCTTGCCTTGGCAACGGATACACCGCTTGTGCCTGTTCACCATATCAGAGGACATATTGCATCAAACTATATTTCAGGTGATGTGGAGCCGCCGTTTTTGTGTCTTATTGTCAGCGGCGGTCATTCACATATTGTAGCAGTCAAAAGCTATACTGAATTTGAAATTATCGGCAAAACCCGTGATGATGCGGCAGGTGAGGCACTGGATAAGGCAGGCAGAACCATGGGGCTTGAATACCCCGGCGGTGTCAGCATTGACAGGCTCAGCCCAAAGGGCGATGAAAATAAATATGCTTTCCCTAAGCCGAAGGTAACGGGAAGTCCCTATGATTTTTCCTTTAGCGGATTGAAAACCTCTGTCATCAATACCGTGCATAATGCTGAGCAAAAGGGTGAGGATATTGATATACCAAGTCTTGCGGCATCCTTCCAGCGAGGTGTCGTGGATTGCCTGATTACGAACCTTGAAAAGGCTGCAAAGGACTATGGCTGCAGCAAAATCGTTATTGCGGGCGGTGTGTCTGCAAACTCAAAATTGAGGAGCGAGGCTGAAAAGCTCTGCAGGAAAAATAAGTGGCAGTTATACCTGCCTGAGCTTAAATACTGCGGTGACAATGCGGCTATGATTGCGGCACAGGGTTATTATGAATTTATACAGAATAACACCGCTGTCGAAAACCTGAATGCATACGCAACTATGCCTATTGATAAAAGCTACAAAAGTAATTCATAAGGTGTTATTTAATTGTAGCAAAATAATGAATTTTAATCAGTTCTATTGAATTTTTGCTATTATTTGGTATAATCTATAAGTGAATTACTATAGTGAATAACTATATAGTAATTTCGTTCTCATTTATATTACAAACTATTGCTAAAGGAGAATAAGTAATGGAAACAAATTTCACAACTAACAAATCATTACTTGCCTGGCTTGATGAAAAGGTTGAGCTTTTAAAGCCATCAAACATTGTTTGGATTGACGGCTCAGAGGAGCAGATTGCTGCTCTCAAGGCTGAGGCTGTTGAAACAGGCGAAATGATTAAACTCAATGAAGAGCTTCTTCCTGACTGCTATCTTCACAGAACAGCAGAAAATGACGTTGCACGTGTTGAGGACAGAACTCTTATCTGCACAAAGAATGAAAAGGATGCAGGTCCTACCAACCACTGGATGGATCCTGAAAAATGCTACAAAATGTTATATGACATTGCTGCCGGCTCATACGAGGGCAGAACAATGTACATTATCCCTTATTCAATGGGTCCTGTTGGCTCACCATTCTCTAAGATTGGTATTGAAATCACAGACTCAATCTATGTAGTTCTGAATATGAACATTATGACAAGAGTCGGCAAGGCTGTTCTTGACTGCCTTGGTGACAGCAATGACTGGGTACGCGGTATGCACTGCAAATGTAATGTTGACCCTGAGAACAGATGGATTTGCCAGTTCCCTGAGGATAACACAATCATCTCTGTTAACTCAGCTTACGGCGGAAATGTTCTTCTTGGTAAAAAGTGCTTTGCACTTCGTATAGCTTCTTATCTTGGTAAGAACGAGGGCTGGCAGGCAGAGCATATGCTCATCCTTGGTCTGGAGAAGCCAAACGGAGAGGTTAAGTATATCTGTGCTGCATTCCCTTCTGCCTGCGGTAAAACAAACCTTGCTATGCTCATTCCGCCTGAGGGATATCAGAGCAAGGGCTACAAGGTATGGTGCGTAGGTGACGATATTTCCTGGATCAGAAAAGGTCCTGACGGACGTCTTTATGCTATCAATCCTGAAAACGGCTTCTTCGGTGTAGCTCCCGGTACAAATATGAAGTCAAATCCAAATGCACTTAAGTCAACTATGAAGGGCACAATCTTCACCAATGTTTGTCATAACCTTGACAACAACACAGTTTGGTGGGAAGGTCTTGATAAGAATCCGCCTACAAACGCAATTGACTGGAAGGGCAATCCTTGGAACGGCGCTGAAAGCGAAGAAAAGGGTGCACATCCAAACTCAAGATTCACAGCTCCTGCTGTTAACTGCCCTTGTATTTCAAGCGAGTTCGAGAACCCACAGGGTGTTCCGATTTCTGCTATTGTATTCGGCGGCAGACGTGCTAAGCTTACTCCGCTTGTATATCAGTCAAAGGATTGGAATCACGGTGTATTCGTTGGCTCAATTATGGGCAGTGAAACAACTGCTGCTGCAACAGGTGCAGTAGGTGTTGTTCGTCGTGACCCAATGGCAATGCTCCCATTCTGCGGTTACAATATGGGTGACTACTGGAAGCACTGGATTGAGATTGGTGAAACGCTTGACCCTGAAAAGGCTCCTAAGATTTTCAATGTTAACTGGTTCAGAAAAGACGATGAGGGCAACTTCCTGTGGCCCGGTTTCGGTGACAATATGCGTGTTCTTGACTGGATTATCGACCGTTGTGACGGTAAGGTAGACGCTCAGGAAACTGCAATCGGTTACCTTCCTTATGCTAAGGATATCAACCTTGAAGGTCTTGATATGACTGAAGAAGAGCTTGATAAGATTCTCGACGTTGACAAGGACGCTTGGGAAGAAGAACTCAAGGGTGTTGAAGAGCTTTATGCTAAGTTTGACGATACTCTCCCTGCAGAGCTTGCAGATGAGCTTGCAAAGGTTAAGGAAAACCTTGAGAAATAATTAATTATAAAAAGCGAGTCGGTTTTGCTGGCTCGCTTTTTTGTATCATTGAGTTTATTTATTTTATGATAAAATAACGGACAACTTGATATTATCTGTTGCATTTTTAGTGTATTTTTGTTAATATTCTTATTAAGAAAGCAAAGGATGTTAAACTATGTTTGTAGATATAGCTAAAATTAAAATCAAGGCAGGTGACGGCGGTGCAGGTGCAGTAGCCTTTCACCGTGAAAAATATGTTGCCGCAGGCGGTCCTGACGGCGGTGACGGCGGCAAGGGCGGTGATGTTGTATTTGTTGTTGACGATAACCTTGCAACACTTGCCGATTTCCGCTATAAGCGTAAATATGCTGCCAAGAACGGCGAAAATGGACGTGGTTCCCGTCAGTACGGCAAAAAAGCCCCTGATCTGGAAATCAAGGTGCCAAGGGGTACTGTCATTAAAGAGGCGAATTCAGGTGCGGTTATGGCAGATATGAGCAAAACCGACCGTTTTGTTGCTGCACGCGGCGGCAAGGGCGGCTGGGGTAATATCCATTTTGCCACACCTACACGCCAGGTGCCTCGATTTGCAAAGCCCGGTGTTCCCGGTGAGGAGTGGGAGGTTTCTCTTGAATTAAAGCTCCTTGCCGATGTGGGTCTTCTCGGTTATCCGAGTGTAGGCAAATCAAGCCTGATTTCCGTTGTAAGCCAGGCTAAGCCAAAAATCGGTGATTATCATTTCACTACCCTTGTGCCTAACCTTGGTGTTGTTTCAATGGGTGAGGGCAGCAGCTTTGTTATTGCCGATATTCCCGGTCTTATTGAGGGCGCAAGCGACGGTGTAGGCTTGGGTCACGAATTTCTGCGTCACGTTGAGCGTTGCCGTTTGCTTGTTCATATTGTTGATGTCAGCGGTCATGAGGGCAGAAATCCTATTGACGATTTTGAAAAAATCAATGCCGAGCTTGTGAAATTCAATCCCGAGCTTGCCAAACAGCCGCAGATTGTTGCAGGCAACAAAATCGATATGGCTGAGCCTGAGCAGATTGAAGAATTTAAGAATTATGTTGAGTCCAAGGGCTATGATTATTATTCTATCTGTGCGCCGATTTTAGAGGGTACACAGGAGCTTATGAACGCTGTGTGGAATAAGCTGCAGACGCTTCCGCCGATTAAGGAGTATGAGGCTGAGGAAATTCCTCTTGATGTGCTCATCAAGGATGATAAGGGCTTTAAGATTACGGTTGAGGACGATAATTATTATATTGTCGAGGCTTCGTGGTTCCCGAAGGTGCTTAAGGGTATTGATATTGAGGATTATGAAGCATTGCAGTATATGCAGCGTGTGCTCGAGAAAAGCGGAATTTTTGCAGCATTAAGAGAGAAGGGGATTCAGGAGGGTGACATCGTGTCACTTTATGATATTGAATTTGAGTACGTGCCGTAATGAGATTTGTTGATAAAAAGATTAATCCTAAACAGCTCAGCCCACTTAATCTGGCATTTATTGGTGACTGTGTCTATGAAATGCTGGTGCGTGAAACACTTGTGATTGATGCAAACAGACCTGTTAATGATTTGCATAGAGAAAGCGTTAAATTTGTGTCTGCAAAGGCACAGACTGCCGCTTTTGAAAAAATTAAGGATATTCTCACTGAAGAGGAAATGGCGGTTTATAAACGCGGCAGAAATGCTAAGGTAGGTCATTCACCCAAAAGTGCCACAGAAGGCGAGTATCATTGCGCAACGGGTGTGGAAGCACTTTTCGGCTATCTGTACCTGACTGAGCAGCTTGACAGAATAAAAGAATTGTTTTCGCAAATTAATGCTTGACAAATGGGGACAAGTATTATATAATAAATTCTGCTAACGGGAGCATAGCTCAGCTGGGAGAGCATCTGCCTTACAAGCAGAGGGTCACAGGTTCGAGCCCTGTTGTTCCCACCAAAGGATACTCAAAAGAGTATCCTTTTTATTTTTACAAAAATGCAGGCTCGAACCTGTGACAAGCTGCTCCAAATCTGTGATTTGGAAAAAACAGTCCGGTGGACTGTTTTGTAGCAGGTTGGTTTCTCGGCAGCTGTTGTTCCCACCAAAGGATACTCAAAAGAGTGTCCTTTTTATTTTTGCAAAAATGCAGGGCTCGAACTTGTTTTTTACGAAAAAACACAAATGCAATCTGCAGTTTACATTTAGAAAGCGAAAAGTGATAGACTTTGACCGTGTGAAAATATATAATATTCATAACAAGATCAAACGGAGGATTTGTTATGACATTGGGCAATAAATTATCAAAGCTGCGAAAAGAGAATAATTATACACAGGAACAGCTGGCAAGTGTTCTTGGTGTGTCAAGACAATCCATCAGCAAATGGGAAAGCGATATTACATATCCTGAAACGGAAAAGCTGATTAGAATGAGTGAATTGTTTGACTGCTCACTGGATTATTTGTTAAAGGACTCAGAAGAAATAAATTATAAATCTCAACCTGTTGATACAAGCTTTTTCAGAAAAAAGTTTCGTGAAAGAAAAAGTGAAAAAATCTTGTTTGGTTTGCCTTTGTGGCATATAGGCAAGAACGCAAAAGGCATTTTTGCCATAGGTATGAATGCTTGTGGTATCGTTGCAGTCGGTTTAAAAGCAAGAGGCATAATTTCTGTTGGACTTTTTTCAATCGGATTATTGTCCTTCGGTATGCTGTCTTTTGGTTTCCTTTCAATTGGTTTGTTTGTACTTGGGATTTTATCCTTTGGTTGTTTTAGTGCAGGCGTTGTTACTTGGGGTGCGATCTCCTTTGGAATTTTATCTCTGGGCGCCATTGCGGTTGGTGATTTTTCAGTCGGTGCTTTAGCTGTTGGAAAATATGTAGCAATCGGAGATTATGCAAAAGCGATGATTGCAATTGGTAAAACATATGCAGAAGGCAGTACTTTTCAAAAAATTGGTGATCTTACAGCACAGGAGCAAATAGCAATAAAAGAATTGATTGATGAAAATGTTCCCGGTTTCCTGTTATGGTTGAGTAAGCTGGTTAAATTGTTCATATGATGTGCCTTATGTGGAACATTATTTCTTAATAAAATCGGCTGTTGCTTTATATTATATTGTGAAAGATTAAAAATTACAAAATATTTTTTTGTTTAGCTATTGACTTTTTGATAGCCATTCTGCTATAATATCTAAGCAACAGCGAGGTGTAACTCAGTTTGGCTAGAGTGCCTGCTTTGGGAGCAGGATGCCGCAGGTTCAAGTCCTGTCACCTCGACCATTTATCTCACAATTTGAGGAAATTTCCCCTTAGATTGTGAGATTTTTGCAATCGTAATATATACAATATATTATTAATATATCGAGGTGTAGCTCAGTTTGGTAGAGCGCTACGTTCGGGACGTAGAGGCCGCAGGTTCAAGTCCTGTCACCTCGACCATTTTTGTAAATATAATAACGGGGTGTAGCGCAGGTGGTAGCGCACTAGACTGGGGGTCTAGGGGCCGCAAGTTCAAGTCTTGTCACTCCGACCATTGACAGCTCTTATCTGAAAGGATTTGAGCTGTTTTTATTTATCCTTAAAAATGGCTTAAATAGGGCATTTTCAGACTTTTTAAGGATTTCAAAGCTACTTTCAAGGATTTTGAAAATGCACCAAAATTTACACCAAAATCAAAAAAGTTGCACCAAAAGTGCACCAAAAAAGCAACACTAAAAACACAAAATAAAGACTATGTCTATTTACTTTTTAGGTCAAAAAATTATCCTGCCTTGACAATCAAGACAGGATTTTTTATTGAAACCTTATAATTGCAATCGAAAAAAATTGAGTGACAAGAATTAGGGTAAGTGCTATAATTAAAATAGTTTATACACTAAAGAAAATGTACGAACAAAACGAGATTTGACGATTAAACTTATTATAAAGGAGTAAGGTATGGACAATTTGAATTCACTTATAGAAAAACTGTATAAAGAAGAAACTTATTGGAATATCTGTTGCCCATGCCAATCTGACGGATATTGTTGTATCGGAGCAGATGTTTCTGTAAATACTAATGAATGGTCAAAAATCAAGAAATATGTTCAGCTGTTATCTTTTGAAGAAAAGCTAATTTTACAAAAAAACATAGTGAATGGCACGCAATGCATTTTCCATGCGGAGGATAAATGTTTAATACATGATGTTCGTCCAGAGAATTGTAGATATACACCTTATCAGTTAGTTGTAAATTCTAATAATATCTTAAAATATTCTATGGTAAGAATCAATCCTGAAACAAATCGATGCGAATTTGAGCCCGTTCGTAAAAGAATAAGCCCTCAAGAAAGAAAAATGATAGAACAAAATTCTTTCGTTCTGCTTCCAAATTTTGATTCTTATACTAAGTATATTTCTTTAAATTGGTTAGCAAAGCACTGTTCTGTGATTACAGAAAAAACATTATGTGTTTCTGAATGGTTGAAAGTACAACCTCTATTATAGACTATATTTATTCGCTTTTAGGTTAAAAATTACCCTGCCTTGACAATCAAGACAGGGTCGATTTTTTATTATCAGCTTTGTTCTATATCTAAAGCTGAAAAGATGTATTCATCATCAAACCATAAGAAATCGTTAAGTTCGGTTTCAGTACAGCCATTTGGGAAAATATCCTCAAGCATAGACATAAAATCATCTTGCTTGTGATTTTTGATAATTGCGTTACGAGTGTATACTGCACCGCTCCAAGCTTCAAACTCATCAATGTTGCTGATTTCTCTTGTAATTTTCATTGTGAAAACTCCTTTTTAATTAAAATTACTACTCTTACGAGTGCAACAAAGACAGACCGATAATTAAGGTTTGTCAAGCAAATAAAAAGTTTTTGCAAAAGGAGTTGAAAAGCTAAAAGTTTTTATGCAGTCGTAATTTTATTTATAAAATTTGATAGTTCTTAATTCTCGGTATAATAAGGGGTACTAAGTAAGGGGAAACAAACCTTATTATTTAACCCCAAATCCAAACTAACACTTTAACTTCTTCTCCTTCATACTTGCCATTTCTATTTGGCTCAGAAATATAAGGAGAAGCATAATTATATGCTGTGGAAGAATCCATACCGCCTGATACTCTATAATGAGATAAATACCACTCTCCATCTTCCCAAGTATAGTAAGCTGCAAAAGAATGAAATAGATATTCTTCATAATCATCGGGATTTGGTTGAGATGTAACTACTGTACCATAAGCTGGAGCTGATTTATATTTTTTCTTAGTTGTAGTTTCTTTTGTTGTAGACTGTTTTGTAGTTGTTTGTTTCGGTTTCTCTGAATTATTACTGTTATTTGGTTTAGATGAATTATTTTTAGTTGTTGTTTTATTAGAAGAAGTATTTTTAGTAGTTATTTCATTTTTTGTTAGTTCTTCAGTAGTAGTTTCCGTAGTTGTCAACGATTTGATTTTTTCATCATAATCTTTTATTGTATCATCTATATTTTTTATTAAAGATACTATTTCATTATTGTCTTTCATTTCATCATTTTTATTGATTTCATCTTTAAGTGAAATCAGCAAGTTTTTAGCAGAATTATACTCATCTTCAGTTTTATATTCTTTAGATGTTATATCAGTAAACTGTTTTGTATAAGATGTAATTAAGTCGGTTTTTGAAGCTTCAACACTTACACTTATAGATTCAGCTTCTTTCACAGTCTTCTGATGATTGTTAACTGTAATCCCTACAATAACAACAATTATAGCTATAACTATCACAGCTATTCCAATAATAATTTTGTTTTTCTTTTTCATATTCTCTCTCCTTAAAATTTTATTTGAAAAATAAAAAAAGCGTCAGCCGAAGCTAACGCATAAAAACGCACAACTCCAACTGTCGCCAAACAATTTGTAATATATCTTTGTCTAAAAATAGAAAATCAATAAAACAATAGAGTTCGCATTTTTTACAAAACACAAAATCTATCTTTAGACAAAATATTAAATTACAAATTATTTGGCAATACGATTATAGCATAATTGTATATTAAATGTAAATATTTATTTATGTATTATCATAAAGAAAACCACCATTATGCTTTAAAACAGCATAATGGTGGTTTTCTTTAATTATTCAGGTTGTACTTGGCTTCATATTGCTTTTTCTGTATTTTTTCAAGGGCAACAGCATAACTGCTTGAAGCGCCAATAAGTTCTTTTATATATTCTTTATCTTCAATTTCATCAAACAACAATTTTGGAACATTTTTTAAATCACTCTCGATTAGCTTTTTAATTCGTATGCCTAATGAATTATCATCGGGAATATATTTCTTTATCATTGAAATAAAGTGTTTTTCTATAAAACTTGTTTTGAAAACAGAATTTATCCTATGAAATGAGTCAGTTTTTTTACAAAATGCTATAAAATCTTTTTCGAATTCATTTTTGCATTTTTTGTATAAAATTTCCATTGCTTCATTTTTTATGGTATCAATATTGCTAATGTCATTCTCATATATTCCATAAAATAAAGCAGGTGCTGCGATTTTTCTAACTTTACCTGCATTATCTGTATATTCACCAATAATGCAATCATTATTTACAAAAAGAATATCCCAATAAGAATAGCATTTTGCATACGGAACATAATCACATAAAATATAATTTAAATCTATACCATATTCATTTCTGTTTTCTAATTCAGTTATAATTGCCACAAAAAGTGGGTGAGTATAAGTTAATATTTCTTCTTCTTTTCCCCACAATGCCTCTTGCTTATTATTGAAATTCAATTTAGGTATTAGTCCGATTTTTTCGTAGCCTCCGTTTTCTCCGTCTTCCGTACTTGATTCTAATACTCGATCACAAATCAAGAACCTATTATTCTTTGTTCTATTATTGTTTATTATCCAACTAATTTGCTTTGGATCAGGGGGATAAATTTTTGCTTGTGTTAGATTGCTTTTTTGTGGTTTCTTTTCTTGGTTCTTATTTTCCTGTACTTTCTTTTTTATTCTTTTAGAAGCTTGTGTATAAATTACCTCAAGTATGTTTTCCATATTCATATATTTTCCACTCCTTAGGGTAGGGACTAAATTGTATTGTATCATAGGATATTCGCCTTTGCAATACCTACCCCAAAAAACTATAATATAGTTAACGAAAGCGCTTTTGAATACAGCTTGAGAGGATATCATCAATGGCGGAAAGGAATATTAGACTATGCAAGCAAAATTACTTGGTGTTATGAAAGTCAATTTTACTAATAATCAGAATGAAGCAGTGCAGGGTCTGAACATTTTCGTGGCATTTCAAGATGAAAATGTTGAGGGATTGCGTGCTGAAAAGTTCTTTTTAAAGGATACTATTGCTTTACCTAAAGATACAAAAATCAATGATGTAATTGATATTGTTTTCAATTTCAAAGGAAAGATTGAAGCAATAAATAAAGTTTAAATTTTATGATTTTAAGAGTTAGCAAGAGAATATATCAATTCTCTGCTAACTCAGAACAGGAGTATTTATTATGAACAAAAGAAATAATAAGTTTTTAGAAGCAGTTATAGTTGTTGAAATCCATAAACTCCTCAAGGAATGTATTGATTTTGACAATATTGAAAATGCAGATTTTATTTGTAAAAATCTCAATTTGATTAACAGTTATAAAAGAGCATTATCAGATAAAATGTGCAAGCAATTAGATAAATTCATTGATGAAACTATTTGCCCTATTATAGATGATGAGGATTATTTTTTGTTCCTAAATAAAGAAGAATTCGGATCATATAATGATGAGGGAATTTTTGAACTCAATTCTGAACATTCAGCTAAAATGATGATTGCTTTGTTTTTCGAGCATATTATTGAACTTGATAAGAAATTAGATGAATTTGCTTCTAAGCATTTATATCATAATACTGTTAATTAAGTAATTATTATCTAATCGTCATCAGAGGTGTTTATCATCTCTGATGATTTATTAGAAAAAGGCGGTGTTTTTTATGGAAAATAATACATATAATATTAGGCGAAAAAATCAAATTAAACAGCTTATGAGATTAAAATTAGGATTTAATCAGTTTATACATAAACCTATTCTTAACTTGTTATGGCTGTTAGTATGTTTTGTTACTGCAATAATTATTGTGCTAAAAAATGAGCTGACAGAAATTATTAACATTCCTCCACTTATTGAGCCTGTATTCAATATTGCTTTAAATGTATTTGTGTTTTTAGCACCCATAATAATGACTTTTGCAATATTGGAATATATAGGAGAGCTTACAGCTCGTAGGGATGAAAATAAGTTAATGGTCGCATTCTCAGCTAAAGATTTGAGAAACGGCTGTCCTATTCTTATCAGCAAGAAAAAGGTTAAGGGTACAGATGTAACAGTTCGTGAGTTCTATTCTAATATTCCTTATGATATATGGATTGAGAAAAAAGGAGCAATAGCAGACGCTCTAAATGCTAATTTTGCAGAAGAAATACAATACGGCGGTAAAGGTAACAATAACGGAAAAATAATTGTTATTAAGACCGCTAAAGGTCGCAAACCGACAGATAGAGGAATTTTGTATGATGACGAGTTCTAATATATTGCTTGGCTATGATTATGACAAGTGGTACGGTTATGCAATGAAAGAACCTGTATTATCGGACATATCTGTTAATACTAACAGTCATCTTTTAATCTGCGGTATGAGCGGAAGTGGAAAGTCATATCTTACTAATCAGCTTTTAGCTCGCTTGTGTATTCAAGGCGGTGAAAATTCAAAGGTATATTTTGCAGATTTCAAGCAAGACGATACATTTTCATATTTGAGAACTTGCAAAAATTATTATCCTTACGACAAGACAATAGAAGCTCTTAACATCGTTTACGAAATATTACATAACAGACAATCAGGAAAGGACACCTCTCGTGCTCCTGTCACTCTGATATGGGATGAATATGTAGCAAATATATTATCTCTTAGCAGCGAGGATAAAAAGCAGGCACAAGAGGTTATGAGAAAAGTATCTGAAATACTTATGCTCGGTCGCTCTCTTGCTGTAAGGTTAGTGGTATCTTGCCAAAGACCTGACGCTGTTGTATTTCCAACAGGAAGCAGATTAAATTATGGCATTATTATAATTGTCGGTGCACCTATCAAAAGTATATATGAAATGCTTATACCCAAAGAATATATTGAGCGTATAGGTGACAGACAATTCAAAATTGGTGAAGGTGTTGTTCTGTTGCAAGGCTCAGAGTTGCATTTTATTAAAGTGCCTGTAATTCGTGATGAGGACAAATTACAGAAAATTTGTATTGAAGCACTTAATCGGTAATTTATATCAGTTGCAATGGCGGTGGCGAAGCCACAAGCCATTGCAACACTGTTGGATAGTATTACCCCAACAGTGCACAAACACATTTCTTTCTTGGAAATACGGCACTTTCAAGATGTTCACAACAAAAAAACAAAATGAACAAAAAGGAGGATAAGCAATATAGATACTCAATCATTTATGTATCAGTTGACGATAAACGCACCTATTGAAAAAGGGTATACACATCAACAGATACTTGATATTTTTCACAGCAAATTCAAAACTTTAACTTACTTATGTATGGCAGATGAGCAAGGAACACAATTCCATACACATATATTTGTTGTATTTGCTTCAAGAGTTCGTTTTAGTATGTTAAAACGATATTTCCCTGAAGCTCACATAGAAAAATGCAGAGGCTCTGTATCAGATAATGTGAATTACATAAAAAAGTCCGGTAAATGGGAATTAAATGAAACAAAGCAGGAAAAGAAAATCGAGGGTACATTTGAGGAATACGGAACACAACCGCCTGACAGCAGGGGCAAAAGATGTGATATGTCCGAACTATATCAAATGGTGCTTGATAATATGTCAAATGCTGAGATACTTGCACAAAATCAGGATTACATTCTGCAAATTGATAAGATAGACAAAGTGAGGACTATAATTCTAACAGAACGATTTAAAGAAACTGTCCGTCTTGATTTAGAGGTAATCTATATCAGCGGGGCAACAGGAACAGGCAAAACAAGAGGTGTTCTTGAAAAGAATGGTTATGCTAATGTTTATCGTGTTACAGATTATCAGCACCCATTTGATTCTTATAGTGCCCAGCCTGTAATTGCCTTTGATGAATTCAGGTCATCAATAAAAATTAAAGATATGCTGTTGTATTGCGATATTTACCCATTAGAGCTACCAAGCAGATATGCGAATAAATATGCTTGTTATAATCGTGTATATATAATATCAAATTGGTCTTTGGAAAAACAGTATTGGGAAGTTCAGAAAAACGATAACGAATCGTGGCAGGCTTTTTTAAGGCGAATACATAAAGTTATCGTTTATAATGCTTCAGGAGATGTTACAGAATATACCTCTGTCAAAGAATATTTAGAAAGGAAGCAAAAGGCTGAATAGATTTCAGCTATTCACCGTAAGGAGTTGTATTATGGTACAAATATTGGTACTATACTATAAATATTCAGCAAAGGCTATTTACTATTGCTTTTATAGGAGTTATAATAATTATGTTATTTGACAATATGAAAAATGATTTTACAATTTCATTACAGGATTTTGAAAAGATGAATGCAGAAATTGAGCGATACAAGACAAACATAAACAGTCTTGATAACGATAATGTGCTCTTCTTTTCGCAAGAGGATATACGGAATATAACAGGGTGGTCTAAACATACTGTTGAAACCTTGTTTAATAATCCGAGCTTCCCTTGTACTGATATTGGAAAATCAAAACTTGTTTTGAAAACTGCGTTTATTAAATTCTTTTCAGAACGCAGATGTAAAGACAATGAAACATATTGGAAATAATAAAATTGGACTTTTAAAAGTGAATAGTACATAGTCTTGGAAAGGCTGATATGAGTAAAAATAATACAAATGGCAACGGCTCATTATATTTTGATGAAAAGCGAAATAAATGGCGGTTACAGATTTCATATACAACTCCAAGCGGTGAATTAAAGCGAAAGAGCTTTAGCGGTAATTCCAAGACAGAGGTCAGAAACAAGAAAAAGCAGTTTGAAAGAGAATTAGCTCTCGGAAGAATAGCAGATACATCAAATTGTACTGCTGTTGATTTGTTAAAGGAAAGTGCGGACTACGATTATAAAATCGGTGAAATAAAAGAAGCAGCATATACAAGACGAATCTATACTATAAAAATCATAGAGCAATCCCCAATCGGAAGTATTCCGATTACAAATTTAAGTGAAGCAAGAATAAATGATTTTCTGTTGAGCTTAAAGAGTAAGTATTCAAATAGTGTTATCAGCAAGGTATACAGTGCCTTGACAAAAGCATATAGACTTGCTATTAACAAACGAATACTTACATACAGCCTTATGGATAGTCCGTTTATCAAAAAGCCAAAGGCAGATAGGCAGGACACAAAGGTACACGCTTTTACTTGTGATGAACAAAATATCTTCCTTGAAGCTCTGAAGAAAAAACGATACAGGGCAAAAAACATTGATTATAATTCAATGTTTTTGATTGAGCTTTTTTCAGGGCTGAGAATGGGAGAAATTTGTGCCTTAACTCCTGATGATATTGATTTGGATAATCAAGTAATCCATGTAAGAAATACAATTACAAGAGGACTTGATTACAAAGCAACAGTAGGAAGCAAAACAAAAACTCCAAGAGGGGTTAGAGATGTACCAATCAATAATTATCTTGTTGATGTTTTGAAAACGGTTTTAGATAACTATGTAGAGAATGACGATAACTTGCTTTTCTACAATGAGAATATGAAAAGACCTGTTTCAACACAGCAGACAAACGATTATTTCCACAGACTATGTAAAAGTGCAGGCTTGCAGACAACAGGCGGACAGCATACGCTCCGCCATACCTTTGCAACAAGATGTATTGAAGCTGATATACCGCCTGAGGTAATTATGACTTGGTTAGGTCATACAGATATATCCATTACAATCAATACCTACTGTGATGTGTTTGCAAAAAGGCAGAACAAGGCAATAGATATGTTTTCAGCATATTGCAATGAAAATCTGATTGCTTAGAGTAATCTGCACCAAAAATGCACCAAAGCTATTTTTAGTTTACCAGATAGAGCAGAAAAACCGCATAAAACAGCGGTTTTTGAGAACTTATATATAAGTTTGCGATGGGTCACTCCGACCAAACCCAATAGAAGGTTTTTAGCTTTCTATTGGGTTTATTTTTAGGGAGATTAAATTTGCAGTGAGCCTTCTGAAAGGCTGTTGACAAAGCTTTTCATTTCTTTTTTTGAATTTATTTTTTTGGTTTTGTTTATTACTGCTTCTTTTTGTTTGCCGGTTAATGCTTCAAATTGCTGCATTGCAGTTTCGTTTTGTGCAAGTGCCATACCGAAGCCGAGCGGCAAATCGTTTTTATTCATAGTATCACCTCAGTATTAGTATTGCCGAGAACACTGTTTTAATAAAAAATGTGATAGTATTTTAATTGGGACAATGTTATAATTTGGCGAAAATTACAATTTATAGATATTGATTTTTCGCAGTGCTTTTGATATACTAATCAGTAGGTTAGTGATTTTTTTATTAAACCATTTCCGTTTTGGCTGTATGTGATTCGGGATGGTTTTATTGTTTTTACGGAGTGAATGATGTCAATTAAGCAGGGTGAATATTTAAGAAAACTCAGAATAGAAAGAGAGCTTAGTCAGGAGCAGCTTGCGGAGGCTATGGGACTAAGCAGGCAGTCCATATCAAAATGGGAGCAGGGGGTATCCACTCCTGATATCGACAATTTTATGAAGCTTGCGGAATTTTATTCAGTGCCTATTGAAAGCCTGATTAAAGCAGAGGAGTTGTGCCGAAAGCCAGGGTTTGCTGAGGAGGATTCTGCAGAAGAAAAGCCTGAAAAGAAAAAGAGAGGCTGGCTCTTTGTGTCATATCCGATTATTATGGTTATTGCATATGCTTTAATCGGAGTTGTGCTTGGCGGCAAAGGCTGGGCGTTCGGCTGGATTGTGCTTTTAACGATTCCGTTATTTTACACAGGAATTATTGCTGCAGAAAAGAAAAAGCCGATTATTTTCTGCTATCCTGTGCTTGTTGTGATTATCTATCTGCTGTGCGGTATTCTGTTTAAGCTATGGCATCCGATGTGGATTGTTTTTTTAACTATACCGCTTTTTTACATAATAACTGCAAAGATGAAGAAGTAAATATACAATAGTCTAAAAACATCTGTTCCAGCGGAGCAGGTGTTAAATTTTTGTCTAAAAGTTACAATAGTTACAAAAAAGTTACAAAAACCTTGGTTATTATTGCTGTAGATTACAAACTGTGTAATATGTTACAATTTTATGCGATGTTACAAAGGAGTAAAGTTAATTATGATGAGAACAATCAAGGTAGGTATACTATCACTTATACTTACATTTGTAGTATTAACCGTTTTCCCGACAACAGTATTTGCTAAAGCGTATGAGCCAAGGCTGACAGCTCCCAGCGGTGAGCCGTATTATACAAGAGAGCTTAACGCTTATTCAAAAACAGGATATGGTATGCCGAACTGTGTGGCATATGCCTATGGCAGAGTTTATGAGTTAAATGGTGAGGCACCGAAAATCAGCCGCGGCAACGCAGGCGAGTGGTGGTTTATAAACAAGTATAATGATTACTATGATTACGGCAGTGAGCCAAAGCTCGGCGCAGTTGCCTGCTGGTCTAATCACGTTGCCGTAGTTGAGGAGATTTCCGATGATGGTGCAGTAACCGTTTCGGAATCACACTGGGGCGGAACTTATTTTGATGTTAAAACCTTCAGTGATATGACAAGTCATTACGGTCAGCGCTTTTATGGGTATATTTATACTTATGATCATATAGAGATAGAGCCTGAAATCCCTGAGCCTGCATATAAAATGGAGGACACTCATTTTGAACTGCAGGAAAAGAATTGCTTTACTGCAATGGAATTTGCAAGGAGCAATAACGAAATTATGAATCCGAACAATGCACTGTTTCAGATACAGTAATAAAAACAATCCCGAAAGCAATATTGCTTTCGGGATTGTTTTTTATCTGAAGAAGCCTCTTTTTTTAGGCTTTGGGGGAGTATAGGATTTGTCAAACTCATTTAAGAGCTTTTTCTGCTCGTCGCTTATATTTTTCGGAATATCAACAACGATTGTAACATATTCCTCGCCTTTGCCCATACCGTTCAGCCTTTGAATACCCTTATTACCCTTTAAGGTAAATACCTCATTCGGCTGTGTACCGGCAGGGATATTCAGCGTTACATTGCCGTCAAGTGTGGGGATTTCAACATCGGCACCAAGTGTTGCCTGAACAATGGAAATATGCTTGCTGTAATGAACGTCATATCCGTCACGTTTAAAATAAGCGTGTGGTTTAATGTTGACAACAACCTTTAAATCACCTGCAGGACCGCCGTTTGAGCCGTCATTTCCAAAGCCACGTACATTAACAACCTGATTGTTGTCAATACCTGCGGGGATGTTGATGTCGATTTTCTTCTTTGTTCTGACCTTACCCTTGCCGCTGCACTTTTTGCAGGGGGTGTTAATAACCTTGCCTGTACCGCCGCATCTGTTACAGGTGCGCTGTGTGCTCATAACACCGAGGGGAGTACGCTGCTGAATGTTGATGGTACCTCTGCCCTGACATTCGGGGCAGGTCTGTGGTGATGTGCCCGGTGCTGCACCGCTGCCGTGACAATCACTGCAATCCATAACACGCATAACCTCAATGGTCTTTTTGCAGCCCTTTGCCGCCTCCTCGAAGGTGAGGGTTACAGCTGATTGAATATCACGTCCTCTTTGGGGCGCGTTCGGATTTCTTCCTCCGAAGCCGCCGCCACCGCCGAAGAAGGAGGAGAAAATATCACCAAGGTCAATATCTCCGTCAAAACCGAAGCCACCGCCAAAACCGCCGCCATAGCCGCCCTGACCTGCACCGTAGTTGGGGTCAACGCCTGCAAAGCCGAATTGGTCATATCTTGCCTTTTTCTGTGGGTCACTGAGTACCTCGTATGCCTCGTTGCATTCCTTGAACTTAGCCTCAGCCTCTGCGTTATCGGGATTTAAGTCCGGATGATATTTTTTAGCGGTTTTTCTGTATGCTTTTTTTATTTCATCTTCGCTTGCACCCTTTGAAACACCGAGGACTTCATAATAATCTCTCTTATTTTCTGCCATAATAATTCTCTCTTAACTAATTATAAGGTGGGACAGTTTTGTGTCCCACCATTATATTATATTCGCTTTATTAGTTATCGTCAACCTCTGTGTAATCTGCATCGGTATAGCCTGCATCTGCACCGCCTGCAGCCTGGTTCGGATCAAAGCCTGCACCTGCATTCGGGTTAGCACCTGCAGCCTGAGCAGCCTCGTAAAGCTTCTGTGAAACCTCGTAGAACTTGTTCTGTAAATCCTCCTGAGCTGACTTGATTGCATCAACATTTTCACCCTTGAGTGATTCCTTAAGTGCTGCAACCTTTGTTTCAAGTGCGCTCTTGTCATCAGCAGAGAACTTGTCGCCCTCTTCGCTCAACATCTTTTCTGTCTGATAAACCATCTGGTCAGCGTTGTTTCTGAGGTCAACAGCCTCTCTCTTCTTCTTATCCTCTTCGGCAAACTGCTCAGCCTCTTTAACAGCCTTGTCAATATCATCCTTGCTCATATTTGATGATGCAGTGATAGAAATCTGCTGCTCCTTGCCTGTGCCGAGGTCCTTAGCTGATACGTGAACGATACCGTTAGCATCAATATCAAAGGTTACCTCAATCTGCGGAACACCGCGTCTTGCAGGAAGAATGCCGTCAAGGTGGAACATACCGAGTGTTTTGTTGTCCTTAGCAAATTCTCTTTCACCCTGAAGAACGTGAACCTCTACGGATGTCTGGTTGTCAGCAGCAGTTGAGAAAATCTGGCTCTTCTTTGTTGGGATAGTTGTATTTCTTTCAATGATAACAGTGTTTACACCGCCCATTGTTTCAATACCGAGTGAAAGGGGAGTAACGTCGAGAAGGAGAAGACCCTTAACGTCGCCGCCGAGTACACCACCCTGTAAAGCAGCACCCATGGATACACACTCGTCAGGGTTGATGCCCTTGAAGGGCTCTTTGCCGCTGAACTTCTGAATAGCCTCCTGAACAGCAGGGATTCTTGTTGAGCCGCCTACAAGGAGAACCTTGTCAATCTCGCTCATAGATAAGCCTGAATCACTGATTGCCTGACGAACAGGACCCATTGTAGCTTCAACAAGGTCAGCAGTCATTTCATTGAACTTAGCTCTTGTGAGGGTCAGCTCAAGGTGCTTAGGACCTGTTGCATCTGCTGTGATGAATGGGAGAGAAATCTGTGCGGTTGTCATACCTGAAAGGTCAATCTTTGCCTTTTCAGCAGCTTCCTTGACTCTCTGCATAGCCATTTTGTCTGCTGCAAGGTCAATGCCGTTTTCCTTCTTGAATTCAGCAACAATCCAGTCCATAACCTTCTTGTCGAAATCGTCACCGCCGAGACGGTTGTTACCTGCTGTTGCAAGTACCTCCTGTACACCGTCACCCATTTCAATAATAGAAACGTCGAAGGTACCGCCGCCGAGGTCATAAACCATAACCTTCTGGTCATCCTCTTTGTCAATGCCGAAAGCAAGTGCAGCCGCTGTCGGCTCGTTGATGATTCTCTTTACCTCAAGACCTGCAATTTTACCTGCGTCCTTAGTTGCCTGACGCTGTGCGTCGGTGAAGTATGCAGGAACAGTAATAACAGCCTCACTTACGGTTTCGCCGAGATAAGCCTCAGCATCAGCCTTAAGCTTCTGCAGAATGATGGCTGAAATCTCCTGCGGCGTGTAAGCCTTGCCGTCGATTGTTACCTTGTAATCCGAACCCATATGTCTTTTGATGGATGCGATTGTTTTGTCAGGGTTTGTGATAGCCTGACGCTTTGCAACGTTACCGACCATTCTTTCGCCGTCCTTTGAGAAAGCAACGACTGACGGAGTTGTTCTTGCGCCCTCTGCGTTGGTGATTACAACAGGCTCGCCGCCTTCAATAACGCTTACGCAGCTGTTTGTTGTACCTAAATCAATACCGATAATTTTTGACATAATATTTGTCCTCCTATAATAATGTAATTAAATTAGTTAGCGGTTTTAACCATTGCAGGTCTGATGACCTTGTCATTTATTCTGTAGCCTTTTTGGAAAACGTCTGTGATTACATTTTCACCCAGATTTTCATCCTCAATATGCATTACTGCGTTGTGGTAAGTGGGGTCAAAGGAATCTCCGCTTTCGCCGTAGACGGTTACGCCTAATTTTTCAAGGGATGCCATCAGACCGTCAAAGGTCATCTGAACGCCCTTTTTGAGCCCTTCATAATCCTCCTGCTCGTTTGATAAAGCTCTTTCAAGATTATCAACCACGCTGAGGATTTCGCCGACTGCTTTCGCTGTAGCAAAGGTGAAGCTTTCGCTCTTTTCCTTTTCGCTTCTTTTTCTGAAATTGGCATATTCCGCAGTCAGCCTTAATAGCTGCTCCTTGGTGTTCGCCAATTCCTTTTCAAGAGGATTTTCCTCTGCTTTTTCTTCTGCGGCTTCGTCAGTGGTGTTTACCTCTTCTTCTGCCTTTTTTTCTTCTGCTTTTTCAGCATTTTTATTTGTTTTTTTGCTCATATCGTACCTCCTTTTGAGAGTAATGTGTCAACTGTATTTAGTATATATCTGACAACGGGGATGATGTGCTTGTAATCAATTCTGGTTGAGCCAATCATACCCAGTGCAGCCTTTTGATTGTTGCCGTAGGTGAAATTTGAAAGAATCGTTGATGTATTCTTCATTTCATACAGCGGATTTTCGTCACCGATAAACAGTGCTGTTTTAACATTGCCCTTTGAGAATTGCTTAATCAGATTGAGCATCTGCGATTTATCTGTTAAGAATGACAGCAGCCTGTAAACATCACTGCCAAGCTCATCGTGTGACAGCAGATTGGTTTCGCCCTCAAGACTCAGCTTGCTTTGTGAAGCCTCGCTGCACAGCGAGCAAAGTGATGTCAGTGCAGGCAGTAAATCAAAAACTCTGCTTTTGGCAATCAGTATTGCGCTTTGGACAAGTGACAGATTAACCTCTGTCAGCGGTGTTCCGATAAACAGCCTGTTCATGACCTCATAGAACAGAAATCTTAAGTCATCATCAATAGCACAGGGCATATTGATAAGGGATGATTTGATTTTACTGCCGACTGTAAGCATAACAAGCATTGCCTTTGAATTACCTGCGGGGATGAGATCAACACCCTGTATGCAGTCCAGCTCATCCTTCAATGCACAGCTGAAGCCGACGCAGTTTGTGTAGGATGAAATCAGCCTTGCGGCATCACTTAAAAGTCGTTCGGGGTCGCCGGCATTAACGGATAATTCCTCTTTGATTTTTTGGGCATCATAATCGCTGATGTCTTTTTTCTCCATCATACTTTCTATATAATATCTGTATGATGCCTTGCTGGGGACTCTACCACCGCTGGTGTGCCTTTGTTCAAGCAATCCCAGCTCAGACAGATACGCCATTTCATTTCTTACCGTAGCACTTGACACGGAGTAGGGGAGAAGCTGACATAGTGTTTTGGAACCCATAGGCTCGCCCGTGCTGAGATAATGCTCAATGATCAGATTGAGTATTGCCAGACGTCTTTCGCTTATCAAACCCTCCACCTCTTTTGAAATTTATCCGTTAGCACTCTTAACACCTGAGTGCTAACTCTGTACTTATAGTATATCCATTTTTCGGTTTTGTCAATAGTTTTTTCTAAATATTACTAAAAATTCATAATTCGTTAAAGGTTTGAAAGCCTGCAATTAATTTAAGTTGCATTAAATAGCGAAATATCTTATAATATTTAAAACAGATATAAAGCAGAGGAATATTCTATGAATGATTATGTTAAGAGCGATTTGTTCCGATATTACGGAAAATGCGATTTTAAAACTTTTGTTAAGGGCTGGCTGAGAAACAGAAATTTCAGATTTCAGTATGCTTTGCGTATGTGTCAGACAACAGGGGTGTCCAGGTTGTGGGGCGAATTTCTCTATAAGCTTAATCGTGATAAGAAATTTCTTCAGATACCAAAAGCTGCAAAAATCGGATATGGCTTGTATATCGGTCATTTTTCCACAATTATAGTTAACCCGACAGCCGTTATAGGAAATAATGTGAATCTTTCACAGGGCTTGACCATCGGCTCAACAAATGGTAAAGCTGCGGTAATCGGCGATAATGTCTATATCGGACCGAATGTATGCATTGTCGGTGATGTAACGATAGGCAGCAATGTGACAATCGGAGCAGGCAGTATAGTTACCAAATCAATTCCCGATAATGCAACAGCAGTCGGTAATTATGCAAAGGTGATTCATTATGATAATGCAGGACGCTTTGTCGGCAGAAGATGGAAGATTGACTGAGTATAGTTGTTATGCTTCAAAATGAATAGCAAAATAAAATGGTATGGTTAAAGCCATACCGTTTTGTTTTTTAGGCAAAACAAAAGGTACGGTTTTACAACCGTACCCGTACCCATTGCTGTTACTGAATTAGTCAGCAAAATATCTCTTGAGAAGACCCTCGAATGCTTTACCGTGTCTTGCCTCATCTCTTGCCATCTCATGCACTGAATCGTGGATAGCATCAAGACCTGCAGCCTTAGCAAGCTTAGCGAGCTCTGTCTTGCCGAGTGTTGCACCGTTCTCAGCAGCAGCACGCATTTCAAGATTTTTCTTTGTTGAGTCTGTTACAACCTCACCAAGCATTTCAGCAAATCTTGCTGCGTGATCAGCCTCTTCATAAGCAGCCTTTTCCCAGTAAAGACCAATTTCAGGATAGCCCTCTCTGAAAGCTACTCTTGCCATTGCAAGGTACATACCAACCTCGCTGCACTCGCCGTTGAAGTTGTCACGAAGACCCTGAACGATTTCCTCGCTTACACCGTCGATGATACCTACCTGATGCTCAGCAGCCCAAGTTGTAGCATCGTCTTTTCTCTCCTGCATTTTTACGCCGCAAACAGGGCAGATTTCAATTGGCTCATCACTTTCATAGCCGCAAACGGGACAAAAATACTTCTTTGCCATTTTTTCATTACTCCTTTAGTAAAATTATTTATTTTTACAGTGATTGCATAGACCGCTGTAATATACATCTTTCTGCTTTATTTCAAAGCCTTCAATACCGACAGCTTTGCTGTCGACGCATTTAAAATCAAATATGCTGCCGCATTTTTCACACTTAAAATGACCGTGAAAAGAGGTGTCGGCGTCATATCGTATTTTTTCATTGTCAATCATAACAGGGATTAACAAGCCACAACCGGACAAATCCTTTAAGCAGTTATAAACTGTTGTTTTTGAAAATGAGGGATTGCTTTTTATAACCTGGCTGTAAACAGTTTCAACATCAGGGTGAACTCTGTTTTCGACAAGAAATTTATATACTGCTGTTCGCTGTGGTGTTGCTTTCAGACCTTTTTGTCTGAACAGCTCTTTGATTTCTGCTGTATTCAATTTATCACCACTCACATAATCTAATTTGTAATGATTACAATTTAGATTATACACAAATGGTGAAAAAAGTCAATACCTTTCAGCAAAATTTATTTAATTTTTCGTCATATTCAAAGCCTGCCGCCTTCAGCTTTTCGCATAGCTCCTCTTTGTTAATATTTGTATCCTCGCAAAGATTATCAAGATTTTTGTAAAAATCTCTCAGCTTTGTATTGATCAAACTTAAAAGCATAAAAGGGTCCTTTGGCAATTCCATATCTGTTAAATCCTTTCCTTAAATATTCATTTTTTACATTTTCTACAAAATAATTTATCATATTGATTTTATATTTTCAAGAAATAAATATTGATTAATTACATATTATGTGAGATAATAAACTAAATTTTACAGATATGGGTGAAAATATGACAGATTATAACAGACTTGCACAATTATTATTTCCGAATATAGATAAGACCCCTGAGGATTATGAGGCTTTGTACCCTGCAAGAAATTTAAAGGAGGGGGCAAGGGTAACACGTTTTGCACCTAGTCCCACAGGCTTTTTGCATTTCGGCAATTTGTTTACCTGCATTGTTGCCTACACAACTGCCAAAAATACAGACGGTGTATTTTATGTTCGTGTTGAGGATACCGACCAGAAGCGTAAGGTGGAGGGTGCTATCGGCTCCATGCTGAAAAGTCTTTCCGTTTACGGTGTCAATGCCGACGAGGGCGTAGTAGGTGATGATGAGGAAATCGGTGCTTACGGACCTTATTATCAGAGTCACCGAAAGGATATATACCAGTGCTATGCAAAAGCACTTGTTCAGCAGGGACTGGCTTACCCCTGCTTCTGTTCTGCTGAGGAGATTGATGAAATCAGACAGCAGCAGGAAAAGGAGGACATTAAGGGCTACTATGGCAAGTATGCAAAGTGCCGTGACCTGTCCTTTGAAGAGATAGAGGAAAATATTAACGCAGGCAAGCCCTGGACGCTTCGTTTAAAATCACCCGGTGATATTACCAAAAAATGCTGTTTTGATGATATGATTAAGGGCAAAATTGAAATGCCTGAAAATGTGATTGACGTTGTTCTTCTTAAAACCGACGGTATTCCTACATACCACTTTGCACACGCTGTTGATGACCATTTGATGCGGACAACCCACGTTTTCCGCGGTGATGAGTGGATTGCATCTGTTCCGCTGCATTTACAGCTTTTTAAGCTGCTGGGCTTCAAGCCTGTTAAATATGCACACGTTGCTCCGATTATGAAGGAGGAAAACGGCGGCAAAAGAAAGCTGTCAAAGCGTAAGGACCCCGAGGCGGCAGTTACCTTTTATGCAGAGCAGGGCTATCCTAAGGACAGTGTTAATGAATATGTAATGACTATTGCCAACTCTAATTTTGAAGATTGGCGCAGAGCCAACAAGGACGCAAGCCTTGACAAATTCCCGTTCAATCCTAAAAAAATGTCTGTATCGGGTGCATTGTTTGATATTGCAAAGCTGACAGACGTTTCAAAAAATGTTATCAGTATGATGACTGCCGAGGATGTTTTCAGTCAATCCTATGAGTGGGCAAAGGAATACAATCAGCAGCTTGCCGCACTTTATGAGCAGGACAAGGCTTACGCCACAGCAGTGCTTAACATTGACCGCGGCAACAAAAAGCCGAGAAAGGATATTGCCAAGTGGAGCGATATTCCCGACTATATCAGCTATATGTATGATGAAACCTTTGCTGAAAATTATGAGCTTGCAGGCAACGCCACACCTGCATTGGCTGTTGCGGTTTTAGAGCGTTATAAAGACCTTGTTGATGTCAATGATGACAAGGACACCTGGTTTGAAAAAATCAAATCCGTATGCGAGCCTGTTGGCTGTACACCGAATGTTAAGGAGTTTAAGCAGAATCCCGATGCCTTTAAGGGTCATGTCGGTGATGTTTCAACCATCATCCGTGTTGCATTGACAGGCAGAACAAATACACCCGACCTTTGCTCAATCACAGCACTGCTGGGCAGTGACAGAGTAGCAAAAAGAATTGAAAACGCAATCAACTATTATAAGGAGGAGAAATAATGGCTGAAGAAAGAATCAAGGAAGAGGAAAAGGAAATTACCTCAAACTTTATACACGATTTTATTGACGAGGATCTTGCAGAGGGCAAGTATCAGGGTATTCAGACACGTTTCCCCCCCGAGCCCAACGGCTATCTCCATATCGGTCATGCCAAAGCAATCTGCATTAACTTTGGTGTAAAGGATAAGTATAAGGGTGTGTGCAACCTTCGTCTTGACGATACAAATCCTACCAAAGAGGATACAGAGTATGTTGAGGCAATTGAAGAGGACATCAAGTGGCTGGGCTTTGATTATGACAATGTTTACTATGCCAGTGATTATTTTGATTTCCTTTATGAATGTGCAATCAAGCTCATTAAAAAAGGCAAGGCATTTGTTTGTGAATTAAGTCCTGAGGAAATGAGGGCATACAGAGGCACCCTCACCGAGGCAGGAAAAAATTCACCTTACAGGGACAGACCGATTGAGGAAAACCTTGATTTGTTTGAGCGTATGACAAAGGGTGAATTCCCCGAGGGCAAAATGGTGCTCAGGGCAAAGATTGATATGGCATCACCAAACCTCAATATGCGTGACCCGATTATTTATCGTATTATGTATGCGCATCACCACAGAACAGGCGACAAGTGGTGTGTTTATCCGATGTATGATTTTGCGCATCCCCTCAGTGATGCCTATGAAAGAGTAACACATTCACTTTGCTCACTTGAATTTGAAAATCACAGACCGCTGTATGATTGGTTTGTAAATGAGCTTATCGAATGGGAAAAGCCAAGACAGATTGAGTTTGCAAGAATGAATCTGAACTACACGCTCACCTCAAAAAGAAAGTGCTTAAAGCTCGTTCAGGACGGTATTGTTGACGGCTGGGATGACCCGCGTATGGCAACCATCAGCGGTATGAGAAGACGCGGCTATCCTGCTGAGGCTATTCGTGATTTCTGTGAGAGAATCGGTGTTTCAAAGGCTTACAGCGTGATTGACTTTGCTCTGCTTGAGGCTTGTGTTCGTGACAATCTGGGTGCAAATTCACCGAGAGCAATGGCTGTTATTGATCCGCTGAAGCTTGTTATTGACAATTATCCTGAGGAAAAAACAGAGGATATTGCGTGTGAATATCATCCTGATCATCCTGAATACGGCTCAAGGGTAATGCCTTTCTCAAAAGAGCTCTGGATTGAGAAGAATGATTTTATGATAGAGCCTATTAAAAAGTACAGACGTCTTTTTGTGGGCAATGAAGTAAGACTGTATAAGGCTTATTTTGTAACCTGCACAGGCTATGACCTTGATGAAAACGGCGAGGTTTGCTGTGTACACTGTACCTACGACCCTGAAACACTCGGCGGTGACGCTCCTGACGGCAGAAAGGTTAAGGGCACAATTCACTGGGTATCTGCAAAGGACAATGTGCCTGTTAAAATCAATCTTTATGAAAGATTATTTGATGTTCCCAACCCAAGTGATGAGGAGGGCGTAAGCTCCTTTGAGGATAACCTCAATCCCGATTCACTTGTTGTTAAAGAGGGATATGCGGAAAAAGCGCTCGGTGACAGCGAGGTTGGTGCAAAGTACCAGTTTATGAGAAACGGCTATTTCTGCAAGGACAGAACCTCAACCGATGAGCACCCTGTATTCAACAGAACAGTTGCCCTTCGTGACAGCTTTAATAAAAAGAATAATTAATGTTAAAAGGCACTGATGCAATCAAGCATCAGTGCCTTTTATGTTTATGGCTGTTTTTTTATTGTTACATATTTTCTGCAATGGCAGTGTTAACCTGCTCGCGAACGCTTTCGAGCCAGCGTGCATCGTGCGGATATTCAGTAAAGGTAAGCGGCTTATCAATACCTTTTTCAATGATTTCAAGCGTTTTGTCATAGCCTATTTTGCTTTCAAGCAATTTCAGTGCCAGCATATCCTGAATTCCGTCATAAAAAACGTGAAGTCTGAGTGAGTCAAGGGGCTCGCCGTTCTTGCCGGGATATACCACATAGCTGTCACCTGACGGGAACTTTCCGCCTGCGTCTGCTGTTTCAAAGGGGTCAATCACAGATTTTGAATACTGGCTGTAATAAAAGTTATAGCCCCAGTGCAAAAAGCCCTGAACATTATATTTATATAACTGCAAGCCCAGAATTCTGTTTCTTTCAGACGGCATTGCAAAAAAACGGTTTGATACATATTGGCTTCCCTGTGCACCGCAGTAATAGGTCCACAGCTCGGGTACATTGCCGATAAACGGTTCAATGTGATCATTTGCAGGGATAGGCATTTTAATCAGCCCGCTTTTGTAAAGGTCATAGGATGAAAGTGCATCAATGATTTTGAAATTTTTAAAATTCCGATTCACAATTTTGGATGCCTTGCCATAGGTGAATTTCATTGACCCTGCAGGCTCGTCGGATATATGCAGCAAGCATTTGCTGCGTATGCCCTTTTTGTCAATATATTCTGTTAATGCGGCGGCAAACTGTTTGATAAACGATTTATACCTGGGACCGCTTGCGGGTGTCCGCCAGCCGAAAATCTGCTTTTGCTTACCATTTTTTTCAGCAATGATTTTAGGTGCGTGGCGTGCGCCCCACTGGGTGAACAGGTGGCTCATTTCATAGTATTCAATATTGCAGCGCTCGCACATTTCAATCCATTTGTCAAGCTTTTTGAAGGAGAATGAATATGTATTCAAGCCCTCAGCCTTAACATCAACAAGCTGAACTGTAGGTCTTTCACCGCCGACCTTGGTGTCAAGGGGTGGTGTAAAAAGGGGAGTGAGCACACAGTTCATACCGTATTCCACAGCACGGCGAAGATAGTTTTCTGTCACCTTCCAGTATTCATCGCTGAAAGCTTTAAAGCCGTATATGCTCATCAGACAATCGGTGTGAAACCAGTTTGTATAAATCAGCTCCTGCTTTGGCAGAAGCGCATCAATAATGCTAATGCTGATACTGCACTTTTCCTCACCAAGCTGCACGCATATCTCGTGATTGCCTGCAGGCAGACTGTCGCCTGAAATCTGTACCCATACAGCGTTTAAACCGTCATAATCAGCCGTAAAGTCTGTAATGTCAGTGGGCTCAAGCAAATCGGGGTAATACTCTCTTTTTTCAAGATAGTAGTCATCTGCATTCTTTGCTCTGTCAAATCCGCCCTTTATCATTTTGATTTTTGAAAAGTGCAGATACTCTGAAAGGGCTGAATGAAGGCTCAGAGAAATGCGCTCGCCCTTTTCAGCACGGAAAGCAATCTGAAATGCTTTCTTTTCATTTTTCAGCATGGACAGGCTTTCAAGCTTATAAATCTCTTTGCTGTCGGGGAATATTTTGTCAAGTGATGAGGCAATAGTCAGCTTTTTCATTTGAATGTGTTCTCCTTAGATTTTAGTTTAATTATATTAATTTTACCAAAATAACAGTGTTTTGTAAAGATAATCACTTCCTTATAATTAAAATAAGTGATTAATGCTTGCCAAGTGTGCCGCTAAGTGGTAAAATACAAGCAACTGTTTAAATTAATTGAAGGTGATGAAATTGAGTAAGAGAAATGATATAAAAAACATAGCGATTATTGCCCACGTTGACCACGGCAAAACAACACTTGTTGATGAAATGCTGCACCAGAGCGGTATTTTCCGTGATAACGAAGAGGTTGCCGAAAGGGTAATGGACAGTAATGACCTGGAAAAGGAAAGAGGAATTACGATCCTTTCCAAGAATACATCCGTGCATTATAAGGATACTAAGATTAATATCGTTGATACGCCCGGTCACGCTGATTTCGGCGGTGAGGTTGAGCGTATTTTAACGATGGTTGACGGTGTTTTGCTGCTTGTTGATGCATTTGAGGGCTGTATGCCGCAGACAAGGTTTGTGCTCAAAAAGGCTTTAGGACTTCACAAAAAGCCCCTTGTTGTAGTCAACAAAATCGACCGTGAGGGGGCAAGACCAAGCGAGGTTATTGACGAGGTGCTTGATTTGTTCATTGAGCTTGGTGCTGACGATGAGCAGATTGAATTCCCAGTGGTTTATGCTTCTGCAAGAGAGGGCTATTCCAGCCTTGATCCTGATGTTCGTGAGGGTGATATGCGCCCTCTGCTTGATGCCATTTTAGAGCATATTCCGTCACCTGAGGGTGATGCCGAGGGTCCTGCACAGATTTTGTTCAGCTCCCTTGAATATGATGACTATGTGGGCAGAATCGGTGTCGGCAGGGTTGAGCGCGGCGAAATCAAGGTGAATACACCCTATGTTCTCTGCAAGCAGGACGGCACTCAGGAAAATGTGAAATTCACAAAAATCTATCAGTTTGAGGGCTTAAAGCGTGTTGATTGCCAGACTGCAAGGTTTGGTGATCTTGTATCAGTTGCAGGTATTGCCGACCTGAATATCGGTGAAACTGCCTGTGACCCTGATTGCATTGAGCCGCTTCCTTTTGTAAAAATAGACGAGCCTACAATCTCAATGAACTTTATTGTTAATGATTCTCCCTTTGCAGGCAGAGAGGGTAAGTATGTTACCTCACGTAACCTGCGTGACCGCCTGTTCAAAGAGGTTGAAACCAATGTTTCCATGCGTGTTGAGGAAACCGATTCAATGGATACCTTCAAGGTATCAGGCAGGGGAGAGCTTCATCTTTCCATCCTGATTGAAACCATGCGCCGTGAAAATTATGAGTTTCAGGTGTCACGTCCTCAGGTTATTATGAAAAAGGACGAAAACGGCAGAACACTCGAGCCTGTGGAGCTTGCTATTATTGAAGTGCCTGAGGATTACGTGGGCGCTGTTATGGAAAAGCTCTGCTCACGCAAGGGTGAAATTGAAAATATGGATACCCGTTCAACAGGTATGACACACCTTGAAATCAAAATTCCTTCCCGTGGTCTTATCGGCTACCGCAGTGAATTTTTAACCGATACGAATGGTAACGGTATTATGAATCAGCTTTTTGTGGGCTATGAGGAATATAAGGGTGAAATTGCTACAAGAAACCGTGGTTCAATCATCGTTCACGAAACAGGCACAACAACGGGCTATGGCTTGTGGAATACGCAGGACAGAGGCAAGCTGTTCCTTGGACCGGGTGTAGAGGTTTATGAGGGTATGATTTGCGGTGAATGTGCTAAGGATGAGGATATTGTATGCAATGTCTGCAAAAAGAAGCACGTTACAAATACCCGTGCCAGCGGCAGTGACGAGGCATTAAAGCTTGTTCCGCCGACTACACTTTCACTGGAGCAGAGTATGGAATTTTTAGCGGATGATGAGCTTTTGGAGGTAACTCCAAAATCAATCCGTCTCAGAAAAACAATCCTTGATAAGGGCTTAAGATTAAAGGCAGAAAGCAGGAAAAAATAATGAGCAAAATCGGTGTACTCGGTGCAGGCACATGGGGAACAGCTTTGGCAATTATGCTTGCACAAAATGCACACAGTGTCACACTCTGGTCGGCACTTGATGATGAGCTGAATACACTCAAAGCAACACATACGCACCCTAACCTTAAAGGTTCGGTTATCCCCGAAAGCATGGTTTTTACAAATGATATTTCAGAGGTGTGCTCTGATAAGGATGTTCTGCTGTTTGCTGTTGCATCACCATATGTCAGAGCGACTGCAGAAAAAGCCGCACCTTTCATTAAAGAGGGGCAGATTATTGTTGATGCGGCAAAGGGCTTGGAGGAGGATACCCTCTTCACAATGTCACAGGTCATAAAAGACGGCATTGGAAAAGAGGTTACGGTTGTTGCCTTGTCAGGTCCTACCCACGCTGAGGAGGTTGCACTTGGCTTGCCCACAACGGTTGTGGCTGCCTGCCGTAATCTGAAAGCGGCTGAACAGGTGCAGAATGTTTTTATGAACACCTGTATGCGTGTGTATACCAATGAAGATATTTTGGGTGTGGAGCTTTGCGGTGCACTGAAAAATATAATTGCCCTTGCCTGCGGAATTTCAACAGGTCTTGGCTTTGGTGACAATGCAAAGGCAGCTATTATTACAAGAGGTATTGCTGAGATGTCACGTCTTGGAATGGCTATGAAATGTGATAAAATGACCTTTGCAGGTCTTGCAGGTCTGGGTGATTTAATTGTTACTGCTACCAGCCGCCACAGCAGAAACAACAGGGCAGGCTTTCTTATCGGCAGCGGCAACTCTGCCGATGACGCAATCAAAAAAGTGGGAATGGTTGTTGAGGGAATACACGCTATTCCTCCGGCACTCAAGCTTGCTGAAAAATACAAGGTTGATATGCCGATTATCACCGCAGTGCATAAGACCATAAGCGGTGAGCTTACGCCTGACGAAGCAGTAAGCCTTCTTATGAACAGAGAAAAGAAAAGTGAAAAATAAAAATTCTTTATTTTTATGACGCATTTTTTGAGATTAAAAAAGTATTCTTGATAAGTCATTGAGACTTAAAGCAGAGAGCAGGAAAAATAATATAGATAACCATATTCATAAATATAAAAGACCTTGCAGAAAACTGCAAGGTCTTTTATATTTACACATTATTTATGTATACCTTTTATAGATATCGCATTTATCATAATTTGTGCCATTGTAATCAGTACAATAATTATCGTGTTTTGCTTCGCTTATGCAATTTTGACACAAATCACAATAATAATCACCACTTTTGTAACGATAGTGTGGACAATCCATATGAATTCCCTCCTTTCATAAATTTATAAGCTTAACTATTAAATAAAATATAAAGATTGGCAATTCCCAATGCGATAACGATAAGTGGTGCAAATCCAGAATCAACTGTTGTACTTATTATAAAAGCTATAAGATAAACTGCTATCATTACTATTAAAAATATTTGGAACCCATTTAAATCAATATCCTTCTTAGGAATATAATCCACAGCATCTGAAACAATATCTGTTTCTGTTAGCACATCTTTATTTGAACGTATTATTTTTGCACCGCTTGAAAAATATTCGCCACTACCAAAAACAAGATCATTCACTTTACAGTCCATGCCAACATGGACTTCGATTTTTCCGCAATCCGAAAATGCATACGAATCAATATACTTTACCGAATCTGGCAATACAATGCTTTTTAAAGACTTACACCCTGTAAATGCAAGACCTGGAATCTCCTTTAATTGCGAACCGCTTTGAAACGTTACTTTTTCTAAATTAACTAAATCGCTGAATGTAGATTCTTCAAGTTCTTTTACACTGTTAGGAATAAATATGCTTTTAATTTTCTTTTTTGTATCAAAATTCACGGCAATATATTCTTTGAGAGTTCCGTTTTCATATTCCTTTTTAGGTACAGATTTAGTAAAACAATATTCATCTAATTCTGTAACCCCATTAGGAATAACAACATCTCCACCATCACCTATATAATTAACAATCTTGTTCCCATCAATAATATAATCACGCGACATTATTTTTCTCCATTTTATAATTACGTTAATGTAACGTAATTATAACGCAATTATATGATATTGTCAATACGTTAATATAACGTATAGGTGATATGATGAAGCAGATAACATTTAGTGGAAATAAAAATATTGTAGGCAAAATGATTGCAGAATACAGAAAAAAGAGAAATCTTTCTCAAGGTGAATTGGCTGCAAAAATGCAGCTTATGAATGTTAACATTGACCAGCAAATGATTAGTAAAATTGAAAAAAATCAGCGTCAGGTTACTGATTACGAGTTTGCTTGTTTTTGCAAATGTTTGAATGCTTCGCCGAATGAATTGCTCAAGTATTTTGATAATTGCTTATATTGACATTGCTGTAAATCATGATAATATAATAGTATATTTTAATTTATAGGGGATGATAATATGAATAGTGCAGGCTTATATATCCACATCCCTTTTTGCAAATCCAAATGCCCTTACTGTGATTTTTTCAGTGTTAAGTATGATGCGGTATTGGCTGAAAGGTACACCGACAGGCTTATTGCTGAAATGAAAAAATACAGCGGCAGCTTTGATACCGTTTATTTCGGCGGCGGAACGCCGTCAATCATAAATGCGGATTTAATAGGCAGAATCATAAATGCCGCCAAAGAACAGTTTGACATTTCTGCTGACTGTGAAATAACAGTTGAATGCAATCCGTCAAAAAATCTTGAACGTGATTTTGAAAAATATGTGTCCGTCGGTGTTAACCGAATAAGTCTTGGTATGCAGAGTGCAAGAAATGAGGAACGCTTTGCTCTCGGCAGGTCGGCAGGGCAGGCAGAGGTTGCAAAGGCTGTAAAGGATTCCAAAAAAGCAGGTATTACCAACATCAGCCTTGATGTTATGCTCGGCACACCTAAACAGACGCTTGATACCCTTGACGAAACCTTTGCATTTATTGATAAAATGAATGTTACCCATATCAGTGCCTATATGCTGAAAATTGAGGAGGGTACAAGGTTTTATGAAATGCGTGACCGTCTTGCTTTGCCTGATGAGGACATGGTTGCCGATATGTATTTAAAAACAATCAGCTCATTAAAGGCTCTTGGCTTTCATCAATATGAAATCAGCAATTTCTCAAAGCCAGGCTTTGAGAGCAGGCATAATTTAAAATACTGGGAGCTTGTGCCGTATCTCGGCTTGGGTGCTTCGGCGCATTCCTGTCTCGGCGGAAAAAGATTTTTTTATGATGAAAATTTTAACCGTATTGATGACGGCACAGGCGGAAGCACTGAAGAAAAAATAATGCTTGGCTTAAGACTCAATAAGGGGATTGAAAAAAGTATAGTAAAAAAAGATTACTCGCATTTTATAAAAACAGGGCTGATGCGTGAAACGGAAAACAGGCTCGCTTTAACGCCAAAGGGAATGTTGGTGAGCAATTTCATAATCAGTGAATTAATCTGACTCCTTTCGGTTAAACTAAGGCTGAAAGGAGTTTTTATTATGCCCGATATGTTTAACTTAACACCGCAGATGCAGGAATATTTCAATTCGCTCCCTGAGATGATTCAGGAAGCTATTATTCAGAGCGGTGCAAAAATCAATTCACTTGAAGATTTAAAGGCAATTGCCGAAGGAGCAGGCAATGTGCAGGGATAACGAGAAGGACTCAAAGCAGACGATTAACAGTCTGAATAACTATAATGTGCCTGCCGAAACGCACAGGCATAAAAAAAGCTTTGAGGAAAAGTATCAGCTTGACCCTGAACTTACGAATAAATATGCAAGCTGGGTGAGCAATCCGACTGTACAGCCTGATAATGTAACGGAAATGGGTGTGCCTATTCCCGACGAGCTGAACACAGAATTTTCAAAGGAATATCAGGAAGAGAATAAATTGTAAAAACGTCAGGGATCATTTGGTCCCTGACGTCAGCGTGTAGAAAAAGTCAAATTATAAATTCTACACGCTGGCAGACGTTGAGAAATGGAGCTGAATTTCGTTTTTTGCGAGTGGGTGCTGTACGAATTATCACTTGCTACGAAACAGTTCACTGAACTGTTTCTCCCAAATCAAAGATTTGGAGCTACGTGTCTCTTGCACTATGTGCAATTCACTCCCCCGAGCAAAAGGCGAAAAACGCACAAAAGCCTTGCAATTCAAACGAATTGCAAGGCTTTTAAATTGTTTTGGCGGCAGAAGCAAGCCTCTGCCCCACAATCATATAAATCGGTAAATTTTCTGTTGATTCATTTTCGTGCGTGGTTCAGCCCACTTTATCGACAGTCTAACGTCAGGAACAAATGGTTCCTGACGTTTTTAATACTATCTGAACATTACATAGCAATATGCCACACCTGCTTCATTTAGATTGACATATTCGTTATGCAGCACCGCAGATGCACTCTGGCTGACAGTCAGCTGCTGACCGTTATTTTTCAGCTTAATGCCTGTGCTGTTTGCGAGCTTGCCTGCAAATGCCATATAGTTATAATTTTTTGAGTCTGAAAATCTTGTTACAGCCAGCGGTCTGTTATTTGCAAACACCACTGCAAAGGATACCTCAAAGGGGCAGCCTGTATCAACGGTTCTTTCAATATTACCGTTGCCGTAATACATCCCGCTGTATGAAAATAAATTCCAGTTTTCTCTTTCACCCTGTGTAATATGGATGAACTTGTTGCCTGTGTGGTCATTGAAATTATTTTCAATGACCTGATTGTCATAGTTAAAATCCTCTCGCTTCGGTTTGTCGGAGCTTATCCACTGATTTAACCTTAAATTCGCTGTTTTGTTTGTACTGCTCATATTTCCTCCGTTTTAATTGTATCAAGCATGGAAAAGGGGAATTTCAGCCTGTCATATTCGTCAAACATAAAATCAAGCATTCCCCATTTTTCAAAGGTCATTCCGTCACCGTCAAAGGTAATAAAAAGGTTTGGTGCGGCATAATTTTCAATAATTTCTGCAAGCTTTTCATAATCCTTTGCATTCTGCCCCTCTTCGGCAGATATGGTGAGCGTTCCTGCAGACTGCCTGGCAGAAAAGTGTTCGGCAGTCAATTTGTCTTCAAATTCACCGCTTGTATAATCAACGCCCTCCATTAAAAAGCCTTTTTTTATAAGCTCTCTTTTTTCCTGATCGGTAAGTGAAAAGTCAATACCCATCATATCGCAGAAAAGAGCGAGAGCGGTACCATCGGCTGTTTCTGGCGATAGCTGTAAAGCTGTTTTTTCAAAATCATCGAAAATCAGTTTAAAGCCTTCTGCGTATCCTTTCAGCTCAGCAAGCTCCCTGCTGCTGTTTTCCGTGCTGATTCCGATTAGCTCGGCAAGCTTTACAATTCTTGTTTCAATTTCATTCATCAAAGCAGTTCACCGCCAGACTTCTTAAGTGAAGAATTTTATCACTTTTGCAATATATGTAATTCCCCTCTGCCTTGTCGGAATATATGTTATGGTTCGTAATTCCCTCAATATCCGACAGGGCTTTGGAAATATCACTGAGCGAAAGGGATTGCCCGATTCTTAAGGCTGATATCATATCGTTGATACGGCTTTCAGCAAGCGCCTTAATTTTGTTTTTGTCAAAGCCTTTCATACAGAATAGTTCAACGGTTAAGGTGTACTTTTTCTTATCCGCAAGCTCTATTATGCGGGTGATTGCCGCAATTTTTCCGAGAACTATTTTATCTCTTATTTCCATAATCCTTTGTTCTGTCAGCTTATTATCCTTTGTGGATACATAAACCGTTATTCTGTTGGCAGTTTCCGAAAAGGGAACATTGCAATCGGTCACATAATCCAGGGTGAGAATCTGATTTTCAATGGATGTTGTATTAAGCTGATTCGGCAGAACATCAAAATGGCGCAGTATTCGGTTTCTGTATGCAAGGTCGCCTTCGCCGTCATACCCACCGTCAAAATCAGCAGGGTTGGTAACTGCCGCAACACCGATGGGCGCATTGACCATTACTGTGATTGTGCCTGCGTCGGCATTATAAGCATTACCGCAGTCAAGCGCTTTGGCATTTACGGCAATTCCCGTTTCACCTGCAGGGATAACTGCTTTTTGAATTGTTGCAAACTGAAGAAAAGGCTTTCCTGCTACCGAACAGACTGTATTCTGCGGTATTTCAATATTGTAGTCAACAGCCTCATTTATTGTGAAATAAAGCTCGCCATAGGCATAATCCTGTTTATTTCTAATACAGCCTCTGAGCTGTCCCTGCTTGTCCAGATTATCACCTGTGGCTGTCTGAACAAATGCCTGTCTGAAAATATAATCGCCGTAGCAGGATATTGAAAACAGCTCGCTTGCAAGAATTTCAAATCTTTTTTCTGTTCGGGAATTTTTTTCAACTGTTTCTCCGCATTCGCTGAAATATGCATTTTTCATACTGTCGAGTATTTCCTCATACGTTCTTTTCAAGGTCAACAATCACCGTCCTTTCCTCTTTTTCATTAATTAAAACGGATAGTATCAGCTTGCTGTCAAGCTTTTTTCCGTTCTTTATGTATACACCGCTTAAATTATGTACAGCAAGTCTTGCTAATGAAAGCAGGCTGTTGAGGTCTGCTTCTTTGTTCAGTCTGCTGCCGTAATTTTTGTCGGGATAGAAATGACCTGTCGGGCAGCTCAGTGCGGATATACAATCCCTTATAATCTGCTCAATCATTTTCAATCACCCCGTTTTCATTAATCATTAAGCCGTTGAGGCAGATTTTGCCGTCGTCACGCAGGTGAATGAATGCACCTGATTTTGCAGTGATTTTTATTTCACCTGTTTTCAGGTTATTATGATTTGCAGGTACACCGGCTCCAATCTGGCTGCCATCTGCCTTCATAAGCAGCAGCTCTGTGCCTGCAGGCAGTGAAAAGCTGTATCCGTAGGGTGAAATCAGTTTCAAATCTCTGTTCACACCTGACGAAACCGCCTCAACACTGCCGTTGTTGTTAAGGGTGCTCTTGCCTGTCTGGGCATAGGGTTCACTGCTTTCCTTTACAATCTGTCTGCTAATCCACATAAGTAATCTCCTTAATATCCATTTGCTTTTTTAAAGTAAGCTTGGTTGAAGTGCCTTTTTCAGTGCATATAAATTTACGTTCCATTAAAATATAATCTTCGTAGCTTTTCTGACCGATATGGCAGTTAAAGCGTCGGAGCAATGGCTCGTCGGCATAGCCGCTTACCGATACCTCAAGTGTTCTGTAATCTTCAAATGAGCTTTTCAGCTGAAGGAGCACACTGTTATCCCTTTGCCACTGGGGCAGAGAATTAAGATTGACGAATTTTGTTCTGTTGATTTTAAGGCTGTCACTCAGTACCGATTTTGTGTGAAGATTATATTTTTCTTGTGCTGAATTTTGCTTGAACTGAATTTGAGAAAGCGGCTCGCTTCTGTTCGTGATTTCTGTTAAGCACAGAATATCATAGTCATTCAGACCTTCTATAGTATCACTTTTTGTTATCAGCTCAATGTTGTTTTGCGGGGTGATATGAATATGCTCGCCTGTTAACAGCAGAACAAATTGATTGATTGCACCATAGCGTGATGTGCCTTTGGTGATTTCATAACGGTCTGTGCTGCTGATATTTGGCAGGCTGTTTGTGAATCCAAGACCCTCAGCCAGCGAAAAGCATAGCTGCTTTGCACTGGGATGCTGATATGTATAGGGCTCAGCCTCATTGTCAACCAGTATGCAGGCAGTTGAACGGGCATAGAAATATATCTTAAACCCGCCTGTGTCATATGTGCTTTTCTGACAGTCGCAAAAACCGCTGAATACAAGCTTGTCGTTTACATAAAGCTTTACGCTGTTTATTTCATCCATATTGTTGTCTGACACAAATGTTGCCCACAAACTGTCACAGGCTACGCCTGCGGTTTGTGTAAAGCAAAGCTCGCTGAATGTATCAGCAGTAACCTTTTTGCCGTCAACGGTTGTTAATTCAATAATCATATAGCATCACCCTGTCACCCTCGTTTATACTGAACGGGGTCTGAAAATCATTAAACCGCATAATATCACTGACGGACAAATTGCATCTGCCTGCAATGTCAAAGGCATTTTCATTCCTGCCTGCAACGGTATGCTTTGCTTTTCTTTCATTATCGGCTTTGTCACAGCTTTCCGTGAATACAAAGCTGTATTCCATACTGTTTTTTATGCAGTTTTTTGAATATGTAAATTCCGTAAAAAAGACATTCATTCCTGCAGAAGAGGGGAGCATAAGCTCCCCTGCAGCTTTATCACGCAGCATATGCTGAAGATAAAGACAAAGCGCCTCTGTGTCCTCTCCGAAAAATTCACCCCTGCCTTTGATTATAATGGGGTTTACAGAAACATTTTCTGTTGCACTGCCTTTTCCGTAAATTCCCTTTGATTGAAAATTTGAGCTTGTGATAACCTCAATTTCCCGTGGATTTGACGGAAAAGTAAAATTCTTGAATTTCATTTTCATTTTGCTTTTAATTGCCTCCTGCACTTTTGTCATAGCGCTTCTGGTCAAGCCTGATGATTTCGCTGAGCTTTTCCGCTGAGCTGATTGAAGCATTATCCATTACGCATCACCCCCAAAATCAAATTCGTTATAAAAGGTAATGGCTGTTTTCAGCCGATAAGCCTGTGTGTTGGTATCGGCAGTTATTTCTCCTGCTTTTATTGAAATAATATTGTATTTTTCGACTGCGGCACAGAGCTTTGAAAAAAGCCTGATAAGCTCACCGCTGTCCCATTTCAGAGGGCAGAATAAATCAGCCGATATAATGAATTCGCCTGCCTTATCCTGATAGTCAATCTGATATGGTTCAAGCCTTATCTCCTTGATTCCCACCGTTATGTATGCTTTTGTAATTCTTGTGGGCTTGTCTGAAAACGGGTAGGCTTTGATGATTTTTACATTTTCTGCATCACCGATACTGTTCATCAGCTCGTCAATCATTTTTTCTGTATTCATCATTGTCATCCCCCTTCAGCTTTCTGAGTATTCCGGTGTAATAAAGCACTTTATTATCCGAAATAACCTTGTCACGGTGTTTAAACTCATATTTTTCATCGTTAAATATCAGCAATGCATCCTCTGTTAAGTCGGTTATACAATGGTTTGCAGCTCCTATATACTGATAATATTCCATAAGGCTTCCGCCAAGCTCCGTGAGTCTTTTTTCAAAATTTGAGCTTTTCTTCCGCCACAGCGGACGGAGGATTGCCCTGAACGGAACAGAGCTCCATTCACCGTCGGTTAAAATAACGGTTGACCCGATTTTTTCAATTTCCTTTTGTATAATGTGCTGTGCGTTCATATTACACCACCTTAAAGGCAAAGCCTGTGCTTTTAAGCAAATCACGGCAATCAAGGAATGCCTGCTTCAAAAGCTTTTCTGCATTTTCAACAGCAGATGTATTTTTGGAATAGGATATATCACCTGCTGAGAAAGAGCATATATCATCCTTTTCCGAGAGGACAATGCAGTAAAAAGCCTTGACAGCACAAAGGTAAATAATTCGCTTGTCCTCTGTGCAGTTATTATCCTTCAAGAGCTGTTCTATGCTTTTTGCTGTGTTTTCTGCAACAGTGCTGTATTTTTCGGCTTCATCCTCATCCATTCCAAGCAGAACGGAAAGCTCTTTGATAACAGCTTTGGTATTTGTCATTCCTAATCCCGTCCTTATTCAGCAAGTGCCAGAATTTTTATTGCGTCACTGTAAATAACAGAGAAGCCTGTAATGGTTGAAATGGTTGCACGCTCAAGCTGTCTGTCAATCAGCTTGTCAAATTCGGTTGTGATTCCGCCTGCCTGTACCTTTTCAAGAGCGTAGTTTTTGTCAACAGCACAAATTGTTTTGTCGTCAATTGCTGTTGACACAATGACCTTTGCACCAAAAGGTGTTACAATGTTGCCTGTTGCGTGGAAATCAAGTCCTGCATTTGCATCTCTGAATTCAGGCATAGCAAGAATATCTCTTAATGTCTTTTTGCTTACCATAAGCGTTGTCATATTAAACTGATTAAAGCTCTCCCATAAATCCAGAAGATCGTTAAAAGTCAGCGCTTTGTTAGTTGACTGAATTGCATTTATATTGCTGTCCGCTCCGATTGCTTCAATGGACTGGTAAAATTCGCTTTTTGCTATGAAATCACCAATCTGTTTTAAAACGGTGGTGAACAGGTCAAGCTTTTGGAATTTAATTGCTTCGTATGATGCAACCAGCATTTTGCCGTGCTTTTTAAGCTTGGTGAGCTTTTCACTGAGCTTAATGGTAAACTCGGGAAGGCTCTGTCCCTCATCAAGGTAGTTAAGCTCAAAATTATCAAGGTTTAACTGTGTCATTACAGAACGGTAATCCAAACTGTCAATTTCAGTTGTTGACGCAATAATTTCTGCAACGGACTCGTTATAGTCAAGTCCTGTCCTTACTGCTCTTGAAACATATTCGGGAAAAAGTGCTGCCGATTCACTTGTTCTGAAAAACTTGGATACTGAATCGGAACCCTTGCCCGAAACCTTGATGTCAAATCTTTTAAGCTGTCTTTCATATGCATCAAGACCCTCGAGAGAGGTTCCCTTGTAGTTTTCAGAGGGGTCAAGCTCCTCCAGTGCTGCTGTGAATGATTTGCCAGTAGTGTATAAGCTTTTTTCAAGCTTGATGTTGTCGAATGCCATAATGATTTATCCTCCTAAATTTTAAATTGGTTTACACCTGTGTTTGATTTTTCTGCATTAAGCTGAAGACAGACTGTGCTGTCTGCTGATTTTCTGAATGCCTTTTTGAATGCCAGAAGCTCCTTTGCCGTCATAACCTGTGTAACGCTGCTGAAGGTGTTTATGTCCATATCGGGCATCGCCTTTGAACAGAGGGCAATCACCTCTTTTGTAAGTGAGCTTTTGTATTCTCTGCCAAGCTCGGCTTCGGTATGGAGCTCTTCAATCTCTGAAATCAGACTGTCAGCCTGTGCTTTCGTTAATATGATTTCATCGTCACATTCCCTGAGACTTTTGATAATGGATGTCATATCTGTTTTTACTCCTTCAAAATTAAAGTGCTTTGTTACGCCTGCTTCCCTTTGTGCAGGGACTGCCACAAAGCTGAATTCATATGCATCGCTTATGTTGTCAAGTACTGAAAAGGCTGTTTTGCCGCCATATACTTTGCCGTTGATATGCTCGCATAAGCTGTGCCTTTTATCGTTGCCGCAGACGGAGCAGGTGCTTGATTTTGCCGAGCAGGAGATGGAAACCTCCTTTTTTATTCCTGCCTCAATTTCGGTGATGAGCGATTTATTTTCATCATTTTTCACCATATAGGCTTTTGCCCTGAGCTGATAAAATTTCATACCATCAGCAGTCTTTTTGTCATAAACCTCCTCCAGCTCTGTTTCAAAAATTCTTGCCTTCTGGTTTTCAGCTTTCATTGAATGGTCAAAAATTCCTGTTTTGCCTACAAATAACTCCTTCAGTGATTTGAGTGCATTCAGTGAAAATCTTTCGTAATCTCTGTCAATGTCATTATTGCAGAGTATTACACTGAAAATGTAAAGCTCATCTGCACCGAAGTTACTTCTTGTAAACTGATTGATTTTCTCTAAATCACTGTTTTCTGTTCCAATGCTTTTTTCAATATAACCCTGTGTCATATCAGACCTCCTTTTTTATTCTTTCAGCCTGAGCCATATACAACTCTGCTCTTGCGCTGTCACACTGATCCTGCAGCGTGATGTCATCCCATATAACATTAAGATTGCAGTTTATGCCGTTGACTGCAGAATAAATGCCGCCGATTTTTTTAATAATCGGTGTCAGTATTCTGCGGTAAGCCTCAAGCTCGGTTGTAAGAATGTCCGCCTGCTGTGTGCTCATTCTTTCCGTGGATGACCAGCTAAGCCCCAGCATAAACGGCGGAAGACCTGTTTTTGCCACAATCTGCTCAAGAAGCTGTCTTACAGGTATTTCACTGTCCAGTATTTTGTTGTCTGCACCGATTACCTCTATGCTCACATCACCCACAGCAACAAAATCCTTTACCTTTTGTGAATTCATAGCTTCCTGCCAGGCATCAGCGATTGCTGTGGCTTTTGTCTGTGCGTCATCATTATCAGTGTCATTGCTGCCCGGCTTGCACACAACAGCATATCTTATGTTGCCTGCGTGCTCCCAGTTTTGTCCTATGGTGTTATAAATTTTCATCAGTATATCACTGATAAAGGGCAGTCCCTCAAGCAGGCTTGTCCCGCATAAATCCCTTGGCTTGGGATTGAGAACCGAGTAAAGAATAAGCTGTGGATTGACAATTTTATCTCTGTTGTTATAAAAATCAATGTCAATTCCGTTGCTGTTTCTTTTCAGCTCTATGCTTTCAAGTTCACTGTTGTAAAGGGCATAAATACCGCTGTCATTCAGTATAATTTCACCAATGGCAGTGCCGAAGGTTAAAAGCTGGTTTAAGTAATTTGAAATGAATGCAGAAAGCCCTTGCTGGTTTCCGCCTACATTTACGCTGTCAAAAAAGCTGTTTATCTGTAAATCAAGCGTGTCATTGCCTGTTTCAAAATGAAAACCGCCTGTCAGCCTTATGATTTTATGAATGGCTGAATCAATAATCGGCACAGCCTGTCTTAATTCCTGATATACTCTTGACATACTGTTCATCGGCATATATGTGCCGAGGTTATAATAGGGGTGCTTTGATATGGCTGATGTCTGAACAGCACCTGCTGACAGTGTGCTTTCTTTTTTCTTCTTTTTTAAATTGAATACACCCAAAGTCTAATTCCTTTCTACCGCAATGGTTACAAGGCTTTCGCTTTTCTGCTCTCTTTTCAGCACGGTTGAAACAAAGTAGCGAATGTCATCCATTGCATGGTCATTTTCTTTTTTCGGGGCATCCTTTTTTATACTGCTGTCCCAGCGGTAAACGGAAAATTCTCTCAGTGTGTCACTGCAGCTTGGATAAAAGAATATTTCATCGTTTTTCAAAGCCTGACAAACTCTGTTGATACCTGTCAGCACATCATTATCCGCCTTGATGACGGTGAATTTTCCGTGCCGTCTGACTGTCTGAATAAAGGATGCCGCCGAAGGGTCAATAATAAGTGCCTTAATCTTTTTACCCTCTGCAAGCTTTTCAAGCTGTGTGTAATATTCCTCGTCAGTAAGCTGAATACCCTTGTCACGGCTGGAGTGATAGTATTCGTCCACTCTGTACCAGCTATTACTGCCCCTGCCCCATAGCCCGAGTGAAAAGGGATTGACAGTTCCGTAATCACAGGACAGATAGTATTCACTGAATTTGCCGGCACATCTTTTGACGTGGCGGTCAAAGCTGAACATAGGGTAAACAAGACCGTCGGCTGTTACCCATTTGCCTTCCACAAAGCGTTCGTAAAAAGCACCTGAATAAAGCGTTTTATATCGGTTGATGACAGCCTTGGAAAGGGAAGGATTATCCTCCATAGTGAAATGCAGATAGAGCATATTCTTTTCATCACACTTTTTTATCCATTCCATATAGAACCAGTGGTACGGGTGCTCAGGATTGCAGTTAAAAAAGTATTTTGCATTTTCAAGAGAGCATCGTGCCAGTGCCTGTTCCACAAAGGAACGTGGCATAAGTGCCGCCTCATCAAGCATAATGCCTCCAAGGGTCATACCCTGAATGAGTGATGCCGATGATTCATCCCTGCCGCCGAACAGGTAAAATCTGTTTGTCACATTCTGCCTTGTGATTTCGATATAGTTTCTGCTGATTTTATAATCGCAGATAAAGCCAAGCTCTGTCAGCACAGGCAGAAGGGGCGTTACAACATTTCTTCTCAGTGATGCAATTGTTTTTCCGCAAAGGGCAAAGGAGGTGTCGCTGAAGCTGTAAAAGGACCAGCATATGAACGAAAGGCTCATACAAAGTGTTTTTCCGCTTCGCACTGCACCGTCACATATTATGCCGTTTTTATTTTTCATTCTGCTGCTTTTGCACCACCAGTTCAGCACGGCAAGCTGTTTTGCTGAAAACGGCACAAACTTATTCATATCCGTTCTCCTCATAGGCTTTGGATGCTCTGTCCGTGCTCTTTTCCAACGCCTCATAAAAGGATGATGTCTGTGATTTGTCAGCCGTGCTGATAACCTGACCGAGCTTATCAAGTGCTTTAAGCCTGTCAAAAAATTTGATTTCCATACCGCCGCCTTTCACCCTCTTTATTTCACTGATATTGAATAAATCAAGCTGCGGCAGCTTTTCAATAATGCTGTCCTCACTTTCAAAGAGCAGAGAAACCGCATCCTGTATTTCACCAAAGGCTAAGCGCCTTAAGCCCTCACTGACTTCTTTTTGCGTGATTTTCTTTTTTCTTGGCGTATCATCATCTCCTAACCGATATTTTGAAAGTCCTGCAGGCTTTCCTTGCAGAAAAAAACTCCCTGCACTAACAGCGTGCAGAGAGGAAAATATAGCTAAAAGCAGCTATTTTATCAGACAAAAACAGCAAAAAATATTTATTTTTTTGATTTTATAGTTATTTTCATCTATAGTTTATATTGAATATGGCAGTTTAATATAGTATAATATAAGAAAAAGGAGGGGATATTATGTATTGTCCTAAATGCGGAACTTATATGGAGGACGGCAGTGTTCAGTGCGCAAACTGCGGTGAAACTGTTGTTCAGGAACAGGCAAATCAGACAAATAATGATAATTTTTATCAGCAGAATGCAGGTACATATTATAATCCACAGCCAAGTTCATCCCAGAGCTACTATCAGTATGACAGTCAGGCAAAGCAGGAGCAGATGATTGAGCAGGGTTATAAGGATAAGCTGTCAACAGCGAATACACTCGGTATTCTGTCTATTATTTTAGGTATAATCTTTTCACCTATTGTTGGTATTATCTGCGGAGCAATCGGCATAAGCAAGGTGAATGAGGTTCCTGATTTTGCACCATATACACCGCTTGCTCAGGAAAAAGCAAGATGCAAAAAGCTCAATGTGTTAGGTATTGTAATTCCGATTGTCCTTTGGGTAGTTGCAGTAGTATTTATGCTTATTGCAGTGTTTGCATTCGGCTTTGCAGCAACATCGGCAGCATTATATTAATATTCAATATAAAATAAAAATGCTTGTGGTTTTCCACAAGCATTTCAGACTGTCGATAAAGTGGGCTGAACCACGCACGAAGATTAATCAAAAGAAAATTTACCGATTTGTATGATTGTGTGCAGAGACTTACTTCTGCCGCCAAAACAATTTAAAAGCCTTGCAATTTGTTTGAATTGCAAGGCTTTTGTGCGTTTTCCGCCTT
>ERZ808035.97-NODE-97-length-105864-cov-6.661584_pt1 | contig 105864 bp, 104 predicted proteins | sample MGYA00380189_ERZ808035 | MGnify/ENA primary metagenome ERZ808035 (study PRJEB31490, sample SAMN06133407) | mouse gut metagenome | isolation source: M5_1 | host: mice | place: China: Chengdu | collected 2015-05 ... | reverse complement strand
ATAGTACTGTTCCCAGTCGGACACATACTCCTCAAGGTTTTTGCCCTCCGCAGTCTTATAGCGGTTGACGAGAACAGAATATTCATATATCTCCTCATCCGTATCGACTGCCAGATCCGCCTCTGCCGCCGGCGTATCCACCTCTACAGCGTGATCCCCCAGCGCGCCTGCCGGCTGGTATCCCGTCACAAAGCCGGAATCCTCATCCGCCACCGCAAACTCTACGACTGCCTCCCCGGTTCCCGCCTCCGCCGTCACGTCATTTACCACAGTATAATCTTTAACGTCAGACTTTAAATAATTGGCGTCAGTGGTATTCTGGTAGCCGCTCTTGGGATCAATCGTCGTCACCTGCGTAGTGTCCGCAAGGAACTTGGCCGCCTCCGCCCCATTCATCTCCACATTGTTGTAGATAAAACCGTGGCTCTGCCATTTCAGCAGATCCTCCAGCCTGTAATTTACCGTCACATACTGTTCCGGCAGCACGCTGCTCCGATAGTTGTAAGCCGTCACATCCACAAGTCTGTCGCCGTCAAAAGCGCCCATCGTCTCCATCTGGCCGCTCACCACACCATAACGGATCACATCTGCCACCGCATAGCCGAAAATGTAATTGAATGCATCCGAATCCTCAAACGGCGTCCCCGGATCAGCACTCCGAATATAGCTGTAGCTGCCTTTCGAGTGTACTCCCTCAATCCGTACGGTTGTACAGGCCGCCACGACGATCACGGCAAACACCATGATTGCCAGCGCGGCATGCTGCAGAACCAAAAGCAGCGCTTTGAGTCCGCTCCTGTTTTTCCCGGCTTTTTTCTTCTTTCTTCTCTTTTCGGCATATTGATTCTCCTGCTGTCCTTCCTCCGCTGTCTCTCCTGCCGTTTCTAAAATCTCCAAAGTTTCCCCGCGCTCTGTATTTTCCATCCGCCTATCCTTTCTTCCATGACGTCTGCCTTACGCATCTTTTTCCACCTTATATCCGACGCCCCACACCACCTTTAAGTATCTTGGCTCCTTGGGGTTAATCTCGATCTTCTCCCTGATGTGTCTGATATGCACCGCCACCGTATTGTCCGCGCCGATGGCTTCCTCATTCCAGATACTCTCGTAGATCTGATCTATGGAGAAAACGCGGCCGCAATTCTTCACGAGAAGCAGAAGAATATTGTACTCAATGGGCGTCAGCTTCACGCTGTCCCCGTCCACCGTCACCTCTTTGGTATCATCGTTGATACACAGGCCGCCCACCTGGAAAAGGGCGTTATTTTCCGTGTTAAGGTTCCCAAGCATCGTATATCTGCGGAGATTCGATTTCACCCTCGCCACCAGTTCCAGCGGATTAAAAGGCTTCGTAATATAATCATCCGCCCCGATATTCAGCCCAAGAATCTTGTCCGTATCCTCCGACTTCGCCGACAGGAAAATAATGGGCACGCTGGAATACTCCCTGATTTTCAAGGTGGCGTGAATACCGTCCAGTTTCGGCATCATGATATCAATGAGCAGCAGATGAATCTGCTGTTCCTTCAATATACGGATTGCCTCCTGCCCGTCATACGCTTTATAAATCGTATAGCCCTCCTGCATGAGATAAATCTCAATCGCATCCACAATCTCTCTGTCGTCGTCGCACACAAGAATATTAGCCATTGTTTTCTCCTCTTTTGCTTATGCTGTCACAAGAATTACGCAATAATTCTTGCAATGCAAGCTGCTAAGCTTGCATATATTAAAACATGGAATCATAAAGGAATAGCTGGGAATTTCTTTAATACTTTCTTAATTTGCCGACAGCCCCAGAAACGCACCCAGATTTCCGCGCTGTCCCCTGCTTGCACGGTGGGAAAACAAATAGCGGTCGTTGTGGCATGTGCACAGATCCGTCACCTGTATGTTCTCCGTTGGAACTCCCGCTTCCGTCAGCACAATCTCGTTTGCCCGCCACAGATCCAGCTGATATTTGCCGCCGCCTTTCGAAAGCAGTATCTCCCGCTCCTGTCCGGGTTTTGCAAACACCGTCAAAAAAGCATCCGCCACATCCTCGCTGACCTCATAGCATTCCTGACAGATGGATGGGCCGACAGCTGCCACGAGATCGGCCGGGTCAGTACCATATGCTTCCCGCATCTTTTCCACCACACACTGCCCCATACGGGCAACAGTCCCCCGCCAGCCGGAATGCGCAAGTGCTATCGCCTTCCTCTTCGTATCCACAAAATACAGGGGAACACAGTCCGCAAAAAATGTGGCCAGATACACCCCCGGCTCGTTCGTCAGAAGGCCGTCCACATTCTCATAGTCCTTTTTTCTTGTAATCCCCTTTCCTCCATCCGTCTTTCCCACAATCCTGAGATTTGTGGTGTGCGTCTGGTCAGAACAGACCATGTCCTCCACACTGCAGCCGAGCGCCGCCGCGATGCGCCTGTAATTCTCATCCACGGATTCCTTCTCGTCCCCTCGCGTATAACTCAAATTCATGGAACGGTAAATCCCTTCGCTCACGCCGCCCATTCTCGTAGAAAACAAATGACTTATCCAGTCAATCTCTTCCAAAATAGGAAAAGTGAGGTACACAAGCTCCCCCGCCCGGTTTTCACGCATCTGCGTGTTGTTTTTATGTCTGTGCCAGTCCATAGGCAGACTCCTTTCAAATCACAGCTTATGCTGTTTATATAATGTAATCGAACGCACCCTTGATCCAGTTCATCTCTTCCCCGTCCACCGCCACCACGTCAAAACGGATCGGCGTATCTTCCGGGCAGTGATGTATCACACGGTAATAATCCGCCACCCGGCAGATCTTTTTCTGCTTGGCAAAACCCACCGCTTCCGCCGCGCTGCCCTTGCTTTTTCCGAAGCGGTATTTGACCTCAAAGAAAACCAGATAGTTTCCATCATATCCTATGATATCTATCTCGCCCTGCCGGTTGCGAAAGTTCCTCTCCACAACTTTCACGCCCTCTGAAAGCAAACAGGCACAGACCTGTTCCTCCTTCTGTGCCCCTTTTTCTCTCCTATTCATCCTCATGTACCTTTCGCAATTTTCGCCTTCACCTTATCCATCGAATCCACAAAGATCAGGATCTCCGCAACCACCTCATACAGTTCCGGCGGAATCATATCTCCGATTTCCAGCCGGGAAAGCGTATCCGCCAGCTTATCGTCCCGGTGGATCGGCACATCCGCCTCCTTCGCCCGCTCGATAATCCGCTCCGCCAAGGCGCCCCTGCCGGAAGCTATGACACGCGGTGCCTCGTCACTCGGATCATATTCCAGAGCAATCGCCTGTTTGACTTTTTCCTTTTCCCGTTTTTTTTCTGCCATCCTGATACCTCTTTTTCACAACATTCCTCTTTCAAAGCAGAGAATGCTGGTTTCCAAGCATTCTCTCATGTGAGATTTAGAAGTTCTTGGCGTCCCGTCCAATGGCGGGACGTCTTTAGAACTTCTTCTCACATTGGTTATGCCCGCATATCAAAAGACGTCCTGCTGAGCACCGAAATATTTTTCTGCTGGCTCAACAGTGTCTGCATAATGGAAGAATCCTCCTCTTCCCCCGCATCCTCTTTCACATGCATCTGCGCTTTCAGCGAGTAGCCCCTGCCTTCCAGTCTCTTATTAAGAGTATCTATATTTTTCTCAATTAAATCCAGAATACTTTCATCCGCCACCGTAAAATTCGTAGCCACCTGTTTATCTTTCATCGTCACATAGACGTCAAGCGGACCCAGATGCTCCATATCCAGATGCAGAAGGGCGCTCACCTGTCCGTCCCTCGCAGCCAGATTCTTTTTATTGGTGTATACATAAAGATCGCCATGGGCATTGTTTCCAAGCATCTTTAAAGGCAGCTGCACATAAGTGTACAGATGATTCATCTGGTTCATAAAATCCACGTTACTCTGGAGATTCTGCACGCTTCTCGCCACAGGCATATCTCCTTTTCCCGCTGTCTCAAGCGCCTGTGAGAGCCTTGCGGTCTGTTCCCTGATCCGCTCATAAAGCTGCTCAACCTGCTTTTTATCCGCCACATTCTGCGGCTCTATCATCCATTGACGTCCGATCTGTTCCTTCAATAACGCTTGAAACTCTTTTCCGCCAAGCAATTTCTGCAGTGCATGCTCCGGCACCTCTCCCCGGATTGCCTTTGGGATAAGCTGCCTGATTAACTGCAGCACGTCCTTAGGTGAGAGCGTACCGTTTTTCACCTGTGCCGCCATCTCCTCATTCATGCCAAGCTCCTTAAGTGCATCGCCCAGATGCTGCCACTGTTCCCGGCTCAGCACAAAAGTTCTGCCCTCCCCCTCTGCTGCCGCTGTCGGCAGCTCCTCTATCGGTACGCCGGCAGGCCGTTCCTGCACCGCGCCCTCCTTTGTCTGCGCCGACTGCCCGTCCGCGGCCGCTGCATCCTGCGGCTGGCCGCCAGCCACATCTTCCGCCCGGGATGATTCCGCACCTTCCCCATTGCCGGGTACCGTCTGGGACACATCTCCTGTCTGGGACGCCTCCTCCTTCGGCTGTACGACAACTGTTCCGTCCTCCCCGGCTCCTGCTTCCGTAAAAATGTCGATGACTGCCTGGTAAAAGGCATAGGCACGCTCGCTCTGGCCGCTGTTTACCAGCTCCATAAACGCTTTTGGCAGCCCCTCCATAATCGTCTCCGCGCTCCCAAGTATCTGATGGTTTGCGTTCCTGTACTGCTCAAACTGCTCAATATTTGCCTCCGTCACAGGCAGCCCCAGTCTCGTCATCTGTATAATGGATGTGGGATCTTTTCCTGGAAAATCCATGAGTAATCTGCTCATATTCAGGATCGACTCCTTATCTATGGGCATCCCCTCCTCCATCATCCTTGCCACCATCTCTATATTTTCGGCGGTTTCCGGCAGTCCGGCCGCAGTGAGGGCACGCAGTATGGTCGCTGTGTTTGCCGTGTTGGTGTAAAGCGGCGAAAGGGACATAAAGGAACTGCTGTTAGCTTTGACTTCAAAACTCATCATCTGTCCCAGAGCCAGATTTACGCTTTTGTCGATTTTCGCATTGATGGCAAAGTCCTGTGCCAGCTCGATCTGCACAGAATTGCCGTCTCTGCTCACCACCGTTCCCTGCAGCGTCTGCCCCGGCTTCAGGGCGCGCACCTCGCTTTGCAGCTGCCTGATCCGCTCCCCTTTTCCCATGGTATCCGATACCCTTACCGTATCGTTCGCCTTCACCCTCTGATTATCTTTCTTAAAAACACTTCCCAGATTCAACCTTACACCTCGCAAAAGTTTTTGATAAAAGATTTTCTGTGAATGGGACACGGTCCGTATTTCTGAAGCGCGTCAATATGCGCCTGCGCCCCATATCCCTTATTTGAGGCAAATCCGTACATCGGATAGACCTCGTCATAGCGCACCATCAGCCGGTCCCTCGTCACCTTCGCGACAATGCTTGCCGCACCGATGGAGATACTCTTTGCGTCCCCTTTTATGATAGGGACCTGACGTATGGAAATTTGCGGTATGGTTACCGCATCGTTCAATAAAATATCAGGTATTACCGACAGTTCCCCGACTGCCTCGCGCATCGCCTCGTAAGTTGCCTGCAGAATATTAATCTCGTCGATCCGCTCCGGCGTGCTGTAACCCAGGCCCACAGCCACCGCTTTTTCCATGATGACCTCATATAACTCTTCTCTCTTTTTTTCGGAGAGTTTCTTGGAATCATTGATATATAAAATATCACAATCTTTCGGTAAAATTACCGCTCCGGCCACCACAGGGCCGGCAAGGGGACCTCTGCCCACCTCGTCAATACCGCAGATATAGGCGTATGCAGCATATTCTCTCTCGTAACGCTTTAGTGCCTCTGTCCTTTCTATCTCTTTTTCATAGGCAAGAAGCCGTTTCTTCGCCTTGGTAATTTCCGCCTTTACGCCTGCCCTCCCATCCTGCTCATATGCCAAAAACAAAGCAGGCAGCTCCGTGATAGCCGCCGCCTGCAATTTTTCTCTGATTATACTGATATTTTCCGCCATCGTCTTCCTGCTCCTGTAAGCGTTTCCATTAACGGTGCTTGACAAACCCGATCTTATTAAGCGGCCAGATACGAAGCCACGCCCTGCCGATGATATCCTCCCTCTTGATATTGCCCACAGAAGGATCTCTGCCGTCAACGCTGTTATTTCTGTTATCTCCCAGAACGAAGTACTCGTCCTCTCCCAGTTCGACAGGCTCATACGCCCTGCCGGGATTGACAATCACTTCCCTGCCGTAGGATTCATCAATCACCTCGCCGTCCACATAAATATTTCCCTCCTCGTCGATCTGCACCGTCTCGCCGGGCAGGCCGATAATCCGTTTGATGAGAAAGGTTTCCTCCTCCTGCAAAAGCGGAAAGACGATAATGTCATAGCGTTCAGGATCATGGAAACGATAGCTCAGCTTATCCACAATCAGGTTATCCGCCGTACTGAACGTCGGTTCCATGGAACTCCCCTGTACCTGTGTCCTCTGCCCCACAAAATGAATCACCAGATAAACAATACACAAAACGCCCAGCAGATACAGACTGGTATTTAAGATTTCACGCAGTACCTTCTTCACTTTTGCTCTTCCTCCTGCAATTCCCCACATGTTTCCAATGTAATTCTTCCAATCCTGCCGCTTCTGAAATCATCAACCAGAAGAGCCGCCGCTTTCTCATAATCAGGCTCCTGCCCTTTTTTATAACATTTGCGTTTCTCGCAGATAAGGTCAAGCGCCTGTAAGGGCGTAAGCGCCTCTTTCGGTTCCTCGATCTGGTAGCGGTCAAGAAGCGGTTCTGTGTAATGCTCCAGAAGATATGCCAGCAGCTCCTGCGCCAGCTCCGTCATCTGCAGTATTTCGTCATTCATGGAACCGATCATGGCAAGCCGCTTTCCGACTTCCTCGCTCTCGAACTTCGGCCACAGAATACCCGGGGTATCTAAAAGCTCCAAATCCTTATTGAGCCTGATCCACTGTTTTCCCTTTGTCACACCCGGCTTATTTCCCGTTTTCGCACAGGCCTTGCCGGCAAAAGAATTGATAAACGTGGATTTCCCAACATTGGGAATGCCGACTACAATTGCCCTGACTGGACGGTTTTTGATGCCGCGCTTTCTATCCCGCTCGATCTTCTCCCGGCACGCTTCCTGCACCTTGGGCTGGATTGCCTTAAGTCCCTGCCCAGTCTTCGCATTGACCTCCAGAACATGGAAACCGCGTGCCCTAAAATATGCCATCCAGCGCCTATTCTCTGCAGGATCCGCCAGATCCGACTTATTCAGGAGAATCAGCCGGGATTTGTTTTTTCCCAGTTCATCAATATCCGGGTTCCTGCTGGAAAGCGGAATCCGCGCATCCACCAGCTCGATCACCAGATCTATGAGACTGATATTTTCCTGCATCATGCGCTTCGCCTTCGTCATGTGCCCCGGATACCACTGATAATTCATACTTAATCCTTTCTATTCAATCAACCCCATGGACTCGTCTTCCACTGCCATATGGAACCACGCCTTGCCGACAATCGTATCTTTTGCGACCGCACCGATATTTCCTGACCGGCTGTCCTCACTGCTGTTTCTGTTATCACCCAGTACAAAAAATTCATCGTTTTCAAGAAGCAGCTCATTGCGTGCAATACCCGGATCTATCATCTTGTCAAACTGCTCGTTTTCCGACAGCATCACCCCGTCTATGTACACATTTCCCTCTTTGATCTGCACTGTCTCGCCCGGCAGCCCCACCACACGTTTCACGTAATAGTGGGAGTTCTTATTATTATTTGGCAAAAAGACCACCACATCGCCCCGTTTGGGTGTAGAAATGCGGTAAAGAATGCGATTCATCAAAATTTCCTGTCCGTTGTGCAGGGCCGGCTCCATGGAATCGCCGACCACGCTGGTTCGCATCCCTATGGAAAAGACGAGAACAAAAGCCAAAAAAACGGCGACCGCGCCGCCAACGAGCAGCTCCACCACATCCTTTAGGAGTCTCGGATCAAGCCTTTTCTTTTTCTGATAAAAGGTTAAACCTTTTCGTCTCGCCATTGTGTATACTCCATCGTACGCGAAAGCAGATACCCCGAATTACTCTGAGGTATCTGCTCCATCATCACTTTCGCTTATTTAACCAGTTCTTTCACTTTAGCTTTCTTACCGACGCGATCTCTCAGGTAATTCAGTTTAGCACGTCTTACCTTACCTCTTCTGACAACCTCAACCTTCTCCACATTCGGGGAATGCATCGGCCAAGTCTTCTCAACGCCTACGCCGTTTGATACCTTACGCACTGTGAAGGTTGTTCTGTTGCCGCCGCCCTGAATCTTCAAAACGGTTCCCTCGAACACCTGAATTCTCTCGCGGTTACCTTCCTTGATCTTGCCGTACACCTTGACGGTATCGCCTACATGGAAGTCGCTCAAATTCTCCTTTAACTGTTCCGCCTCGATTTCTCTGATGATGTCGTTCATAATTCTCCTCCTGATATGCTCCGGATGTTCTTAATACGTCTGTAGCAGAGGACCATCCTTCTTCACAACATTTATAATTTAACATACAACGGGCATAAATGCAAGCCCCTGTTTTGATTTTGCCGCTTTGCCGGATCGGATTTGCAGCCGTCACTTCCGCCGCTTTTTCTCAGCCGGCGGGTGCGCCTCCATATATTTCCCATAGAGATCCGGCCTTCTCTCCTTAGTCCGAAGAATCGCCTGCTCCAGCCTCCATGCGTCCACTTTCGCATGATCGCCCGACAGCAGAATCTCCGGCACCCGTTTCCCGTGCCAGATCTCCGGCCGGGAATACTGGGGATATTCTAAAAGCCCGTCCCCGAAGGACTCCGTTTCCGCAGACTCCCCGTTGTGCAGGACGCCGGGCACCAGTCTTGCAATGGCATCCACCATGACCATAGCCGCCAGCTCTCCCCCAGTGAGCACATAGTCCCCCAGTGAGATTTCATCCGTGACGATCTCCTCCAGCACCCGCTCATCGATTCCCTCATAGTGACCGCACAGAAAGATCAGTTCCTCCTCCGCGGACAGCTCCTTTGCCATCTCCTGATGAAACGGTTTCCCCTGCGGGGTGACATAGATGACACGTCTGGGTTTGTCCTGACCAATCCGGTCAACAATCGACTGGTACGCGTCATAAACCGGCTGCGCCTGCATCAGCATCCCCGCACCGCCCCCGTAAGTGTAATCGTCCACCTTTCCGTGCTTATCCGTCGTAAAATCCCGGATATTTACCGCTTCTATACATATATCGCCCCTGTCCGCCGCCCTGCCGAGAATGCTTGTGTGCAGCCCCTGCATGACCATGTCGGGAAACAAGGTCAGAATATGGAAATTCACCATACTACATCCTCCAAATGCCGCGCCATCTGTCTCATACGCGCAGCACCTTACCCGCTATTTGTGACAACGTTATGAAAGAAGTCCGTCCATAACGTGAATTTCCATCACATGCCTGTCTATGTCAATATTTGTAATGCACTCCCTGATCGCGGGAAGCAGGACTTCTTTCCCGTCACCAAGGCTTACCACATACACGTCGTTGGCGCCGGTTGCAAGCACTTCTTTCAAAATGCCGAAGTCTTCCCCCGTATCCGTCACGACACGCATACCGATCATATCCGCCACGAAATACTCATCCTTCTTTAGCCTGACCGCCTTGTCACGGGTCACAAGAAGCTTTCCCTGCTTATATTTCTCCACGTCGTTGATGGAATCATATCCCCTGAATTTCAGTATCACAAACTGCTTAAAGAACTTGACGCCCTCGATCTCCATGGAAAGACGTTCTCTCCCTGTGTCCAGAATGACCTCTTTCAGCTTCTTAAAGCGGTTCGCGTCGTCCGTGGTGGGAAACACCTTTACCTCGCCCCGGATTCCGTGTGTCTGCGTAATCACGCCTACCTGTAACTCGTCATTTCTCTCTGTTCCCACAAACCGTTACTCCCTGTCTTTTTTTCCGTCACAAAGACCCCACAGGGAAATCCGTGGGGTCCTTTTGTCAGATGATCTCTACATCCACTCTCTTATTGTCCTTAGATGACGCCGCCTTGACAACAGAGCGGATCGCCTTTGCGATACGTCCCTGCTTGCCAATGACCTTTCCCATATCTGAGGGCGCCACATGGAGTTCCACGGTAATATTCTTACCTTCCTCCTTCTGTGTCACCACCACTTCGTCCGGGTTTTCCACAAGAGCTTTTGCGATCACTTCTACCAATTCTTTCATAGTCCACCTCCAAAAGCGACCTGGGCCCTCTTATTTTGTCACGCCTACCGTCTTGAAGATTCTGCTCACAATCTCTGTGGGCTGTGCGCCGTTAGCGAGCCACTTCTTTGCCTCTTCCTCATTTACCTTGTAGGTGCTGGGATCCGTATTGGGATCGTAAGTGCCGATCTCCGCGATGCATCTGCCATCTCTGGGGGATCTGGAATCTGCTACTACAATTCTGTAGAAAGGATGTTTCTTCTGTCCCATTCTTCTCAATCTGATCTTAACTGCCATTTCTTCTGCCTCCTGTAAATAATAATGTATTTTTTATTTGAAACCCTAAAATGGGAATTTCATACCGCCTAAGCCCCCGAACATACCGCGGCCTTTCTTGCCGCCCATCATACCGGGTATCTGTTTCATCATTTTCTGTGACTGCTCAAACTGCTTGATAAAGCGGTTGACCACCGCAATATCCACCCCTGCCCCCTTGGCAATGCGCCCTTTCCTGCTCGGATTTAAGAGCTTGGGATTCTGCCTCTCCTGGGGCGTCATGCTAAGGACAATCGCCTCCATACGGGCAAGCTGCTTTTCATCCACAGCAGACTCGATATCCGCCATCTGCTTTCCCATACCGGGCATCATGCTCAAAATCCCGGAAAGCCCGCCCATGTTGCGCATCTGTTTCATGCTCTCCAGATAGTCCTCGAAATCAAACTTGCCCTTTTTCATGCGGGCAGCCATTTCTTTTTCTTTGTCTTCGTCTATGTCAATATTCTGCTGCGCCTTCTCGATCAGCGTGAGCACATCGCCCATGCCCAGAATCCGGTTCGCCATGCGGTCCGGGTAAAACTGCTCCAGATCGGAAAGCTTCTCACCCATACCGATAAAGAGAATCGGCTTTCCCGTGACAGCCTTGATGGAAAGCGCCGCGCCACCTCTGGAATCACCGTCCATCTTGGACAGGATCACGCCGTCCACGCCAACCTTTTCATCAAAATCCTTCGCCACATTGACAGCGTCCTGACCTGTCATGGCATCCACCACCAGAAGCGTCTGGTGCACATCCACATTTTCCTTGATCTCTATCAGCTCCGCCATCATTTCTTCGTCTATATGCAGACGGCCGGCCGTATCTAAAATCACCACGTTATGGCCGTTCTTCTGGGCGTGTTCTATCGCCGCTTTCGCGATATTGACCGGCTTATGGTTTTCCCCCATGGAGAAAACGTCCACCTGCTGTTTTTCGCCGTTTACCTGCAGCTGCTTGATTGCCGCAGGCCGGTAAACGTCACAGGCGACAAGAAGGGGCTTTTTCCCTTTTAATTTCACCTTCCCCGCAATCTTCGCCGTGGTGGTTGTTTTACCCGCGCCCTGCAGACCGCACATCATAATGACCGTGATCGCCTTTCCCGGCTGCATGGTGATCTCCGTGGTCTCTGATCCCATCAGGGACACCATTTCCTCATTCACGATCTTAATGACCATCTGTCCCGGATTTAAGCCGTTTAGCACATCCGCGCCGACAGCCCGCGCTTCCACGGACTTCACAAACTGTTTAACCACCTTGAAGTTGACGTCCGCCTCAAGAAGCGCCATCTTAACCTCTTTTAAAGCGGTCTTGACATCCTCCTCCGTGAGACGCCCCTTGCTTCTCAGATTCTTAAATACATTCTGCAGTTTATCTGTCAGACTCTCAAACGCCATCTGATCTTACGCCTTTCTGCCAAATACAGCGACACACCTTTTTTCAAAAATCCCTTTGACGGATATGGATCTGCCGCACACAAAACTACAGTTCCTGCATGATCCTTGCCGACAATTCCCTGATCTGCGAGCCGTAAGATGCCGGATCTGCCATTTCCCCACTCTCATACTGCTCAGAAAGGCGGTTGATCTGCGCGATCTTCTCCTTGATGCTCGTAAACCTCGCCACCAGTTTCAGCTTCTCCTCATATCCGAGAAGCGTCCTGTCACAGCGTTTCACAATATCGTGCACCGCCTGCCTGCTGATCCCCTGTGCCTCCGCGATCTCTCCCAGGGAAAGATTCTCATACACAACGCTCTCGTAAATCTCCTGCTGGTGTCCAGTCAGCAGTTCCCCATAGAAATCATACAATAAACCCTGTTCTACGATCTTTTCCATGCTTTCACCACTCCTGCGCCGTTTCTGTCATGGCTTTGCCAGGACGGCACATCAATGAAATATAAGGCAGACGACCGCCGACTTTTGCATTTTACAATAGGAAAAGCGCTGTGTCAAGTATTTTTTCTTGACATACAAACAGCCTCTCCTAAATTACGTTTTCTTCATTTTGGTATGCAAAGTTTTTGAGGGGGGGATACCTTTTTGAGGATTTATCATGAAGGGAAATGCTTTCAAAAAACAAAAACAGAATCAATTCGTTTGTTTTGCAGATTGATTCTGTTTTGTTTTCATCAACGTTATCTCATAAAGCCTTTTTGATCAAATTTTTCTGAAATTCTTCCACCAAAGCCATTATTTCTATGTAAGCTGCTTCGTACTCCTTCTTAAAATCTATAATACAATTCGAAATTTCTCCTTCATTTAAGACCGTTTGCTTATGTGTTCGAACGTAAGACGTTTCCTTTAATGACAGTTTGGGATACTTCAATATATTAAGTTCGAAATCATAATCTGGGTCCAAATTTTCCTTTCGCGTCACGCGAGAAATGGGAAGAACAATCCGATCTTTTTTATCCGCATCGCCAATAACAAGGACGGGGCGTTTTTTAAAAGCCATTTTATGTGCCTTACTGTCAAAATACTGAAAGGTAGCCCAATATGCTTTCCCAATCATTGAACTACCTCCGCATCCTCAAATTCATCATAGTACATATCATATATTGAATCATAAGGTCGGATTTTTTCTGCATCTTTCCTTATATCATCAATGCGCAATGGTCTATCACCATTTTCCCCCTCTAAAAGACCCTCCCGCGAATTTTTCCAGGAAATTTCATTATGAGAAATATTACTTAATTTCCACGAAACCAAAAACCCGTACTGAAGAATCACGTTTTTAACAATATATTCACTTTGTGGGGAAAGCTTTCTCAAGCCTTTATAATTGATCCCATTCTCCGTATAATGTGTTCTAACTTCTCTTGATACCGGTCCAAATTTCCACCCTTCAAGAACTTCTTCAAATAACGGTTCACCAGTAATGGCAAGGCTTTCCCTTTGCGCCAAATAGAGTAATTTGTGGAGTTTCATTTCGTCAATCGTTTCGCCCGACTGCTTTTTATATTCATCATATATATATTGAGAAACATCTATAATTCTTTCCACAAAAATCACCTCCCAATGCGCACTATAACAAAAAGCAGACACCTACTGCCTGCTAATACAATTCTTCACTTGCGAACAAGGTTAAAGCATACTCCCTACTGAGACACCAATACCTACACAAGACTTTCTATACTTATTCTGATAGTAGCATATGTTGAATGGGTTGTCAATATTCGCTTGCTATCGTCATGTTTCTGAGCAGAAGTTATCTTTTATTTCTATAATGAATACTCCTTATGCAATTGTTCTGCTTTTCTGACCCCGGTAAACCCCAAAAGCAGCTGCAGCGGCAATAACAGCCAGAACGAGGACCGACATAACAGGATAGCTGATATGCCTGCCGAATACATGGAATACCTTATAGCCGCCGAATACCTCTTTTACCAAAGTGACATTTGCCAGTCCGAAATCCACAAGTACCCCAAGTCTCTGTGTAACGGTATCGCCCATTGCTGCCAGCCCCACATTCACAAACAGAACAGCCAGACTTACGCCCACCGTACCCATCTGGCTTTTCATACGTGAGGAAATAAAGCAGATGACCAGACTATAAACCGCGCCGGTAAAAATAAGCCACGCAGCCCCGACAGCGGCAAGCTGCCAGACTTTCCACTGGAACATGGACCGGGCATAGGTGGGAACGGACTGGATGGCAGCGTCCCAGCCCTGAAAACTCCCATGGGGCAGAAAACCAAAAATGAAAGTTGCCGTCAGATACAGCGTGACGACAGCAATGGAGGCGACAAGTACGCTCAGTAGTTTTGCCGTGACGATTTTCCGCCTGCCGTTCCGGGAGCTTAAAATCAGGCTGTCCATACCGCTTGACCGTTCCACCGCAAAAACCGGGGCAATGACAAAAGCCAGCGGCAAAAACAGCAGGAACTGCATCATATGCTCCCCCCAGTTGTTGAACAGGTTTTCCCATAACAGGGTATTGGCAAACACCGGCTCACCCAGTTCTTCCAGCCTTTGCAGAGAAGCGGACAATTTTTGACAGGCAGCGCTATCCTGCTTCCCCTGACTTTCCAGTTCTGTGATCTCCGCTTGCAGAAGGGCAATGCCATAAGGTTCCCCTGCACTCTCCGGCGGTGTGCCGTTCCAATATTCCTCCACCCGTTCCGTATAGGCGTGGTAGTTTACCGCCAGAATAACCTCCGGCTGATCTATAACGCTTCGTGCGATCATCCTTGTATCCGTGCCGTACCGGGCGCTGACTTCCTGATAGAGCTTTTCCGCTTCCGCAGCCTTTTCGCTGTCAAACGGTCCCTCCCATGCAGCGGCTGCTTCCTCGTAAGCGCGGTAGCTGTCATTGCCGCCAATCAGGAACATGGTGGAGGTCAGACCGACCACACTGTAAAAGGCAGACAGGCACAGCAGCAGAATCAAGGTTTTTTTGCCCAGCAGCAGTTTTCGCAGTTCAAATCGAAACAATGACATAGCATCACCTCCCGGACTTTTCTGGCAAATAGTTGAAGAGATACAGGTATGCATCCTCTAACGTCGGTATAGCCTGTACCGCATCACCGGCAGGCTTTTCTTCGTCAATGATGCGTACCTGCATACAGTCGTCTTTCACCTTAACATTGCTGATGACAGCCTGATTCTGATAGTTTACAAGCTGCCCGGCGGACATCTCTAGGAGCCAGACCCGCCCCTCCATCATACGGATATATTCTCCGCCCGTTTGGATGTGCCGGATGGTGCCGTACTCCATCATCATGATATGCGCGGCAATCTGCTCCACATCGGATACAATATGGGTGGAGAGCAGCACCAGACGGTCCTTTGCATAGGCGGAGATAATGTTGCGGAACTTGATTCGCTCATAGGGATCGAGCCCGGAGGTGGGCTCATCCAAAATCAAAATCTCCGGGTTGTCCAGAAGAGCCTGGGCTATGCCCAGTCTGCGCTGCATCCCGCCGGAATAGGCGGTGCATTTCCGATCCAGATCGTCCGACAGACCGACACTCTGTGCCAACTCCTCGATCTTCTTTTTTGCGTGAGCCTTCTCCATCCCTTTCAGCGCCGCCGAGTATTCCAGATAATCCCTGCCGGTAAAGTCACTATAAAAGCTGACATCCTGCGGTAAGTAACCGATTTTCGCCCGGTATTCGTCACCCAGCGCATGAATGTCCTTTCCGTCATACAGGACACTCCCTTTTGTGGGGCGCAGCACATCAGCCAGTATGCGGATCATGGTAGTCTTTCCTGCGCCGTTCGGTCCAAGGATACCGTAAACCCCTGTCCCCATGGTGAGTGATATCCCTTTCAGAACATTTTGGTCCTTGTAATTTTTTGTGATATCTATCAATTGCAGTTCCATAAACTACCCCCTCGCCGGAGCGCCGCCGCCCCGCATCCCTGCTGCAACCTTGATGGTGGAAAAATCTGCCCGGTTAAATTTACGGACACACAGCACAAAGAAAAAGGCTCCAATCAAAACTGTAATTGCCAGTCCCATCAGCGGCGTGATAACAAAGCCGGCAATGGAGAACGCCATGCCCTGCCCTACCAGTTCCTCTGTGGTCAACGTGTGCGCCCCCAAGGCGATATAACGGAAAATGGAGGTTGTATAAGTCAGCGGGTTCAGGTAGACGATGGGCAGGAGGAAACCGGGTATGATGGTGGTTGGAATATACGCCCCGGAAACAAAAGTCAGCGGCATCATGATCATAGAGCTGATGGTCTGAAAGGCAGGGGAGTTGCGGGAAACCGTAGCCAGAAACAGACCGATGGCGCTGAATGCCATAGCGGCAATGAACATCACCGCAGCCAAAAGCATGATTTGCAAAACATTGACCCGCAGTCCAATAACGATGCCAACAATCATGGTGACAACGCCCTGCAGCGAGGCGATGACCGCCCCCGACAAAATGTGCCCCATGGAAATCTGCGACCGTGCAATAGGCGCAACCAGAACCTCTTTCATATAGCCGCTGGAAATGTCAGACAGAATATCAGAGGAATTGTTGACGCTGACCTGAAACACGCTCATAATAATCACACCAGAAATCAGGTAATTCATGGGCGTGTCAAAGCTGCCCATGGAGGATTTCATCAGAAATGAGAACATCACGAGCATGAACATAGACATAAAGAGAGCCCCGAATACCCGTCCCTTGCTCCTGACATAATTCAGTAAATTTCTTTGTACAATAGCTGTAATTGGGTTCATGATTCCCGAATCTCCTTTCCCGTAATCGCCAGAAACACTTCGTTCAGTGTCCCTTTTTTCACTTCAAAGTCTGTGATTGCATCTTTGTGTGCTGATAAAATTTCCAATGCGGCTGGCGCCTTCTTTGTATGGAAAACCAGCTTGTTCCCGTCTTTCCGACAGGAAACGCCCCGTTCCTGCAATGCCGCCATGAGCGGCTCGGTCTGTGTGCAGACAACATCGACCTCTGTACCTGTATATTGGTGTTTTAAGTTCTCCGGTGTATCGTGCGCAACGATCCTTCCGTGGTCCATAATGACGATTTTTGAACAGACCTCCGCCTCGTCCATATAGTGGGTGGTCAGAAAAATGGTCATGTTTTTCTGCTTTTGAAGCCGCTGGATATATTCCCACACATTGACTCTGGTCTGCGGGTCCAGACCCGTGGTAGGTTCATCCAAAAACAAAACTTTGGGATCATGTACCAGCCCTCTGGCAATCTCAGCCCGACGTTTCATGCCGCCGGACAGACTGCCCACCACCGCCCGTTTCCATTCCGTAAGCTCCACTAGGTCAAGGGCAAAGTCGATGCGCTCCTGCACCTCGTTCTTCGGCACTTTGTAGAAGCTGCAGTGGTATTTCAGATTTTCTTCCACTGTCATCTGCGTATCGAGGGTGGAATCCTGAAAGACGATCCCGATGTCCTTCCGCACCAGACTGCGTTCCCTGCAGACATCATGACCGTTGATCATCAGACTGCCCTCTGTTTTATCAAGGATCGTACACAAGGTATTTATGGTCGTGCTTTTGCCCGCGCCGTTGGGCCCGAGGAACGCAAAAATACTGCCCTCGTCCACGGTGAAGGAAATGTCGTCCACCGCTGTAAAATCCCCGTATTTTTTAGAGAAATGCTCCACCTGTATCATTTTGTCCATGCTGTTACCTCCTAAAAAAATTAAGCCCTATGCGAATCACCCGCATAGGACTTATCTCTATAGCAATCTATAGTGCCTCAGCTATTATGTTGTTCAAACCTGCTATTTTATAAAAATCATCACCTCCAGATATCACCCAGTTCAATCAATCTGGTCTGGATGCGGACATAGGCTTTTGCATCCTCTTCCCCTAAAGACTCCAGCATCTTTGCCACCGAATGAATCATTCCGTTCCGACGCTCCTCGACCAGAGCCGCACCTTTTTCCGTCAGGCAGACAATGACCTGCCGACTGTCTGACGGGTCGGGAGTTCGTGTAATCATCCCCTGTCCCTCCAAAGATTTCAGCATGGCTGCGACCCTCGCTGTGGTCAGCATAAGAGCCCTGCTCATATCTTTCGGGTATGCATGATTTCCATTTGCCGCCAGATAATTTAACGCTAAGATCTCGCCCCTTGCTATCTGGAACATGGTTCTCTCCATCTTGATTTGCGGCGCGGCACCACGCATATCAATGAGCTGTATCGCCAATTCGGTGTAGTCCATGTGACATCCGTCCCTCTTTATATTACTAACTCTGTTAGGAATATTAGCACGGATTTCTGACCCTGTCAATGGGAAATCAAAAATTTTTCATGCCTTTTTATTCAACCAATGACCGATAAAATTCCATCTCCTCCTCCGGCGCTTCATAGTAAAAAGTCAGAAATTCCTCCGGGACAGTAAATGCTTTGATGCTTTCCTCCGCCACCGTCATTCTGATGATATCGCTGTCTTCATACAAGGTAATAGTCATATTTTCCACCGGTTCTTTTTTGCCAAAACGTGCGGCGGGGTACTTGTACGCAGTCAGATGGTATTGTTCCTCTGCTCCCTCCAGATCCCTTTTCAATTCTTCCTGCCGCTCTTCTATATCCGTGCCGTCAAAAATCGAACACTGGTTAAATTGATACAGCTGCTCTTCGTCACTGACCGTTTTGATAAGCTCATTGTTCTTTGCCGCATATATTCTGATTTCAGCCAGATTATCTAATTCCTCCGGCGTATATTTTCCTCCCTGTCCCGCGGAACATCCGGCGCAGATACATACTCCTGCCACAAGCAGAATACCGATTTTTATACCGCTTTTCTTATTCATCTCTCCCTCTGCTTTCTATCAATAATTTACAAGTCGTAACCAACAGACAACAAAACAAAATGAGAATAGGCGCATAGGGACTCCACGCGTTTGTGATTATACCAATCAGAACAGCCATCACCGTAACCGGCAATGCCATATATACCCAGCGGTACCGTTTCATATGACCGCTTTTCGGCGTATGTCTGGCATTATTTATAACAATGCTGTCAATATACATGGACATTCCCGCCCATATCATAAGCGCGGGCCATACCGCATCAGCCACCCACCCGAAAACATTGCAGGCTGTCTGCCCGGCATAAATCAGCAGAAAGTGTTCCATTTCAGAGCTTGCCAGAAGAATAACCACACCGGCAATCATCATAACGATATATTTCTTCCTTCTGCTCTCCCTCTGTCTTTTAAACGCCTCAAACACCTTGTCATCAAACGCAAGCCGTTCGTTTTTGATTTCCTGATACTGTCTGGTCTGAAAGAAATACCATATCACAATAGCGATCCCCGCTATCATGGTAAGCCAATAGAGAAAGGACAGGATCATGCTATGTTTTTCAAAGCAGCCAAAGACATTCGATACGATAAACAGGCTGATTCCTCCCGTGATCTGCTTTACGCCCTGCCTGCTGTACGACAAATACCCATCCAGCATCTCCTGACTGACATAATATCCGCTGTTTGCCGCGGCTTTCTCTTCCGTCATTCCTCTTTCACCGCAGTCCTCTTTCAGCAGGTAGTCCGTTGACACGCCAAACAAATTACTGATCTGTACTAATTTCCCCACTTCCGGTATTCCTTTGTCGTTCACCCATTTTCCCACCGCCTGTCTGGATACCTCCAGCCTTTCCGCTAAATCCTCCTGTGTCATACCGTTGTCTTTCAACAGTGTTTTCAATTTCTGTCCCAATGTCATTTTTTATCCACCTCCTGCAGTCATTTTCTTCCAGACACCGTAGAAAAACAACCAATCTGTGGTTTCATCCTGTCAACTTTGCGTTTCGTTCCCTGTTTTACTGTTACCTTATCGTCTGTGCCGTCAAGACAAAAAAAGTGTGAACATGAAATTTAATAATTTCCGCTCTGAATATCCCTTACAATCATGCTTTTCCTTGTCTGTATTGTCCTTTCAAGGCTTGGAAATACTGCAACATCAGCGCAGAGTGTTTACACAGTCGCAGATTTTTGAAGCTGTTTGGAGTATGGAAAGTGAGGTATTGGCTACAAGTTCAGTGCTGACAGTGGGGGATGTGATATGTCATTTATGGCTTGCTCGTCCGCTTTTGGATAAATAATAGCGGTAAATCTGTGTGATAGGTTTAGCGCTTGCAATGTAAATTAGTAGCTATGGCTTCATTTTCAATGGTTAATTAGAAGCATATAATGGATTGGCTTTTCGGGTATCTTCGCCGTATACTTTTTTCAGTTCTTCAAATGCTTTTATCACTTCTTTGGGAATATCCACATGAGCTATAAAGTTCTTTCCATTCGGACCGTATCCGTCCGCATTATCGGTAAGCCTTGGAATTTCGCCCATGAGCAGATTAACATACCTGTCTATATCCCACATACCATGTATATCCTCGGAATAGTCCAACTGACCGTTATGAATGGTAATTTCGGCTTTATATGCAGCAAAATTGATAATTACAACATCATCAGAAATATACTTGCGAAGTCCGGCTTCCATTCTGTACTGCATAGTTGCGTCTTGGCACAAAATAATACTTCTAAACTTAATTCCCTGCCGTTCCAGTAAATCAAGCAGATAAGTGATATTGTTCCCGCAATTTGTTGACTTGGTTTCCAAATAATCCGCTTTCAATCCATACACAACAGTTAAATATCGGTTAAATATCTCCGCTTCCGGCAATCCCTCCGTAATAATCTGTGGGTAATCTTTATGCATTCTTTGACGAAGTGTTTCCGTCGTATGTCCTGCACCGCCGACAATGACATATTTCCCTGCAACTCCGTTTTTCATGGCATTTGCAAGAACGTCCCCGCCACTCAAAACGCTGCCTCCGAACAATACCATGACATCAGCCTGTTTCAATCCATATTTATCCTGTAAATTGTAAGCGGTAAGCGCTTCAATATCCCTCTTTCCGCAAAAACGTCCTAATATGTTTATATTTTTTGCTGTCTGTTCATTCATACAAATACCTCTCAAATTTGTTTTAATTCTCTTTTTCTCAGACATATAAACCCATACATATCATTAAAAAAGAAAATTGCAAAATTTACAATCACTGGAATATAAGCAGGGTTTTCAATCGAAGCCAAAACCCAAAGGACAATCAGCACAATATCGTTTGAAGCATATCCCAACGCATAATAAGAAGAACGCAGCATAGTGAGGGAAGCAGCCAAAAAGCTCGTTGTGACTGAAATAGTGCTGAACACAATGTTAGGCGTGTTAAGTGACTGTAAAACAAAGTAAAACCCTCCTGTGACAATAGCACCAACAGTAACAAGCAATACTGAATGTTTCCAGTTCAAATTTCGGATTGCAACCTCATTTCCATTCTCTTTGGACGGGTTCTTTATCCATGTGATTGCTGACCATATAGCCATTGGCATAGACATTCCCAAATATGTTATCATTTCTCCCCAATACCGAAAACGGAAAGAAATGATACCATAAAGAATACTGAATACAATCATCAAAATCTGCGCCCACACATTACCTTTTGCGGCAAATACTAATGACGTGACACCAACCATTGCCGCAACCAATGTCAACCAGTCCACGTTGTACGATAGGATATTAGAAATAATGACTGTTGCCAGCGAACCAATCCAAAGCAGTCATTCTTTTGTTGATAAATTCTTTATAGGATTATTCATTGTTACCTCCTTAAATCTCCGTTTATTTGTTAGATTTAAGGAACATACAAGGGTCTAATATTGGTATAACCCGATTGTGTAAAATCATTTTTACCTCTTTCAAAAAATTTGTTGAATAACGCTCAAATTATACCACACCCTCAAACGGATCACAATGATATATCTTGTGTTTTTGACTTCTCCTTTCTCTGTTCTGTCGGCGGTATTGTCTGCTCTACGCAACGCTTGACGGTTTCAGCTTCAGCAACTTCCTCTTTCAGACTCCGCATTTCTCGATAAAGGCGGTCTTTCTGTGCGGTAGCGTTCCGCATATTCCTTCTGCTTTTTCGGTTTGGTCTGTTTGTAGGTCTTGTGGTAATCTCGGTATTGCAGATACTTTTCCGCTTGGTCTATCAATTCTTTCCGCTCATGGAGTAGTTTTTCCGTCTGCTTTATCTCGCTGTTGGTATTCCAGTACCACTTTTTCATTTTCGTTAGCGTTTCCTGCAACTCGGACAGGGTGGAAATGTTGTTGCCCTGCAAGAAGCTGACCGCCTTTGCAAAACTCTTTAGGTCTTTTATCTTCCCATAGCGGCTGTTGGGAATGGAAAGGAACGGAAAGGATTGGATTGATTGTCCTTATCTGACGGTTTTTGCCGCCTTCCTCGGTCACAATCCCTTTTGTATCTGTTTCACCCTTTCTTCCTCGTCAGACAGGCGCCGATGACTGCTCCAGTCAGGACAAATGGCGCCATTCGGACGAACAGCCACTCAAACCCGTGAAGCATTGCTCCGGCAACCGCGGTTTCCGGGTCACTATAATCCCACCCCAAGTATGGACTATTCCATACAACCAAGGCGGCAAAGCCAGCCACTATCACCACACCCAATGAGAGAAAAAACCAATGCCTCTGACAGGGAAATCAGCATATCGGCATCCGGGACCGACAATCCCTGCTCCCATTTTGAAATCGTCTGTCTCACCACATGCAGTTTGACTGCAAGTTCCTCCTGTGAAAGTCCTTTGGATTTTCTGATTGTTTTGATATTTTCGTTCAGCATAAGATACGCCCTCCTTTCGCCACCATCATACGAAAGAACCCCCGTTGCGGCAAGCAACGAAAATGAACATTGCCGGTTCTGGCACACAATCCCCGCTTCATAAATGATGCAAAGTTAACCCGCTGTCTACATCATCGTATCATCCCGCAGAACCTCTGTCAGATTCATCACCCGCATCCTGCGCCAGCTCAGATAATAGGTAAGCGCCACCGTGCCGCCGACCGAAAGCACAAACGCGCCGATGGGCACAAAAGGCGCCTCAGCCAGAAATTCCGCCGGATTCATATAACTTGCCTTCAACATAGCGCCCACCGCCAGAACCGCGACGACCGCCGCCCACAGCATCGGGCGTGCCACAAGCGCAAACGCCTCAATACAGAACATTTTCCGCAGTTCTCCCGGCGTCATGCCCACGGAAAGATATCTGGCAAACTCTCGCTTTCTCTGCCGCACAAAGCCGAGGGCATTGGAAAACACGTTGCCAAGACCGATCAGCGCAAGCAGCACACAGAAAGTCCCCAGCACGAGCATCATTCCCCGTATCTTCTCATCGTTCGTCTCATATTCCCGGATGCGGTTCTCACTCTCTATCATGTAAGTTCCCGCAAGGCTTTTTTCGATTTCTCCCTGAATCGTATCCAGTTCTTCCAGACTGGCCCCTTTCCTGCAAAGAATGCGGATGAAGGTATCTTCCTCCGCGCCGCCTGTCCGCCCCTCGATTTCCTTCCACAAACTCGCCGGAACAAAATGCACCAGCTCGTACTTGTCAATCGTGGCGTATTCTTCCCGCAATACGGGAACTTCTTCCGTATATGCCAAAACCGGGATCTCCGCCGTCTCCGCGCAGTCCGAAAGCAGCATTTGCATATCTGCACCGCCGTCTGGCACCGACCCTTCCACAGCCACCGTACCGCCTGAAGCTGGCATTTCCGCAGCCCCATCACACGTCTGCGCCGCAAGCCTTGTTGTACTCCCGCCCTTGATATAGGGCATATACTGCGGATGTCTGAAATCCGGGTTGGTCACGTCACAGATGAGATTGCGTATCACCGCCCCGTCCGTCCGTTGTGGTGCGCCTATCGCTTCGCAATATGCCAGAAAGCTTGCGTCATCCATTATGACAATCGGCACACTCACGCTAAAAAATTCCCCGTCCCGCTCCACATACTTCCCGTTATCGTGGGAAAATCCCCCGTTAGCCCTCATTTCCCCACTCAGATTTTCCTCCGACAGCAGACTCTTCGCCCGCGCCTTCTGGTACACAATCACGTCATCCACACCCGGTATCTCCCGCAGTTTCTCCGTCTCCCCAAAGCTGCCTATCCCCGTGTCTTTCACCGTGACCATAATGTCCCACGCGTCCTGATATTTTTCAAAATAAGTCTCCCTCGTGCTGATTTCTGAGAGGGTAAAAAAACACTGCATCAGCGTAAAAGCCGTCATAGAAAAAAGCAAAGATATCGACGCCGTCCGAAGCGCCTTTCGCTGTACCCGCAACGCGTTTCCCGCCAGCTCTCCTTCCACACCGAACAGAAGGGAAAGCCCCGGAGAATTGCATTTTCTTCTCAGTTCCAGCTCCCGTGTATTTTTGATTGCCTCAAGCGGTGTCATCACGCTCAGTTTCCTTGCCGGCATCCATGCGGATATCCCTATGGTGATTGCCGTTATCAAAAGAGTAAACAAAAGAATCAGCGGATGGTACCCGAACACTGACGCCCGTCTGCCTTCCACCTCCCGTGCCAACATCTCCAACAGAGCCAGAAGCCCCATGCTCCCCGCTATGCCAAGCAGCGTTCCCAGAAGAATCGGCGCCGCGCACAGGTATGCCGCCTCCTGCAAGAGACAGGTCCGAATCTGTCTCGGTGTCGCCCCGATGCTGGACAAAATACCAAACTGGTGGATTCTCGCCTGCATGGACACCGCGAAGGCATTGTGTATGATAACGATAAGCGAAAAGGAGGCAAGCCCCATTATCAAGAGAAACAGCGGAAATACCAGCCTTGGCGCCTCATCGTCTGCGTCGCGCACCAGATACATCGCCATCAGCGCGTACTGGTCTCCCTCCACCCGCAGCCGTTCCACCTCATACTTCCACATATTGTAAAACTGACAGCTTAACAACGATAAAAGCAGCGACGAAATAAACGCGGCTGTCATAACGAAAACGGCGGCAGAGCGGTTGTTTTTCAGATAACCCGACGAATAGTCTCTCCACATCTGCACTACCTCCTTCTCTCATCGCCCACAATGCGGCCGTCCTCTATGGTGATGATTCTGTCCGCCTCCAGAGCAACTTTTTCATCGTGGGTAATCAGCACTATCGTCTGCTTCATGTTTCGGTTGGAAAGTTTGAGCATGTCCATGATTTCCCCGGAATTTTTCTGATCCAGATTGCCTGTCGGCTCGTCCGCCAGCAATAACGCCGGGCGGTAGATCAGGGAGCGGGCAATCGCCACCCTCTGCTGCTGCCCGCCGGACAGCTGATTTGGCAAAGCTTCCAGCCGCTCGGAGAGGCCAAGTGTCTTTACCACCTCTTCAAAATACGCCTCGTCTGGTTTCTTTTTATCCAGTGCAAGCGGCATCAGAATGTTTTTCCTGACCGTCAGCGTGGGAATCAGATTATAAAACTGGTATACCAGTCCCACCTTTCTCCGCCGGAAAATTGCCGCCTCTGTCTGATTCAGTTTGGAGAGGTCTGTTCCCTCCACGGTTACCCTGCCGCCCGTCGGTTTGTCCACGCTCCCCAGTATATGCAGCAGCGTAGATTTCCCGGAGCCGGACGCCCCCGTAATCGCCACAAATTCTCCCCTTTCAACCTCAAGGTCAATCCCCGCCAGCGCCACCACCCGGTTATCCCCGGAGCCGTACACCTTGCTCACTCCCTCGCATGTCAGAATATTCACGCGTCTGTCTCCTCCTTCTCCTCTTAAACTATAATTGAGTCATTGCGAAACGCTTTTTTGCTATTGCTGTATTGTGCATGTTGTATAATCCATAAGCAGCCCCTTGGAAACTGTTTAAATCCTTCGGATTAAAACGGTCAGTGCTTCATGAGGTTTTTCACGAATTTAGCACTGCTACGCTTGGAACGGAGCGCAAGCGCGTCTGTGTTGGTTATGCTATTTGTACAATCTCAACAACCACAAAGGAGTTTCGCATCTACCTAATCATCCTAACAGGAAAAAGTGACAACTCAGTGACAGTAAAAGCGGATTTCAAAACAAGCGCCGCCCTCCGGCAGATTTTTTGCGCGTATGACGCCGTTTTGGCGCGTGGTCAGCTCCTTCGCCAGGGCAAGCCCGATTCCGATCCCACCTTCCGCCGCGTTTTTGCCCCGGTAAAACCGTTCGAACAGGTGAGGCAGATCTTCCCTGTCAAATCCTGCCCCTTCATCCTGTATGCGTATTTCCGTATATAGCGGGTTTTGTTCATAAAAACAGCGGACACATCCACCTGCATTGTGCTCCGCACAGTTTTTCATCAGATTCATAAGCGCTTCCATAGTCCAATCCAAATCAACGTTTACCGTCATGGCCCCAAGTTCTGGAATGTCAATGGAGACATTCAGCTGTGCGCAGATTTCCTGCAGATTATCCGCCGCAAGCATAAGCAGGGTATAGACATCTGTCTCCTCCCGCCTAAGAGCCAGCGTGCCCGCGTCCAGCCGCGCCAGAAGAAGCAGCGCCTCTTCCAGATGCGTCAGTCTCCCAAGCTGCTTTATCATCTGCTCCCGTCCCCTCTTCTTTGCCGCACCGCCCCTGTCTTCCATTGCCTGTACCGACAAAGAAATTGCCGTGATCGGTGTCTTGATCTGATGGGCGATATTGGTCAGATTCTGTGCGAACTCGTTTTTCTTTTGCACCGCCTCCTCACGCGTCTGATAAAGGTAAGTCACCGTCTTATAGATCTGATCCTCCAGCTTGGAAAGGTCATCCTCACCCAGCGCGGAAAGGACCGGCGCACTTCCCGCATTTGCCTGCTCCAGATACGCCGTCAGCTCCCGCAGGCGCAGTCTCTCCCTTCTCCTTTGCAACATAAGCCCGACCAGCAGAAGAAACGCGCCTGCCAGCCTACAGATATAAAAGCCTGAAACCAGCATAGCCACAGTGCCAGAAACAGACAGGACAGCCGACAGGATAAATGCATCGTCCGCTTTTCTATATTTCACTCCTCCCATGCCAACTCCTCCATACGGTAACCTACACTTCTGACTGTCTTAAGACATGCCGGCTGGTGCAGTTTATCCCGCAACCGTTTGACTGTTACAGTCAATGTATTGTCATTCACAAAGTTTCCGTTCACATCCCACACCTGTTCCAACAGCCTTTCCCTTGTCACGACCCTTCCTTTATTCCTCAGCAGACACAGAAGCACCTGATACTCAACCGCACTTAAACTTACCTCCTCTAAACCGCAGGACACGAGCATTCTGTTTAAATCCATCGTGATTTCCCCGCAGGACAGATACTGCCTGCCCACATTCCCGCTTCTGCGAAGGAGCGTCTGTACCCTGGAATGCAGTACCTCAAGCGCAAAGGGTTTCACCACATAGTCGTCCGCCCCGCTCTCAAACCCCGAGACAATATCCGCGCTGTCGCCCCGCACTGTCAGAAAAATAACCGGCAGTTCCTTCCAAGTCCTGCGGATCCACCGGCAAAGCCCGTCCCCGCGCCCGTCCGGCATGTTCCAGTCTAACAGCACCATAGCCGGCAAACGACGTGCAAGCGCCTGCTTTAAGTCTGCAAGCGTGCCGTATACCGACACCTTTATGTCCTTCCTCTCCAAATACGCCTCTACCATACCCGCAATACCCGGATCATCCTCCGCATAATATATTTCAGTCATCCATCTGTCCCGCCTTTTTTGTTTACACTGTATTTTGTATTATAACATACAAAAAGATAGGCATTCTAAAAAAAACATGCTATAATAAATACAATATTGTTAAAGGAGGGGGAAACTGACATGAAACTTTCGGATTTTATGGACATGTCCCATTTGCAGAAAATTCAGGATACCTTTTCGCAAGCCACCGGCCTTGCTGCCATTGCCGTCGATACTGAGGACAACTATATTACCAAAGGAAGCGGATTCACCGACTTTTGTACAAAACAGATGAAGAGCTGCCCTGAAGGGGCAAAACGCTGTCAGAAATGTAAGTTTTCCGGGCAGGGCGTTTACGAATGCCATGCGGGACTTATGGAATTTTCCATTGATATCGTGCTGAACGGCGAAAAATTAGGCCGTCTGATCGGCGGACAGGTTTTCTCCCGCGAGCCGGATGAAGAAAAACTTGCCGCGCTCGCCGAAGAGCTGGGACTTGATCCGAATGCTTTTGTCCGCGCCGCGCAGAAAGTGCTCGTGCGCACGGAACCTTCCATCCGCGCCGCTGTTTCCCTCCTGAATGACATGGTAAATATCCTGATTGTACAGGAATATATGAGCGCTACGGAATATAAAAAGATCCATGTATGGGAAGAGGAAATCGCAAACGCCACAGAAACCGTGGCACGGATCAAAGAAAATACCAAAGAGCTTGAAGGCATCGCTTCCAAACAGACGATCATGGCCTTAAACGCTTCTATAGAAACAGCAAGAGTCGGCGCTGCGGGAGCCGGTTTCGGTATCATCGCAAAGCAGATGGGCGCTTTCTCCAAGCAGTCCACGGAGATCTACAAAAAGATCACGCAGGATGCCAACAGCATCGCCGAATCCATACATAAAATGAACGAGACATAATTATTTCCGAGCCTAAACAGATTTAAAAAGCTGTCCCCAGTCAACAGAGGACAGCTTTTTTTGAATCAACATTTTCGTTCTTTTCACTCTACGACAATCTCCAGATACCCCACCATCTTTGCCATGTCAAACTCCTTGATTACGCCCAGGTTTGGATCGTAATACTTTCCATCGTAACCTACAAGATAATGGCTGTATCTGCCCATGCGCTCCATGATGATCGTACATTTCGGCAGTTCCACACTCTTTCCCAGTGTATACACAATCCTGTCTGCATGACGAATGCCCAGATATTCCAGCGTGACAATCATCTTGCTCATGTTGGCCTGCCACTCCCTGCATTTCATAATGTCGCACGCCTCGTCTAACGTCGTACCCGCAATCATCGCGATGCAGGACTGGCCGCACAGACCGTCCCAAGGCTGTGTCACAAGCTCCACCCCGTCGATTTTACGGATCGGGTGCTCCACGCTGTAAGGGCTGTCCCCGATTCTTCCCATCACATTTCCCACAATTTCAATGGAAATCTGGTATTTCTTCCCAAGTTCCACTTTGGAGAGCGTATCCTGGCTTACCGGGATATCGTAGTACCCCTGCCCTTTCGGCAGCAGATCGCAGATAAAGCAAACGTCGTCAAAGCATACCCTGACCGGCGCGTCTCCCACCTTCTCGCAAACCTCCCAGACATTGAATGGCACGGAGATGGCATTTTCATTCTCCCGGAATTCCACAGTACCTTCAAATTCGTATTTCATGTCGTAACCCTGCCTTTCTTTTTTTGTATTTCCACAGCGCCGACCTCTCACCGCTGTTTACTGCCACACCAGCCGCCATGCCTGCGCATCGCGGAATCTCAAATTCGTGCGGAGAATGCCATATTTCAGGCATTCTCCAGCGTGAGACTTAGAACTTCTTCGCGAAGCAGCCCTTGCTGCGAGTGATTAGAAGTTCTTCTCACGCTAATCCTCATACTCCTGCGCGTCAAAACTGACGTTTAAATCCACGTCGCCTTTGATGCCTGCCACTTTTCCCTTGTTCGTATACTGCCAGATTTTAAAATCATAGGGGAAATAGTAAGTCTCGTCATAGTAGGCAAACCACTTATCGTACTCCTCCAGTTTCTCTATATCCATAAGCAGCATAAAAGTTTTTAAATTGCCATAAATCATCGGCGTATATCCCGCCTCTTTGATCTTCTCGCAGAAGGTGATACAGTATTTGGTCCGATCCTCTTTGTTCAGATCATTGCTGCGCGCGTTCGTGCTCGTCACCGCCTCCACGTCAATCACCACAGGATAGGTCACTTTGTAGGGCGCGATGGACTCGATCACAAACTCGGCCTCCTCCTCGGCTTCCTCCTCGCTCATCGCCTGGGTGAAGAAATAGACGCCCACGTCGATATCATTCTTTAAAGCCCCTTTAATATTCGTCTGGAAAGTTTCATCTTCCAGAATCTCGCCTTCAGTATATCCCCGGATCCCCAGGCGTATGAAGGCATAATCCACTTCATCTGACGCCACTTTTTCCCAGTCGATCTTATCCTGATACCGGGATACATCTATTCCCTTACGGGAAATCCTCTCTCCCTCTTCATAATAATGGATCACACCGTCCCCGTCAGCCATAAAAGATTCGGGATTGTATGTATTCTTTGCCAGATTCTCCAGAATCGGGAAAAAGTAATACTGTCCCGCATCCGCCAGCACAACTTCATCCGGGAAAAAGCTCCTGAGCATCTCTGTCGTTCCACCGCCGGAAGTCATAAGCTCCTTCATCCTGCTAAGGAACGCCTCGCTCACTTCCTCAGACGTTTTCTCTTTCGCTTCCTCCACAGCGCTCTCAACCAGCGCGTCCACTTCCGCCTGATTGTATGCCGCCTCCTCTTTCAGGCGGATTGCCTCCAGCTCGCTCATAACCGCCGTGTTCTTCTGCTGGATCGCCCGGTACTGGAATACCACTACCAGACAGATTGTTACCGCTGTCAAAGTGATAATGCATAGAAGAATGGAACCTGCGAGAATACTGTTCTCACTTCTCCTTCGTTTCTTCCTGCTGCGCTTTCCCTGCGAATGATTCTCCTGCATAAACTCTCCTTTTATACGCGCATACCGCTACATGCGCTCGCTAAAGTAGCTTTTGTACCCTTCTCCGAACACCTCTGTCGCACTTGTGATAATCATAAAGGAATCCGGGTCTTCCTGTTTTACAATCTCCTCCGCTCTGGGCGATACCGGCTTTTTCACAACACACATTATCACCCGCTTGTTATCTCCACTATATGCGCCCTGCCCTTTTATATATGTCACGCCGATATCCAGATCCGACAACAGGCGGCCCGCAATTTTTTCCGACTTTGAGCTGATAATATACAGAAGCTTCGCCTCATCCCTGCCGTAAAGCACAACATCCATCACCACGGAAGTACAGATCGCTGAGATCGCGGCATATAACGCTGCGTTTAAGTCCCGGAATACGATGCCGGAAAGGGTCACCACAAGCGCATCTGCTATAAAAAATATCTTCCCTGTCTTCAGATGCGGAAACCTAAGCCTGAGCGCCTTGACGATAATGTCCATACCTCCCGTGGTCGCTCCCGCCCGGAAAATCACACCGATGGAAACCGCCGTCAGCGTACCGCCCACAAGCGCCGCCAGAAGGATATCATCCGTGGCCGCCCCGTAAGGAGCCAGCACATTCGTAAAAACCGAAATCAGCGCCGTCGCGTAAATCGTGGAGACCGTAAGCCCGATTCCGAATTTCCACACCGCAAAAATTAAAATCGGTATATTGATCAGCATGATAAGCGTACCCGTATTGACAGGGAGAACCCTGCTCAAAATAATGGCAATACCTGTCACACCGCCCGGTGCCATATTATTGGGGTCTGTAAAGAGGCTGACCCCGACGGCATAGATAAATGCCGCTGCCGTTATAATAACATATTTTTTTACTTTCTGCACGAATATGAGTCCTGCCTTTTTTTGTTATCATATCCATCTTAAAATTATATCATTCGCAGTGCGGGCTCCGCGTCGCTTGTTTTCCTTTCGCGGCGTCTAGATGCTCGCCCTTACGAGCTTTGGCTGGTACCCGTTGTCATTCAGTGCCTTGATGATCTGGTTTTTGTGCTCCGTGCCGTATGCCTCCAGCGTAATCCGAAGTTCCACCGCCGCATTGCGGTTGATGGAGACAAACTGGTTGTGCTCCAGCTTGATGACATTGCCGCTCTGCTTTGCGATCACGTCCGATACCCGGGAAAGCTCACCCGGTTTATCCGGCAGAAGCACCGACACGGTAAATATCCTGTCGCGCAGTACAAGCCCCTGCTGTACCACACTGGACATGGTGATCACGTCCATATTGCCGCCGCTTAAGATGGAGACAATCTTTTTATTCTTCACATCCAGATGCTTTAATGCCGCCACCGTGAGAAGCCCGGAATTTTCCACCACCATTTTATGGTTCTCCACCATATCAAGGAAAGCTACCACCAGCTCTTCATCCTCGACAGTGATGATATCATCCAGATTTTTACTTACATAAGGGAAAATCTTCTCGCCCGGCGTTTTCACCGCCGTGCCGTCTGCGATGGTATTGACCTGCGCCATGGTCTGCACCTTGCCCGCCTTGATGGAGGCCTTCATACATGCCGCGCCCGCGGGCTCCACGCCGATCACCTTGATTTTGGGGTTTAAGAGCTTTGCCAGTGTAGATACGCCGGTGGCAAGACCGCCGCCGCCGATGGGCACAAGGATATAGTCCACCAGCGGAAGCTCTTTGATGATCTCCATGGCGATGGTGCCCTGCCCCGTGGCCACATCCAGATCGTCAAAGGGATGCACAAACGTATAGCCGTTCTTCTTTGCAAGCTCCAGCGCGTGGGCGCACGCCTCATCGTACACGTCGCCGAACAGAATTACCTCCGCCCCATGGCTCTTCGTGCGGTTTACTTTGATGAGGGGGGTTGTCGTGGGCATCACGATCACCGCCTTCACCCCGTAACATTTCGCCGCGTAGGCCACGCCCTGGGCATGGTTCCCGGCGGAAGCCGTAATCAGGCCTTTCGCCCGCTCCTCCTCGGTTAGCGTACTGATTTTATAATAAGCGCCCCTGAGCTTGTACGCGCCCGTCAGCTGCATATTCTCCGGCTTCAGGTAGACTTTGTTCCCTGTCTGCGCGCTGAAATAATCGCTGTACACAAGCTTCGTCTCCGAAGTCACCTCTTTCACGACCTCGTAGGCTTCCTCAAACTTATCTAACGTCATTTCATCCATCCCCTTTGTACCTCCTTACTGCTGTTGCTGTTCCCAAATAACAATTACTGCTCTTCCTTCACATCAAAAAGCGCGTCCACAAACTGCCTTGCGTCAAACTTCTGCAAGTCCTCTATGGATTCTCCCACACCGATATACTTCACCGGGATCTGTAATTCTGACTGGATGGCAACCGCGATACCGCCCTTTGCCGTTCCGTCCAGCTTCGTCAGGATAATGCCGGTCACGTCCGCCACCTCGCCAAACTCCTTCGCCTGCTGCAGGGCGTTCTGCCCTGTGGTGCCGTCCAAAACTACCAGGTTCTCCCTGTGGGCGTTCGGAAACTCCCGGTCTATAATACGATTCATCTTTTTCAGCTCCTCCATCAGGTTCTTTTTATTGTGAAGCCGTCCTGCCGTATCGCACAAAAGCACGTCCACGTTTCTCGCCTTCGCCGCATTCACGGCATCGAAAATAACGCTTGCGGGATCCGCGCCCTCCGTACCGCCGATCATGTCCACGCCAGCCCGTGCCGCCCACTCCGACAGCTGCTCTCCCGCAGCCGCGCGGAATGTGTCCGCCGCAGCGATCAGCACCTTTTTCCCCTGACCTTTGAGCTGCGCCGCAAGTTTTCCCACCGTGGTCGTTTTGCCGACGCCGTTGACGCCGATTAGCATCACCACCGACCGTTCCTTTTCGAAATCGTAAGCGGTCTCTCCCACTTCCATCTGCTCCCTGATACTGTTAATCAGGTGCTCCCGGCAGGCGGCAGGTTCCTTGATATGGTTTTCTTGCACCTGTTTTTTCAGCCGCTCCAGAATCTCCCCGGTGGCATTCACACCGATATCCCCCATAATAAGGATCTCCTCGAGCTCCTCATAGAAGTCGTCGTCGATACTGGAAAACCCGCCGAACACGGAATCCATGCTGTGTACGATATTGTCCCTTGTCTTGGTCAGCCCCGCTTTCAGCCGACCGAAGAAACCTTTTTTTTCTTCGCTCATGTCTTCCCTTTCGCTAAATTTAATCGTCCAATTCTTTATCAATCAAGTTGACGCTCACCAGCGTGGAGATTCCCTTCTCCTGCATGGTAATGCCGTAGAGCCTGTCCGCCTTCTCCATGGTGCCTCGCCTGTGCGTGATCACAATAAACTGTGTGTTCTTCGTCAGCTTGTGCAGATACTTCGCAAACCGCGTCACATTGTTCTCGTCAAGGGCCGCCTCGATCTCATCCAGAAGACAGAAGGGCGAAGGTTTCAGGTTCTGTATGGCAAAGAGCAGGCAGATCGCCGTCAGGGACTTCTCTCCGCCTGACATCTGCATCATATTGACCAGTTTCTTCCCGGGCGGCTGTGCGATCACGAGTATACCCGCCTCCAGCACATCCTCGTCCTCGATCAGTTCAAGGGATCCCTTGCCGCCGCCGAACAGTTCTTTAAACACCTTGTCGAACTCCCGGTTGATCTGGGCAAATTTTTCATTGAACTGTTTCCGCATGGAAGTGTCAAGCTCCTCAATAATGCCGAGCAGCGTCTTCTCCGCCTCCACCAGATCGTCGTGCTGCGTCTTTAAGAATGTATACCGTTCCATCAGATTCCGGTAATCCTCGATGGCGTTTACGTTCACGTCGCCGAGTTTTCTGATCGCATCCTTCAAACTGCCAATCTCCCGTTTCATTGCCGGCAGATCAGTCATCTCCTCGTTCTTTAATCCTTCCGCGTCGGAGAGGGTAATCTCATACTCGTCCCACATATAATTGATCTGGGATTCGATGGATTCCTCCATCCGTTCCTTCTGCGCGTTCAGGCGGTATACCTCCTTGTCGAGCGCTGTCATTCGCTGGGAGAGTTCTTCCCTTGTGCCAAAGAAATTTTTCTGCTTTCTGGAAAGTTCCTCCTTGGTCTCCACATCCTCTTTCAGCTTGACCTCCGCCTCTGTCTGCGCTGTATGGGAAGCTGCAATGGTTCTCTCTATCTCAAGAATATTTTCCTTCTTGCGCTCCACTTCCTCCTTGCCAAGGTGCAGTCCTTCCCTAACCTCGGTAAGCTCTGCCTGATAGCGCGCCCTCTCGCCGTCCACACGCTCCAGATTCTGCCTCTTAAAGTCGGCGTTCTGGCGCATTTTTTCCACTTCCACGTCCCAGCCGGCCATCTGTGCCGCCTGTTCAGACTCAAGCGTGCGCTTTTTTTCAAGTTCCGCCTGGAACTCGGCGATCTGGGTTTCCACATTCTTTTCCAGTGCCTCGGAATCGGCAAGCTCCTTTGCCGCCTCCTCCTTGCCGGTCCTTATCTCGCCGATCTGGGTTTCGATTTCCTGTTCCTCCGTCTTTAACTCGCCGAAGCCCTCCGCGGTCTCGCTCTTCTTCTCCTCCGCCTGCATCACGTTCATTCTGGCGGTATTCTGCTCGATAAATTTCCGTTGGATCTGTCCTTTGATATCCTCGATCTCAAGACGCATTTTGTTGCGTCCCCGCTTGGTCTCCTCGATCTCATTTAAGATCTGGTCGATCTCCTTCACATACTGCTTTACTTTTTTCTCCAGTTCCTCCATCTCCCTGCGTCTGCCGAGCAGGTTGGAGTTATTCTTAAACGCGCCGCCGCTGATGGCACCGCCGGGCACGAGAAGCTCTCCCTCCAGTGTAACCATGCGGATACCGTAATCGAACTTTCTGGCGATCTTAACCGCATTATCCACATTGTCAACTACCACAATGCGGCCAAGCATAGCCTTTGCGACATTTTTATACTTCTTCTCTATCTTTACAAGTGCGTCCGCCATCCCGACCACGCCCGGCTCCTTCAAAGCTTCCGGGTTTTTAAATTCCTGCGGGTGGGTGATGCTTGTAAGCGGCAGAAAAGTTGCACGTCCCGCCCTTGCCTTTTTCAGGAATCCGATCATCCTCTTGGCTGTCTCTTCATCCTCCGTCACAATATTCTGGATATTGCCGCCCAGCGCCGTCTCGATGGCAGTCTCGTACTTCGCCTCCGCCTGGATAATATCCGCCACAACGCCGATAATACCCTTTTCCGTCTCCTTTTTTTCCATGACGGCCTTGACGCTGCCGCCGTAACCTTCATACCGCTCCGTCAGGTTGGAGAGTGCCTCCAACTTGGACTTCTGCTGATGGTAGAGAACCTGTGTATCCCGGAGCTTCTGATCCTTTCCGGCCAGCTCATCCCTCACGCCGGCAAGGCGCTCCTCCATCAGTTCCTGCTGCTCTGTCAGCTCCTTAATAGAGCGCGTAATCTCCTCAAATTCCTCCTCCAGCTTTTTGATCGTCTCCGTCTGCTCTGCCTCGTCCGACTTGGCGCGGAGAAGCCTGGAATTTAATTCCGCCTTCCGTATATTCACCTGCTCCAGCATGGTATCAAAACGGCCCAGTCTGGATTTGATGGTCGCCCGGTTATTCAGCGCCTCAATAATGGTATTCTTTCCGCTTTCGATATGATTATTTAATGTTTCTATCTCACTCTGGGTTTTCTCAAGAAGCTCCCTTGCCGACGCCCGTTCCTCCTCCAGCGCCGACAGCTGCTCGTCGATCTCCCGTTTCTGTGCAAGAATGGTCTCCCTCTCTTTGTCCCGCTCTGCCAGCTGTTCGCTGATGCTGTTAATGCGGGTCTGCAGATGTTCCTCATTTCCCTCCGCCGAGTGAATCTGCTCCTTTAAGACATTGATTTCACCCTCCAGCTTGGACCGCATCACGCCCGTATCCGTGAGCGTAGCCCTCGCCGCCTCGATCTCCGCATCCAGCTGTTCGATACGGTTCTGGATCCGCTCGTACTCCTCTTTCGTGGACTCATATTTATCCGTGGTCTCTTGCAGATCACCGCCCGCAATGCGCAGCTTTTCATCCACATCCTTAAGCTGCTCTGTAATCCTTACGTTTTCAAGCAGAAAGACATTGACATCGAGAGTTTTTAACTCCTCTTTCCTGCGAAGGTAAACCCTTGCCTTTTCCGCCTGCTTTTCGAGCGGTCCCGTCTGCTTTTCCAATTCTGCCAGTATATCGTTTACGCGCAGCAAGTTCTGTTTCTCCGTCTCCAGTTTCTTCTGCGCTGCGTATTTTCTTCTCTTAAACTTTACAATGCCGGCCGCCTCGTCGAAGAGCTCCCTCCGCTCCTCCGGCTTGCCGCTTAATATCTTGTCAATCTGACCCTGACCGATAATGGAGTATCCCTCCTTACCGATACCGGTATCGTAAAACAGCTCGTTGACGTCCTTCAGGCGGCAGGGCGTCCCGTTTAACATGTACTCGCTCTCCCCTGAACGGTAAAGCCGCCTCGATACCGTCACCTCCTCAAAATCAATGGGAAGCTGGTGGTCGGAATTGTCCAGCGTAATCGCCACATAGGCATAGCCCAGCGGCTTTCTCATCTCTGTCCCGGAAAAGATCACATCCTGCATGGACACGCCGCGAAGCTGCTTGATCCGCTGCTCTCCCAATACCCACCTGACCGCGTCGGCCACATTACTCTTACCCGAACCGTTCGGTCCCACGATACCTGTTATACCATTATGAAACTTAAACGTAATTTTATTTGCAAAGGATTTAAACCCGTGTACTTCGATACTTTTTAAATACATATGTTACCTTTCTTTTCTGGCGAGAAGAGCCTGATAAGCTGCCTGCTGCTGTGCCGCCTTCTTGGAATGGCCGACTCCCCATCCCACCTTTTTCTCTCCCACATACGCCTCAACCTCGAAAATCTTATCGTGCTGCGGTCCTTCCTCCTTCACGAGTTCATAGTGAAGCGACCCCTCGTTTTCCTGCTGCACACGCTCCTGCAGAATCGTCTTGGCGTCGTAAAAAAGCTGCTTATGTTCCAAATCCGAAAGGATAAAACGGTGTATAAATGATGAAGCTTCCTCAAGTCCCCCATCCAGATAAATTGCACCGATCACCGCCTCCATCACATCGGAAACGATGGAGTCGCGGTTCCTTCCACCAGTCGCCTCCTCTCCCTTTCCGAGCAGAATAAACTGCTCCAGTGAAAAATCCCTTGCACAGAAAGCAAGCGCCGGCTCGCAGACCATGGAAGCGCGCATTTTCGTGAGTTCCCCCTCCGGCGTCTCTTCACGTTCCCTGAAAAGGAAATCGCTGCTCACAAGCTCCAGTACGGCGTCCCCCAAAAATTCCAGCCGCTCGTAATCCTTAAATTTATTAATTCTCATCTCGTTGGCATAGGAACTGTGGGTAAGCGCCTGACGCAGCAATTTCCTGTCCCGAAAATGATATGCAATTTTTTCTTCCAGCCCACTAAACGCTTCATCCGTCATCAAAATGACCATGCTCCTTTCCCGCCCCGCGAATCCGTGCGGAGAATGCCCGTACTTTGGGCACTCTCACGCTCTTCTCGCACGTGGAAAAGCCCCTTCCTTATCAGAAAGGGCCATAACCGCTTACTCCCTGCTGCTCTTGATCAGTTCTACCGCCTCACCCACCGTAGTAATACGCTCTGCCTTGTTGGCAGGTATTTCAATCTGAAAGGCATCCTCAATTCCCATAATAATCTGATAGACATCCAAAGAGTCCGCTCCCAGATCCTCAAGGAAGGTGGTCTCCTCCGTGATCTCCTTCGGGTCTACACTTAAAACCCCCGCTATCACTTCCCGTAATTTATCAAACTCCATCCCAGATATACCTCTTCACTTTCGGTACCTTATCGTTCTCGCTATACTTTCTCCCGGATCTTTTCGCTGATCCGCTGTTCCGTAAATGCTATACACTGTAAAATAGAATTTTTAATCTCATTCGCCTTGGAGCTGCCATGGGTCTTTACAACCAGCCCCTTAAGCCCCAGAAGCGGCGCACCGCCGTACTGTTCCAGATCAAAAGCCTTTAGCGTCGTCTTTAACGCCGGCTTCACCAAAAGCGCGCCGATCTTGCTGCGAAGGGAGGTCATCATGCCCTCTTTCACTTTCGAGATCAGCGTCAGCCCAACACCCTCATAAGTTTTCAGTATCACGTTTCCCACGAACGCTTCACAGACGATAACGTCCGCCGCTCCCGCCGGAATATCCCTTGCCTCCACGCTGCCGATAAAGTTGATGTCAGGGCAGTTTTTAAGCAGTGGGAAGGTCTCCTTTACAAGCGCGTTCCCCTTTTCCTCCTCGGCGCCGATATTCACAATGCCGACCTTCGGGTTTTTTACGCCCATCACATATTCCATATAAATCGACCCCATCTTCGCAAACTGCACCAGATGGGAGGGTCTGGCATCCACATTCGCACCGCAGTCAATCAAAAGGGAACATCCTGTGGCCGTAGGGATAAGCGGCGCAAGAGGAGGTCTCTCCACACCCTTGATCCTGCCCACAATCACCTGTCCGCCCACCAGGGTAGCCCCGGTGCTTCCCGCAGACACAAAGGCGTCGCAGGTACCGTCCTTCACCAGGGTAAGCGCCTTCACGAGCGAAGAATCCTTTTTCTTGCGGATCGCCATCACCGGGGGCTCCGCCGTCTCGATAATCTCAGAGGCATGTACTACCTCAATCTGTTCCTTTTGATATGTATAACCGGCAAGCTCCTTTTCCAGAACATCCTGTTTCCCTACCAGATATACCTTGATCTTACCACTCTCATTTACCGCCTCAACAGCGCCTTTTACCGTCTCCACCGGGGCGTTGTCTCCGCCCATGGCATCCACTGCCACTTTAATCCATTCGCTCATATGATCCCTCCTCAGAGCCTTTCGGGGCTGGCCCTGAATCATTATTCATTTATCATACTAAATCCACCCATAAAAATCAAGGCTCTTCGAGAGGTTCCCGAAAAGCCCGTCACATTGATCAGTCTACTGCGATGATTTCTTTTTTGTTGTACGTTCCGCATTTCTTACATACTCTGTGGGGTACCATCAGAGCGCCGCACTTGCTGCATTTCACCAAAGTCGGAGCAGTCATCTTCCAGTTTGCTCTCCTCTTATCTCTTCTAGCTTTAGAAGATTTGTTTTTAGGACAAATAGACATCGTCACACCTCCTTATCCGCTTCAAAAATATCTTTGATCGCCGCCATCCTGGGATCGGGAACAAACGTGTCACAATCACACATCCCCGTATTCAGATCCCTGCCGCATATGGGGCAGATCCCCTTACAATCCGGCTTACACAGGATCTTCATAGGCCAGCTTGTCACTATCTCACTGATTAGCAAGTCCCCTACATTCAACTGAAAGCCTTCCATGAATGGCTGCTCTTCGTATACCGAAGGTTCAGCCGCCATATCCGGCGCCCACACTTCTCTCGTAAAACAGATTTCCCTCTTCTCTTCCACCGGCTTGAGACATCTGTCACAGCCCGCCGAGAATACAAAATCCGCTTTCCCTTCAATCCGTGCCCTGCCCTTACCTGTGTTTGTAAAAACAAAGCTCACCGGTGATGAAGCAAGCACCGGATACTTCTCCCCGCCGACAGAAATTTCTGTAATCTCCGCTTCTGTCTGCATGGAAACAACTCTGTCCTCATTTGTTAACACTTCTGTCAGGTTCACGAACATAGCAGACTCCTATCCACACTCAAACAATTATACATAGGGCGTCCCTGTTTGTCAACCGCATATTTTTCTAAAATACGGTCAGACTGAGAACTGCTCCACGCCACCTACCAGATGATCTACGTCGCCCTTCAAATCATCTACCATTTCCTTCGATCTTGCCACGATCTGTCCAAGCTCCTCCGTCATGGCGGAAGTCTCCTCAGAGGATGCCGCATTGTCCTGTGCCAGGGAGTTTAACGTATCGAGCACTGTGGTAATACCCTGTCTCTGCCTCTCAATCTCCTCCGTCATCTCTTCAATGTTCACGATGGACGCCATACACTGGTCCAGATTCGTATACAGTTCATTAAAGATACTCTGCGTATCGTTCAGCACATTGACCTGACGTTCTACCGTTCCGTTCACCTTATCCATAATCTGCAGGGACTGCACAGACTTACTTACCAGATCATTGATGATATTGGATATCTGGCTCACCGACTGCGCCGACTGGTTTGCCAGCGCTCCGATCTCCGTGGCTACCACCGCGAAGCCCTTACCACTCTCTCCTGCGCGCGCCGCCTCAATGGACGCATTTAACGCCAGCAGATTGGTCTGGTCCGCAATCGCGTCGATCAGCCCTGCCGCCTGCTTGATGGCGTCCGCCGCCTCGTTTGTCGCCTCTGCCTGCTCATGCATACTTACCACGTCTTCCTTCGTGCGCATGTTGGCCTGCACCAGCTCCTGCAGCTTGTCGGAGCACTCTCTGCTCAGTCTCTTCATGGAATCGGAGTTATCGCGCAGATCCGCCACTTCCCTGGTGGTTCTGTCAATCCCCTCCGCTATCTTATTAACCTCACTGGTAGCATCCGATGTGGAAGCCGCCTGCGCGGTAATATTCTTTGCAATCTCTTCCACCGCGATATCCACTTCCCCGATGGATTTCTCCATCTGCTGGAAGCTCTCGTCAAACTCTACCGTCATGCCCTCTACTTTATGGGCAGTCCCCGCAATCGCCATGATAAGGCCGTGAATCTTTTCCCTGGCCGTATTTAAGCTGTCCGCCGCCACGCCCATCTCGTTTCTCTGCTTCACTTCCACATCAGCTGTCAGATCCCCCTCGGAAATGCTCACCGCAAAATCCTTAACACGCCGGAGCGGAACTACCAGAAGCTCGCCCACAATGAAGGATACCACCACCGTGATAATCAGCAGAATGACGAGACATCCTGACATCAGGGCGCAGGAATTGTGAAACTGTCTGGTGATCGAAGTTTCCACCGCGGACATCTGCGCATTCATATCATCCACATAGTTACCTGTGGAAACAGCCCATCCCCACGGCTCGAAATAGCCGGAATAAGCCACCTTGGGCGCAACGGTCACGCCGTCCGCCTTGGTAAAGGAAAACTGGTTATAACCGCCCTTCTCCGCCGACTGGCACACCTTCATAATTGACTGGATGATCATAATGCCGTCCTGATCCTGCAGATCATAGCGGTTGTTCCCCTCCTGCTCGGGCAGGATCGGATGCATAACCAATATGTAGTCTTTGTCATCTATCCAGAAATAGCCGCTGTCGTCATCCCGGTAACGCATGGCGCGCACGGTCTCGGCCGCCTCAGCCTTTGCCTCTTCCTCTGTTATCTCCCCGGCCGCCGCCTTATCGTACTCCGCCTGCAGGATCGCCAGCACGCTCTGCACCTGCGACTTGATCTCCGTCCGATATCCGTCGTCCATCGCCTTCGCATACTCCTCATAGGCGCCGTTGGAAATGTTTTTCATCGCCAGAATACCGATCAGGCCGACAGCGCAGCCGATTACAATTCCCAGCACCGAGCAGACTAGGATAAGCGTCGTCTTCAGGCTTTTGGTTCTACCCTGTTTCTTGTCCAATATCTCCACATCCTTCCCCATAAGACTGTTCACAAAAACAATATTATTATACTCCTTTCCCGACAATTTTTCAAGCGCCTGTGCACAATTCCGCACACTCTGCGGGCCGCAAAAATAATCCTGCCGAAATATTTTCCCGCCGCACATATTTGTGCTATACTATAGAAGGCGCAGGAGAAACCCGTTTGCGCGTTCTGGCGTTTCACAAACGCCAAATATATAATTATAGGGAGGATTCCAGTTATGTATCTTTTTACTGACGACTGCCTGATCGGTATGGAAGAGATCGACAACGAACACCGGGAACTGTTCCGCATCATAAACGAGACGCAGGAACTGTTGGATAACCAGATTTTAAACGACAAATACGACCGTATCATGGAGATGGTGGAGCGTCTTGACCAGTACGCGGAAGAGCATTTCCGGCACGAGGAGGCTTACATGGAAAGCATACGCCACCCGGAACTTGCCCTGCAAAAGCAGCAGCACCTTTTTTTCTGCGATAAGATCAACGGCATCACAAACTCTTTTTCCTCAGACCACGCGCAGCAGGAAGTGCTGGATGATCTGCTGCGGTATCTCGTGACATGGCTCTACCGCCACATCATCAGCTCAGACCTGATGATCGGCAAGTTAAAGCCCTTAGCGGAACGGACAGCGCCGCAGTTTAACGATACATACCTGACCAATATCCCGCTGATCGACAAAGAGCACCGGGAACTGTTCCGCATTATCGGGGACGTGTACCGCGTTATGACGGATGATTATGCCTTCGACAAATACGACGAGATCGTACATCTCCTCGAAGAGCTCCGGGACTACACGAAATTCCATTTTCAGGATGAAGAAATGTATATGGAAAGCATTCACTATGACGGACTTGAAGCGCAGAGACGGGCGCACGAAGCATTTGTGTCGAGACTGGAAGAGATGGATCTGGAGCACATTGACGAGAACCAGCAGGAGACGCTCGAGGATCTCATGGAGTTTCTGACCGAGTGGCTGGTGAACCACATCTTACACACCGACAAGAAAATACCGGCAGGGGCGCCAAATTAGCGCCCCTCTTTTCATTCTTATCCATTGCATCCATCACAGAATTTCCAGACATTCGACCTGTCCTTTATCGCTGAGCAGGAACAGCTCTTTCCCATGTACAACAATATTTCTGCATATGCCCTTTGTCTTCTTCCTTGGCATCAGTTCCTCTCCTGTATTTTTATCCACACAGTACAGGTAATTATCCTCCGCCGCAAAGAAAAGCCTGTCCCCGTCTATCACTGCCTTCGTCGATACGCCGCCTCCGACGTTTACGGAAAATATCTCTGTGAAGTCATTGTCCGAACTCATCTCATAGCATGTCATGTTTCCCGCTTTCGCATCAATCACCGCATCCGCGCTGCCAATATACATCCTGTTGTTCTCAAATACCATCTCGCTGTATAACTTGCCCTTCGCCTCTCTCGTGCAGATCAATTCACCCTTCTGCGAATCCAAAATGTAAAATTTCCCGTGAATATGTCCCACCAACATCCTGTTTTTGTCAAGCAGCGCAACACTGCTTATCCACTCGTCTTTTCCGAACGCCCAGCGGACCTCTCCCGAAAATTTATCCAAACAGAATACACTTCCGCCAAGTTCCCCGCCGTATATATATTTATCATCATACACAATATTACAATTGTTCTTTGCCTGATAAGTCTGGTTCTTCCAGAGAATTTCCCCGGTATTTTTATCGAGACAAAAAACCGCATAATCCGAAACATAGAATCTGTCGCCGTCCAACGCCATTTTAAAGGAGGCGTTCTTCGGACAAAGCTCTGTCGCCCAGCAGACACTCCCATCCAGACTGACACAGACAGCATCTCCTTTAAAGGTTGTGAGATAAATTTTTCCATTCTCATGTATCCCCGCCGTTCTCACCACATGATTCTCTTCAAAAACAACCCTGGTTTCCTGTGTCTTTACATTCAGCGTAAGCAGCACGGAGTCAAAAGCGTTCAGCCCGAGGGAAAGCGCAAAATATATGTTGTCGCCTTCCATAAAATAATCGTTTGACACCATGGGAACTTTCAATCCCTTTTTATAGTTGTATGTCCATCTTGTCTTTACCTTCATCCGTCTCTCCTCCAATATAAGTCCCCTCGTTTTCTTATTCTATCACAGATACGCATGCGGTTCCACCGGCACATCATTTCACGGTTACTATCCCGGTTATAGGGCCAAAATCACGCAAACAGATACCGATACTTTCTCCGCTGCAGGCGGAGCAGTTCCCCGACCCTTTTCTTAGCTTCCGCCGGATATTCTGACTCGTTTTCCAGAAGCGTTTCCACATCCTTATTGGTAAACCGAAATTGCAAATGTTGTCCGAATAGGGTCTCCACAACGTCTAACTGTTCATCGAAGTCCCTGCAGAACGTTTTCGCTTTCGGTTTTTCATACAGTTTCTCCAAAGGCACCTCCATCGGGTAATCCATGTTCACGTCCGCCATCAGCGACGCGCCGTGGTCAAATGCCGGACAGTAGTGATACTTCCCGAACTCATCTCTAAGAACCGCTATATTGTGTGTATGTCTGTCTTCATTAAAAAAAAGGGCGTCTATCGTCAGAAGAACGCTCAGGTATCTCCCAAACTCTTTCAGTCCCGTCAGATGCCTCACCTGTTCCACCAGAAACACCGCCCTGTTTTCCGGCTCCCTGATCCGAAATATACTCTCGTAAAGGCTTTCCCCATAGTGCTGAAAGAACAGCTTCTCCAGCGTAATCAGATGCCAGCGCGGCTGCAGGAAGTGCTCGCTTTCACATCCCAAAAAGACCGTTTCCCCATATCGGATCTTTACCGTATCATACAGCACAAATGTCCCCCTCTCCATCGTGGACAGCTGCAGCAGATGGGAAACCATATACTCTACAAGCCCTTCATAGCCGGTGTAATCGGCTTTGTACCATTTTTCCCCGCTGTACCATTTCAGCTGGTTCCCTTTGGAGGACTGTCTGCGCGGTCCGCCGCCGTCCCCTTCAAACAAAGTTACCATATCAGTCCCTCTCCACCCGGAGCCAGAAGTCGTCGTCCGCCATCCTGCCCTCCGTCTTTTCTATTATCATAAGCGGTTCGTAAAAGGGGAGACCCAGCTCCTCCAGGATCAGCTTCATCTTATCCCTGCTTCCCGGAAAACAGCGGGACTTAAGAAACGCCTCGTACTGCTCGTATGTGGGCTCTTCTATCTTCCCGAAGGCACGGCACATAAGGTCTTTCGTATAATTATATATCTTTACCCGCCTCTGCGGCGGCGACACGTCGATAATCGTGCAGACGTCTTCCTCCCTTCCATACCAGAGACGCAGCGGCGCATGACTCTGCGGTACGCGAAACCGTTCGATACATCCGGGGTCCTCCCTGATCAGTCTGCACAGCGTAACGATTTCCCCCTTGATCGGCGTTTTCTGTATTTCCCACCGCTCTATCGTCTTTACGGAGACATTGACAAAACGTGCAAACTCCGCCTGGGTCAGATCCAGTGATTTTCTCAGACACTTGATTTCCCGTCCGCTGATCGTATCTGCGATTATATAACGCCCCAGCTGTCGTTCCATAACCTCGCCCCCGCTCTCCATGCCGTTTCGTTTCTATTTCCTGTTTATCATTTAAATCTATCATATATAAACCCTTAAATCAAGTAGTGAATATATCAATTTACTGCTTAAATTGTAATCTGTATAAAAAAAGAAGGAAAGCAGCCATCAAACCGCTTTCCTTATCCTTATTTTTGCTACTCAGCCTGCTCCAGTCTGGAATCGTCCACGAACGCCCAGAACGCAGGTTTTTTCTCATACTCCTTGTCAAAAAGCAGCGGACACTGGACTCTCGTGCCATCCGCCGAACCGCCTGCGGCGTTTGCGCTCTGCAGCCAGGAATGACGGTCATCTGTCCCCCAGAACACGATTGCCGTGATCGGCACGCCCTCCTGTTTCAGGCTCTTCACCGCGTCATACAGGGATTGATAAACCTCCGCCTGTTTCTGGTACTCCTCCTCCATATCGGTACCGTCAAATCCCCTGCTCGCTTTCAGATCGAGCTCGGTGATCTGGATCTCACCCACAACCGCCGCATACTTTTTCGCGCTCTGCTTAAACAGGACATCGGAAAAGTCCATATCGTAATGCCCCTGCATCCCCATGCCGTCGATCCGCGCTTCCGGGTTTGCCTTGATCTGTTCGATCAGCCTGCAGATGCCGTCCGCCTTTTTCGGGTTGGTATCGTTGTAGTCGTTATAAAAAAGCTTGATGTGCGCCGGAGCATACCGATTGGCGTACACAAACGCCTGCTCCACAAAGTCGGCGTTGTTAAACACCCGGAACCATGAGGAATCGGTGCGCATGCCGCCGTCGGTATCGTTTACCGCCTCGTTCACCACGTCCCACGCGTAGATCATGCCTTTATATTCGCTGTCCTCACCCTCGTAGTGCTCCATCACCTGTCTGATGTAATTTTCCATGCGCGCCAGCATAGTCTGCTGATCTACATAGGGCTTGTCCACGTTGTACTCCTCATGGAAAAACCACTCCGGCGTCTGGGAATGCCATACGAGCACATGCCCCCTGACCATGATCTTTCTCCCGTCTTTGCCCGCAGTATCGTTGTATGCCTTGATTTCCTTCAACATCATATCGGGCACCGTAAAGGAAAGAACCGGGAACCCGTCCGCCCCGATATTTGGCTTATTCCCCAGAAGGGAATCCGGCTTCATTTCATTTTCCATGGTGACGCTGTTAAACTGCCCTTTTACGATCTCCATCCGCGCCGCGTCCGAGAGGGCCGCCATGGGCACACAGACGCCCGCCCTGCCGCCAAACTCCTTTGCGAACGCGTACCGCAGCGTCTGTTCGTCCGCAGCGTCCCACGCCCACTCCTGCGGGTCCTGTACTGCTGCCTGTTCCGGCTCCGTTTCCTGTTCCGATACCGCGTCCGATTCCCCTGCTGTTTTTGCCGTCTCCGCATCGGCTGTCTGTACCGCCCCGGCATTTTCATCCTGCACACCGCCGCCCGCGCCACAGCCGGCAGCCGCAAAAGCCAAATTTGCACACGTCAGAACAGCCAAAAAATACTTTATCCGTCCTCCTCTTCCCATATCCCGTCTCCTTTACCCCATAATTTACCCCGTGCCCGAGCACGTCCTACTACTTATGACTGTAATGCAAAGACAGGTCTTTTTCTATACAAATGTTGCCATACTAGCGCCCACTTATTGCTTTACTTCCCCATCACAGCCCGGTCCGTTCACAAGTCTGACTGGCCGAGCCTGTTTTTGCCCGTCTGCTGGTACTCCCTGAGCTTTCTGTTCAGATTCTCCGTCTCTCTCTCGTGCAGTCTCCAGATCACAAAGGAAACCGTCACAAAGACAACCAGTATTCCAAACATCATTGCGGCAAGCATAAAGATATTTTCTATATCCATCCATCCAAACCCATAACCACAGCCAAGCACTACCACATTGATGTACACATAATGCAGTCCTTTATTGAACACCGCCCGCCTGCGGCTGACCTCCCGGTAAGGATGTATAAAATTGCCCAGACTGCACACAAACGCCATCGCCAGAAGCTGCCACAAAATAGCCTCATCCAGAAACGTATCGCCGGACCAGAATACTTTGTTATAGACCGCGCAGACAAAGACGCTGCCTGTCGTAACCATGCAGAAGGTCAGCAGCAGTTCCATCACTCTCTTTTTGATACTTTCTGTCATATATCCCCCGTTTCCGCGCTGTTTTCCGCGCCTGTTTTCCAGCTTCACCGACTCTGACACAGAGCCCGCTCTTCCCCGCCCTCTGTATCTGTCTTCTCCTGTTTCCCATAGCTCTTTCACACGCCGAGCCGCTTTTTCAGCGCTGGCACATACTGTCTGGAAATCATAAGTCTTTCCCCGTTCATCATCTGCGCCTCAAACCGTCCGCCAAAATCCGGGGCAAACTGTTTCACCTTGGCGAGATTGATAATCACCGATTTGGACGCCCGAAAAAAGTCTGTATTGGCGTACTCTTCTTCGATCTCATACAGCTTGTATCTGACCTCGTACACGTCCTTTTCCAGATAGAGAAAGACTTTGTTGTCCACCGCCTCAAAGTAATAGATGTCCCCCGCGTCAATCTGCCTGATCTTATCATTGTCCGTGACCGTAAATTTCCCGCGCCGTGTCTTTAACTCGTGAATCATCCGCAGAAGCGCCTCATCCAGATCCCGGCATCTCACGATGATCTCTTCCTCTTCTCCGGGCGCAATATCCTGTATTGTTATTTTCATGTTTCCTTCCACTCCACTATATGATTATCCCGCTCCCAACGGCGCAATCATATGTTTGTCGCTGTCATTATCTTATTTTCCCCGCGCCACTCTCGCCGGATACCACCCCTGAAACCATGCCGTAAAAATCCCCATCAGAACGGGAGCCACAGAATTGATCAGCCCTGACAGGCTGCTTACCGCCGACCGCATCAAAAACCAGCTGATCATTGCCGTGACCAGATAAAGGATGCCCCAGAGCATGGTCAGAATGCGGTTCGTCTTAACAAAAAGTGAATTATCCAAGGCGTCATCCCCACCGTAGCCGTTCTTGGAATAATGCGCCGTAAGCGGTATCAGTCCGTGAAAGCAGGATGCCAGCCACATCACACCGAACGCCAGATAAGAAACGGGCAGCATTATTTTTTCATTTGCTCCTGCCAGCATAACGACAGAAAATCCCGTCACCAGCGCACCGCTTAACACATCATACAAGGTTTTCTTATGCCGGTAATAGACAAGCGGCACAAGCGCACTGGCTGCGACGGCAAGCAGACATCCCGGCTGTTTACTGATGGAGGCTGCCACCCACAGGACGATCCACGGAATCAGCATGATGTTCATATCCGTATTCTTCTGTTCCGAAGTCCCTTTCACCGGCTTAGTCTGCGGACAGGAACCGCTGAAATAATCGTCCCACTTCATCATCAGATGAAAGTCGCCCTTCACGTGGTAAAGCCCCTGCATCATTGCCTCGTCTCCCCGGATCTCCCCCGCCGCAATCGAGCGCCATACGGTGACCGGCGTCTCGATCCTTGTGTCCGCATGAAGAGAGCCGTCCGTATAGACATGACTGCCATCCTTTCCCAACAAAATCTGATAACATTCTCCCACATCCGTATAGCACATCTCCAGCACGATATCTTTGCCATTCCAGCTGTCCTTCCGATACAGCGCTGCCATCTGCCTTGTAAAAGTCAGCGTGTCCGACTCCTGCTTTACATCACCGCCGCTTTTTCCCGTTCCGCCGCTTTCCCGTTCTATCCCCCAGCTGGCGTCCGCGCACGCCTCAAAGGTTTTCCTCGGCAGCAGAAGCTGTGCGAGCCGCTCCCTGCTCTGTGCCGAGATCCCGCCGCCCGCGTACTCCCTTCCCGCCTGTTCCACGCAGGAGAGATATGCGCCCGTAATCGCCGACACCTCCGGCACCCGGAACAGTTCCCCCTGCCCGCAGAAAATCGTCGTATAGTTTCCCTGCCCGCAGAGATGGTCAAAAAGACTGTAGACCCCGTCATAGTTCCCCTCTGCCGTGTAGAAACCGCATGTGGAGATCACCACTGTCCGTTTCCCGCTCATATCATATCTGGAAGGATGCCCGCCATTTCCGATCTGCCCCTCCTGTTCCTCCATGAAAGGAAGATTCATGGGAAGCTGCCGGTCTATCAGATTTTTCAGCGCACCCGGCACCGTAAAATAATACAATGGAAAGCTCCACACCGTGAGATCCGCCCAGAGCAGGTCCTGAATCATCTGCCCCATATCATCCTCAATACAGCACTTGCCGGGCGTACGGTTCCAGCACGAAAAACAGCCGAGACAGGGCTTGATATCCATCTGACAGACCACCCGCTCTCTGATCTCCACCTCCGCTGTCTCCTGCCTTATTCCTTCTAAAAATGCCTTCGTCAGCTGATACGAATTGCTTTTCTCCCCTTTCGGACTTCCGTTTATCACAAGAATATGCATAATCGACTGCCTCCTTCCTATGGGAAGATGGTAACGCGCAGAAACTTTTCTTACAAGAAAAGAAACGGTAAGCGGTTTGTTTTTGCGGGTAAGCTGCATTTTGGGGGAACAGCCTGCCGCGCGCGTCACACTTTCTCTGCACGGCCTGCGCAAGCAGCAATTTCATCTGTGCGTCTCTGCGCATAAAAGGCAGCCGCCACAGTGACACAGTGACGGCTGCCCCTATATATACAGATATTACTTCACCAGCGCAAATGTCTCCCTCGCGATTGCGAGTTCCTCGTTCGTGGGAACTACAAGCACTTTCACCTTGGAATCAGGAGTACTGATCTGCGCATCCTCCCCGCGCACCTGATTTTTCTCCTGATCCAGCGTAATGCCCAGATACCCGAGATGCTCGCAGACATGCTTCCGCACCAAAGGGTTATTCTCACCCACGCCAGCCGTAAAGCAGATCGCGTCCACACCGTTCATCGCCGCGGTGTATGCGCCGATATACTTCGCTACCCGGTAGGAAAAGGCAAGAATCGTGCGAAGCCCTCTCTCCTCCCCTGCCACATAAGATTTTTCCAGATCCCTGAAATCAGAGGACAGATTGTCGGAAAGTCCCAGCACGCCGGACTTCTTATTCAGTACCGTCATCACTTCGTCGATGGACTTATTCTCCTTATGGGCAATAAACTCTATGATCGCCGGATCAATATCCCCGGAGCGGGTGCCCATAATCAGACCTTCAAGTGGCGTAAGACCCATGGATGTGTCCACGCAATGCCCGTTCTCCACAGCGGAAATACTTGCGCCGTTGCCCAGATGGCAGACAATGGTCTTCATATCCTCATAATTTTTACCGAGAATCTCCGCCGCCCTCTTAGATACATAGGAATGGCTTGTGCCGTGGAAACCGTATCTTCTCACCCTGTATTTCTCATAGTATTCGTAAGGCAGCCCATAGAGATACGCATGCTGGGGCATGGTCTGGTGGAATGCCGTGTCAAACACGCCCACCATAGGCGTATTTGGCATCAGTTTTTTGCAGGCGTCAATGCCGATCAGATTCGCCGGATTATGTAACGGGGCCAGATCGTTACAGGCCCTGATCGCCTCGACCACCTCGTCTGTAATGACCGTGGACGATGCAAACTTCTCTCCGCCGTGCACGATGCGGTGCCCCACCGCGCCTATTTCATCCAGGGATTTCACCACGCCCGTCTTTTCATTCATCAGCGCGTTTAAGACAAGTTCGATTGCCTTTGTGTGATCCGGCATGGGCGTTACCGTTTCTTCCTTTTCTCCGCCTGCCGGCTGGTAGACAATCTGGCTGCCGTCAATGCCGATGCGCTCACAGAGACCCTTCGCAATCTGCTTCTCCGTCTCCGCGTCGATGAGCTGGAATTTTAAGGAGGAGCTGCCGCAGTTGATAACCAAAATATTCATAAGTTTATTCTTCCTTTCTATTAAATCCGCAGTGTCGCTCGAAAAACCTTCGGTTTTCCTCGCTCGCGGGCTTCGCCCTACAAATAAGCTGACACGTCACCTCGCTTTACCCCGCAGTGCCACTCGAAAAACCTTCGGTTTTCCTCGCTCGCGGGCTTCGCCCTATGCATCCGCAATCTGAAAAAATTGTCAGCAAGCTGCCATTTTTTCATCTTTCGTCTGCGCACTGCTCATTGCCATCACGCAAGCTGTGCCTGTACCGCCGTGAGTGCCACCACGCCTACGATATCCTGCCAGGAGCAGCCACGGGAGAGGTCGTTTACGGGTTTGGCAATGCCCTGCAGCATGGGACCGTAGGCCTCTGCCTTGCCGAGCCGCTGTACCAGTTTATAGCCGATATTGCCGCAGTCCAGATTGGGGAAGATCAGCACGTTTGCCTTGCCCGCCACTTCGCTTCCGGGCGCTTTTGACTTCGCCACCTGGGGCACAAGTGCCGCGTCAGACTGCAGTTCCCCGTCGATAGTAAGGTGCGGATACTGTTCATGGGCAATCCGCGTCGCCTCCACCATCTTGTCCACCAGCGGGTGCTTGGCGCTTCCTTTGGTCGAGTGGGAAAGCATGGCGATGATCGGTTTCGCACCCACAAGGCTCTTGAAGCTCTTGGCGGAAGTGTCCGCAATCGCCGCCAGTTCCTCCGCTGTCGGGTCCTGATTCAGTCCGCAGTCCGCGAAAAGGAAAGTACCGTTCTCCCCAAACTCACAGTCGGGCACGTCAAGAATGAAAAATCCCGATACGAGTTTTACCCCGGGCGCGGTCTTTAAAATCTGCAGCGCGGGGCGCAGGGTGTCCGCTGTGGCATGACAGGCTCCTGCCACCATACCGTCCGCGTCGTTTGCCTTAACCATCACCACGCCGAAGGTCAGATAGTCCTTAAGCAGTGTCTCCCTCGCCTTCTCCGGCGTCATTCCTTTATTCTTTCTGATCTCATACAAAAGTTGTGCATATTCATCCAGCTTCTCCGTTTTTTCGGGATCAATGATCTGCACGCCGTCCAGCTCCACTTCCAGCCATCTGGCACCGTCCATGATCTTCTCTTCGTTTCCCACCATAATGATGTCGGCAATCCCTTCCTTCAGGATATTTGCCGCCGCGATCAGAGTCCTTTTGTCGTTGGTCTCCGGCAGAACAATCGTCTTTTTATCGCTTCTGGCCTTCTCTTTCATCAGATCAATATAAGACATAGCTATACCCTCCTTCTTTCTATCTTACATGATACCTAATTCCGCTTTCATACACAAGTAATTTTCTGATCTGTTTTCAAGAAAAAACAATACAAATCCACCGTGTTGTGATAAACTGAAAGCAGGGAATGTATGACACTTCGGGGGAAACGGAAAAGCTATGAAAACGGTCGGAATTATTGCGGAATATAATCCGTTCCATAACGGACATGCCTATCACATCAGAAAGGCAAAAGAACTCACACACGCAGACTACTGCGTTGTCGTTATGAGCGGTGATTTTGTCCAGCGCGGCGCACCCGCCATAATGGACAAATATCTGCGCGCCGAAAGCGCTCTTTTAAACGGCGCTGATCTTGTGCTGGAACTGCCCGTCTGCTATTCCATAAGCAGCGCCGAACACTTTGCCCGCAGTTCGGTAGCCCTCCTCGACAAGCTGGGGGTTATCGACACGCTCTGCTTCGGCAGCGAGTGCGGTGATATCCGCGTACTGACGGAATTTGCACAGGCGCTTATGGACGAAAGCCCTGTCTTTAAGAAAACGCTGGATCGCGAGATCCGTATCGGACACACCTATCCTCAGGCGAGGAACACGGCGCTTGAAGCTTCCGCGCCCCACCTGACGTCCCATATCAACATACTGACCAGCCCGAACAACATTCTGGGCATCGAATACTGTAAGGCGCTTCTCTACTGGGAGAGCGCGATTACACCATACACCATAAAACGCGCAGGCTCCTCCTACCACGACAACAGTCTGGACACCGGCTTCTGCTCCGCACTGGCTATCCGGGAATCCATCAGACAGGCAGGCGCTTCTGAGGAACTTACAAGACAGATTCCCGCGTCTTCTCTGGAATTGATAAAAGACGCCTACCTGAAAACCTACCCGGTTTTTATGGATGATCTTTCCCTGCTTGCGCAGTACAGCCTTCTCACGGAAGAAAGCGCCGGCTTTACAAGCTATCCTGATATCGACAAGGAGCTGTCAGACCGTATTGTCAAGCTCCTGCCGCAATACCGTGATTTCCGCTCTTTTTGTGATCTGCTGAAATCCAAGAACAGGACTTATGTGAGGATCTCAAGAAGCCTCCTACATATTCTTTTGGGTATCCGCAGGGAAAAGCTTATGCAGTACGGACAGGAGGGATGGATTTTTTATGCCCGTATGCTGGGCTTTCGTGAGAGCGCCTCACCGCTTCTATCCGCCATCAAGAAAAACGCAAAAATACCGCTCCTTTCCAAACTTGCGGACGCGCAAAAACAGCTTGCACCGACAGGCTTTTCCATGTTGGAAAAGGATATCTATGCAAGCCATATTTACCAGAGTATTGTCCGCAATAAATTTCCCGGCCAAAATTCCCTGCCGGAGATTAACGAATACAAAAATCCGATCATAAAAATATAATCTTTTTACGCCGGGCTGACTACCTCGCTGATCCTGTTTGTGATTCTGTCTTTCACCATCTCCGCAATCTGCGTTGTAGTCATGCCCTTATATTCTTCATAGGGAATCGCTTTTAAAAAGTGTACCTGTGTCTCTACCTTCCGCAATGTCCACTCCTCAAACACTCTGTAGGAATCAATCAGCGCTACCGGCACAATCGGCACCCTTGCCTTCACCGCACTCTTAAAACAGCCCGGCTTAAACTCTCCCACTGTATTGTGGTTATGAAAGTAGCCGCCCTCCGGGAAAATAATGAAACGCCGCCCCTGTTTGGTGTCTTCCGCCAGTTCCCTGATAATCCCTATGGACTGTCTGGTATCATCCTTTTTCAGGCGTTTGCCCTGCACAAGGTCAATAAACTGCTTGACTAAAAGACCGTGGGACTTGGCGTCGTCGATCACCACGGAACAGGGCTTATCGTGGGATATCATAATCCCCAGCGCATCATATTTCCCCTGATGGTTCGGACACAGGAGATAGCCTCCTTCCTGCGGGAGGTTCTCCGCGCCGAAACGCTTCGTATAAATACGCCCGGCCCGCATCATGCGCCGGATTGCCAGCCTTGCATAAGCGTAGCATGCCTCCTCGCCGTAGCGCTCCTTATGTCTGGCTTTGTATGCCATTTTGGGTATCATGTAGATTCTCGGCAGATTCCACACGATCACCTTGAGAAACCGTAACATAGACTCATCTCCATTTTACACTCACATTAAAGGTGAAAACAATTTTAGCAGCGGACCGATCACATTGGTCTTCACAAACTTTTCCCTGCACCATGACAGCGTGATCTCCTCGCATACTCTGAACGTTTTCTCCATGTCCTTCTTTAACTCCTCCACCGCCTGCGCGCGGTAAAGATACACGCCGCACTCAAAGTGATGGTAAAAACTCCTGTAATCGAAATTGATCGTACCCACCGTAGCCGACTCATCATCCGAGAGCACGCATTTTGCATGAATGAAACCCGGAGTGTACTGAAAAATCCTGACTCCGGCCTCAATCAGGTTCTGGTAATTGGACTGTGTCAGCCAGTAAACGAACTTTTTATCCGGCACGCCGGGTGTCACGACCCGCACATCCACGCCCCTCTTCGCCGCAAGCTTAAGGGCGGTGATCATTTCATTGTCTGTAACGAGATATGGCGTGTAGATCCAGACATAACGCTTCGCGGCGCCGATCATATTCAGGTACACGTTCTCCCCCAGCGTTTCATCGTCAAAAGGCGTATCCATATACGGCTGCACAAAGCCTTCCGCCCCCGGCATCTTCTCAAAAGGATAATAATACCTTCCGTAATCTTCCTCCGTGTAGCGCGACATATTCCACATCTGCAAAAACATAACCGTAAAGTTCCAGACCGCCTTGCCCTCAATACGGATTCCCGTGTCCTTCCAGTGGTCCCCGTAAGGGTGTTCATAGTTGATATACTCGTCCGACAGATTAATCCCGCCCGTATATGCCACCTTGCCGTCAACAACCACTATCTTCCTGTGATCCCTGTTATTCAGCACAAGCGACAAAAAGGGCACCAGCCGGTTGAACGCCACACACTTGATTCCATTCTTCTCGATGGCTCTGTCGTAGTATTTCGGCAGAAGAAACGCGCAGCCGATATCGTCATACATCAGCCTGACCTCAACGCCCTCCTTTGCCTTGCGTTCCAGAATATCCAGAATGGCATCCCACATCTTTCCCTCTTTGATGATAAAAAATTCCAAAAAGATAAAATGCTCGGCCTTTTCCAGATCGTCAAGCAGATTCTCCCACCACGGACGCCCGTCCGCAAAAAATGCCGAATCAGTCTGGTCCCACACCGGCGTAGCCGCGTAGGAGTAAATATATCCGCTCAGATTCGCCTGTGCCGGATCCTCCCTTTTCAGGTCCTTCAGCGTCTTCTTGTCCTGCACAAGGCTTTTCCTGACCAGCTTGTCCGTCCGCTCCATGCTGTCCCGCAGCTTTTTCGGCACGATCACATGGCCGTAGCACAGATACAGCACGCCGCCGAAAAGCGGAAAGGTCAGTATCGGCACCACCCACGCCAGCTTTACGGCCGGGTTATTCGGTTTCCATATAATATAAATTACCGCCCAGAAGGTGATAAAACGCAGCACCAGTGAAAACCAGACGTAATAATTGCCCCACTGCAAAAGCACCACCAGGAAAAGGGTGACCTGTAAAAGCACGAGAAGGGCTGTAATCACTACGCGGTTTAAGGCGTACTGTAAAAACTTCCTCATTTCAAAAATCCCTTTACGATCTGCTCTTCGGCCTCTTTCTCCGTGAGTCCGAGCGTCATCAGTTTTATCAGCTGTTCTCCCGCAATCTTCCCAATCGCCGCTTCATGGATCAGGTTCGCGTCAATATCGTTGGCCGTCAGCTCCGGGATCGCGCTGACGCTGGCTTCATCCATAATGATGGCATCGCATTCGCTGTGGCCCTGACAGCTCGCGTTCCCCACGATCCGGCTGCGGAAAATCTGTCTGGAATGTTCCTTCGCCACCGATCTGGAAATCAGGTTCACACTGGAATCCGCCCCCGCCATATTCACCGTAAAATCTGTCTCGGCATACTGTTTCCCGTGGGTCATGATTTTTTCCTTGATCACCAGACTGGCGCCCTCCGCCACCTCCGCAGTCGTCGTGCGCGCCGTGGAATCAATGCCTTTAATCTGTACCGTCTCCATCTCAAGGGACGCCCCCTTTGCAAGATGAATGTCAGTGGTAGGATTCATAATCCGTTCCCCGCTGCCGTCGCCCGAACCGTAATGCTTTTCCACATATCTCACCTTCGCGTTCTTCTCCACAAAAAAGCGGTGGATGCCGGAATGCGCCGACGCTGCGGAGCCGCCGTTGTGAATGCCGCAGCCCGCTATGATCGTAATGTCGCAGTCTTCCCCCACAAAAAAGTCGTTATATACACTCTCCTGCAAGCCGCTCTGGCTTAAAACTACCGGAATGTGTACGCTCTCCCCCTTTGTGCCCGGTTTAATCCGGATATCAATGCCGGGGCAGTCTTCCTTTGTCACAATATCTATGTTGGCGGTAGTATTCCTGCCCGCCATCTCACCGTTGGCACGGATATTGTAAGCGCCCTCCGGCACTTCATGCAGATCCGCCACCTGTTCCAGTAATTCCCGTTGTATTGCGTCCATGATTTCCTCCATGATTCTACATTTCAGAGAATGCCGCATTGGAGCCATTCCCACACATGAGATTTAGAAGTTCTTCTCACGTTTTTATAATTTGTCCGTCAGCGTTTTACACGGCTGTCCTGCCCCCAGAAGATCCGGCATAACCTCTTCCCGGCTTCCCACCTTCTCAACTCTGCCGTCAGACAAAAGCACTATCTGATCCGCGATGTTCAGTATTCTCTCCTGATGGGATATAATCAGGATCGCTCCCTTTGTCTCCGCATGCATTTTCTCAAAAACACGGATCAGGTTCTGAAAACTCCACAGGTCAATTCCTGCCTCCGGCTCGTCAAAGATGGAAACCCTTGCCTTTCTGGCCATAAGCATGGCAATCTCTATACGCTTTAATTCGCCGCCGGAAAGGCTCGCATTGATTTCTCGGTTTACATAATCTCTGGCACAGAGTCCCACCTCAGAAAGCATGGCGCAGACCTCCGACACAGCCGTCTCCCTGCCCGCCGCGATGGAAAGTATATCCTTCACCGTAATTCCCTTAAAACGAACCGGCTGCTGGAACGCAAACCCTATCCCCAGTTTCGCCCTCTCCGTGATGGTTTTATCCGTGATATCAACGCCATCCAGAAAGATCTGTCCCTCCGTCGGCGTAAGAATACCCGCCACAATCTTTGCCAGCGTCGATTTACCGCTGCCGTTCGGCCCCGTGACCGCCACAAAACGATCCTCCACCGTCAGGTTGATATTCCTCAATATTTCTATCCCTTTTCCGCCATCCTCAGCCTGAAAAGATATATTTTTAAGCTCCAGCATTATAAACCTCCATGATTATCATACCTCTGCCGAACCTCCCCCTTCGGAAGTTCCTTAATAGAACATCTTAGCATAAATACTTACAAAAGGCAAACCCGTCCGCCTGGAAAATTCGGCCGGAAAATTCAGCCTGTTCCCCGCAATACTGTCCGCGCGTTGAAATATGCCAATAAAAATAGTATAATCATCTCACTGGTTCAGCGCGAAACTCTTTTAAAAATATAGAATGGCATTAGATAGAAAGGGGCGTCCGAAAAATGGGACTTACAGAAATCTTAGGTATTATTATAATTATTCTGCTCTTTTTGGTTATTGTATTACAGATCACGGGTCGGAAGAAATCCGACATGGACGAGATAACAGCTCTGCTGAAAAACAGTGCGGAAGAACAGCGTGACGACGTGCAGCGACAGATTGCAGACGGCGCGACACAACAGTTTGAACGTTTCGGTCTGATACAGAAAAGCATACAGGACACACTGTCGGCAAACCGCAGCGAAGTCAGCCAGCAGCTCCATATCTTCGGTGAACAGGTTGACAACCGCCTTTCTTCCATCCAGCGCGCCAACGCGGAAAACATTGAAAAGATCAACACGACGCTGGAAAATAAGATGAAGTCCCTGCAGGAAAGCAATGAAAAACGGCTTGAGCAGATTCAGGGCGTGGTGGATGAAAAATTGCAGAAAACACTGGAAACCCGCCTTGCCCAGTCCTTCGAGCTGGTCAGCAAACAGCTTGAAAGCGTCGGACAGGGGCTTGGAGAGATGAAAGCGCTCGCCGCGGACGCGAAGTCTCTGAAAAATGCCCTCACCAATGTGAAAGAGCGCGGCACATACGGCGAAGTCCGCCTGGAGATGCTGCTCTCCGACATTCTCGCCCCGAGCCAGTATGAGACGAATGTGGAGGTCACGGACGGCAAGCGCGTGGAGTTTGCGATAAAACTGCCCGGCAATGGCGATATTCCGCTGCTCTTGCCCATCGACAGCAAGTTCCCGATTGAGGACTACAACCGACTGCTCGACGCGCAGGACAAGCCGGCGATGGATGAGGCGAGACGATCCCTCACCGCCAAAATACGCGTTTTCGCGAAGGAGATTCACGACAAATATATTGTGCCCCCGAAGACCACCGATTTTGCGCTCATGTTCCTGCCAACGGAGGGGCTGTACGCGGAAGTCGTCCAGAATGCCGCCCTGTTCGAGGAACTGCGCGACAAGTATAAAATTACGGCAGTCGGCGCGACTACGCTCTCAGCGTTTCTCTCCTCCCTGCAGATGGGCTTTAAGACGCTTGCCATTGAGCAGCGGTCGCAGGAAGTGTGGGACACGCTCCGTGCCGTGAAATCGGAGTTTGTGAAATTCGGGGACATGCTCGACAAAGCACAGAAACAGATTCAGACCGCTGACAAGACACTCTCTGACCTTGTCGGCAGACGCACAAGGGCAATCAACCGCACCCTGCGCGGTGTGGAAGAACTGACAGACACGGATACACCGTTCCAGGCTTCGCTGGAAGAGCTCGGCGACGACTCACCCGAATAAAAAGATACCGTATGCATAATGTAACGGCTGCCAGTATATTCACCGGCAGCCGTTTCATTTTCCGCAGCAATTTCTGTCACTTTCCATTATGCCATCACGCGAGATAGGGTGCGATTGCCGCCTCCACTTCCGAGATCTGCGCATTGGTCTCCAGAATCCGGAACTCAATCTTTCTGGACAGGTCCATGGAAAAAATACCCATGATCGACTTCGCGTCCACCACGTATCTTCCGGTGGCTATGTCAAAGTAACCGTCGAATTTCTCAATCGCGCTCACAAATCCCTTCACTCTGTCAATGGAATTTAAATCCAGCATGTACGTCTTCATATTCACACCTCCTCTTTATGTAAAACAATCGGTTTTAAGCAGCTAAGTATGTGTTTCGTCTCAGTCTGCTTTCGACCGATACAAATTTGCCTCGGTACTATTCTATTGTATTTTGAACGATTTGTACAGGGTATCCTCACATTTTCGCTCGGAAATTTTGCAGCTGCATTCACCATTCACAGCTGTGATCCTGCGCACCTCCACCCCGCCAAGGTGTCTTTTGGGCGTCCTTCCGGGCATGACGATTTCTATGATATATGCGGAATATCCTCAAGTTTTCCCCCCGTAGGTAAAATTTGAGGCTACGCATCAGCGCAGCCTCGAATTGATTCCACTTTCGGTAGAACTCTATACCAGCAGAACGAAGATCGCCGCCCGCGCAAGCCATCTCCTGATCCTTCCGCCCTGCTTCGCCCAGTCGATGATGGCGGAGACAATTTCCCTCTTCATCTCCTCCGTCATGCACACGGATCACCCCAAAGGTCCTCGCCTTTGTACTGTCCGTATTTTTCAGGCTGTCCGGCACGGCAATCGTGACGATGATCTTACCGTTTGTATTCGTGACAATGCTCCGGCTGTTCCCGATGATCTTATACAGGTTGATATCAAGATACTGTCCCAGCGTATATCCCTTGGCCAGGGAACCGTTAAGCGCCATTTCCACAACCGTCTTGTCCGCCGCGCTGACAGATGCGGTGGCCTCCTTCACGTCAAGGACGATCTTTATGTCCGTCCCGGCTGCCGCCAGCTGTTTCTCTGTTCCTGTTAGAACGATATCCGAAAGAACCGAAAGCGGTGTCGTCGTCATCCCCGTAAGGATGAGCGTCTTCTTCCGGGGATAGCGGGAGCGGTACAGCAGCATGAAAAGGATCAGGATGTGGAACAGCGACCACAGCATGGAGATATCCCTGAGTACCGTCATCTTATAAGTCCACCCCCTCGAACAGTATCTGCTGATACCGCTTTCTCACTTCCGCGTAATACCGTCTGGACACGGGGATGCGTTCTCCGGCAACCGTCAGGTCCAAGCCGCTCATGCCCTCCACATGGTATATGTTGACGATGAAGCTCTGGTGGCAGCGCAGGAAGGTGTCCCCGCATATCTGCCGTTCCATGTCATTTAATTTTCCTGTACTTTCCTGCACCCTGCCGTCCGTACAGCGGATGGAGAGGACATGCTCCCTGCTGCTGATATACAGGATTTTTCCGTAGGGAATGGTCCCCGATGACCGCCGCCACGAATACGGCAGCGTTTTCTCCACATCCTTTAGGAAGATCTGCTCTACCTTATCCAGCAGCCGCCGCACCGCTTCCCTGCTGACAGGCTTTATCAGATACTGTATCGCGTACAGGTCGTAATGTGCGCTGCCCTGCCTGACAGCCGCAAGCAGGCTTTCGGCATCGCCGTACAGCTTTACTTCCTGCCCCTCCAGCAGAGCGCGGAGCGCACAGGCATCCTGTCTGTTGTCATCGCAGACGGCAATCCTCATAGACTTCACTCCTTCTAAAAAGCTTTTCCCATCCTACATAAAATGCCCCGCATAAAAACAAAAAGCGACTGTCTTATCGGATATATGTCCCATAAGACAGCCGCCTGCCGTTCTTACCATGGTATCGGAAAAAGAGCATACTTTTTTCGACCTAAATATGCTAATTTTGCATCCTAAGTGGTTAATTTTGTATTCTATCCTATTCCTTTCTCATTTTCACTCTTATCGAATCCGCAAATGAACTCACGCCTTCTGATTCCGCAGTTCGTCATAAATCCGCCCCAAAACCTCCTCCGACAGCTCCGCCTCATTGAGCACCGTATATCTGTCCTTTCTGGTATCCGACGCCCTAAGCCATGCGTCCGTAAAGATTTCCTTCGTAATGCCCCAGTTCATGGGATCCATGTCCATGTGGTACGCCTTCAAAACGGTCTCCAGCTTGCCCACGTCCTGCCCCTGCAGACGACAGCTCACAAGGCTCCCAAGCGCCACTGCCATACCATGGGAAATCTGTATTTCCTTATGGTTTTCTTCCAGAGAATGGCAGAACAGATGCTCCGAACCGCTGCACGGTCTGGAATTTCCCGCAATCTCCATGGCAAGCCCGCCAAGCACCAGCGCCTGCGTCAGTATCTTGATAAAATCTTTGCTCTTGATAGACTTTTCCTCATTGTAACACAGGGAGGAAAACGCCATGTCCGACAAAAGATAGGAGAAGTCGTCCACCCGGTCTTTCCTGTGTGCGGCGTCCAGCTTCCAGTCGTAGAGCGCCGTATACTTGCTGATGGTGTCGCCTATGCCGGACTGCAGATGTGAGGCAGGCGCGCCCATCACCACATTCACGTCCACCACGATCCCCGCCGGAATCGCGCACTTTAAGGTCTTTCTCGCATCCCCCTCGGTTCCCAGCACCGACACCGGCGATGAAAGGCTGTCGTTGCTCAGGGTCGTGGGCACACAGATATAAGGGATTTTCCCCACAAACCCCGCATATTTCGCCACGTCCAATACCTTACCGCCGCCCACGCCGATAATGACCTCCACATCCTTCATGCAGATGTACTTCGCCAGCTCCATCGCCTCATCAAAACTGTTCTCGTCAATAAGGTAAAGTTCGCTCTCTGGCAGATCGCGCTGCATCTCGTCCAGATAAGGCTTCATAATGGGAATGAGCGATTCCTCCGTGGTAATGACAATCTTCTTTTTTTCTATTTCCGGCACGCAGTCCGCCAAAATCTCATTTAAACGCTCGCAGGCGCCCGCCTCAATAATCAGGCAGCCGGGTAAATTAAACTGGTTCATTTTTTCTCTCCGTCCTTTGTCAGCTTTTGTGTCTCCTGATCAGTATACCATTTCTCAGCAGCGTGTTGTCAATATAGTGTCTGGAAAAGAGGATCTCACCCTCCCTGGGAATCTCGATATCTTCCTCCTCACAGTTGATGATAACCTCCACATAATTATCCACCCAGCCCATCTTATTGAACTCGATCACCCTGGGGCGGTTGATCCTGTTCGGGAAATGAAAATCCCGGTTCCGAAGAAGCGGCTCTTCCTGTCTCAAATGCAGAAGGCTTCTGATAATGTCCATCCGCTCTCTGTAGACCCCACCGTCAATCTCCTCCCAGGGCATACAGCGGCGGCAGTCCGGGTCATGACCTCCCTCCATGGCAATCTCCGTACCGTAATAAATGCAGGGCGACCCCGGCATGGTAAAGAGCACCGCCAGCTGCTGGAAATACTCGTCCAGGTTCTTTACATCGCTTCTAAGCCGCTTCGTGTCATGGGAATCCAGCAGATTAAAAAGGACGTCGTTAGTCTGCTGCATATAGCGCGTGTAACAGCGGTTGATCGTATACTCAAAATCCTCGTTGGTGAGGCTCTTGTCAATCCAGAAATCCTTGATACTCTCCCCCAGCGGATAATTCATGACAGAGTCAAACTCATCCCCCCGGAGCCATGGCATCGCGTCGTGCCAGATCTCGCCCAGAATATAGATATCCGGCTTGATCGCTTTCAGTCGGCTTCTCAGCTCCTTACAGAAAGTATGGGAAATCTCGTTCGCCACATCCAGCCTGATACCGTCCACATCATAATTTCTGACCCAGTTTTCACAGACCCCTATAAGATAATCCCGCACCGCCGGGTTATTTGTGTTCAATTTCGGCATCTGGTCAAAAAAGCCGAACGTATAATACCGCTTCGCCCAGGCGTTTTGTCCCTCCCCCGCAAAAGGCCACTCGTTCACCATGAACCAGTCCCAGTACTGCGACTGGGGACCGTTCTGCGTCACGTCAACCCACGGCGCAAAATTCTGACCCGAATGGTTGAACACGCCGTCCAGCATAACCCGGATTCCTCTGCTATGCGCCTCACTGACCAGCGTTTTCATCGTCTCTTCCGAACCGAAGTGCGGGTCGATCTTCGTATAATCCGTGGTGTCGTACTTGTGCGAAGTGGGAGACTCATTGACCGGCGTCAGGTACACGCCCGATATCCCCAGATCGCGGATATAGTCAAGCTTATTGATAATGCCCTGCAGATCGCCACCGAAAAACTCCTCGTTGCTCACAGACCCCTTCACCCGCCAGGGCAGCGTCCCCTCCGGGTTGATGGTCGGGTCACCGTTACAGAACCGCTCCGGGAAAATCTGATACCAGATCGTGTCATTGACCCATGCGGGTGTCACCGGGATATCCGCCGGATTCATCCACGGCATGATAAAGCACTGCCTGCTTCTGCCCGCTAACGCCATCTGCGCCTCGGACACAAAGCCGTCCTCAAAATAAAACCACCGCTCGTCCTCCGTCTGCAGTTCAAAATAGTATTTTAACCGCTTAAATTCGGGTCTGATGGTGGTCGTCCACCAGAGCTGGTTTTTCAGCCGCTTCTTGAAAGGGATATTCAAAGCCTCACCGTCCCAACTCTCCCCGCCGCCAAGAATCCCCGACTTAAAGGGATCCCCGTGAATCAGGTTCACATACTTTACGTCATATCCCGTCCTGATGTTGATGACAAGCTGCTCCTCGTCGAGCGGATAGCAGTAATTGTCATTCGCCCTGTGATACACCGCATTAAAATCCATAAGATACCTTCCTTTCGAGACTTTCCGCAACCTCTTTGCTTGGAAAACGTTTTCTTTTGTCCCTATCGTACTACTTCGCCCTCAAAAATGCAAGCATTTTATCAAAAGAAAAAGAGCCTGGTGTTGGTTCCCGGTTACAGTTTCAACGCCGCTTCCCGGCATCCCCGGTGCAATGCCTCCCCAAAATACTGTTTTGCTATCCGAATATCCTTCGTCACGCCAAGTCCCTGTTCATATAGGAGCCCCAGCCGGTAATATGCCAGTCCGAGTCCCTGTTTTGCTGACAGTTCATAAAAACAGCGCGCTTTTTCATAATCAATTTCTGTTCCGTACCCGTACTGGTAACACATCCCAAGAGAGCATTCCGCCGCCGCATTTCCCGACAGTCTGGCCGCTTTCTGATACCATTCAAAGGCCCTGCCGTAGTCTTTTGCAACACCTTTTCCATGCAGATAAAAATTGCCGATATTATTCATCGCCCCGGTTGAGCCGTTTTCGGCCGCCATAAGATAATATTCCAACGCCTTCCTCTCATCCTGTCCGACGAATGTCCCTTCTTCATACAGGATTCCCATGCTCACCTGTGCACGCAGATCGCCCTTTTCATGGGCAAGCTCCGAAAGCCGCGCAAACGCTTTTTGCCGCTGTTCCACCGGGCAGCTTTCCCTCCCGACCAGCTCCACACAGGCTGCGGATTCGCAATGCATTCTTTTATGGTCCACATCCGCCAACAGCGATTCATAATATTTTCTGTCTTTTTCCGGCAATTCCCCTTCTAACCGCAGCCTGCAGCCACACTCCGCACGTGTCAGCCATTCCAGCGATTTCTCAAAACTTACATCCACGCCTTTTCCGTTTTCATACTGATAGGCGGCCAGAATCATCGCTTCTGGATTATCCTGTTCCGCCGCCTTTTCAAAAAAGTGCAAAGATTTCTGATAATCTGTCATAACGCCGATCCCATTCAGCCAGGCGCGTCCGACCTTGACAATGCCATCCGCGTCACCGAGAGCCGCCGCTTTCTCGTAATAGGAAAACGCCTTTTTCTCATTTTTCTCCGTTCCCACGCCGTAACGGTACATTTCCCCCACCACTATGAGCCAGTACGGGCTGTTTTGTGCGGCGCCAAGCAGAGCCGCTTTCAGGGCCTTCTGCCGGATTTTGGACGATTCTTTCGGTGTTTTTGCCTCTGTTACGCATTTCTCATAATATCCGTTTAACGCTGACAGCGCATCCAGATCCCCTTTTTTCGCCAGTTTATAAAGTTGTTTTTCCGCCTTTGCGGGATTGTCAGCGAAAAGGTTTCTATATGCCTTCATAGATTCGTTCACGGCAGGGCTCCTTCCTCTGTATGGCTTATCTGTATTTTTTAATCGAGCAGGAAAAATCTCTTCCCACCTACCCCACTGCAAACCGCAAAATCTGATACACAAAAAAAGCGGCAATCCACGCCACACCACACTGCATACATACCACGCCGAAGGTCTTTAACGTAGAGCCAAGCTCCCTCTTAATGGTCGCCACCGCCGCCACACAGGGCGTATAGAGCAGGGTAAACACGAGAAAACTCACAGCCGATACAGGCGTAAAAATCTGCCCAAGCGTCTCGCTTAAGCCGGACATGGAAGAGCCGGTCAGAACGCCCAGCGTGCTCACCACCGCCTCCTTCGCCGTAAAGCCGCCGATCAGCGCGGTTGCCGCCCGCCAGTCGCCAAATCCAAGCGGAGTAAAGAGCGGCGCAATCAGCTTTCCAATCATGGCGAGCAGACTCTCCCCGGAGTCCGTCACCACATTGAAACGCATGTCAAAGGTCTGTAAAAACCAGATCACCAGCGTCGCCACAAAAATCACCGTGAACGCACGCTGTACAAAATCCTTCGCCTTGTCCCACATTAAGAGCAGCACGCTCTTTGCGGAAGGAAAACGGTAATTGGGCAATTCCATCATAAAGGGCATCGAGCTGCCGCGGAACACTGTTTTCTTTAAGATCAGGGCGCACAACAGCCCCACCAGAATCCCAAACGTGTAAAGCCCCATCATCACAAGGACGCCTTTTCTCTCAAAAAATGCCGCCGCAAACAACGCGTAGATCGGAATCTTCGCCGAGCAGCTGATAAAGGGAATCAGCATGATCGTCATTTTCTTATCCCGCTCAGAGGAGAGCGTCCGTGTGGACATGACCGCCGGCACGCTGCACCCGAAGCCGATCAGCATGGACACGAAACTCTTCCCCGAAAGTCCGATCTTTCTGAGGGGTCGGTCCATCACAAAAGCAATCCGCGCCATATACCCCGAGTCTTCCAGTATGGACAGAAAGAAAAACAGGATCACGATAATGGGCAGGAAACTTAAGACGCTTCCCACGCCCGTAAAAATGCCGTCGATCACCAGGCTCTCCACCACCGGGTTGATACCGTAATCCGTCAGCGCCCGCTCCGTCACCACTGACAGCGCGTCGATACCGAGACTTAAAAGGTCGCTCAAAAAACTGCCGATCAGCCCGAACGTCAGATAAAACACGACCATCATAATCAGCATAAACGCCGGAATCGCCAGATACTTATGCGTGAGCACACTGTCAATCTTCATGCTCCTGATATGTTCTCTGCTCTCCCTGCATTTGATCACCGCCTGAGAACAGATTTTCTCTATAAAATCATAGCGCATGGCGGCAAGCGCGGCGTTCCTGTCCATCCCGCTGTCCTGCTCCATCTCAACGATGCTGTGCTCCATCAGGTCCAGCTCGTTTGCGGACAGCGCCAGCCTGTCTATAATCTCCGCGTCACCCTCCACGATCTTCGTCGCCGCAAAACGGGGCGACATGCCGATCCGCTCCGCATGGTCTTCCACCTGATGGCTGACCGCATGGATGCAGCGGTGCACCGGGCCTTTCTCGCAAAAGTCGGTCACTTTCGGATAAATCCGACGCGATGCCACATCACGGATCGCCCTGATCAGATCCTCAATGCCCTCGTTTTTCGCCGCGCTGATAGCCACTACGGGCACTCCCAGCGCCTCCTCCATCCTGCCGATATCAATGGTGCCGCCGTTGCCCCGCACCTCGTCCATCATATTGAGCGCAATCACCATGGGAATATGTAATTCCAGAAGCTGCAGTGTGAGGTAAAGATTTCTCTCGATATTGGTGGCGTCCACGATATTGATGATCCCGTCCGGCTTCTCCTGTAAAATGAAGCTGCGGGTCACAATCTCCTCATTCGTGTAAGGCCTGATGGAATAAATACCGGGCAGATCCACCACCGCATTTCCCTTCTCGCCCCGGATCTCTCCCATCTTGGAGTCCACCGTCACGCCGGGAAAATTGCCCACATGCTGATTGGAGCCTGTGAGCTGGTTAAACAAAGTGGTCTTGCCGCTGTTCTGATTTCCTGCCAATGCATATATCATGCCGTCATCCTTCTTCCATTCTGTCTTTGCATGTCACTGCTCTGTCTGAAGTGATTCGCCTACAGCCGCTTTCCTAGACCGGCGCTACTTCAATTCTGGCCGCGTCCTCCTTGCGGATGGTCAGTTCATACCCCCGCAGGTGAATTTCTATGGGATCGCCCATGGGGGCTACCTTCTGCACCCTGACTTTCGTCTGCGGAATCAGCCCCATGTCGAGAAGCCTGACGCGAAGCTGTCCCTCGCCGCCCACCGCTATGATTTTTACTTCCTTTCCTACCGCAATCTGGTCTAAAGTCATTTGTCTCGCTCCGTTCTGCCTCTTCTACACTTTTTACCTACTGTCAGATGTTAGTTTACGCTAACCATTGGTATTTGTCAAGGTGTCAGAAAGGGCTTATCAACAGAAAAAGGCAGTGAAAAAGTTCTGTTCTTCATCCACCGCCTGTCGTTTATTCGCCTTCACTGCGCATACACATTCCGAAACGCCTTATAGGTTCTCCGCATGCCCTCCTCAAAATCCGTATAAACCAGTCCAAGCTCTTCCTTTCCCTTGGCATTATCGCACAGATGCGTCTCCGCCGCCATAGCCGGAAAGGGCACCGGCACACCCTGGGACACAGCCTGCTCCACGGTGAGCGGCACTTCTGAAAGCCCTTCCAGATCTTCCGGCTGTGCCACTCGCTTTAAGGTGTCGAAAAATGTCTCGTAGGTAATGATCTCATCCTGGCACAGATTGTATGCCTGCCCGTAAGCCTTCTCGTTTCCAAGGCACGCAAGGACTGCCTGCGCCGCGTCTTTCACATAGACAAACTGGAACCGCCCCTGCGCGTCCGTAAACCGGGGCAGCGCATGATTCAGCACAAGCATCTGGATATAAGCCGACTCCCTCGGCGCGTAGTTGAACGGACCGTAGAGAATCGCCGGACGAAGCACCGTATAGGGAATCCCCCTCGCGCCGCAAGCCTCGGCAAGTTCCCGCTCTAGCGCCGTCTTGCCCGCAATATAAGCGCCCGCCTCCCCGGCAACCGCCCGCTCCTCAAGCGGCGTGTCCTCGCCTTTCACCACAGCCGGGTTGCGCTCGTAGACATCCACCGTACTGATAAAGATATACTGCCCGATGTTTCCCGTCAGCAGATCAAGCGTATCCCTCACGTCACCCGGCGCATAGGCGCAAAAGTCAATCACCGCGTCATAGTCTTCCTCGCAGCCAGCGATCCGCTCATGCCTGTCGCCTTTGATCTGCCTTGCGCCGAACGCCTCCATGGAGTAGGTGCCCCGGTTCCACACGGAGATCTCGTGCGCCTTCGCCGCCTCCATCACAAAAACCCTGCCGTAAAAATAACTGCCGCCGATTACAAGAAGTTTCATTCTTCATCTCCCCACTCTAAAGGAACGGATTATAGTACCGGCTCCCGTCCCAGAAAGTCACCGTCAGGTCTATGACCAGAATCGCTGCCGCAAACGCTATCGCCAGCCAGTCGCCTCGTTTCAGGCTGCGGTATGTATACCACGTCCGCTTTTTCTTCTTGCCAAAACCCCTAAGTTCCATGGCGTTACTCACCGTCTCGATGCGGTTTAAACTGGACATCACCAGCGGCAGGAGAATCGCCACCGAATTTTTCAGTCTGGTAAAAAATTTATCCTTGCCGGACAAATCAATGCCTCTCGCCTGCTGCGCCTGACTGATATTTGTGTACTCCCGCTGTACGTCAGGTATGTAGCGGAGCGCCAGGCTCACCGCATAGCCCGCCCGGTAGCTCACACCGATCCGGGACAGGGACGCCGCGAACTCGCTCGGGTCCGTACAGGCGATAAAAAGAAGCGCCACCGGCACCACGCATATGACCTTAAGCGTCACATTCAGGTGATAGAACAGCTGCTGCGCCGTGACCGTATATCTGCCAACCCCGGCAAGGAGCACCGTCCTGCTCCCATAGAGTTCCACCCCGTACTCCGGCGTAAACAGGTATATGAAAATATTGTTGAGCAGAAGAAAAACCGCCGCCAGTCCAAGTACCACGCTGATATCCCTGATCCGAATCTGACTGATCCGAAAAATCACCGCGCTGATCACAAGCATGCAGACGAGTACCCGGGTGTCAAAGGTCACCATGGAGGCCACGCTCCACGCCATGAAAAAGATCAGCTTCGTTGTTCCCGTCAGCTCGTGCACCGGGCTCGGCCGCTTGATATAGTTTAATATCGCAACTCTCGCCATCTCACCCCTCCTCCGTCTTCCTGTGCGCCTCCTCGTAGGCGATAAACCGTTCCGTAAATTCCTGCGGATTTTCTATGCCGCACGCCATGCTCAGCGTGTAAAGACTCGTCTCCTTCAGATTCGCCCGCTCCACCAGTTCGGGATCGTTCAGCACATGCGCCGCCGTGGTGTCCGCAAGCAGCTCTCCCTCGCTAAATACAATGGCTCTCGGCGTGTACTCCAGCATCAGGTGCATGTCATGGGTAATCATTACGATGGTGAAGCCCTGCGCGTTAAGCTCCTTTAGAAATTCCATGATCTCCGTATAATGATGATAATCCTGTCCCGCCGTCGGCTCATCGAGAATAATCATCTGCGGCCGCTGTACGAGTATCCCGGCAATCGTCACGCGCTTTTTCTGTCCGAAGGAAAGCGCTGACACCGGCCATTTTCGGAAAGGATAAAGCCCACAGATCTTCAGGGTTTCCTCCACCCTCTCCTTTCTCTCCCCCGCGCTCATGTTTCCGGCTAAAAGCGCCATCTCCACCTCGTCCCAGATCAGGGGCTTGGATATCATCTGGTTGGGATTCTGCATCACATAGCCGATCCTCTGCGCCCGCTCCTTGATCGTGTCTTTCGAAATATCCCTGCCCGAAAGACAGATCCTGCCCGCCGTGGGCTTCTCAAATCCGCAGATCAGCTTGGCCAGCGTACTCTTTCCCGCGCCGTTTTTGCCGACGATGCTGACCATCTCGCCCTCTCTCACGGAAAAACTCACATCCTTAAGATTCGTTCTCTCCGGCGTATAGCCGAACGTGAGGTTCTCCACGCTAAGGAGCACTGGATTTTCTTTTTCTTCCTTCGCGTACCCGCCGCTTGCCCGATACCAGCTTAACACGCTTTCTTTCTGCGCCTGGGACAGCCGCAGACTGCCCACATGCTGGGGCTCAATCTCCTTCGTAATCGGGACGCCCGCATAGCGCAGCGCCGTCAAGTAGAGCGGTTCTCTAATGCCGTGCTCTAACAGCATCTTCCCGGTCAGGAAATCTTTGGTGGGCATATCCGCCACGATTCTCCCCTCGTCCATCAGCACGATCCGGTCCATCCGCCTCCAGAGCACATCCTCCAGACGGTGTTCGATGATAATGACAGCCGCCCCTGTGCGCTCCTGTATGCGGTCAATCAGCTCTATGGTCGCCCTGCCCGCCGCCGGATCCAGGTTTGCCAATGGCTCGTCAAAGAGGAGCGCCTGCACTTTCTCCACCATGACGCCCGCCAGACTGACCCGCTGCTTCTGTCCGCCGGAAAGCTCGTGGGGCGCGTATTCCAGATGGTGGTCGATATCTACTAACTTTGCAACCTCCTTCACCGTCTCCCGCATATCGTCCTGCGGCACACAGTCGTTTTCCAGCGCAAAGGCAATATCCTCTCCCACCGTCAGCCCGATAAACTGCCCGTCCGTATCCTGCAAAACCGTTCCCACAATCTGGCTCAGATCAAAAATGCTCTCCTCCGCCGGGGCCTTTCCGCCCACGAGAAGCGAACCCGTGCTCTCCCCCGGATAGGCGTAGGGAATCAGACCGTTGATACAGCTCCCGACGGTGCTTTTGCCGCTGCCGGACGCGCCCGCAATCAGCACTTTTTCTCCCGGATATATATCCAGATTGATATGATAAAGGGTGGGACTGGCCTGCGCCAGATACTGAAATCCGTAATCCTTAAAAGAAATGATAGGCTCCGCCATGTCGTTTCTCCTCATTGTATTTTTCTGACTCTGCTTATACGTATAAGCAGACTCAAGATGCTTCGCATCTTTCGTTCGCGCTGCTCGTCATAAGCAGCTGATAACATGCTTTTATGCCAGCATGAGCATGTTATCAGTCACTTCTGACTCTGCTTATACGCGCAAACAGATTCGAGGGAAGTTCCCCCGAATCTGTCTTAAATTTCCTTTTAATCCTCTTTCTCCAGAGATCCCTTCTTCACCACGGTCTTCGCATAGCCGAGCAGCAGCAGGGTTCCCACTACGCCGGTGGTAATGATATTTGCCACCGCAGCCATCAGCCCCTGTGCGAACAGCTTTTCAACCGGCTCCGCATAGATCAGAATATCCAGCACGGGCGCCACCAGGCCCCACGCCAGAACATGCGCGATCACCTGCGCCACATTGAAGCGGATCAGCTTCTTGCTGTCAATCCCTTCCTCCACGTTCATCTTCATGGTCAGAAGGCCGATCACCAGACCTACGAATGCGGAAGCGATAATCCAGCTCCACCATGGGCCGTAGCTTGTCGCGTCGATCAGCGTATGGCCGATGAAGCCGATGACAACGCCCGCAATAGGTCCGAAGAGTGTAGCAAACACCGCCTCGATTGCATACTGTAAGCTGATATTCGTGTTCGGCACCGGCGACGGAATCGCAACTTTGCCCAGAACAAAGAACAGCGCAGCGCCGATACCAATCGCAACAACGCTCTTTACAGATAACTTTTTCATAAAAAGTCCTCCCACATATGTATTTTATGGTTTTCAAAACCATCTCTATTATAGGCTTTGACAAGACGGAATGTCAACCGTCGTAATTCCTGCTGCCCGTCGGTCTGGCTGAACTAGTTTTTGAAGCTGTGGATCGGCGCGGGAATCCGTCCCCCGCGGTTCACAAACGCCTCGCAGGAAAAACCGTTTACCGGCATCACCGGCGCGTAGCCAAAAAGTCCGCCAAACTCCACTTTCTCCCCGACGCCCTTGCCGATGGCGGGGATAATGCGCACAGCCGTTGTCTTCTGGTTCACCATGCCAATCGCCATCTCGTCCGCAATGATGCCCGCAATCGTCGTGTTCGGCGTGTCGCCGGGAATCGCCAGCATGTCAAGCCCCACGGAGCAGACGCAGGTCATGGCCTCCAGTTTTTCTATGGTGAGCGCACCCGCCGTAACTGCGTCGATCATGCCCTGATCTTCGCTGACGGGAATAAACGCGCCGCTCAAGCCCCCCACATAGGAGGACGCCATCACGCCGCCCTTTTTCACCTGATCGTTTAGGAGCGCAAGCGCTGCTGTTGTTCCCGGCGCACCCGCATATTCCAGTCCGATCTCGCACAGAATATCCGCCACGCTGTCGCCGATTGCCGGCGTGGGGGCAAGGGACAGGTCCACAATGCCGAAGGGAATATTTAACATCCGGGACGCTTCCTGCGCCACAAGCTGCCCTACCCTCGTCACCTTGAACGCCGTCTTCTTGATTGTCTCGCAGAGCACTTCAAAATTCTCGCCGCGGACCCGCTGCAGGGCTGTCTTGACCACGCCCGGACCGCTGACCCCCACATTGATCACCGCGTCCGCCTCGGTCACGCCGTGGAACGCCCCTGCCATAAAGGGATTGTCGTCCGGCGCGTTGCAGAACACAACCAGTTTCATACAGTCGGCGCTGTCCTGCTCCTTGCTGATAAGGGCCGTCTCCTTGATGATATCCCCCATCAGCCGCACGGCATCCATATTGATACCCGTCTTGGTGGACCCCAGATTCACGGAACTGCAGACCCGCTCCGTGGCGTGCAGCGCCTGTGGAATCGAACGGATCAACAGCTCATCCGCCTTCGTCATACCCTTGGACACAAGCGCGGAATAACCGCCGATCAGGTTGACTCCTACCGTCTGCGCTGCCCGGTCCATCGTTTCTGCAAGCGTCACAAAATCCTCGCTTTGTCTGCATGCCGCGCCGCCCACCAGCGCCATCGGTGTGACGGAAATTCTCTTATTGACTATGGGAATGCCAAATTCCTTCTCTATCGCCTCCCCGGTCTTTACCAGATCCTTTGCCGTCTCGGTGATCTTCTCGTAAACCTGTTCGTTTACCTTTTTCAGGTCGCCGTCAATACAGTCCAAAAGGCTGATGCCCAACGTGATGGTGCGCACATCCAGATTTTCTTTGGCGATCATCTCATTGGTTTCAGCCACTTCAAATAAATTTATCATGGTTTTCCTCTTTTCCCCCTTAGATCCTGTGCATCTGGTCGAATATTTCTTCTTTCTGGCATTTGATGACAACGCCGATCTCCTCGCCGAGCGCGTTCAGTTCGTCAACGATCACCCCGAAATCCTTGTCCGTGAGGTTCGTGTCAACGATCATCATCATGTTAAAAAAGCCCTGCACAATGGTCTGGGAGATATCCAGAATATTGATCTGGTTGTCCGCCAGATAAGCGCATACCCTGGCAATAATGCCCACTGTGTCTTTTCCAACTACCGTGATAATTGTCTTTTTCATAGTCTCCTCTTTTCCTTTCTAAACCGCCTGCTTTCCTCCCGCGGCTGTTACTTCGTCCCGAAGATCCTGTCCCCGGCATCGCCCACGCCGGGACAGATGTAGGCGTTCTCATTCAGGCACCGGTCGATATGTCCGATATAAAGCTGCACGTCCGGGTGATCTTTTCTCATCCGCTCCACGCCCTCCGGCGCGGCGATAATGCACATGAACTTAATGTTCCTGCCGCCATGCTCCTTGATAAAACGCACCGCCTGGGACCCGGAGCCGCCCGTGGCGAGCATGGGGTCCAGCACAATGATTGTCCTCTGGTCAATGGGCTCCGGCAGCTTGCAGTAATACTCGTGCGGTTCGTGCGTCTCGGGATCCCTGTACAGTCCGATATGCCCCACCTTGGCGCTCGGCACCAGCGCGAGAATACCGTTTACCATGCCAAGCCCCGCGCGCAAAATCGGCACCACCGCCAGTTTCTTTCCCGCAATTCTCGGCGTCATACAGGTCTCAATCGGCGTCTCCACTTCCACGTCTTCCAGCGGGAGGTCCCTGAGCGCCTCATAACCCATCAGCATGGCGATCTCCTCGATACATTTCCTGAATTCGTTTGTGCCGGTGCCGATGTCCCTGATCTGCGAAATTTTGTGCTGAATCAGCGGATGTTCCATCACAAATACATTTTCCATGTTATCCTCCGTCTGTGTCAGAATCTTATTTTTCCTCTCTAATAAATCGTAGCGATTTCTTTGCCGCATGTCAATCACGGATTTGTCTCATCCAGCATCTTCCGCACTTCCGCCTCCGTGACCCTGCCCTCTATAGGCTCATAGTCCCCCATGTCATAGGCGGCATAGACAGCCTCCACTTCCTCCGGGGTCGCTTTCTCGCCATTGATATAATCCGGACCCGCCCCATACTCCTCGTCCTCGTCAAGCATGCCGTTGCCGTTTTCGTCAATATAGTTGATGCTTTCGATCCACATGGGCGTCTCCATCTCACCACGCTCATTGATCCGCATATAATAGGTGTTCATAATTGCCCCGGCCTGGTCTGCATTATAGTTTCTCATGCTGTTTTTACGGGGCGCATAGTCATATCCGCTGTTCCCCATAGCGCCGTAAGCCCAACGGTTCATCGGCATGGACAGGGTGCCGTCCCGATATGTATACAGATTGACAAAATAACCGTTCCTGCCGGAGACCAGCTCCGGAATGTCATCTTCGTCCACATAGATCAGATCATACAGAAATTTGCCGCCGTACTCCGTCTCCGATGCCGCCCATCCCTCCATAACCGATAAGTTGAGAGCCGCTTCGTACGCCTCCACATAGTTTTCAAATTCCCCGTTTTTCTTTCCTCCCGTGAGCAGGGCTCGGATGTCGGCAATGGTCATCGGCGTTTTTGCCTGTTCGGATAAATAGTCCGAAAGCTCCTCCTCCCTGAAAAAACTCCAGTATTCTTTCTCATAGCCAGGCAGCATATCGCCATAATACACGGCGGCAGCCTGCGTATCTCCGTAAGTCGCGATCGTCACGACATCCGTAAAGCCGTCGAAGTTGACGTCCCAGAAGGACACAGCATCCAGACTCTTAAACTTTTTCACACCCGCCTTCGCCGGTACATAAGGCGTAATGCCGCACAAAACCTCCCCGTCCCGCACGATCTCCATACGAAATTCGGGGTGCGTCACAGACGGCGCGTAGGGAACAAAAGTAACCGTTCCCCCGCCCCTGTTAAGTTCCACCTCAAAACACTGCTCCGCAATACAGTCCTCCCCGAACATTTCTTTCTTTTCCCTGATCTCGGGGCTGTCCGTATCAGGGAGAGAATCGCCATCTGCATCTTTCTCCGTTCCTGCTGCCGGCGCTTCATCCGTTGTCCTGCTTTCGTCTGCATCCCCTGCCGTTTCCGCTATTGGGCTTTCATCTGCGGCCAGGACAGCTTCTTCCGTCTGCCCATCTTCTGTCATCCCGTTCCCGTCTGCCGCCTGTTTTTCTGTCTCCGCGATTTGGTTTCCGCAGCCGCAGAGAATCATTACCGAAAAGATAACCATAATCATATATTTGATATGTACATTTTTCATCTGTGACTCCCTATATCGCATTTGCAATATCTCTTTCGCCCGCCACCGTCCCGGTTCCCCGTCGAACCAACTTTATGGTAATAAAAATTCCTATGAATGTCAAATGGAAGAGAAACATCCCAGCCCGTCATGGTGCAGAGTGGTTTCTCTTCCATTGTCTTTCTTCGTATCTTTATTTTCCTGTCATCGCTTCACGGAACTTATCCCCGTCCACCGGTTCCCCGGCTCTTTCGCCAAACCGGAACATAATACCGCCCTTTCCGTCGGATTTATATTCGACAGTCCATGTCTCCCAGCTGTATTTGCTCCGCGTCCGGATTCCTACCGGCCTCCCCGAAGGCTTGATCAGCCCTGCTTCCTGCATCGCGTACCATGCATAATCGTCAACTCTTGTATCACCGTTCAGGGCTCCCCCATAGGCGCCCCCATGCATATTGTCGGGGCGGTCCTCTGTGTCATCCGCCGCAAATGCGGTCACTGCCTGCCAATAATCGGGCGGTGGAAAACCACTGTCAGGGTTGGTCGCATAAATCTCTATTGCGTCCACAACCGCCCTGGCATTTTGCAGGTCTGTCGCATTTCTCGACCTCTCCAAATATTTGAAAAACTGGGGCGCCGCAATCATAATTAACGCAGCCATAATCGCGATAACAATAATTAACTCTATAAGCGAAAACCCTTTGTCATTCACCTTTCTCACAGTTTTTTCCCCACCCTTATCCTATTTTTCTTCATTGTAGCATTCTGGTTGAGTGGTAAACAGGTGGTATTTTTTTAATATGGTGTACTATTTTCACATAATCATGCCGCCGCTTTTAAAGTCATATAATCGTCAGGGTCCCTATCGCATCTGCCCCCAGTGCAATCTCCGCCATCTGCCCGTCCAGGCGGACATTGACCTTAATCTCATGATCCGTTCTGTTTAGAATCACCGCCGCGATCTGTCCGTCCGGGTTTAAAAACGCCGTCGCCTCCAGTTCATCCGAATAAGCCGAAGTGCCGATGCGCACCGCTCCCGGTCTGATAAAGTGGGTAAAATGCCATAAGTAATCCGCAGTGTTCCTTCTTTGCAGCTCCTTCTTCCCAGTATCGTACAGAAACGGCGCGTCACAGAAATTCCCCACATGATTCGGACCGCCCTTTTCATCCAGCACAATATTCCAGTCATAAAAGCCATTCATTCCATGGTTCATATTGCCGATCATATCATGCGCATACTTTTGCGCGTTTTTCAAAAAATCATCCGCCGCAAACTTGCAGTATTCAATACATGCCTCCGAGAGAATCAGCTTCTTGTCCGGGAATTTATCATGTATCATGGAAAGCGCCTCAAAGTGATCGCCGCTGTACCAGTGAAACGCAATCCCCGCTACCATGTGGTCCGTCGTCCCGTCTATGATCTCGCAGGCGCGCTCATAGGCGCGCTCCTTATTGTGGTCCCAGATGAACACCTCGATATCGGTAAGTTTATTTTCCTGCAGCGCAGGCCACATGTAATCCCGCAGGAACTCTTTCTCCTGCCTTGCGGAATATACGCAGGAATCCCATTTCTGAACCGCCTTCGGCTCATTCTGCAGGCTGATGCGCCTGACCAGATAACCCCTGTTTCTGTATTCCCTGATGTAACGGCAGATATAGTCCGCCCACGCCTTTTTGCACTCAGGCTTTAACTCCCCTCCATTGTTTCTCTCTCCATTGTCCTTCATATAAGCCGGCGGGCTCCAGGGTGTAAGCATGATCTCCAGCCTGCCGCCATAGATCTCCTGCGCGTCATCCAGCAGCGGTAAGATCGTTTTCTCCACCCGCTCCATTTGAAAGCCTGTAAATCCGCTGTCACCCGCGTCCCCTACCGCCTCATAGTGCCCGAGTGAAAAATCACAGCTGTCAATCGGAATGCGCACCATGCGGTAAGCCATCTGCTCCTCCCTGAAATATTCGCCGAGCAGTTCCTTTTTGTGCCCTTCCTTCATCTGTCCGTATACATACCCTGCCGACTCTGTAAGCGCCCCGCCAAATCCTTCAAACGTCTGATATGTCACTGACGGATACAGGTTGAGCAGTCTGTTCTCTTCCCCGCCATCCGGCACAAGTTCCGTTTCCCTTTCCTGCCGGCGTCTCTCATTTCCCTCATACCATGTGCTGACATATTTTATGGTTCCTCTATCCATTAGCCTTACGTCCCTCCCAATTCACTCATTGATTTTGTTTTCTGTATTCCGAAGGGGACTGTCCCTTTATCTTTTTAAAAACCTTCGAAAAATATTTCTCATCCCGAAATCCTACCTTATAGGCAACCTCGTAAGTTTTCAGATAATTCTGCCGCAGATAGGCACAGGCGTGTTCTACGCGAATTTCATTCAGATAATCCACGAAGCCTTTTGACAACTGCCTCTGAAAAAGTGTGGAGAGATAACCCGCCGATATACCGGCCTTCTGCGCCACGTCCGCGAGCATCAGATTCTCGTAGTAATGCTCCTCCACATATTCTTTAGCCAGCTCCACCAGATAGTTTTTTTCTTCCACGTTTTCCATACGGGGCTGCTCCTTCACCCCAAACAGTTCATCCGCCGCATGATTCGCCATCCGCAAAATATCGGATGACCTCACCGGCTTTAGCAGGTACTCCTTCGCCCCCAGCCGCAGCGCCTGCTGGCAGTATTTAAATTCATCATAGGCGCTGAGTATCATCGTATACGGCAGGGCGTCCGCACGCCTTGCCTCCTGCATCACCTCGATTCCTGTCATCAGGGGCATCTGCACATCCAAAAACAAAATATCCGGCTTATCCCGGAATATCGTATCCAGGGCCTCCTTTCCGTTGGCTGCAAGATATATCCTGTCGAAACGGTCCGTATGCAGTTGTATGTATTTCGCAATGCCGTTGCGGATGGTATCCTCATCATCCGCAATCAGTAATTTTATGCTCATTTCGCCTGATCTCCTTCAATCCACAGGGGACAGTGATAACCACTGTCGTTCCGCGCCCCACCCGGCTCTCGATTCTCAGCTCATAGTTCTCATGGTAGATAAGCTCCAGACGTTCCCTCACGTTCCTGATCGCATATCTCCCAATCCGCTGGCTTGCATACTTACGGTTGTCCTCTTTGTCCCAGATCGCCTCCAGCTGCTCACCGCTCATACCGACACCCGTATCGGCAATTCTGAAAACCATATTTTTATCATCTTTTTTCCCGGTCACGCGCAGGATATAGCTGCCATCCGCGCTCTCAAATCCATGTACGATGGCGTTTTCCACAAAGGGCTGCAGAATCAGCTTGGGAATCTCCTCCTCCAGAATTTCCTGCTCTAAAGATATCTCATACGCCAGCCGCTTCCCAAAACGCATTTTCTGGATATGCAGATACCGCTCCAGAAGCTCCGCCTCCGTCCGCACAGTCACAATGCCGTCTCCCCGGTTCAGGACAAGACGGAATAACTGTGAGAGCGATAAAATATCCTCCGATATCTCATCATTGCCCCATTCTGTCGCCTTCCAGTACAGCGAGTCCAGCGTATTGTAAAGAAAATGCGGATTAATCTGTGCCTGCAGTGTATCCAGCTCGCTCTCTCTTTCCTTGATTGCCAGCACATAGTTTTTATCAATCAGCTCCCTGATGTCGTCAACCATTCTGTTAAAGCAGGCGGAGGCCTCTCCCACCTCATCCTGCGTCATCACATCTATCTTCTGGCTGAAATCTCCCTGCATAAAGTTTTCCATGGCAACCCGCAGCGTATATAACGGTTTGGAAACAAGATTGGAAACGACGAGCAGAACCGGGTACAGCCCGAATAAAAACCCGACTAGCAGCGCAAGCGGTGCGAAAATGATCGTATCGCTCAGATCTTTCCACCCTATCCGGCGCACAATTTCATATATAACCGTCCCCGTCTCTTCATCCTGACACTGATAAATATGGTAATTCCCCAGGACGCTCTTTTTGACCTTCTCCCTCCCATCCGGCACAAAGGCTGTCGCTGCAAGCATCTCGGAAAGCTGCTCGTCCTCTATACCGCCGCAGCGCACAAGTTCCGCGCCGTACTCGCTCATCACCACCACGGACGCCTCTGGACGGCGGATGGAATTGCGGCAGATGTCGTCAAAAATTTCCGCGGAAGACCCGATCACCAGATAACCCAGCCTGTTCTTCCGCGCCATATCATAAATTTCACGGTACATGACAATCTTTTCATTCAGGTTCACCTGGTAGGTGTCATTCTGTCCGTTCTGGCTGCGTCCCACTCTCTGCCAGAGGAACTTTCCCTTTTCCTGCACGGCAAGCTTATAGATCTCCTGTTTCCTCACCCGCTCCATATCCCCCAGATAAGCGGAGGATCGGTCAATACAGTTCAAATAGGGGTTGATGTCGTTCTCCGGGTACAGGGCGACGCTTTTAATCTGTCCGTCTATCGCCACCATGTCCTGAATGATCTTCATCGGCGCGCGGTTTTGCCAGAGTCTGGCGTCATGGTTCAGCTCCTCCGGGTCATCCGCCGTCAGTATCTGCTTCACCTCATCGTTAATGCTGATGTAAGTTCCCATCTCCATAATATTCTTCTGCACCACGCTGATGCTGTCCGATATATTCCGCACATCCTGCACGCAGCGGTTTTCTTCGTTTTTCACAGCCGCCCGGTAATTGTGCGCGAGGAGAAGCACGCTGATCAACAGTAAAATGGGCGTAATAATCGCGTAACTGTAAAAAACCAGTTTCTTCCTGATACTCAGCTTCGCAATCCAGTTTCTGATCCGTCCCATGGCGCCCTCCGTTTACCGAATGAAATCTGATATATTCTATCCTTTTACGGCTCCCATTGCAACACCCTTCGTAATATGCTTGTTGAGGATTACATATACGATAACCGCCGGCGCCGCCGTCAAGGCCATCACCGCAAACTGTACCGCATAGTTGGAAGAATACTCGCCCGTAAACTCCAGCACGGAAAAGGGCAGCGTTTTCCATGTCGGGGTGCTCAGATAGGTACTTGCCATCATAAATTCATTCCAGTTATTTAAAAATGTCATAATCGCCACCGTCGCAATGGAAGGCTTTAAAAGGGGCGTGACGATCTGAAATACGATTCTGTATATCCCGCACCCGTCCATGACCGCGGCTTCCTCCAGTTCCTTCGGCAAGGACTGGATAAAACCCGTCATCAGAAACATGCCCTGCGGAAGGGAAAAGGCCACATAGGGAATCAGAAGCGCCCAGACCGTGTCCGTCAGATGAAGGCCGCTGTAAATCTTATAATTTGGGAGCAGCGTGGCGTGAATCGGTATCATCATGCCCATGACGAGCAGCGTGCTCACAAATCCGCTCAGTTTCCATTTCATCCGCTGACAGGCGAACGCCGCCATAATGGATATGATAACAACCAGGACAACCGCCGTCGTGTTGATCAGCACGCTGTTTTTCAGGTAATGCAAAAAGTTGCCGTCCACAAAAGCCTTCACATAATTATCCCACCGTATTTTTTCTGGAATAATGAGCAGTCCGTTAGTAAACATCTCGTTGCTGCTCCCCAGCGAAAAATCAACGAGCCAGATCAGGGGAAACAGCTGGATGACCGCAACCGCAACTAACACGATCCATAAAATTATCTTTACGATTTTTATATTGTTCTCTTTCATACCCACCTCCATAGTTTCCAAATCTACACGGAGAATGCCCGTATTTTGGCATTCTCCCGCGTGAAATTTAGTAATTCTTGACGTCTCGTCCAATGGCGAGACGTCTTTAGAATTACTTTTCACGCTGTTCTTGTTTATCCCGGAATATATGATTAAGCGCCACTGTCGCCAGCACACAGATGATGATAAACACTACGCCTATCGCATTGCCGTACCCGTATTTAAACGCTTTAAATGCCTGCTGGTACAGATAGTTCGCCGCAAACTGCGTGCTGTTGTTCGGGCCTCCGTTTGTCAGAAGATATACCGTCTCCATCTGTTTCAGGGCTGAAATAACGGCCATCGTCACATTGATCTGGATCACCGGCTTCATCAATGGCAGCGTAATCCGGAAAAAGGTAGTCCACCAGTCCGCCCCGTCAATGGAAGCCGCCTCATAAAGCACAGGATCAATGTTTTTAATGCCGGTATAATAAATCAGCATTCCCCAGCCGAACCCATGCCAGATCAGTACGATCAGCACCGACCATATGGCATTCTGCTGAGAGAGCCAGTTGATCTTTCCCGGATGCCCAAAAGCTTTGGCAATATTGTTTAAAAGACCAAAATCCGGGTTGTAGATGAATTTCCACAGATAGGCAATGACCGCCACCGAAATGACATTCGGTATAAAGTAGATGCAGCGGAAAACCCCCTCCGCCTTCCCCTGCAGCTTATCTAACACCGCCGCCACCAGAATCGCCAGCGGGTGCTGGATACATATGAACCCGACCGCCAGCAGAAGCGAATTTCTAAGTGATCTGCCAAAGGCGCTGTCATGGACTAAATTCGCATAATTTTCAAAGCCGACCAGGTGCGCTTCCCCCATACCCGTATAATCCGTAAAGCCATAATAAACGCTCAGACAAATCGGCGCCAGTACGGCAAACAGAAAGACCAGTATTCCCGGCAGGACCAGACTGAAGATAACGGGCTTATTACTATACAGTTTTTTCATAAGAATCTCCTTTCCAACGGGTACAAATAAGGAAGGATGCCGCAAAAGCCTTTTCCTTTTGGACATCCTCCCCTGATCATTCAATAGATCTGCGTTTATTTACATGCCGCGCCGATTGCTGCGAGGAAGTCCTCTACAGGTGTAGAACCGTTGGATACGCCCTGAATCTCACTCTCAATAGCCGTCTTGAATGCGGAAGGACCGCAGTCGTTTATCGGTGTGCCGGAAACACTTGTCGCGTTCTTTAAAATTTCCATGATCTGTTTCTGTAACTCTGTCTCATTTCCTGTCAGATACGCCGTCTGATCCTGCGCGGACATACCCACGCCGTTCTCCCAGCCATATTTTGAAAGCTTGTCAGGCTGATACATATAGTTCAGGAACTTAATCGCCTCATCCTTTACCGCGGAATTAGCAGACACTGCATAACCGCCGCCATTCCACGCCGCAATATCGTTTGCGCCGCCCTTGCCGCCGTCCACTACAGGCATAGTAAAGGCACGGATGTTGTCGCGGATCTCAGGAGCGATATCCTCATTCAACGCCATGGATGCGTCCCAGCTTCCCATGCAGTACATAGCTGCCTGTCCGTTGGTGAAAAGGTTCATCGTTGTGCCGTAATCCTGAGAGTCATATCCCACCTGGAACATACCGGCATCCGCAAAATTCACAAGAATCTGCGTCGCCTGCTTGATCTCCGGCGCGGTAAAGTCTCCTGTGGCAACTGCGTTGCTGACAATATCCGCATACTCGATACCGGCAACTTTCACCATAATATCTGTCAGGAAGCATGCCATCGGCCATCCGTCTCCGCCGTCCATGGCAACCGGCGTAATTCCCGCTGCCTGAATATCCCCGCAGAGAGAAAGCAGCTCATCCGTTGTGGCAGGAACCTTCCAGCCGTTATCGTCAAACATCTTCTGGTTGTAATAGAAAAGCATGATATCCGTATTTCTCGGAAGACCATACAGTTTCTCGTCCTTTTTAAAACCGTCGAGGGATCCCGGAATAAAACCGTATTCCGCGTAATCATCCTCGTTCAGTTCCGCCAGCACACCCGCATCCAGCACCTCGTCGAGAAAAGAAGGCTGTCCCCAGATACTTACCAGATCCGGCATACCGTCCATGGCATACGCCTTGAATTTCGTCTTGTATGCCTCCTCATCGAGCGCCTCCACTTCGATGGAAACATTGGGGTTTGCCGCCATATATTCGTCGATAATCATCTGTTCAACAAGCCCCTGTCCGTTCTTGCGGTCAGGCAGATTGGAAAACAGTTTAAGCGTGACCGCCTCATCGGCGCTCTCCGCAGGCGTCTCATTTTCTTCCGCATCGGCTGTCTGCGTCTTTGCCGGCGCCTCGTCGTTTGCGGCATTTGACGCGCTCTCCTGCGCGGATCCGCCACAGCCTGTAAGCACGGATGCCGTCATCGCTGCCGTCAGTAAAGTAGCCAACATTTTTTTCTTCATTACCATTTCCTCCCGTTTTCTGTTTTGTTTTGATGGTTTCATCCTACCATCCTGGAAAGCGGGTTTACAGATATCTATTTTTCAAAATGGTGGAATATTTTCATCTGTGTGATTTACAAAAAAAAGGATCGCAAAAGCGATCCCTTACTACCCTTAATAAACGATATATGACATTCCCTACCGCACCTCAATCACTTCCGACACCTCGTCCCGCTTCGCCACATACAGCGGAAAATCATTGCCGCTGTAATCCGTGTCAGACATAGTGACCTCCACCCGCACCGACTCGTAGGCAAGCTCCGGCAGATTGTTTTCCTTGCTCAGATGCCCCAGCACAATCGCCTGCATATTGTCATGCAGCAGGCGGCTAAGGAGCTTTCCAGCCGACTCGTTGGACAGATGCCCCCTCTCCCCCAGAATCCGCTGTTTCAGATAATAGGGATACGGCCCCACCTGTAACATGTGCACGTCGTGGTTGGCCTCCAGGTACAGAAGGTCAAGATTTCTCAGGCACTCCACGGTATAATCGTTGTAACAGCCAAGATCAGTGAGAATCCCGACCCGCCGCCCGTCGTGGTCAATCCGGTATGCCACGGGATCCGCCGCGTCATGGGAAGTGCGCACGGGATAGAGCGAAATATCCTTTATCGTACATCGTTCATCCGGCGTAATTTCCCGAAAAAGAGATTCATCTATCCGACCAAGGGAAGAGGTATTCCTGATCGCCTCCAGCGTGCCACGCGTTGCATAAACCGGCACCCCGTATTTTCTGGAAAGCACCCCAAGCCCGCTTATATGATCGGCGTGCTCATGAGTGATACAGATCGCATCAATGTCTTTCATGGTCAGCCCCAGCGCCTCAAGCCCCGCCTCCGTCCGCTTGCCGCTGATACCTACATCCATCAGAAGATGGGTGGTATCGCTGCCCACATAGACGCAGTTTCCGCTGCTGCCGCTGGCAATACTGCACAGTCTCATAATTATGTAAACCTTTTACGGCCATATCTTCCACAGCCGCCTCTCTCTTATTTTTTCCAGTAAATCTCGATCACATCGCCGTTTTTGATACTTTCCATATACTGCGCGCCCCTGCCGTTCAAGTTCGTCACAATCCCGCTGCCCTCAGGCTTTGACAGGTCAAAGTCAATATACTCAAACACGTCTACAAACACATAATTTTTCTTGCCGTTAAGCCTGACAGGGCTGCCATTTACCATCACAGTGATGGGAACGGGCAGATTTTTATTTAGGAGCTCTTCCCTGCGTTTTTCCTCCTCCGCCCTTGCCCGGGCTGCTGCCTCCTCCTTGGCCCTCGCCTTTGCCTTTGCCTCCTCCTCGGCACGCTTGACGCCGGGACCCATCACAATTCTGGCACCTCTTGGCTTCTGCTCCCCTGCCGGCTGCGCATTTCCTGCCGCCTCACTCGCAGCCGGATTTCCCGCGCCGTTTTCCGACACATCCGCATCGCCCGCACTCTGTCCTGACGCTCCGGCGTCCAGTCCGCCGGCCGCTTTCGTTTCTGCCGTTTCCGCCGCCGGGAAATTTTTAGCGGCCATGGAGAATCCGGCCGTCCCCGCCGGCCTGTCCTCCCCGGCAGACCGCTCCTCCTCCGCTTCCGCGCGCTCATAGAACTCCACATCGGAAAGCTGCAGATCCTCCATCGTCCAGATCACCGAAAAGTTTTCATATACTTTCGTGTCCATATCCGCGATCTTATTGTTGACATAGATATTCATGTTCCAGTCGATGACCACATCCATAAACTCGGAAATCTGGCGCACCGTATAGTATCCGAGAATCTCAATCTCGTCGTTTTCCTGAATCTCATAATACTCGGACTGCAGCTCCCCGTTGACGCTGGCAAACTTGGGCAGATCCACCTTTTTCTCATTGACCTCAACCCACATCTTGGAACCAAATTCCGAAAGCTGTCCCAGCGTCATCCGCGCAGCATCCCCGGCAGTTGATTCCACCACACGTATCTGATCGTTTGCGTGAATCTGTGTGTAAATATCCGCCTCGTTTCCGTTGACGGTAATCCGTGCCGCTTCCCCTGGCTCTCCACGGACGATACGCGGCTTCCCGTTCACCGTAAAATTCAGTTCCTTTCCACGCTTCGGGAACAGGCCGTCGCTTGCAAACTCCGCCTGCATCGCCGCATCCACCACAGCCGCTTTGCTGTTATCATAAATCTTGACGCGCTGGTCATTAAAGTAGACAAAGATAAAGTTATTGCTCTGTTCGTAAAAGCTTAAGCAGATACCGATAGGTGTCACCATCAGGGAGTCTTTTCTGGCGTCCTCCTCCAAAAATTCAATGCCCTGCATGACTTCCTCGCCCCTGACCGCCACGCGCTCGTTCTGGATATCCAGCTTCGCCGCAAGTGCCTGCGTATAACCGGGCAGCTTGCCGCCGCCGCCCACCACAAACACGGCGCTGACGGATTTATCGCCGTTGAGCTCCTTGATCTTGGCCGCCACCTGACTGGTCATGTTCTCAATCACGCCGGACACCACGCTCTCCACCTCCTCGGTGGTGATCGTCTGTGTCAGCCCCATGATATCCTTGTACTCAATTATGTCTTTCACGCCGGTGTCTCGCTTGATCTGTTCCGCCGTGGCAAAGTCCACCAGACAGTGCTTCGCCACCACTTCCGTGAGAGAATCGCCCGCAATGGGAATCATCCCGTAGGCGATTATGCTGCCGTCCCTCGTGACCGAGATATCGGATGTACCGGCGCCCACATCCACCAGCGCAATATTTAACATGCGGTACATCTCGGGTATCGCCACCTGAATCGCCGCAATCGGCTCCAGCGTCAGATTGACCACCTCCAGACCCGCAACGCCCACCGCCTTGTAAAGGCCGTTAACCACGTCCTCGGGCAGGAAGGTTGCGATCAAGTCCGCACCGATGGTCTTCGCCTTGTGTCCCTCCAGGTTTCCTATTGTATAACCGTTCATATAATAACGCACGACAGAATATCCCACGCAGTAGAACTTCATATCCATATCGTTCTTTTCCAGAAACTCCTGATAGGCCCTCTCCACGCCCATGGAGTCCAGCGCGTAAATATCCTCGCCCGTGATTTCCCTTTCACCCTCAAGCTCCTGATCCACACGCAGCGTCACCGTCTGCAGCACGCGGCCTGCCGCCGCGATACAGACGTCCTTAAGCGGTCTGCCGATCCTCTCCTCCAGCTCCGCCTTGACTTCCTTTATGGTGCCGCCCACCTTATAAATATCGTGGATCTGCCCGTCCAGCATGGCTCTCGTGCCGTGCTCCCTGATGCTCTGGGACACCACATGGAACTTGCCGCCCGTGCGGTATCCTATCGTACCTACAATACTCCTTGTCCCGATATCCAGACCAAATACCAACTGTCCCGGAAATTTCATTGCCTCTGCCACTGATCTTCCCCCAATTCTTTGTCTATTTGTGTGTAAACACTTTCCAGTGTTCCGTTGTTTTCTATCACTACGCTGCAGTGCTCCCGAAACGCCTGCGCCGAAAGCTGCTTTCGCAATATGGCGTCGATCTTCTCATCCGTATAGCCTCTCGTCCTTCGAAGTCTCTGCCGCCTGATCTCTTCCTCCGCATGAATATACCAAATCTCATCCAGAATCCCGGCATAGCCCTCCTCGATCAGAAGCGCCGCCTCTATGAACAGCCACGAAAGACGCCCCGCAGCCCGCTCCTTTTCTATCTGTTCAGTCAGATATGCCTTCACTGCCGGATGTACGATACCGTTCACTTTCAGCAGCAGTTCGCCGTCCCCAAAGATCCTGGCCGCCATTCTCTGTTTATCAATCCTGCCCCCGGAGTCCAGAATCTCCCTGCCAAGCAGCGCCTTCAGCGGCTCGTAACAGGCCTCTCCCGGCTCCTCCAGCTGATGGGCTACCCGGTCCGCCATGATGACCCGGCAGTCCCCGCGCCGTTCCAGATAGGCCAGCACCTCCGATTTCCCGGCCCCCACGCCTCCTGTAATCCCTATGACTTTCATACATTCACCGCTTTGTCCTTCTCACACTGTTATTTTGCCTCGTACCAGTCGGCCCCCGTGTGCAGGTCAGTCTCCAGCCGCACGGATAGATCCGCCGCCTGCGCCATCTGTTCCGTAAGAATCCGCCGCACCTGCTCTTCCTCCCCTGCCTCCGTCTCTATCAGCAGTTCGTCGTGCACCTGTAAAATCAGCCGGGACTTTAAGTTTTCCCTGTGCAGCTTTTCCCACACCCGGATCATGGCGATCTTCATAATGTCAGCCGCCGTTCCCTGAATCGGGGAATTCATCGCTACCCTCTCGCCGAAGGAACGCTGCATGAAATTGTTGGAGGCCAGCTCCGGGATAGGGCGTCTTCGCCCATACATTGTCGTCACATATCCCTTCTCCTTCGCCTCCGCCACCATATGGTCCAGAAAGCCTTTGACCCCCGGATAGGTCTCAAAATACTGCTCGATATATTCTGCCGCCTCTTTCTTGGAAATGCTTAAGTCCTGACTCAGCCCGAAAGAACTGATGCCGTAAACAATGCCGAAATTGACCGCCTTGGCATTGCGCCTCTGCAAGTCCGTCACTTCCTCAAAAGGCGTATGGAATACCTTTGCAGCGGTAATCCTGTGAATATCCTCCTCCATTCGGTACGCCTCGATCAGCTGTTCATCCTCAGACATATGCGCCAGAATCCGCAGCTCGATCTGGGAATAATCCGCATCCATGAAAAGATACCCGGCCTTCGGCACAAATACCTTGCGGATCCGCCGGCCAAGTTCCATGCGCATGGGAATATTCTGCAGATTCGGCTCTGTTGAACTGATCCGCCCGGTGGCCGTGATAGTCTGGTTAAATGTCGAATGAATCCTGCCGTCCGCAGCGATACAGGCAAAAAGCCCCTCCGCGTAAGTGGACTTTAGCTTCATCAGCCCCCTGTATTCCAGTATATCAGATACAATCGGGTAATCCGGCGCCAGCTTCTCCAAAACATCCGCCGCCGTGGAATACCCCGTCTTCGTCTTTTTACCACCCTTGATGCCCATTTTATCAAAGAGAATCTCCGCAAGCTGTTTGGGCGAATTGATATTGAATGTGCATCCTGCCTGCTTATAGACCGCCTGCTCCAGCTCGGCGATTCTGCCGGACAACGCCTCGCCGTAGGCCTTGAGCTTTTCAGGCTGTACCAGCACTCCGTAGGACTCCATGTCGCAAAGCACCCGGGAAAGCGGCATCTCAATCTCAAAAAAGAGCCTGTCCATTCCCTGCTCTGTCAGCTTTTCGCTGAGAATCCGCGACGCCGCCAGACAGACATAAGCCTGATAGCAGGCGTACTGTGCAAAAGTCTCCGGCTCTGTCTCATACGCCTGCGCGTAAGTACCCTTTCCGCAGACCTGTGTCCTGTCCGGAATCGTCAGAGACAGATACTCGCCCGCGATATCCTCCGTCTGGTAATCGCTCTTTAACGGATTGATCAGGTACGCCGCGATCAGTATATCAAAGTATCTCCTGTCCCGGTAAGGCTTTCGTACATCCTGTGCGCCCGCCTCGTCACGCCACATGCTCTCCTCACCCGGATCTTCTATCATATCGTAGAGGGATTTGATATCAAAAACACTGAGTTTACATAACTCTTCCCTATTCAAAGCAGTCAGACGTTCTCTCAGGCAGCCTTCCGTCACCTCTCCCTGACAGGGAATGAACGCCACATGGTTCTCCTCCAGCGCAAGCGCAATGCCCGTACAGCCGTTTTCGTCCCTGCTGTCCCGAAAAACCGCAAGTCCGATCTCACAGCTGCCCGCCGCGCTCTCTCCCTTTTTCCGGCATGCCTCAAAAAGCGCCTCGGCCTCAGCCTTCCCCGTCACGGTATGAAAATCGGCCTCCTGCCGGTTTGACACCGCCACATCCTTAGAAAAGCGCGACAGTATGTTTTTAAATTCAAGCTGTTTGCACAGCACATAAGCTTCTTCCGTATAAAAATCACCGATCCTCGCCTTATCAAAATCAAAAGCGATATCCGCATCCACGTTGATGGTCGCAAGTACCTTGCTCAGATCCGCAAGTTCCCGGTTGGCAAGCAGAGATTCCCGGATCGACTTCTTCGGGATTTCCTCTGCGTGGGCATATATATTTTCCAGCGACCCAAAAGCGACCATCAGCTCTGTAGCCGTCTTCTCCCCAACCTTCGGCACCCCGGGAATGTTATCCGCCGTATCGCCCATCAGGGCTTTTAAGTCGATAAACTGGATCGGATTTACCTGATAGGCCGCCTCCACGTCCTTAGCATAGTAATCCTCCACCTGGGTCCTGCCACCCTTTGTCTTGGGAATGCGGATACGGATATGATCCGTCGCCACCTGCAGAAGATCCCTGTCGCCAGATACAAGGGAGACTTCCATCCCCTGCCGCTCCGCCCGCTTCGCAAGCGTGCCGAGAATATCGTCCGCTTCCAGACCCGCCTGCTCCACCACACAGATTCCCATGGCGAGAAGCAGCTCCTTCATCACCGGCACCTGCTCCCTAAGTTCCGTGGGCATGGGCTTTCTCGTCCCCTTGTATTCCCTGTAAATCTCGTGCCGGAAAGTGGGGGCGTGAACGTCAAAGGCCACAGCCAGATAATCCGCCTGCTCCTCCTCCAGAATCTTGAACATTATATTTAAGAATCCGTATACTGCGTTCGTGTGGAGTCCCTGCCCGTTGGTCAGCTCCGGCACCCCGTAAAACGCCCTGTGCAATATACTGTGTCCATCTATCAAAACCAGTTTCAAAGCCATATATTATTTAGCCTTTCTGTCTCGCAGCTATGTCCTCAAGTTCATGGACCACAAATTTTCAGATTGATACAATGACCAGCGCGGCAATGATCACTACCACAACGGCAATTTCCAGTACCAGAAGGATACGCCGAAGGGCACGATTGACGCGAATCCTGTCGTCCGCATCTTCCAGCTTCCATGTAAGCGCCTTCTGCAGATTGAAATTATTGCCCTTCTCAAGCTGTTCCAGCCCTTCGGCAACCAGAAACTGAATGGATAATTCCTCCATGCATTCCGGGCAGTCTTCGACATGCTCCAAAAACTCCGCCAGGCCCCTTCCGTCCAGTTCATCATCCAGAAACGGGGGTATTTTTTTCTCTGCCTCTTTACAGTTCATTCGCCGCCACGCCTTTCTGATATGCCATCCTATTATGCGCCCATACAGATTTTATTATATACCATTGCAGTCATATTTAAAAGAGGTTTTTCTCAGCACGGGTGACCCTGCGGCGCAAAAAACCCGAAAAAAAGGGCCCCGGTTTCCACCGAAGCCCTTCAGGCCTGATACCTTGCATACTTTCTATCTTTCTGCGGCTTCACCGCACCCCTACTGTGCCGGAACCGCTTCCGCCTGCGCGCCGTCCGCAGGGGCGGCAGCTGCCTCTGCACTGCCTGCCTCAGCCGCCGTTTCCCCCTCCGCTGCCTGCGCCGGAGCAGGCTCCGCAGGCGGTGCCGCCACAGCCGCTATACCGTTTCCATCTACCGTGTAATCTGTGCCGTCCACATTTACAGTCATGTTTCTCTGCAGGGCGCCCGTAGCCGGATCGTAATAGTACACGTTGCCGTCGGGCCTTGTAACCAGACCTCTCTGCATCACCGCATTCTGGTCAAAATAATAGTCCTGTCCTTCGATTGTTACATCCTCGCGCAGCGCATGTCCGTCCTTCGTGGCGAGGAAATACCGCCCCGTCTCATCCTCGAACCAGCAGCCCTTCTGCACGAAACCGTTCTCATCCAGATGATACTTTTTATCCTCCCAGTTCGCCCAGCAGCTGCGCTGCATCCGATATCCCGCATAAAATACCGTCTGGTCGCCGCGGGGTGCAAAGCCGTCCGCCACAATCAGGGACGCATAATCCTTAAACTGATAATTCATATCTACTCTCGTGGGAATCCCCGCCACTTTGCCGTGGGAAGTATTCTGCCAGAACGCCGCGCCGCCGTCATACTCAAGCGCATCCGCATACTGCGCAATCCACTTGTCGTAGCCGATATTGCCGATCTTATCCCGGAACATATTCCGGCTGGAATAAACCACCGGGTAGTAACCGTTTGCCTCAATGATCGAGCAGAAGGCATTGATCAGTTCCTGAAGCTGCGCCTGCGACATATTCTTGTGACAGGGCGCCTCCACATCAAAAACGACCGGGTAATTTACCGTGTAGTTGCCGATCCACTGTATAAGCTGGTTCGCCTCGGCCCTCGCCTGATCGGCGTTTGCCGCGTAGGAATAAAGATATACGCCTGTCCGCAGTCCGGCTGCGTTCGCACCGCGCATATTTGCATCAAAATAAGGGTCAATTCCCGAGTTCGTGCTGCCCGCCTTCACAAAGACAAAGGATACCCCCGAAGAGGGCACCTGACTCCAGTCAATGCCAAGATTATGTTTGGACACGTCTATGCCCCTTGCAATGGAACTGCCCGCTCCCACCGCCTCCACCGTAAGCCCCGGCGCTAAAATCAGCGCACCTGCCAGGCACAGGGCGGTAAGCTGTCTGACTCCCCTGTTCAGTCTATGTAACAATGCTTTATTTGATTTTATCATTTGTACTTTTTATCCGATCACTCTGCTTCGGACATTTCCCTTTCGTTTTCTCTCATGTCTGTTTTCTTTTGTTTGTTCTTCAGACTGTTCCTCCACGCGCGCTCTGTTTGTAACATTTTTATTGCAAATTATTACATTTTGTCACATTTTGTAACAGTCCTTAAAAACTATATCATGTTTTTATGGGAATGTATAGGGAATCCTGCAAAATTCCGATGGAAATTTCTGGACCCTGCAGGAATATTTTAGATTTTCATTTTGGGGAGAGCACCTTTTGACACCCTGGTCCCATAAAATTGGCATAAAGAAAACTGCGAAATCACTCCCGCAGCTTCCTTATCACATATGAACAGGGTTTCATACGTGTTCCCCTTTTACAGGTTACATAATATCACATTTTTCGCAGGCTGAACAGTGTAGGTCATCGCGCAAATATCGCGCAAACAGCCAAATTATAAGTTTACATAACTAAGCACTTCCATTCACCCGCATTCGGAAGCTCCGCCACAATAAATCTGAATTGCCTTATCGACAAATTCAGCGGTTCCCTCCCCGCCGACTCCATCAATATTTTTGGTAAATTCACCGCCGCCGGAATACATCTTTCCCAATCCGCTTAATATTTTATCGGAACAGGTATACATATGCTCCGTGATAAAATCCTGTATCCTTTTCACCAGATCCTGCGCCTCAGGTGAGGCAGGGTCCGTATTCCTCATTTCGCCTGCCTCCTTGAAGAATAGCATAAAGTGGTCGGCAAGAAGCCTGTCCTCCTCATCTGTCCTGTCTTTTGTTTTCTCGGCAAACTCTTTATACTCCGGCGTATTTCCCCACTGTTCTTTCGCCCGCTTCGCATATTCATCGAGTTTGCTTCTATCAAAAGCTGAAAAATCCATATATCTCACTCCTAACATTTTTATTCCAAGCGCGAACTTTATCAGGTTATCCAGATGTTCCTTCCTGCGTGTCAGCAATTCGATCTGCTGCTCTAACGCCTTACTCCTGTCAAAGTCGGGGCTATTCATGATTTCCCTGATATCCTTCAGAGGAAACTCCAACTCACGAAACAGTAAGACGTGCCAAAGGCGTTCCAGATCTGCATCGTCATACAGTCTGTATCCCGCATCGGTGTATCCCGTCGGATGCAAAAGACCGATCTTGTCATAATATTGCAGGGTGCGTATGCTCACCCCGGCAAGCTTGCTCACTTCATGCACTGTCATCATTGTCGTGTCCTCCCTCTGCCTGGTAATACCAATATAAACTATTACGTTACGTAGGAGTCAACACCTTTTTTCATTATATTTGCTTCTCCTCACAATCTCTGCTATAATAACACCCATGATGGCACATAAAACATACAAAAAAACACTATGTCTTTTTTACATACTGATCCTGCTCCTCTGGAGCGTCTGTTCTGGCGCGTCTTCTGTCTCAGAGATCACAGACACCGTCTGCGGCATGCAGAATTGTTATGTAAACCATTCTTCTGTCATCACTTCTACGTCAAGACATCTCCCTGCCCAGAAATATCTTTCTGTGAGGGATTCCGGCACGGCGGAAACACTTTCTGCCGCCAGAAAAAGCGATGCAAGAACGCTGTCACGCACTGTAAAACAGATTGCGACGCATCTCTTTCCCGGCAGTCTTTCTGCGAACCAGCACGCCCTTTCCGGGCTCTTTTTGGCATATAAGATACCTTCGCATCGTCTTTGCGGCATCATCATCGCAAATTATATCCACAGACAGGACGGGCAAAAATAATTATCCTTTTTCACACGTTTTTCCAATGACATAACACACACAGAAATGTTCTAAATTGTGAAAAAGGAGATTTGAATAAATGAATATCGGACTTTTAATATTGATTGTAATCGGCGGCGCCGCAGGCGGACTGTCTACTCTTTATATTGCCATTTCCCTCTTTGGCACACTCGGTTTCAAGATTTTCAGAAAGGTAAAATACGGAATTTCCCTCTTCAATTAGAGTGATCTGTAAATAGCGTATACCCCATAAATAGCTGCATATACTATTTATGGGGTATTTTCTATGAAACATTTAAGACACTGTACTATTATCGGTATTATTTTTGTCCTGGTGACAGGCATGCTGTCCCACTTCCTATATGACTGGTCTGGGCAAAATCCCGTTGTCGGTCTTTTCACACCTGTTAACGAGTCCGTCTGGGAACATATGAAGCTGCTGTTCTTTCCCATGCTGCTCTATTCCCTCATTATGATTTTGAAATACAGGAGGCAATACCCCCATATCGCTTCGGCGCTGTTCTTCGGCATAATAGCGGGCACGATTCTCATCCCGCTTTTTTACTATGCCTACACTTCTATTCTCGGCACAAATTATCTCTTTCTGGATATCGGCATCTTTATCCTGAGCATTGTCATCAGCTTCTGGCTGACCTATAAGCTCACGCTGTCACACAGGCTGGAAGGCTCTACCCTTGTTTTAGGACTCGCCGTCGGTGTTCTTCTGCTCTGTTTTCTGCGGTTTTCTTATCATGCCCCGAATACGGTCATTTTTCAGAACCCTACAGCAGATAATTGTTTTCACGATTGGCAATCTGAAAACCAACTAATTTAAAGGTCGCATAACCACCCACAACCAACAGCTCCGCCTTACAGATTTCCTCCGCTTCCTCGCGGCTCTCCGTTTTCAGAATATACATCTGTTTTTTATATATTACATGAAATACATACATTTCGCCAGATAAAATTGCTGTTCCTTTTCAAATAATTCCACCATAACTAAAAAAGACATTAGTATAATCTAATGTCTTTTTCCAAATATTACTGCTGGTGGTGGGACTTGAACCCACACGTGGTTGCCCACAACAGATTTTGAGTCTGCCTCGTCTGCCATTCCGACACACCAGCTCTCATTATACCCGGCTGCCTGAATCCCCATCTGCAACCAAGCTATATCTTACCATAACGCCGGGCTGTTGGCAAGATTTATTCGCAGAAATTCGTCGAGCCCATCGTGTCAATAAATTTATTATATTCAGACACATCCAACCCTTTGTTCATTTTCTTTGTGTATGACAGTAGCTCTTTGGGAATATCCTCCTCTCCGATGTATGGAAATACATAAAAATCTTTACCTACATGATTTACCAGAATTTTTTTCTTTCTCAATTCTGCTACCGTTTCTGCAAGAATTTTTTCAATTTGCACGTTCTGCTTTTTCATTCGTTCGCACATTTTTTCTTCTTCGTCAGCATCCCATATCCCGTCACATTCATCTAAATCAATACAATTTTCCAGCAGATATTCCTGTACCTGGCGAAACGCGTCCATATTATTTTCAGAATACTTATACTCCTCTGGTATGTATTTTTTCTCCATACTGCCTATACAATTTTCTTTGGTCTGCACAATGACTTCGCACATATAGCGCCAATCGGCATCTTCGGCATCACAGTGCATACGGAAACTCATTGCATAAATTTCTTCTTTGTCACCCGCCGTTTTTTCGTACGCATCCAATATCGCCTGACGGATTGCAGCGGCAAGCTTTTCTTTTAAAACGCCTTTGTCCAGTTTCTTTTTATTTGATAATTTCCTGCCCGGAATTTTCTTTGGCTGCTTTTGCTCAGATTCGGTAATCGGTATACCAAGCTCCGTATATTTCTTTTCGATCAGGGAAACAATCTCGGGCGTACTCCATATCTTTGCATACCCCAATGCGTCAACCTCACCATAGCTTAACTGATACTTTACCGTCAGATCCATATCCTGTTCCAGGAAAAGGCTTACCATTTCAAGATTTTTCCGGTTGATCGCTGCAAACAACGGGTTTTTTGAAATACTATCCGTCTCAATACGTGCGCCTTTGGAGAGAAAGTATTCTACGCTTTCCTTTTTTCCACAATCGACAGCTATGTTAAGCCATGTCCCATATAATTTATGTTCCTCTTCCAGCAGTTGCGGTCTTTCTTCAAAAAAAGCTTTGATGGTGTCAATATCATCATTTTCCATGGCTTTCCGTATGGATTTAAGAACTTCTGTCTCTATCATTCTGCATTTTCCCTCAACATGCCTTGTAACTGAACGTTCCCGTTCTACACTCCCAGCTTCCCATACACCTCAAATCCGTCAAGCGTCGCGAAGTAATCCTTCGGCGTCTCCGCCCTCCTGATGAGCTGCACGCTGCCGTCCTCTTTCAATAAAAGCTCCGCCGACTTCAATTTCCCGTTATAGTTATAACCCATGGCGTAGCCGTGCGCGCCCGTGTCGTGGATCACCAGATAATCCCCTTTCTCAATCTCCGGGAGCATACGGTCAATGGCGAACTTGTCATTGTTCTCGCAAAGCGAGCCCGCCACGTCATACATGTGGTCGCAGGGCGCATTCTCCTTGCCCAGCACCGTGATATGGTGGTACGCGCCGTACATGGCGGGACGCATCAGATTCACCGCGCAGGCGTCCACACCGATATACTCCTTGTGGGTGTGTTTCTCGTGAATCGCCTGTGTCACGAGCGCGCCGTAAGGCCCTGTCATAAAGCGTCCCATCTCGGTATAGATCGCGGTATCTCCCATGCCCGCGGGCACGAGCACCTCGTCAAACACCTTATGCACACCCTCGCCGATGGCTCTGATATCGTTCGCCTCCTGGTCGGGCTGGTAAGCGATGCCCACGCCGCCGGAAAGGTTGATAAAGGAAAGCTGCACGCCCACCTTCTCCTTGATCTGCACCGCCAGCTCAAAGAGCTGTTTCGCAAGCTGCGGATAATACTCATTGGTTACTGTATTGCTGGCAAGGAACGCGTGAAGGCCGAAACGCTTCACCCCTTTTTCCTTCAAAATGCGGTACCCCTCAAAAAGCTGCTCTGGCGTAAACCCATACTTGGAATCGCCCGGATTGTCCATGATGCCGTTGCTCATCTGGAACACGCCGCCGGGATTGTAACGGCAGCTCATGGTCTCGGGCAGTTTCCCCAGAATGCCCTCCACAAAGTCGATATGTGTGATGTCGTCCAGATTGATAATGCCGCCCACCTTCGCGCAGTATTCGTACTCCTGCGCCGGGGTATCATTGGACGAAAACATAATGTCGTCCCCATTGATTCCCAGAGCGTTACTCAGCATCAGCTCCGTCATGGAAGAACAGTCGCAGCCCGCGCCGTACTCGTGCAGAATCTGGATCAGGAACGGATTTGGGCACGCTTTCACCGCGAAATATTCCTTAAATCCCTTATTCCATGCAAACGCTTCCTGTACCGCTTTTGCGTTCTCACGGATGCCCTTCTCGTCATAAATATGGAAAGGCGTGGGATACGTCTTTACGATCTCCTCGATCTGTTCTTTCGTCACAAATGTTGTTTTTTCCATAGGATAAATTTACTCCTCTCTCGTATATCATTCCCTATTTAGTGCTCTTTATTTGAAGGAAACCTCAACTGAGATTCTCAATTTGCCAGTTGATCGGCTCTACCCCATTCTTTTCCAAAAAAGCGTTGCACTGGCTGAAATGCCTGCAGCCGAAAAATCCCCTATATGCCGACAACGGACTCGGATGGGGCGCTTTTAAGATCAGGTGCTTCGGATTCGTGAGCATCGGAATCTTGCTCTGCGCAGGGCGTCCCCAGAGCAGATACACGATTGGCCGATCCTGCTCGTTCACCGCACGGATCACCGCGTCCGTGAACTCCTCCCAGCCTTTTCCCTGATGGGAATTTGCCTGGTGCGCCCGCACAGTCAGCACCGTATTCAAAAGCAGCACGCCCTGGTCCGCCCACTTCTGCAAATACCCGTTGTCAGGTATATAACAGCCCAGATCATCCTGCAGTTCCTTATATATATTCTGCAAAGACGGCGGTATCTCCTTCTGGTCCGGCAGCACCGAAAAGCTCATGCCGTGCGCCTGATGCTCATTGTGGTAGGGATCCTGCCCCAGAAGCAGCACTTTTACTTTACTCAGAGGTGTAAAATGAAAGGCGTTAAAAATATCGTCCGCCGGCGGATATACCACCCGTTTACTGTACTCCTCTTTCACAAACATGTAAAGGTTTTTGTAATAAGGTTTCCGAAATTCACTGTCCAGGGCCTGCGCCCAGTCGTTTGCCAGCATCGCCATTGTGCTTTCTTCCTTTCTCTTTCGTCATAAACCCCTGCCACCGAGCGTAAAAGGGCATAGAACCACCTCTTTCCTGTTCCTATGCCCCCTTGCATACCTGAATCCACATTATACGTCAGCACTTTTTGCGTTTCTCACTCTAATCGTACGGAAATACCCTTTTCCCGCAGATATCTCTTTAAATCCCTGATCTCCATCTCCTTGAAATGAAAGAGGGATGCCGCCAGCGCCGCCTCCGCCTTTCCCTCCGTGAAAGCCTCGTAAAAATGCGCCATAGTTCCCGCACCGCCGGAAGCAATCACCGGGATCGACACGTTCTCCGCGACGGCTCTCGTCAGTTCCAGGTCATATCCCGCCTTCGTGCCGTCCCCGTCCATACTGGTCAGAAGAATCTCTCCCGCCCCCAGCTTTTCCGCTTCCATGGCCCATTCCACGGCGTCAATCCCCATATCCACGCGGCCGCCGTTTTTGTAGATGGTAAACCCTTTCCCGTCGGCGCGCCTTTTCGCATCAATTGCCACTACCACGCACTGACTGCCGAATTTATCCGCCGCTTCGCTGATCAGATTAGGATTCATGATCGCCGCCGAATTGACGGAAACCTTATCCGCACCCTCCCGCAGAATCGCCTTAAAATCATCTACCGTGCGGATGCCGCCGCCCACCGTAAAGGGGATAAACACCTTCTCGGCAACCTTTCTCACCATCTCAACAGCCGTGTCCCTCGCGTCAGAGGAAGCCGTGATATCCAGAAATACAAGCTCGTCCGCCCCCGACTTGTCATAAGCCGCGCCGACCTCTGCCGGATCGCCCGCATCCTTAAAATTGATGAAATTAACCCCCTTGACAACCCTGCCGTTTTTCACATCGAGGCAGGGAATAATCCGCTTTGTGTGCATCGCTGCTCCATTCTATATTTCTAAAAAGTTCTGTAATATCTTAAGTCCCGTCTCCGAGCTTTTCTCCGGGTGAAACTGACAGGCAAAGACATTGTCCCGCTCCACCGAAGCGTGAATCAGTGTTCCGTACTCCGTGGCTGCCTTCACGATCTGCGGATCGTCCGCTTTTAAATAGTAGGAATGCACGAAATACACATAAGCGCCTTCCGCAATCCCCAAAAACAGCCGTCCCGGATTCGGAAATGTCAGGGAGTTCCAGCCAATGTGGGGTATTTTCAGATCCTCCCCATCTGGAATGCGAAGGATTTTTCCGGGTAAAAGCCCAAGCCCCTCCACACCGGGCGCCTCCTCGCTGCTCTCAAACATGAGCTGTAAGCCCAGACATATCCCGAGAAACGGAATCTGTTTATCCACAGCCTCCCGGATTACAGGAACCAGCCCGTAGCCGTGCAGCTTACCCATGGCATCGCCAAAGGCACCCACGCCGGGCAGGATCACGTGATCCGCCAAGAGGATTTCTTCCCTGTCTCTTGTCAACACAGCCTCATGTCCGAGCAGCGCCACCGCCTTTTCCACACTCTTGATATTTCCGGCGTCATAATCAATAATCGCTACCATCATTTCCTCCATGTCAGAGCAGTTTATTCATCTGCATTGTCATCCGCCGGCACAGGTTCATCCATCATTTCCTCTGGCAGCATATCCTCTTTTGGGATCCCATCCGTCTGTATGTCTGTCGTCTGTTCGCCCTCAGTCTCCAGCCCGTCAATTCTCTCGATAATTTCCTCTTCCTCCGGCAGCACATCCTGCCTTCCTGCCGGAACATCCTCACCATATACCTCTCCGTTTATAACTGCCTCAAGTTTCTGCGAATAGGTCACATCATCTTCCGAAGCAATAATCTCCATCGCATCCGCTTCCGAGATGCCAAAGTCCGCCGACAGTCTCTCCAGAATCTGCGTATAAATTCCGCTAACCTCACCTACCACGTTGTAGGCTTCCGCCTCCGGCAAAATCTCCTGATAGCGCGCCACACCCGTTATCAATGCATTCAAGGATTCCAGACGCATATCTAGGTTTACATAATTTTCATAGGAAGTAAGCTTTCGGTTCATCTGCAAAATAAGATTACTCCGCTGGAATATAACTTCATCCTGCTCGTTTAACTTCTTCCCGTACAGAAGATCATACACCTGGGCATAATCCTGATGATCATATGCCACATGTGCTCCCCTCTTTTCCGTATAGTTTGGCAGGAAAGAGGACAGCAACACAATGCAGGCTGCTATCGTGCCGCAGAACATAAACACTGTTATTACTTTCTTTTTGGAGAGTTTCTTCTCCGGCGGCGCAAACAGATCTACCTCTTCCTCTTCTTTTTTCTTCTTTTCTTTCTTTCTCCTTTTCTTTGGCTTTTTATCTTCCTCTTCGCCCTCGGCGTCCTCTTCTGCTTCGCCTTCTCCTTCTCCTTCTTTTCCCTTCTTACCTTTCTTCTTATCTTTCTTTTTCTTCTTTTTGCCCTTCTTATCCTCTTCCTTCAGCTCCTCGAGGAGCTCTTTATTCTCATCGGTAACATTTCCCATCTCACCGGCATTATCCGCCAGAATTTCCGCCGCAACAGGATCTTCGTCCTCTTCATCTGTCTCCAGCAGGAAATTCATCAGCTTTGCAAAAAATCCGGGCTTCTTCTCTTCCTGTTCCTCCGCTTCTTCCGCTCCTGTATCCTGCTCCGCAACTTCCGCTAAAAGTGCCTCCAGTTCATCCCCTGTCTCTTCGGCTTCAACTTGGGTTTCTTCGCTCTTCTTCTTTTTTCCGAACAGCTTCTTACGCTTCTTTTTCTCTTTCTTCGGTTTTTCTCCGCCTTCCCGTGCCGCTATCTCTTCCGGTGTAAGCTCCCTGATGCTCTCCGCTTCCTTCGCCGCTTCATCACTCTCAAAGAAATCAAAGCTGCCGTCCCCACCGTCATCCGCGCCTTCCAGCATCGCCAGTATATCGTCATCCGGGGAAATACCCTGGTCAGCTCCTTCTAACAGGTCATTAATTTCAGACAAATCTTCATCATGGTCCATCCCTGCCAACAGCGCCGAGAGATCTTCGTCGCTTTCCCCCGTCTCCTCCAGGGCAAAATCATCTGCACCGCCTCCGCCATCAGACAAATCACCGCTCAGAAGACGGTCAATATCTTCCTCAGACATCAATCCATCCATCCCGCCATCCACACTTTCCGATTCTTCCAGTGCCAGATCATCCAGTGACAAACTATCCATTGCACCTTCGTCCCCGCCGCTCTCGCCAAGATCCAGTCCATCCAGTGAAAAATCGTCTGACGCGCCCTCGTCTGCACCGCTCCCGCCAAGATCCAGATCGTCCAAAGACAAATCATCCAGTGAAAGACCATCCAACGCGCCCTCGTCTGCGCCGCTCCCGCCAAGGTCCAGATCATCCAAAGACAGGTTATCCAGTGAAAGGTCATCTATTGCGCCCTCATCTGCGCCGCTTCCGCCAAGATCCAGATCATCCAAAGACAGGTTATCCAGCGATAGGTCATCCGACACACCCTCATCTGCGCCGTCCTCACCGAGATTCAGGTCATCCAAAGACAGATTATCCAGCGATAGGTCATCCAGCGCGCCCTCGTCTGCGCCGCTTTCGCCAAGATCCAGGTCATCCAAAGACAGATTATCCAGCGATAGGTCATCCAATGCGCCCTCGTCTGCGCTGCTTTCGCCAAGATCCAGATTATCCAGCGATAGGTCATCCAATGCGCCCTCGTCCGCGCTGCCCCCGCCAAGATCCAGATTATCCAGCGATAGGTCATCCAATGCGCCCTCGTCTGCGCTGCCCCCGCCAAGATCCAGATTATCCAGCGACAATTCATCCAGACCGTCCGTCATGCTTTCACCTGTGTCTGTATCTTCCAACGCAAAATCGTCTGATAATGCACTTTCTTTTATATCAAGGCCGTCTGCCGCCTGCTCCCCGTCTTTGGAAACGGAATCGGCCGGGTTATGCTCATTCATAAATGCAAGCATGGCCTCCATATCTTCCGCCTCGGAATCACTCTGTTCCTGCGGTTCTTCCTCCGCTCCCCCAAGAGTTCCCATAGATACCAGCATCTCCTCTATCTCCTGAGAAGACATGGCTTTCCCGCCATCCGCAGGAGTTGTCTGGTTGTCTGCGCCTTCCACCCCGGATGCAGCGTCTTTTTCTCCGTCCGATTTCCCGCCACCCAGTATGGAATCCAATAAACTGTCTAAATATGCTTCACTCGAGCTCATACTTTCTCCCCATTTGCAACTATTCCGCACTTCATAGTTACTCACATTATTTTATGTCGCACTACCTCACATTTTATCACATCTTCCCCCATTTAACAAATCCCTTTTCCAAAATGATAGCGCCCAATTCAGAGATCACTCCGCATTCTCCCTCAATGTTTCACGCTGCCGCAATTTCCTAATAAGCCCAGAAAATCAACAGGATTTGTGGCGATCCCCGTGCTCCTGTCCGCAATCGCTTCCCCTAATTGATAAAGTCTGGGATGTACACGGTATAAATTCGCTTTTTGATTGTAATAAACCATCTTTTCAAAAGGAAACCGAATAATGCCGGGATAACTCATTCCCGCCCCCAGTTCCAGTATACACAGTCTTCTGTTTACAGTCCCCTGCAGCCATTTTGTGTAGACATTCCACTGCTCCAGATATCCCTCCTGCGCATACTGCTTTACGCCAAGCTGATTAAACCGCAGTTTCCCGCCACACCGTGCGCAAACCGGCTCCTCCAGATCTGACAAGGACCGTTCCCCTCTATAATACTGCAGGACAGCCTCATACGTTTCCTCAGGCATCTCAAACAATTCTCCCGCACAGTTTTGATCACACTGCATCCTGCGGAAACCTCCACAGGGCGTCACAAGCTTCTTTTCATCAAGCCCCGCCCCATACAGATAATCGTCTATACACAGAGAAACGACAAAATAATTTTTATTTTCCAGAAGCGCTTTCAGCGCCAGATAGGCGCAGTCCCATCTGTTTTCCCGCTCCCGGCACAGTATCATTTTCTGCAAAAAAGGCACAATCCAGACGTAACGTTCCTCGTCCCCGATCTCCCGTTCAATCTCCCGGTACCTATCGTCCTGCACAAGCGCGCCCCATCCATACTGGAATCCTTCTCCCAATCCGACCAGCACCATTTCCGCATTCTGAATCTTATCCCTTATTTCCTGTAATTGGCTATCCATCTTTTCATTTCCTCTGCACAGAAAAAGAAAGACCGGGAATTTCCCGGTCTTTACCTCTTTATTTGTTCTGCTTACCTATTTGCCAAGACCAGTTCATCAACCACACGTACCAAATTACCGATTTCCGGCTTGGAAAGCTGCGCATTTGCCCCAAGAGCTTCTCCCTTTCTCTTCATATCCTCATTGACAAGCGAAGAGAAAATAACAATCGGGATATCCTTTGTCTCGTCATCAGATTTCACAAGCTTCGTCAAGCGGTGTCCATCCATAAGCGGCATCTCGATATCCGTTATGATACACTGTACATGATCTCTGAGCGTCCCCTCTTTCTTGCACTCCTGAATCACATCATAAGCCTGCTGGCCATTCTCTGTGTGAATCAGGTTCACATAGCCTGCCTTATGTAACGAGTCCACAATCAGCTTATTCAAAAGCGGCGAATCTTCCGCAATCAGAATCGGCACATCAATCCTGTGTCTCTCGCCAAGTTCCTCAATATCAGCGACTTTAAGGCCGGTCTCGGGATTGATATCCGTTACAATCTTCTCAAAGTCAAGAATAATGATCAGTCTGTCGTCAAACTTGATGATACCAGTCGATACACCGTCTTCTGACGTGGATATCGTAGTACCCGGCTTAATGATCTCCCTCCAGGACACACGATGAATACCAACCACAGAATCCACATGAAATGCGATATCCAGCTTATTAAAATTCGTGACAATAAAGAGACCGCCGGGCTCAGACACACCTCTCTGTAAGCAGTTCTTCAAGTCAATCGCCGTAATCATCGTATCGCGCGGCATAAAAATGCCTTCTACGCTCGGATGTGCATTCGGTACGGGCGTCACTTCCTGATAGTTAATGATTTCCTTGATCTTCGCCACATTGATACCGTAAGCATTCCCGTCCAGCTTAAATTCAAGTACCTCCAGCTCATTTGTTCCATTTTCAAGCAGAATCTTTGTATCCATGCAATCCACCTCACGTTATATATTTAGAAAATACCCTCGCATCTTTCAGATTGCACATTCATTTCCCTAAAAACCAAGCAAATTTAGAGGCAATCTCAGATTTATCTTATTATATCACAAATATTCTAAAAAAAAAACACTAATTACATTTTTTTGTAAATAGTGTTAATAAACTTAAAACATACCCTCAAAACCGAAAACTGAATCTCCTTTTTCCATCCGTATACCTCCCGCTTATCCCAACCCGCAAAGAACCGTTCACGGTTCTCCTGAGGTTTATTTGGCAGGTATTTACCTCTGGTTAAGCCGTCGACCTATTAGTACATGTCAGCTCCACACATTGCTGTGCTTCCACCCCATGCCTATCTACCTCTTACTCTCAGAGGGGTCTCCGGATAAATCCTGGGATATCTCATCTTGAGGGGGGCTTCACGCTTAGATGCCTTCAGCGTTTATCCCTGCCGGACTCGGCTACCCTG